>TARA_R110002126_G_scaffold291640_1_pt1 | contig 103457 bp, 91 predicted proteins | sample TARA_R110002126 | Tara Oceans TARA_R110002126 (sample SAMEA4397536) | marine metagenome | biome: Polar Biome; feature: [DCM] deep chlorophyll maximum layer (ENVO:01000326); material: water (ENVO:00002006), including particulate matter (ENVO:01000060) such as... | depth 30 m
CTCATTTTGAAGTCGTTGGGGGCGTCCATACCAACTACCGTAATTGGGCGCCGAACCTGTGTCGCTCGCATCCGCGCTTTGCTGGCCACGTCAATGCATGGACGCGGACCACGGGGCATCTGTGGCCGGGACGCTGCGGATCCGTGGTGATGGATGAACGCACCTGTTCAACGCCATGCGTTATGTTGCATCATGTTTTGATCGGTAATTGGTTGTGATCCGACGATGTTTGAATATGTGACAGTTGAAGATGGCATGGAATTGAGAAGCCTTGATGCATTCAGGCCCTTCAAATGCATTGTTCTGATTTCGCAAGAAGTCTCCGAGGAATGGCAGCATAAGATAAGCACGTGGCTGGTCGCCTCCGGTTGCCTCTACATGATGGCATGGGGTCACAAATGCGAAACCTGGGACGATAGCGTCGACTTTGCGCATCTTGAACAATCCGGTTGGGACGTTGCGAGCGACGATCAATTCGTTATCACCACCTGGCATTCTGATGAATCACTTGAGGATGTCTTCTTTTTCGCCAAATGCATTGCGCAGCATCCCACTGTTGAACTTGAAAAACTGGTTGTTCTCGATATTGGCGCTGCCGACCGCAGGGAATTCCTGCAGACTATCTTTGACCGCGTTTAGCTTTTGCTAAGGCCTTCGATGAACGTGCTTTAGAAGCAACCAGGACGGGTTCTCATCGCGTGATGTAAAGGCATTGTAGGGAGCGTCTTCGTTGGCGGGGGAAACTGACGATCAGACCGATTGAACAACGGCTTGAGGCGCGGGAACTTCAGCGTGTTTCCCTGAAAAACTGAGGAAAGTTTTTTGCGATAAAGGCACAGTGTTTTTTCGGGTCGTCACGGATCGCACGCTTTGCCATGTTGCGCGCTTCCTGGAAACTTTTCCTGACTGATGGCGTGCTGGAATTTGAATAAATGCGTATTGCTTTCTTCACGGCGGCAAGGTCCGCCAAGGACAAATTCCTGCATCCTTGGTCACCGGCAGATAGAACGCCGAACATGAACGCAAAATCATGCACTTGCTTCTCTCCAGACTTCGCAAGAGGTGCTGTGGCATTGAGCGCAAAACCAAACAGACCAACTAGGCCAACAAAGCAGCCGACTCTGGTGAGGGGAAGTGCAGTAAGGATATTCATCCCGCTATAATTGTGTGAAATGCATGCCATTGCAAGCACCGCTGCCACGAACCTGTGAAAACGGATGTCACCGTATTTTCACGCCATCGGCGTTGTAAAGGTGGCGCCGGTGACGGATCGTGTGGGTGATTTTTCCCAGTTCCTGGGTGAACCCTTTGATGATGAGGCTGCCTATGCGCCCTTGCGGCGGGTCGAAACCATCGGCCGGCCTGTCGGCGATACGGATTGGCTGAAGATGCTGGAGAGGCAGACGGGACGGGTTCTCATGCCGCAAAAGAGGGGCAGGAAGCCGCATAAAGGGATTGAGTAAACTGTTACCGCAATCCATGCCCTGACGGCGAATGCAAGCATTTGCCGTCAGGGTAATGGTGAAAGGCGCGGTTCGTCGCATGCGCAGCTTTCCAAACCTACGCGCGGACATCCTTGTTTCTTTGCTGATCAGACCCGGTTCAGCAGCTTGTTGTATTTTTTCACGAACAGGTCTTCGCCTTTCAATTTGCGTGTCAGCAGATCCCCTGCGGTGAACAGGCCAAGGAAAGAGTTGCCGCGTTTTGGGCCGAGTGGCACAAGAATCGGCGCCTTGGGGCCCCATGGCTTATAGGGTTTCATTTCGTTAAGAGGTTTACCTGCCACGAGCTGCTTCAGCGTTGATTTGAGCCAGGGCAACTGGCGGCTCGTTGCGACGATGGTCATGCCGTCGCCCGTATCGGCCACATCTCCGGCGGCAAAGACGTTGGACAGGGAAGACGGTCGCAGCCAGGGGTCTACCTTAACACGGTTTGCGGTGCTTTTCCGAGCGTCGGGCAGGCCCTCGATCAACGCGGAACTGGCGCGCGAACCAAGAACGGGGAAGATCAGGTCGAAGTCATGCTTAGACCCGTCGGACAGTTTCAGGCTGCCGGTGTAGGGTTCGGTCATGCTTTGCAGGTTCTCGGCCTTTTTCCCCAGTACGAGAGTCACGCCAGCATCGCGCAGTTTCTTGGCCAGCGCAGTCCCGAGCTTGTCCGGCATGGTCGGAAACAGGCGGTCCACATCCGAGATCAACGTGATCTTCTTGTCCGGCATAGCATGAATGATCTCGCCGGCCAGTTCGGTGCCGACGGCCCCAGCACCGACGATGGCGATCGACCGAGCAGCCATGAGTTGCTCATGAATGCGCTGATTGGCGGACCGCAGCCCTTCGATATCGTCGCCGACAGGCTTGAACGGCATGGCGTTGGACGAGCCGGTTGCGACGACAATGTAATCGGCCTCGACGCTCTGGCCGTCGTCCAGCGTTACGCGGTTGCGATCGATAACGCTCGCATGGGCGCGCAAGAACCGGCCGTTTTTTAACAGGCGATCATAGGGGATCAATGCCCGATCAAGCAGGGATGGTTCCACAACGGCGCGGATCAGGGCGGGCGCGTGAACAAAATGGCTGCGCGGTTCGATCAGGGTGACGTCGGCGCTGTCGTCGAGCGACTTTGCAAGTTCGGCGCCGATGTAGCCGGCGCCGATGATGGCGATGCGTTTGGACATGGGAGTATTTCCTTTCTTGGCGGACAGCTCGCGGATGATCCGCTTCGCAAGCCGCTGGTCTTTGAGGGCAACAGAGCAGGCAACACAGTCGCGCAGCCCCTCCTTTCGGGGTCAGGCGGTTTCGGGCCGGTAAGTGATCTGGTCATATCTGCCGGCGCGGAATTCGCGGAAAGCTTCGGTCAGTTCTGCTTCGGTATTCATTACGAAGGGTCCGCGCATTGCGACGGGTACTTCAATCGGCGCGCCGCCGAACAACAAGATGTCAAGCGGTTCGGCGCCCGGGTTTGCGATCTCGATCTGCGTTCCTTCGCCGCCCAGCACGAAAGAGCGTTGCGCCGCCACTTGCGTTCCGCTGACGATTGCGCCCTGACGGGGAAAGAAGCCAGCGACAGGCAGATCGGGGCTTGAGGCCACCCGGGCAGACCCCATGGGTTCGACGCGGACATGCCAGATGAACTCTTCTGCAAAGGTCGGGATCGGCGCGGCATCGCCGCCGTATCCGCCAAGGAGCACCTTGAGATGGGCCAGGCCGCCGGGCAGGGGCGCCACGGGCAAATCCCTGTCCTGAACGGCCAGGTATTCGGCCCTTTCCGCCTTGTTTCGCGCTGGCAGGTTGATCCAGAACTGGAAGCTGTGCAGCCTGCCGCCCTGCTTGCGCAGCGCTGCAGGTATCATCTCGTCATGAACGATGCCATTGCCGGACTTCATCCACTGTACGCCGCCTGCGGTGATGGTGCCATGCCCGCCGCTGCTGTCGGCATGGGTCAGCGCGCCCTCCAGAACATAGGTAAAGGTGACAATGCCTCGGTGCGGATGGGCGAAAGACCCATCGGGATCAGGGACCTTGCCAGGCGCTATGTCCCTTGGCGGCAGGTGATCAAGCAACATGACCGGCCCCACGAACTGCACCGCCGCGTTTGGCAAGGCGCGGGCGATGGTGAAAGGGCCAATCTGACTGGCCTCGACGTCGTATTGTGCTGTGACCTGTTTCATAGGTGACTCCGTTTGTTGATCCGGAGTTAGTCATCAAAGTACAAGATTGAAATTTATATTTTTTAGCCTTCTATATAAGTTTTGATTTACAACAGGGGCCATCGATGAAACTGGATCAACTCAAAGTGCTGCGCGCCGTGGTCGAAACCGGCTCGGTAAAAATGGCGGCCGAGAGCCTCAACCGCACCCAACCCGCCGTTAGCCAAGCACTGAAGGCGTTGGAATTTCAAACCGGGACGGAACTTTTCGATCGCTCCGGCTACCGGCTGGAACTGACCCCGGTGGGCCGGCGGGTCTACCTGCAGTCTCTGCGGGTTCTGCAGGAGGCCGAGGATCTGGCCCAGCTCATCGTGCATTTCGAGAAAGGGCAGGAAGAGACAATCACCATCGCCATCGATGCCGCTGCGGATATGAATCTCCTTACCCCTGTGCTCACCGGGCTGCAGACCCGCTTTCCTGATACGCGTGTTGTCCTGCGTGCCGAGATTCTATCGGGCGCAATCGAGGCGGTACAGTCCGGGAAGGCGGCCCTTGCCATAGCCCCGGCCATCCCGGTCATGCTGGAAGAGGGAGGTTTTGACTACAAGCCCGTGGCCCGATCCGTAATGCGCAACGTCGCCGCGCCTTCGCTGCTGGATTCCATGAATGCGCCCTGCACACTTGCCGACCTGCGCAGGTTCCACCAGGTGATTGCGCGTGACAGCGGCCAGGCCTCCGGATTGTTCGATCGCGAGCTGGGTGTGCAAAAGGGGCAGAGGCGGTGGTATGTCAGTGACCTGCGCATGAAGAAGCAATTGCTGGTGACTGGTCTTGGCTGGGGACGTCTGCCAGAGCACATGATCGCGGAGGAGTTGGCGCAGGACCGATTGCGGGAAATCCTGCTGCCTGACACCCATCTCAGCTTCGACATCGAGGTCTTCGCCTTTCGCCAGCACAGGCCGGTCATAGGACCCGTTGCAGCCCATTTCTGGAATACCTTTGTGACGTCCTGTCAGTAACGGCATTCCGGTGTGAGTTTGCTGAATCCCCAAAGGAAAGGGGAGCATGGCTCCTATCGCTCAATTTATTGTCTGCGAGATCTGAAACCTCAACCATCCCTCCATTCACTTAAGCGTCGCAATCACCGTTCCAAGTCCTGACATCTCGACGCGAATCTCCCCGCGGCCCTTGTGATACCAGATCGGGCTGTGGGTTCCGCACAGGACAGTCTGGCCTGCCTCAAGCGTCAGGCCTCGGGCGGCGAGGTGGTTGGCCAGCCACAGGACGGCTTCGACCGGCTGCTGCGGGGCCGCGCCTGTCACGTCGTGGACGATCTTGCCATCGATCGACACCACGGTGTGGATCGCGTCTGCATCCAGTTGATCGGGGGAGGCGCCTGGCCCGCCCCGCACGGCACCGACGTTTGAAATGTTCTGGGCGATCGCATCGGCGATATGGACCGATTGCATATCGGCGTTGCGCATGTCGAGCAGCTCCAGAGCCGGCACGAAGCGATCGATGGCGCGCATCACCTGTTCCTTGTCAAATGGTGCGTCCTGCGGCGACAGGGTCGATCCCATCACGGCAGCGATCTCCGGTTCAAAGGCAAATTCGGTGTAGTCGGAGACCTGCAGCGCAGCCGGGCTGTCATGGTTCTGGTCACCGAAAATCCGGCCGCTGACCGGATCCTCCAGTTTGAACCGCGCCAGCAGCGCCGGTGAATTGGCGGCGATCTTCCATCCTGCGACGGGCGCGCGGTTGCCGCTGCTGATCAGCACTTCGGCCAGGGCGTCCTGAATTTGATAGGCTTCCTCTATCTGGCGTGGCGGGTTTGTTGCGTAGGCCTGGTAGGGTGCGCCCTCCAGCGTATCGCGCATGATCTGCCCGGTGATGTCTTTATCTGCGCTCATGTGATCATCCTTTTAAAGTCTGTTATCCAGCCCAATCCATCCATGGTCGGCCCGGCCGGGTTGTATTCGGCTGATACATCATCATCGTAGCCCGTGCGGCGCAAGGCAGCGAAGGCCGCTGCGAATGCGATATCTCCGGTGCCCGGCTCATGCCGGCCTTCTGTGTCGGCGAACTGGACGTGCCCGATATGCGGTCCTGCCTGCGCAATGGCTGCGCAAAGATCAGGCTCGGTGCGGGCCATATGATAGACGTCGAATTGCAGCGCAAGGTTGGGGTGCGAGAGTTCTGTCAGCAGTTCCAGTGCCGGGCGCAAGCCGGTCAGGAAGAAACCCGGCACATCCATTGGATTGACCGGTTCCACCATCACCTGCACGCCGATTTTTTCCATCACGTCCGCCGTATGCAGAAGATTGTCTTTCAACACCTGTCTGCAAAGCGCCGTATCAGCGTCCGGGGCAGGGCGCCCGGCAAGGACGTTGACCTTGCGCACGCCCAGAGCCTCGGCATGCGCGGCGCAGGTCGCAACCGCTGCGCGAAAGGCCTGTTCCTGGCCTGGCAGTGCCGCCAGCCCGACCGCATCGCCCGGGCCGCGGGGCACATTGATGAGCGTGATCGGCAGTCCCGTGTTGCCTGCAGCCGCCTGCAGGGCCGTGATATCACCCGCCTCGGGAAACTGAATCTCGACGGCTTCAAACCCGGCCTGCTGCGCCGCTGCCAGCCGTTCCGCCAGCGGCAATTCCATGAAGAGCATCGAAATATTGGCGATCAATCGCATTGGCGGGTCCTCAAATTCTGATGTTGACAGCAAGCGCTATTCAGTGATCTATTTCAAGCATAAATATTCTACGGCAAGAACATCTTGGGGATAAAATCATGTCTGGACCGAATGGCAAAAAACTGAGGTCTCGGATCACCACCGATGGCATCGACCGGGCGCCGCACCGCGCTTTCATGCGGGCGATGGGCCTCGATGATGCGGCGATTGCCAAGCCGATGGTTGGCGTTGTCAGCCAGAAGGGCGAGGTGACGCCCTGCAATATGACCCATTATGCGCAGGTGGACTATGCCAAGGAAGGCGTGGCCATGGCCGGTGGCACACCGCGTGAATTTACCACCATTTCCGTCTCCGACGGCGTCGGCATGAATCACGAAGGCATGAAGTTTTCTCTGGTCAGCCGGGAAATCATCGCCGACAGTATCGAGGCCGTCATTCACGGCCACGCCTATGACGGTCTGGTCGGCTATGGCGGCTGTGACAAGACGCTTCCGGGCGTCATCATGGGCATGGTACGCTGTAATGTGCCTTCCGTCTTCGTCTATGGCGGCTCGGCTCTTCCCGGTCGCTTTGACGGACGGGATGTGTCGGTTCTCGATACCTATGAAGCTGTTGGTGCTGTTCAGGCAGGCACCATGAGTGAAGATGAACTCACCCAAATCGAAGAGGCCTGCAAACCGACCATCGGCGCCTGCGCCGGGCAATTTACCGCCAATACGATGGCCATGGTTTCAGAGGCCCTGGGCCTGACGGTTCCCAATTCCGCGATGATCCCGGGCGTCTATTCGCAGCGCAAGGGCGTCGGGCACAAGGCCGGCGCACTGGTCATGGAAATGATCGAGCGGGGCGGCCCGTTGCCGCGCGAGATCGTCACCCGCAAGGCGCTGGAAAACGCCTGCGCCATTGTGGCGGCAACCGGCGGCTCGACCAATACCGCGCTGCATATCCCGGCCATCGCCCATGAGGCAGGAATCAAGTTCACCGCCGACGAGGTCGCTGAGGTGCTGCAACGCACCCCCTTCATCGGCAACCTGCGTCCCGGCGGCAAATATCACGCTAAGGATGTCTATGAAATCGGCGGCGCGCATGTGGTCATCAAGGAATTGATCGCCCATGGGTTCATGCATGGCGACACCATGACGGTCACCGGCCGCACATTGGCTGAAGAGGTGGCGGACGCTCCGGCCCCTGACGGCGAAATCATCAGAACCGTCGAAAATGCGATCATGTCTTCGGGCGGTGTTGTGGTGCTCAAGGGCAATCTGTGCCCGGATGGCGCGCTGCTCAAGGTCGCGGGACTGAAGGCGCTGGTCTTCACCGGCACGGCGCGGGTTTTTGAAAGCGAAGATGATGCAGTCGAAGCGGTTCATTCGCGCGATTACAAGGAAGGTCAGGTCCTCATCGTACGCAACGAGGGGCCGGTCGGTGGGCCGGGCATGCGCGAGATGCTGGGTCTGACGGCGCTGATTTACGGCCAGGGCATGGGCGAAAAAGTGGCGCTGCTGACCGATGGTCGGTTCTCCGGCGCAACACGCGGCATGTGTATCGGCCATGCCGCACCGGAAGCGGCCATTGGCGGCCCGCTGGGACTGGTCCAGGATGGCGACTCGATCACCATTGACGGCAAGCAGGCCACCATTACGCTGAATGTCCCGGATGAGGAGCTGGCACGTCGTCGCGCCGGCTGGACAAAACCGGAAACCCGGCACAAGGGCGGGCTTCTGTCGAAATATGCGGCCACGGTCGGCCAGGCCCATGAGGGTGCCGTCACCCATGCCGGCAATGCCCAATGGCCAACGCCCCGCCGCTGATGGTCGGAAAACCAGATTGAACAGGAACAATTGATGACCCAGAATCCGACACTTGGCTATATCGGCACCGGCCTGATGGGAACCCCGATGGCAGGCCGTCTGCTCAGCGCCGGAAACAAGCTTGTGGTTTGGAACCGCACGACAAAAAAGGCGCAGCCACTGGTCGATCAAGGGGCGATCATGGGCGAGAGTGCCGCGGATGTGGCCCGCCAGGCCGACATTGTGTTCATGTGCCTGACCGATACAAAGGCCGTCGAGGCGGCGGTTTTTGGTCCGGGTGGTATTGCCGAAGGCGCCAGCAAGGGCGCCATTCTGGTCGATTTTTCCTCGATCCAGCCAGAGGCCACACGGCAGATGTCGACGCGACTGATGGAATTGACGGGCATGCACTGGATTGATGCACCGGTCTCCGGCGGCGTGCCGGGCGCGGAAGCCGGCACTTTGGCGATCATGGCGGGCGGCGATGAAGATGCCTTCAAGAGGGTTGAGCCGATTGTCCTGCAAATGGCAGCGCGGTTTACGCTGATGGGGCCAATCGGCGCCGGTCAGACGACCAAATTGTGCAATCAGGTGATTGTCGGCTGTACCATGGCCGTATTGGCCGAGGCGACGCGGCTTGCCACCAACGCGGGCGTGGATGCCAGCCGCTTGCCAGAAGCCCTTGCGGGTGGTTTTGCCGACAGCAAACCCTTGCAGTTGTTTGTTCCACGCATGGTCGATGCGCAGCACAATCCGCCGCTGGGCCATGTCTATACAATGCTCAAGGATCTGGATTCCGTTTGTGATCTGGCCCGATCGTGTACATCGCCCGTTCCGTTTACCGCGATGGCCGCCGAACAATTCCGTTTGCTGACAGTGCGTGGCGGCGAGGAGGCCGATGCATTGGAGATTTACAAACTGAGTGCGCCGAGCGCATTGTAAAACGAAATACGATGCAGAAGACCAACCTAACAGGGAGAAACCCATGAAGCATTTCAAGACCATTATCCTATCCGCGGCGATTGCCGCGATCAGCCTTCCGGCATTCGCACAGGAAGTGAAAACCTTGCGCGTCGGCAGTTGGCTGCCGCCCCATCACCTGATCGTTTCGGGTATCCTGAAGCCTTGGGCCGCAGCAATTGAGGACGAGACGGACGGTTCCCTGAAGTTCGAGTTCATGACATCGGCACTTGGACCGCCACCTGCGCAATTCGACCTGTTGCTCGATCAGGCCTTTGATGTGGGTTACGGCGTCAGCGGCCACAATGCCGGTCGTTTCACCATGACGCAGGTGATGGATTTGCCGTTCATGTCGCCTGACCCATGGGGTGGATCGGCTGCCGCCTGGCAGACCTATGCACGATATGGCGCAGATTACGGCGAACATGACGGCGCCCATGTCGTCGGGCTCTTCACCCACTCCAATCCGAACATCAACATGGCCAATGGCCGCGTCGAAAAACTGTCGGACCTCAAGGGCAAAACAATCCGCGTCGGTGGTAATGTCACCGGTCGCATGATGACGGAACTTGGCGCTTCGCCGGTACAGCTGCCGCCAACCGAGGCGCAGACTGCCATGTCACGTGGCGTGGCGGACGGCATTACTTTTCCATCCGAATCCATCGATTTCTTTGGAATTACGCCGGTCATCAAGTCGATCACACGCATTCCCGGCGGTCTGTATACGGACACCTTCTGGGTGGCCTTCAATCAGGACAGCTGGGACGGCCTGAGCGATGAACAGCGCGCTGCCGTTGAAAAGCACTCCGGCATGGCCATCGCTTTGCTGTCGGGTTTTGCCTGGGCAAATGGCGACACCTATGGCGAAAAGAAGCTTGTCGAGCAGGGTGTTGAATTCCTGACCCTGTCTGATGAGGATGTTGCCGAGGCCCGTGAAACGCTGAAGCCGCTGGAAGCCGAATGGCTTGCCCAGGCCAAGGAAAAGGGTTTTGACGGTGAAGCGATCCTCACTTACGCACGCGATATGGTCGAGAATTATCGTGCCGACAAGGTCGTGAACGTCGCCCAGTAAACACTGGGTCGATAAAGACTGATAAGCAACATGCTGGCGGCATCGCCTCAAAACGGTGCCGCCGGACCAAAAGCAACTGCCATCCAGGCTGGACCCCCATGAACCAAGTCATTGCCCTTTTCGACCGCCTCTGTCTGGTCCTTGGATGGTTGTCCGGCTTCATTGCGGCCTTCGTCATGGCCGTGACCTTTACCGGTGTGGTCATGCGGTATCTGCTGCGCAGCCCGCTGATGGGTGGCTTTGAAATGATCGAGATCGGCATGGGTCTGATCGTCTTTACGGCGCTGCCTCTGATGGTGCGCAAAGGCGGCAATATCTGCGTGACGGTGCTTTCCGACCGCTTCTCGCCGCTGTGGTCTCGCATCACCACATTCCTTTCACAAAGTGTCGGCGCAGTGCTGATGGCATTCATCTCCTGGCGCGTCTGGTTGCAGGGAGAACGGCTGCTGACCTACAATGAGGTAACGATGGAATTGCGGGTGCCCAAAGGTTTAATCGCCCAGAGCATGGCCGTCTTGCTGATGGTCACAGCACTGGCCTTCGTCTTTTGCGCCCTGGAGGCATTGCGCCGTTCCCAGACCCGCGCCTCTGCCGGTACGGGATCAATCTGATGGGTGTCTGGGAAATTGCAGCGCTGTCTTTCGGCGGCATTTTTATTTTGATGATGGGCGGTTTGCCGATTGCGCTGGCGATGCTGCTGGTCGGACTTGGCGGCATCTGGCTCAACATCTCCGAGCGCACCGCGATGGGAATGATCGGGCAATTGCCGATCAACGCCACCATGTCCTATGAATTGTCGGTCCTGCCGATGTTCATCCTGATGGGGGTCTTCGTGACGCGGGCGCGCATGTCGGAAGATCTCTATCGCCTCTGCCACGGTTTTGTCGGTCACATGCGCGGCGGACTTGCTGCGGCGACAATTCTTGCCTGTGGCGGCTTTTCCGCGCTCAGCGGGTCGTCCCTGGCAACGGCCGCGACAATGGCCAAGGTTGCCGTGCCCGAAATGCGCCGCTACGGCTATTCCGACGGTTTTGCAGCCTCCTCGGTCGCCGCCGGCGGCACCCTGGGCATCCTGATCCCGCCTTCCGTGATCCTGGTGCTCTACGGCATCGCCACCGGTACCGACATTGGCGCGTTGTTTCTTGCCGGCATTCTGCCGGGCCTGCTGGCCATTGCGCTCTATCTGGCTGCGGTTCGCGTGGTCGCACAGATCAATCCTGCCAGCGCCCCCGCCGCACCGCGCGTCGACTGGGCGACACGGCTGCACTACATCCGCAGCGTCGGGCCGATCCTTCTGTTGTTCCTGGGGATCATTCTGGGCCTCTATCAGGGGGTCTTCACGCCGACCGAGGCGGGCGGTGTCGGGGCCACCGGTGCCCTGGCCTTTGCCCTTTGGCGGCGCACCCTGTCCTGGCAGGGATTTGTTGGCTCGCTGCTGGAAACCGTGCAAACCACCGCGAGCCTGTTTCTCGTGCTGATCGGGGCGCTGGTTTTCTCCAACTTCATGAATCTCATTGGCTTGCCCGGTGCGATTTCCGATCTCATTACGACGCTTGATCTTGGCCCCATGGCCGTGATCTTCGTTATCCTGGGGATCTATCTTGTGCTCGGCATGTTCATGGAAAGCCTGTCGATGATCCTGCTGACAATCCCGATATTCTTTCCGATTGTCACCCATCTGGGCTTCGACGCCATCTGGTTCGGCATTTTCGCAGTCATGGTCACTGAACTGTCGCTGATTACTCCGCCTGTCGGGCTCAATCTTTTTGTCATCAAATCGGTGATTGAGGATCTGTCCATCAGCGCGGTTTATCGCAGTATCATACCCTTCGTGATTGCCGACCTCATACGGATTATCATCATCATTGCATTCCCCTGGTTGGTCATGGTCTTGCCATTGATGGCCAGATAGGAGGCATCATGGCGCGCAGCTTTGCCAAGGAACAGGAAGCCGATTGTCCGCCGCCCTTTGAAACGCTTGATCACGGCATTCTGCATGAATTCGTCGGCATGTATCTGCGCGTTGCCTATGAGGTGGCCTATGAGGATTTTACCAAACGTCTGGGCGCAGAGGCCTTGCGGCCCGGATATTTCACCATCCTCACCCTGATTGTGCTCAATCCGCGCATCAGCCAGACACAGATCGGCATGGCCTCCGAAAGGGACAAGTCCAGCATCACCATTGCGCTGCGCTGGATGGAGGACAACGGATTGATCACCCGCCATCCCTCAGCGCAGGACAGGCGCACCCATATGTGCGTTGCAACCCCGGCGGGGATCGAAATGCAGGCGAGGATGCAGGCGAAGTCACTGGCCCATCTGACCGCCCTTGGCAATGCCATCGGCCCTGAGCGCCGGGCTGATTTCATCCAGACGCTCAAGGATTTGATCCATGAATTGCGCCAGGCGGATATCGCCTGAGGATTGCCAGTTGGACGGCTTGTTCCTTGATCAAGGTTTACGCCGTAATCACTTTGCGCGGGATCGTGTTTTCGCCAAGCGTCTGCAGAAGCGGCAATTTGCGCCACAGCCAGAAGACAACGACCATTTTCACCAGGCAGGGAACCAGAGCATAGGACAGACCAAGCGTGGCCGTCACGCCGTCGCCGCCAAGGCTGCCGGGCTGATAGCCGAGCAGCCCCAGCAGCGGCAGCATCAGACCGGTGGCCAGCGCAAGTGAGGCTTTTGACAGGAAAGTCAGGATGGAGAAATGGCTGGAGGCGGATGCCTGGTCGCCGCGGTGTGCAATGTAATCGGCCATCATCGATGGTGGCAGCGACAGATCCGCGCCAAGCGCTATGCCAGACAGAATGCAGATGGCGGCATAGGCTTCCCGGTCACCCGGCCCCAGCAGGGCTGCCCAACTGAAGGTTGCAATGGCCAGCGTGATGCTGAAGATCCAGCAGCGATACTTGCCGACAGACCGCGAAACCCGCTGCCACAGGGGCATGGCGAGTGCGCCGCTGAGAAAATACAGAAGCAGGAAGAGCCCCGTATCGGCTTCGGCCTGCAACCAGTCGCGGATGTAGAAAATCACCAGCACGGCAGGCACCGCGCTGGCGAAGCCGTTGAGGAATGTGATTCCGAAAAAATGCCGGATCCAGGCGGATTTCAGCAGCGATAGCATCGCGACGGGTTTCACCGCCAGTGCCGGCGCGTCAATGGTGGCCTTTTCCATCCACCGCAGGAACAGCCATGAGGTCAGGGCAAGAATCGGGATGTAGATCACGCTCAACGTGTGAAAGGCGGCCGGCGCGTCGACCAGGCTTCCCAGAAGGGTGGGCGCAATGGCAGCGGCCAGAAGGCCGACCAGCCCGAGCCCTTCGCGCCAGGCTGTTATGCTGGTGCGCTCGTTTTGCGTTGCATGCCACAGCCCGCCAAGCGCCTGGAAATTGATGCTGACGATGCTGAACCCGGTCGTGCAAATGAAAACGCCAAGAGCAAACCAGATCAGCGGCCAGGTCGCGATGGGGTGAAAGATCATCCAGAACCCGCCGCCGAGCATGGCGATGCCAAGCGCCATGATTTGCCTGCGCCAGCGGCTGAACAGATCGCTGGTGCGTCCGATCCACGGATCCTGAACCGCATCAATGATCCGCAACAGCAAGAGCGTCGCACCCAGGGTGGTGAGCGGAACGCCCAATTCGCTGGCATAGAAGTCAGGCGCGTGCAGATAGATCGGTATGCCGGCAAAAGCCAATGGAAAGGCAAGAGCGCCATACATGAGCAGCGCCGCCCTGGTCAGGCCGATCTTCGGTTCTGGTGTCAAGAATTTGTCCCAAGCAGCCTTCTTCGAAACCCGGGATCAGATGCAGCCTGACCGAGCCAGATATTGAAAAAGCGCCTGGAAAATTCCCTGTCGTTGATCTGACCGATCTTCTTGCCATTTTGATAAAAGATCGCGTGTCCCTTGTCGTCACGAACGCCAGTGATGCTGGTGCCCGGCGAGACATTTGGAAAAATGCCGTCCATTTGCCGTTGCCATCTATTCAGCACAGCCTGGTTGTTGAAACCCTGTTTGCGCATTTCCGACACCGACAGTTCGGCAATTTGCGTCCCGGATATTTTGCGAAGGTAGGACAGCGTCAAGGCATAGGGCGCATCGGCGCTCCAGCGGCCGGATGGCGCATAGAGCCGGGCGTCGAAGACGTTCCAGACCAGATATTTCAACCGCGCCTTGCCGACCAGTTCTGCCGCAGGAACATGCAGCGATGCAACGCGCAATTCAGCCCGCGCAGGCCCATGGAACAGGGTCACGAGCAGCAAAAGTGCGAGGAGGAGATTGGCCATGAGAAAGCCTGAAAGCAGCTTGTGCTTGTCGAGGCTGCCAGCCTTCGCCAGAGCGCGTGGCCCGCTGCTTTCGTGGCGTTTCGCTGTGGTGTTGTACATGCCTGTTCCTTTCGCACCTGCCGTTGCCAGATTGATGGGGCAGGGCCCCCAACCAAATCGATATGGTAGGGTTACGTCCGAAAGGTCGCATTGGTTCACATCAAACACAGATGGCCATGTGCGGGCAGGTCGAACCGGGCTCAAATGCGCAAACAGGCCGATGGCAGCCATTGCGGCCTATCAGGCAAAAGAACCGGCCCATCCTCAAACATGTCTGACCAGAATTCCTTGCGCAATTCCGTGCCACGGACAAAACCGTTGGGCCAGGCGCTGGCCTTTGCTGTTACCAATCCACCAACAAGGGCAAATACCGCTCATCACTGCTCAACTGGGCATTCACATGGTTCCACTGTCTGCCGACCAACGTCATGAAACGGGTGGCCTCATCCATGTCGTCAAAGACAAGATCGCCATCTTTGCTCGATTCGCTTTGAATGATCGGCATATATTCACTGGGCAGGATGGTGTCCGGGCAACAGGCCAGGGCCGCGAGAAAACCGTCAAGAGCCATGACATCGGGCACCAGGCCGCCTTCGATCCGGGCCAGAAATCCTTGCAATTCGTCCAGTTCGCGCTCGCTCAGTTCTGCAGACTTCAGAGCTATCGGTTCCATCCTCCACGTGTTGTTTTTCGGTTCGACAGGAAACTGAAAAGCAATGCGTAGATTATTGGTTCTCCGTGCGCCATCCAAATATTGCTGGTGATAATTTTTATTTTGTGAGGCGTAGCATCGGTCAAAGCTCTTGCGCAGCGCTCTGTCAGGGTTTGTGCACAGGCCGTCGTTGCGCACCGGGTTTCATAGAAATAGACGGGCTTTGAAAGGCGTTCCGCAGGCAAAGAAGCGCTTTAAGTCCCGCATGCAGCCCCTCCATCAAGGCTCTTTTGGAGCTTGTCATTCGTGGGTGTTTTAGAGGTATGCACTCATCAGGCTTCCAGGAAAATTGGTAGCTCTCATAAACATAAAAGGTTTAGGGGATTATGACACCAACCTGATCGCAGCATGTGTGTTTTTCTTCTGAGGTATTTGCTCTTCCCACAGACCGGCTTCAATCTGTGCGGCCAGCAAATCTACAAGCACCGCGTTCACCATTGGCTTTCCGAACAAAAACCCCTGAACCAATTGGCAGCCTTCCTTGTTGAGAGCATCCAAATGTTCTTCGGTTTCCACGCCTTCGGCCAGAACGGGAATCTTCAAGCTGTTTCCCAGGATCATCGTGGACTTCAAGATTGCGGAAGAATGCGCATTCGTATCGATGTCCTTGATGAATTCGCGATCAATCTTGATTTTGTCGAAAGGAAAATTGTGCAGTGTCGCGAGTGTTGAGTATCCGGTGCCATAGTCATCCATGGCGATTTGAACACCCAGCTCTTTGAGTTTGCGGATGACATTAAGCGCCAGTGAGGCAACGCTGATAATGCCGGTCTCGGTAACCTCGAGTTCAAGGCGCGATGGGGCAAGTCCCGTGTCTTCCAGAACCTGTTTTACCTGATCGGGAAAACCGGGGTCAGCAAGCTGCTTGGCCGAGACATTGACGGCAACCTTTACCGGAACTGTCCACTGCGCAGCTTGCGAACAGGCTTCGCGCAGCACCCACGCACCCAATTCATTGATGAAGCCCGTCTCCTCGGCAATCGGAATGAATACGTCTGGAGCTACGTGCCCTTTTGCCGGATTATGCCAACGCGCCAAGGCTTCCACACCGGCAATTTTTCGGGTTTGGGCATCATTTTGTAATTGGTAATGGACAGAAAGTTCGTTGTTCTCAATTGCATATGCGAGCAACATTCCAAGGGTCGTGCGTTCCTTGTTTGCTCTGTTCATCGCCATGTCGTAGCCAACAACACTGTCCTTGCCACTGCCCTTGGCATGGTACATTGCCAAATCGGCATTTTCCATGAGCTTGATCGGGTCCTCGCTATCCCAAGGAAACAATGAATAGCCGATGCTGGCCCTTGTTGAAATGTCGGTGTCATTCCACAGGACCGGTTGGCGAATTGCCGTCAAAATACGCTCGGCAAATTCCTTGGCATCGTCTTTGCCACGAATGCCGGTTTTGAGCGCCAGGAACTCATCGCCACCAAAACGCCCGATCAATTCCCCCTCTCCAAGTGTATTGGAGATGTGGATACTGATTGTTTTCAAGAGATGGTCACCGGCAAAGTGCCCATAAACGTCGTTGACGCGTTTGAAGCGATCAAGATCTATCCCCACAACGGCGACTCCCGTGCCATCCTGCAGTGGCGCCGATATCATGTCTTTCAGGTGTTTCTCGCAGCCGTAGCGATTGGGGATACCTGTGAGCTGATCATGCAACGCGAGATACTTGTAGTGTGCCGACGTTTCGTCCGCGTTCTTCATGTCAATGAGGCTGGTGATGAATGTCGTCAGATAAAGACATCCCATCAAAACAACAATGCCGGCGCCAAGTGTGGCATTGGAAATAAGCTTCACGGCTTCAGCGTCCAGCTGCGCTGGCACCAACGTCAGGCCATTCATGCCGGTGAAGTGCATCAGGGCGACAGCGGCAACAAAGAGAGCTGGGCCCAGTGCGCTGAAATATTTGGTGAGCCGTCGGGCCGTGATCGAAACGCAGAGAGCACCAGTGACAATTCCAAGTGCGACCGAGACGATGACGGTTGCAACGTCCCACTGCATGCCGCCCTGGATTTTCATCGCGGCCATGCCTGTATAGTGCATCAAGCTAATTCCCACACCAAGTATCACGCCGCCAGTCACGATGCGCAGTGTGTTTGCTTTCCGGATTGCAATTGCGAAACCCAGCATGGTCGTGCAAATAACGATGATCAGGGAGGATACCGTCAGCGTTAATTCATAGCCTAGAATGATATCGCTTTTATAGGCAAGCATTGAAACAAAGTGCGTACTCCAGATGGTGCCGCCACCGATCATTCCAGCGAGTATCAGCCACAGTGACTGGATTTGCTTGTTGGTATCTTGAGCGCGGGTGAACAGCCGCATTGTGACGACTGAGCCAATCACCAGGGTAAGGACGGCCCAAACCAACAGGATAGGATCGTGCTGATAAACGACGCAATTGAACAGGTTTTGCATGGGCCACCATTTGTTTCAGGTATTGTGAAGCAAAGCGGGTTAATGAGTTAACAGGAAACCGGACAGATTCGTGCAATCATCCCATATGTTGTTCTCTTCATTGTAAAAGTACGATTTACGGTTTATTGAATATTAATTCAAAGACGCACATGCGAGCTGTCTTGAATTTGCTCCCGGCTTCTTCAACAACACAGGATTATATCCTGCCTATTGGCAATCATACTGGATCACTCCGAATTGATGGCTGCGTACCGGTTCCTTCTTCAAAAGTCATATTCCATAAACCTTTTCCGCAATTTAGGCTTTGGATTAACGCGGCGGTATGTTGGATTATGCCACTGTAATTTCGATTCGGTTCAAGATCACGATTGGTGTCCATGCGCTTATTTTCTTCTACTGGGGTCGGGCAGCTTGCCGTCCGGTTTTGTCGCAGTCTCGCCCAGATCACCTGCACCCTCGCTCTGCTTCTGGCTCTTTTCACACTCTTTGCCCCGGCGGCCGTTCTGGCTCAGGAGAAAACCTCCGATGCGCCTCTGACCGTAGGCCTTTATGTCAGCCCTCCCTTCGTCATGGAGGAGAACGGCTCCTATACGGGCATGGCGATCGATATCTGGGAAAATCTCTCGCGCAAACTTGATCTGGATTTCGAATACCGCAATTTCGAAAATTTTGGCGATCTGCTGGATGAGACGGCGGCGGGCACAGTGGATGTTGCGGTCACCAATGTCACCATTACGCGGGCGCGGGCCGAGCGGGTTGATTTTACCCAGCCGTGGTTTGATTCAGGTCTCAGGATCATGGTCAATGAGGACCGGGGCGTCGGTTTTCGGGCGCTGGTCGAAGGCCTGTCGAATGCCGGCTATCTGCGGGCCTATGGCTGGCTGGCTCTGGTCATTATCGGGTCAACCTTGCTGCTCACCCTGTTTGACCGTCGGTTCAACAAACAATTCCCCTCCGCCTGGCGTGACGGTGTTGCGGAAAGCTTCTACGTGGTGATGTCGGTGGCGACCTCCGGGCGCATGCCGGGTCGGCCAAATCTTTTCGGCTGGATTGGCCGCATCATGCAGGCTCTTTGGCTGGTATGCGGTATCGCGGTTCTGGCCTATGTCACCTCCTCGGTGACAAGTGTCATGACCTCACTGTCGCTGACCAACAATATCAACAGTTATGCCGATCTTCGTGACAGGCCGGTTGGCGTGCAATCCGGCAGCACCGCTGAGGAACAGGCGCGTGAAGACGGCTTGTCCATAAGCACCTATCCGGGCATCGAAGCCCTGGCCACGGCGCTTTTGAACGAAGAGATCGAAGCCGTCATCGGTGATGCCCCGGTTCTGGAATATTATGCCACGACCCATCCGAACCTGCCGCTCAATGTGGTCGGCAAGATCTTTGCGCCGGACAAATACGGTTTTGCCCTGACGCGCGGCAGTCCCCATACCAAGCGCATGACCGTCGAGATTCTCGGCGCCCGCGAACAGGAGCAGATCGAAAAGCTTCGCAAGGGCTATTTCGGCGATGATCCTTGAGCCGCAAAGCCGTCAGGCAAGCCCCACCTGTGCGTGGATGGGACCGGCATCATCGGGACGACTGGCGATGGCGGCTTCCAGGGTCTTGCGGATGTCCTGGCTCGCATCGTCATCAAACAGATTGTTCAACTCGTGCGGATCCTTTGTCAGATCATACAATTCCCCGGCGCCGGAATTGAGATCGACGGTCATCTTGTGGGTCCTTGTGCGCACGGTGCGAAGGCTGAGCGCCACACCGGCACGCGTCGGCAGCAATTCCCATTCGTTCAGGGCAAAGTCGCGCGTGGCGTCACCCTCGATGAGAGGCCGCAGCGATTGACCGTGTTGGTTCAGCAGCGGTGCAGAGCCGGTATAATCGGCAAATGTAGCCCCCAGATCCAGTGTTGAAACCGGCTCCTCCACGCGCTTGCCTGCGGGCACGCCCGGACCCTTGACGATCATCGGCACCTTCAAGAGGCCTTCATAATGCATCGGGCCCTTGAGGATCAGACCGTGGTCGCCCAGCCAGTCGCCATGGTCGGAAATGTAGAAAACCAGCGTATTGTCCGCCAGGCCGGCATCGTCCAGCGCCATCAGGATGCGTCCGACATTGTGATCGATCAGGGAAATCTGGCCATAGGTATTGGCAATGATCTCGCGCAACTGTTCGTCGGACTGTTCCTGTATGCGACTATAGGCCTTGCGGATTTCTGCATCCTGCTTGCGCCCGGTCGGCTCGGACGAAAGAACGGCCTCGTGCCACCAGGGCCGGTTTTCAAAGGTGCGGGTCCGGTGTTCGGGCAGATCAACATCCGCTGGATCATGCAGCCGTGACCAGGGCTCGGGCGCATCAAAGGGATGGTGCGGGTCGGGAAAACTGACCCAGGAGCAAAATGGCTGCTCCGCATCACGCCCGTGTTTCAGCCATTCAATGGCCCTGTCTGCCGTCCAGGTGGAATTGTGCCAGGCAACCGGCAGCTCCGAGTGCCAGGTCTGTGCGGCGCCTTTGGTGTCGCCCGCATTGCGGCGGTACAATTCGTTTTTTTCGTCCCCGCGGCCATCCGCATAGAACCAGCGCTCGTAATGCTGGCCTGAGGGTGGCTTTTCAGGCAGGAACCAATTGTGCCCGACCAGCATCAGCTCGACATGTTCGAAGCCCATATAGGGGCCGAACCAGGTGTCGGGGTAATCGGACGAGGATTTCAGGCATTCGGGCGTGCCGGTCTTTTCGAATGTATGAAAGGTCGAAAAATGCGCCTTGCCGAAAAAGGATGTCTCATAGCCGTTGCCGCCAAGGCTGCCGGCAAATCCCTTCGATCCGATCTCGGGGGCCAGGTCGATGCCATTGTCGTGGACGCCGTGGGTGCGGCATAGCTGTCCGGTCAGGATAGAGGCGCGCGCCGGCTGACAGACCACACAGGGCGTGATGCAGGCGTCAAAATGCGTGCCTTGGGCAGCAAGCAGGTCAAGATGTGGCGTTTTGACTGCGCGGCCTTTGAAACCAAAACAATCGGCGCGCTGCTGGTCGGCGGAGATGAGCAATATGTTCGGCTGTTTCATTTGGAATCCGGTTTTTTACGTGACGCAAGGAAAATGATCGCGACAGACAGCACCATGAAGGCTGCCGCAATGGGATTATTAAGCAGAAAGAACGGATCGCTGCCGGTTGCATCAAAGGCCTGACGTGCCGTTGCCTCCAGCTTGCCGCCGAGAATGAAGGCGATCACGAAGGGCAGGGGAGAGATGGCCAGCAGGCGCATGCCATAACCAAGCAGCCCGAAGGCCAATGTGAACCAGATCACCTCAAGGCGCGTTTCCTGAACGTAAATGGCCGTCAGCGTCAACAATAGCACCACGGGCAGCAGCAATTGCTTCGGCACCCTTGCCATCACGCCCATGGAGCGCATGAACAATCCGCCAATCGTCCAGTTGAGAAAATTGGCGACGAACATGGCGGTGAACAGGCCAAATGCGATGACCAGTTCCGGGTTGACCGCATCGGTTGTGAACTTGAACACCGACGGTCCGGGATTGAAGCCGCCGATACTATCGGCCGCCAGGATCAGAAACACGGCGGCGGTATTGCCGGGGATGCCCAGCGACAGGACCGGGATCAGGTTTGCACCCGAGACGGAGGAATTCGCAGCCTCTGTCGCTGCAATGCCCTCCATGGCCCCCTCTCCAAAGGCGGGTTCGTCGGGTTTGGCTGTTTTTTCGTGCCGCCGTTGGCCCATCGTATAACCGATGGTTGCCGCCAGGGTCGAACCGATGCCGGGCAGGGCGCCGACCATGGTGCCGACGATTGCCGATCTGCCGATATAGGGCATCAATTTGCGGACATCGCCAAAACTGAGCCTGTCACTGCCGATTTCGATCTGCGGCACCGGGCGGGACACAACGTCTCTATGGCGCCATTGCCCAGCCAGTTCATGAAACACGGCGCCAATGATCAGCACGCCGAGGATGGCCGGCCCCAGCGCGATTCCCTGGCTCAGGGCTTCGGTGCCCATCGACAGCCGTGGATAAAAATCTGCACCCGTACCGATGAACGCGACAAGCAGGCCAAGCCCGGTCGAGATCAGTCCCTTGGCAGCCGAACCGCCGACGGCGGCTGCGATAAAGGACAGCGACAGGATCAGCAGGGCGGTCTTTTCCGGCAGGTCCAGATATTGCTCCACCAGCAGCGCCAGAAACGGCGCGCAGATGACCAGCACGACATCCGAAAACGTATCACCGCTGACGGAGGCGAAATGCGCCACGCGCAGGGCCTTTTTTGCATGGCCCTTCTGTGCCATGGGGTAACCGTCAAGCGTCGTCATATAGGCGTCAGGCGTGCCCGGCGTGTTGAACAGGATCGCCGGAACGGCCCCGCCAATGGTTGCGCCCTTCATGATGCCGATGAGAAAGCCCATGACCGGCAAAAGTGCGTCCGGCGTATAGCCGAAGACCGAAATCAGGATGGGCAGTGAAATCGCCATGGCAACCGGCCCGGCAAGCCCGGGTGTCGCGCCAACGACGATGCCCAGCAGAAAGCCGCAAAGGATCATCAAGAGCGTGATGGAAAACGGCAGACCAAGGATTGAAAAGAGCTCGGGGCCTTGAAAAACTGCCAGCACACCCAACCAGATATAGTCAAGTGTGCCCATCAGAAGTCGCCGTTCGGGGGCAACAGAAGATCATCGAACGGCAGATCGAAAATGGCGATCATCGCGGCAATTGCCAAGAGGGCCACGACCAGCGCGCGCAGGCTGAACCGACCCTCGGTCAGGCTGATCGTGCCGCAGATCGCCAGGGTGCCTCCCAGCACATAGCCAAGCCACTTCCAGGGCGCTGTGTCGCGCAGCAGGCGATATTCAAGGTCACTGCCCTGTATGGTGTTCATCACCTCAACGGCCAGAGGGCCGGCATAGCGCATCACCAGAAAGCCCAGGACCAACATCGTAAAAACGCGGACGACGAATTTAACGCTTGCTGCGTCCATCGCGGGTGGCGTGTCGCGCTTGCCTTCCAGCAGCATCAGAAGCCCGCCACCGATCAACAGAAACACAGCGGCAACGGTGGGTGCAAGGGCATCACCGATCGCCACCTGTCGGCGCACCTTCTCGATCAGGCCCGTGTCGGAATCGAGCGGTATCCAGACAAGCAGCAGCAACAGCGCCAGGGCTGTAAAAAACAGTCCCGTCACGACGTTGATGTTTTGAAAATGGTGCTTATTCATCATGGATCCGGTGGGTCACTGCAATGGGCATCACGGAAACGGGATTTGGCGGAAACGGGATTTAACGGATAAAGATCCTGCCGGACCGGCAAAGGGCCGGCCCGACAGGGTTTCGGGATTATTCGGAGGCCGCTTTGAGCAGGGCGCCGGCAGCATCGTAACTCGTCTGCAGCATGGCGTCCAAATCACTGCCACTGATCACCACCGCACTGCCAAAAGCCTTCTTGATGTAGCCGCCGGCCTTGGTGGTGTCGTCGGTAACAACACCCGCAATGGCATCAATCAGCGCTGTCCTTGCATCCTCAGGCATGCCCGCAGGGCCGACAAACACGAATTGGCCATCGGCATTGAAGGCAACCCCCAGATCCGCCAAAGTCGGTGCGTCGGGCGTCTGATTCAGAGGTTCGGAAAGCCCTGACGCCAGGTTGACCAGATCGCCTGCCGCGACGCCCTTGGCCTGAATGCCGGCCATGAAGCCGACGTCAAGATCGCCGGCATTCACCCCGTCCATCACGGCTTTGCCGCCCCTGACCGAAACAATGTTCAGCGAGACGCCTTGCGCCTTGCCGAGCAAATAGGCCAGATCAGCCAGTTTTGGGCTCATGACGCCGAACCGGATTTGCTCGCCGCCCTTGCCGGCAGCAACCATGTCACCAAAGGACGTCCACCCCTTGGAGCTCGGCGCCACGACACCCATCTGGAAACCGGCTGTGGTGGTCAGGCCGGTAAAATCGGCAGGTTTCATACCGGCTTTCGGTGCTGCCGCCATATTGTATCCAAAGGTCTCGGTCACCGTCATGCCGATGGCGGTGCCATCATTGGCAGCGTCCTTCAGCGCCGCAGCCATATTCAGGCCGCCCTTGCCGGTGACCTGTTCGGGGATGAATTTCCATCCCAGCTTTGCCTCAAGCGCTTCGGCGATCAGCCGCGCCTGGGTGTCAGCGCCGCCGCCGGCACGAAAAGCGATCATCAGCTTGATGGGCCCTGGCGGTGTCCAGTCGGCGGCCAGCATGGCGCCGGTGCTGGCGGTCAGGGCCACGGCCGCGACCAGAATTCTCCTGAAAATTTTCATGTTCTTCTCCCGGTTGTTATGCCAGTACGAAAGCCAAAAACAGATGATCTATCAACCAAATTCGTTGACGGGTCAACCAATAGCTGCCAATCTGCAGCACCAAAAGGGGCTGAAAATGTCACAAACTGTAAAAATTGATGTTGCCGACAGCATGTATCCGCTTCAGCAACTGATGACCTACAAATTTGCCCGCCTGAACGCCAAAATGACGGCACAGGCCGCCAGAATCCTCAAGGAAACCAGTGATCTCTCGCTCAGCCAATGGCGCATCGTCAGTTTTCTGAACCAGCGCCAAAGCGCCACAATGGCCGAATTCGTGCGCTTTTCCGGATTTGACAAGGGGCAGATGAGCCGTACCGTCAAGGAACTTGTGCGGGCTGGTCTGGTGATCGGTGAAATCGGCACCAAGGATCAAAGGACGCAGGAACTGCGGTTGACGGATCTGGGGCGCGCGACCTTTGAAAAGGCCCGGCCGTCCATGCGGGGCCGCCAGGCTTCGCTGCTCAATTGCCTGAGTGAAGCCGAACGCAAGACTCTTTACGCCGTTCTCGACAAGCTCGAGCAAAGGGTGGATCAATTGGAGGAAGAGGCTTGAAACGACCCAATCTACTGGTCATCATGTCCGATGAACACCAGGGGCGGGCGCTCGGCTGCGCCGGCCATCCGCTGGTGTGCACACCCCATCTGGATGCATTGGCCAGCCGCGGTACGCGCTTCGAAAACGCCTATACGCCGAGCCCCATCTGCGTACCGGCGCGGGCCAGTTTCGCCACCGGGCGCTATGTGCACCAGACCCGGCTTTGGGACAATGCCATGCCCTATACGGGCAGCATCAAGGGGTGGGGCCATGCCCTGCAGGAAAAGGGCGTACCGGTGGAATCCATCGGTAAGCTGCATTACCGCGACGCCGAAGATCCGGCCGGTTTCGACGTTGAACATATCCCGATGATGGTGCAGGATGGCATTGGAATGGCCTGGGCGCTGATCCGCGATGAAGATCAAAGGCTGCAACCGGGCAAACGCATGCTGGGTGACCACATCGGCGCTGGCCACAGCAAGTATACGGACTATGATCAGGCCGTCACCCGGCATACGCGAAGCTGGCTTGAGACACGCGCCGCATCCGATGATGAACGGCCCTGGTGCCTCTATGTTGGCCTCGTCGCGCCGCATTTTCCGCTGATCGTTCCGCAGGAATATTTTGATCTCTATCCCGCCGATCAGCTGGCGCCGACGAAACTGCGGCCCAAGGACGGATATCGGCGACACCCCTGGGTGGAAAAGCTCAACGCGGTGATGGACACCGAGGCGCATTTCGTCGACGAGGAGGAGCGGCTGCGCGCCATATCCTCCTATTTCGGCCTGTGCTCTTGGCTTGATTTCAATGTTGGAGACATTCTGTCGGCGCTGCAGGAGAACGGCTATCTGGACGACACAACAGTCGTCTATACCTCCGATCACGGCGACAATGTCGGGGCGCGCGGTCTTTGGGGCAAGTCCAACCTCTACCAGGAGAGCGTCCATATTCCGCTGATCATGGCCGGCCCGGATATTCCGGTGGGGGTCTGTCAAACGCCGGTCTCGCTGCTTGACCTGTCGAAAACCATTGCCCTGCATTTTGGCACGGATATCGAAGGCACCCCGCAATTGGCCTCGCTCACAGACGTGGCCGGGCAGGAAAACCAGCCGGACAGGCCTGCCTTCAGCGAATATCACGCCATCGGTTCCGTCTCGGGTGGCTATATGCTGCGCAAGGGGCGCTGGAAATACCACCATTATGTCGGTTTCCCGCCCGAACTGTTCGACCTGCAAAATGACCCCGAGGAACTGACCGATCTGGCAGCCGATCCCGCGCACCGCGACGTGGTTTGCGAGATGGAAAGGCAATTGCGGTTGATTGTTGACCCGGAAGCGGTGAATGCGCAGGCCATGGCCGACCAGGCCGCGCTGGTCACCCAACTGGGCGGACCGGACATCGTCAAGGGTCTCGGCCCGAAAGCCGCCACCCCGCCACCGGAGATATGACATGAAACTGACGATCCTCGGCTCCGGCTCGCCGGAAGCCTGTGTGCGCCGGGCATCCAGCGGCTATCTGCTGGAAGTCGGCGAAGACAGGATCCTGTTTGATTGCGGTGGCGGGGTTTTTGACAATCTGCTGCGAGCAGGGCGTCTGCCGCGCGATGTCACCCATCTGTTTTTCACCCATCTTCATTCCGATCACATGATGGATTATGCGCGTCTGGTACACGCCGCATGGGATGAAGGCGCGCCGCCGCTGAAGGTTTGGGGACCAAAGCCCATTGCCCGCCAGAGTGAAGGCTATTTCGGACGTGATGGCGTCTTGGCGCCCGATCTGATCGCCCGCACGGAACTCAAGCCCAGTCAGGAAGTCTGGGTCTCGCGCGGCGGCACCCTGCCGCGCGCCTGGCCAGCGCCCGTCGTCACCGAGATTGCGCCCGGATTTGCTTATCAAGGCAATGGCTGGACCTTGAAATCCTGCGCCGTGCCACACGCCCAGCCGGCTTTCGACTGCATGGCGTTCTCGGTTGAGGCCGGGGGCAAAAAATTCGTCTATTCCGGAGATGCCGCAATCTGCGACTCGCTCAAAAAACTGGCTCAAAATGCCGATGTGCTGCTGCACTGGTGCTATCGCCTGTCCATCGATCCGATCCACCCGGCCATCAGCGCCATGTCACCCACTCCGGCAGACACGGCAAAGATGGCTGAGGCCGCTGGTGTGAAAAAACTCCTGCTCAGCCATTTTCGCATTCACATGGACACAGAAGAGGGGCACGCCAGTGCCCATGCGGACCTTAAAGACCATTTTGCCGGGCCTGCGGAAATCATCGAAGATCTCAATGCCTATGAGATCTGATTGAGGGGGATGCCCGGCCCTTTGCCCTGACTTACCGTTCGAAAATGCTCAGGGCCCTGTAGAATTCCGGTGCCAGACGCGCTGCGCCCTGTGCGTTCAGATGGTCGCGATCGCGAAACAGGAAAAAACCTTCATCCGCCGGGGAGCAGGTTGGCTCATTGTCAGGGCACAGATGTGTAAATGTCTCAAACAGCGCCACATTGTCGTTTTCTTCAACCACCGCATCAATCAGCGCATGGATTTGCGCGACCGGTTTCAGCAGCGCCGCGCGGTTCTTTGCACAGATCAATGGATAGGACGGATTACAGGCTCGGATATCTTCAAAATCGAACATCGGCGGTGGTCCGACCAGCATGAGGTTCAGCCCCTCAGCCTTGAGATCTTTTGCCAGCACGCTGACTGCATCCAGCCATCGGGGCACGGTCTCATAAATGGTCATTCTTTCATTTCTTCTGATGAACAAACGCGAAAGGACCACCACATCACATGGTTTCCAGATGGCCCTGGCATCCTGATACAGGGCAATGCGCGGGGCAAAGTCCTTGCCTTTGTCTTTCGGAAACTTCTTCCCGGGCGTCTCGACCAGGTGAAAACCGAGCCCGTAACGGGTGCTCAGCTCAATCAGCATCCCCTGCAGATGACCCGCATGGCTATCGCCCATCACCCAAAGGGTTCTGGCATCGCCCCCCGGAATAGGCGGAAATGTACAGGCCGCGAAAGTACTCTCCTTGAGCAATCGGCTATCATCATCAATCGCACATGTCTGTACGTAGGAAAGCCCACTTTCCGGCAGCGGCAGAAACCCTTCACCCAATGCTTTTTCAATGACGGCATGATTGATGCCAACGGCAGCCAATAGCTGTTTTCTATGGTCGAGGCTGGCTGCGATCAGCAGGCAGGCAAGGCCAACGGATGCAACGGCGAAAGCGAATTGGTTTCGCTTTCTTCTCGGCAAGGGAGAACGGCGGAAAGGCTGCTCGACAAAATGATAGGAAATGCTGGCGGCAACAACAGCACAAACAATGGCCAGTGCCCCCAGATTCGACGAAGACCCCGACGAAGACCCGCCAGTCGTGCTCGTCACGCATCAAAGGAAAATGGCTGGGGCGGCTGGATTCGAACCAGCGGTGGCGATACCAAAAACCGCTGCCTTACCACTTGGCTACGCCCCAATCAGTCAGGCCCTTGAGGGCGACCGGAACCAGCGTTTAGCATCTCCCGATAATATTTCAAGCACTCTGTGTTGAAAATGGACGGTTTTTTCATTCAATCAACAATCAACCGGGGTTGCGGCGATCCCGTGTGATCAGGTGACGCGAAACCGTGCGGTCAGTTGCAGACCGACGATGGCAATCACCATCAGCAGCCACATGGGATCAATGCGCCGCAGGAAGAAGGTCTCCAGAAAGGAAAGCAGGGTCATGAAGACCAGAATCATCATGAACAGATCGGCCAGATTCCTGTTGGAAGGGAAGCGCTCCGAGCGGATATAATGAATGCAGGGCATGACAATCAGCGCCCAGAAGACCACACCCGCGCCAATCACGCCCATGGTCAAAAGCATGTCGATATAATTGTTATGTCCATGGATGATGCCGCGAAAATCCCATTCAGCCTCGTATGGAAACTCCAGACCGGTGACCGTCGGCGTGCCCCAGAAACTATCATAGCCTGTACCGAACCAAAGATGCTGGGTGATGTTTTCGATGCCAAAGCCCCAAAGGGTCACGCGCCCGGTAAAGGTCGGATCCTCCAGGATCATGGCGGTTATATCGGCAAGGGTTGGCGAATAGAGTGTTCCGATTGTCAACAGGCCGATGCCCAGCAGCGTAATGACATAAAGCATCAGCGTCAGCGCCGGAAGCGCCAGAAGACGGCCTGCGGTGACGATCAGGATGGCAATGGGCAGCAGGGCTGTCGTTGTCTTGGAGCCCGTTTGCAGCAGGAAGAAAAGCGCCAGAATGGCGATCAGCGCGCCTATAAAGCGGAATTTCGACCGCCACAGATAAATCCCGAACATGACATAGGCGGACATCACCGGACCGGCCAGGTTCTTGTGGGCAAAATGGCCGCGCCACAGGCCCGCATGTTGCGCTTCGCGGCCTTCTGCGCCGTGGATGGCCAGATCAGGGCGAAGGAAAACCCCCAGATAGTTGATTGCCAGAAGCATGAGAATGGCCGTGGCGCATATATATTGGAAAGCCCGCTCGCTCGGCGGCAACAGCACGAAGCTGGCGGCAATCAGCATGCCGACCAGGGTCAGTATGACGGAACGGGCTGCGCCGCCGGGATCGGGCGCCACGACAATGGAAATACACAGCACCAGCGCAATGCCGATCCAGGCGGGCGAGGCAAAGAGGCCCAGCAGACGGGTGCTGATCAGCGTCGTCAATGCCAGCGCGACAACGAGGCCGGCGATGGCAAACCCGATCTGGTTGAGCAGGTCTCCGTGCACCGGTTCCAGCACGATGACGCTGCTGGCGTTGAACGGGCGCAGCGAGACCATCAGCAGCAGGAAGGCACAGAGGGCCAGCAGGCTTGCCAGGGCGCGCTTGAGGTCTTCAATGCGATCGGCATTCTCACGGACCAGCGCAGGAAGTGAATAATCCAGGTCCTGATCAGGAATTATCGTCGCCATGGCCCTCTGGTCAGTCCTTCGCTTGCCCAAGCCTTCTCAGCAGCTATCCTGCAGGAATGGCATGCGTGCCAAGACCTTTGCCGAATATGGTTAACGCTTCGTATCCAGACAGCGGATTATACGCTGCGAGGGGCCTGATTGAAGGTCAAGCTACCGGTCAGACGTCTCCCAGCGCGGATTGATCCAGGGTTGCAGATTGGAGCGGGGCAGGGGCGATTTGCCGAGAATATGATCGGATGCCTTCTCGCCGACCATGATGGACGGTCCGTTGAGATTGCCGTTGGTGATCTCCGGAAAAATCGAGGAATCGGCGACCCGCAGCCGGTCGACACCAATCACCCGGCATTGCGCATCAACCACACTCATCGGGTCGTCTGTCCTGCCCATTTTGCAGGTGCCGCAGGGGTGATAGGCGCTTTCCGCATGTTCGGCGATAAAGGCATCAAGCTGATCATCCGTTTGCACAGCGGCGCCCGGCGATATTTCCGCCCCCCGATAGGGATCAAAAGCCTTCTGCTGAAAGATGTCGCGTGTCAGCCGGATGCAATGGCGAAATTCCGCCCAGTCGTCAGGCGCGCTCATATAGTTGAAGCGAATGACAGGCGCATCTGTCGCCTCTGCCGAGCGCAAGGTGACATTGCCGCGCGATTTTGAGCGCATCGGACCCACATGGGCCTGAAAGCCGTGGGACTTTGCGGCGGCCTTGCCGTCATAGCGAATGGCCACCGGGATGAAGTGGTACTGAATATCGGGATATTTGATGCCGGGCCGCGAGCGCAGGAAGGCCGCCACCTCGAAATGGTTGGAGGTGCCAAGGCCTGTCTTGAAAAACAGCCATTCGGCACCGATCAGCCCCTTGGAAAAGAGGTTCAGTTTTGAATAGAGCGTGATCGGTTTGATGCTCTCCTGCTGGACATATAGCTCCAGATGGTCCTGCAGATTGGCGCCGACCCCGGGGCGGTCGGCGATGACCTCGATGCCCATGTCACGCAGATGCGCCGCCGGGCCGATGCCAGACAGCATCAGCAATTTGGGCGAGTTGAAGGACGAGGCTGCGACAATGACCTCACGGTTTGCGCCGATTGTCTCGATCTTGCCGCCGCGCTGGATTTCAACACCGACGGCCTGGCCGTTTTCGATGATGATCCTGCGCGCCAGGCCTTTGACCAATTGCAGGTTGGAGCGCTTCAGCGCAGGCCTGAGATAGGCATTGGCCGCCGACCAGCGCCGTCCCCGATGGATCGTCTGTTCCATCGGCCCGAAGCCTTCCTGCTTCTCGCCGTTATAGTCTTCGGTCACCTCAAACCCGGCCTGTTGTCCGGCCTTGATGAAGCTTTCATAGAGCGGGTTTTTCTGATCGCCACGGCGGATATGCAGCGGGCCTTTGGTGCCGCGCCAGCCCTCCTGTCCGCCATGGGAATGTTCCATCCGCTGGAAATAGGGCAGCACATCCGCATAGGCCCAGCCGTCGGCGCCGGCCTCGGCCCAGCCGTCAAAATCTTCCGCATGGCCGCGCACATAGACCATGCCGTTGATGGAGGAGGAGCCGCCAATGACCTTGCCGCGCGGCGCGGCGAGCCGACGCCCGCCCAGATGCGGTTCCGGTTCGGTTTCATACCCCCAGTCGTAGATTCCCATGCTCATCGGATAGGACAGGGCAGCCGGCATCTGGATGAAGGGTCCGGCATCGGTGCCGCCATATTCCAGCACGATGACCGTGTTTTTTCCGTCCTCGGACAGCCGGCTGGCCATGGCTGATCCGGCAGAGCCGGAACCGATAATGACAAAATCCGCTTGCATGTTTGAACTCGTTTCTGTCTGGCTCAATAAGGGCTGTCAACCGGGCCGGTCGCCACGTAGACGCTTTTGATCTGACTGTAATATTCAAGCGCGGCGCGGGAATTCTCCCGCCCGACACCAGAGCGCTTGTAGCCCCCAAAGGGCGCTTCCACGGGTGCAAGATTATAGGTGTTGATCCAGCAACTGCCGGCCTTGAGTTGGGCAATGACCCGGTGGCCGCGTGAAAGATACCGGGTAAAGACACCCGCCGAAAGACCAAATTCCGTATCATTGGCCCGCGCGATCACCTCGTCTTCGTCCTCAAACACCAGGACGCTCATCACCGGACCGAAAATCTCTTCGCGGGCAATGCGCATGTCGTCGGTTACATCGGCAAAGATGGTGGGTTCCATGAAGAAACCCGCTTCCATGCCCTGCAGGTTGAGGCGATTGCCGCCTGTAACGAGTTTCGCACCCTCATCGCGGCCGATGGCGACATAGTCCATCACCTTGTCGCGCTGGGCGGCACTGACCAGCGGTCCCATCTGGGTGGCCTCGTCACCCGGATCGCCGATGCGAATGGACTGCGTGCGGGCAATGGCCTTGTCCAGAAATTCATTGAGACGTGATTTCTGCACAAAGACCCGCGTGCCATTGGAACAGACCTGTCCGCTGGAGTAGAAGTTGCCCAGCAGAGCGCCGCCGACGGCATCATCCAGATCAGCATCTTCAAAAACGATGATCGGAGACTTGCCACCGAGCTCCATTGTTACATGGCGAATGCCGGCAGCGGCCGCCGCCATGACCTTCTTGCCCGTGGGTACAGAGCCGGTCAGTGAAACCTTGTCGACCTGTGGATGGGTGCTGAGCGCCGCGCCCACATCGCCGTAGCCCTGGATCACATTGTAAACGCCCGCAGGCAATCCGGCCTCATGCAGGATCCTGGCAACCTCCAGGGCGCACAGCGGTGTGATTTCCGAGGGTTTGAAAATCATCGCATTGCCGCAGGCCAGCGCCGGTGCGCCTTTCCAACAGGCAATCTGGGTCGGATAGTTCCACGCGCCAAGGCCGACACAGACGCCCAGCGGCTCGCGCCGCGTATAGACAAAATCACCACCCAGATCGATGTATTCGCCGTTGATCGTTGCAGCCAGCCCGCCGAAGTATTCCAGCGCATCGGCGCCCGAGGTGGCATCGGCCACCAGGGTCTCCTGAATGGGCTTGCCGGTGTCCAGCGTTTCCAGTTCAGACAGGGCGCGGTTACGCTCGCGCATGATGTCGCAGGCCCGGCGCAGCACCCGACCGCGCTCCGTCCCGGTCATTTTGGCCCAGACCTTCTGGCCCTCGACAGCAGCCTTGATGGCCTGCTCGACGATGGATGGCGTGGCGGAATGCAATCTGGCAATCACCTCGCCAGTGGCCGGATAGATGCATTCGATCAATGGACCATTCGTATCCTCGACAAATTCACCATTGATGAAATGCGAGGCTTTGGGTTGTGCTCGAAGGTCTGTCATTATCATTCTCCGCGTCTATTCTCCTCTGGGAAAGCGTTTGCTTTCTTCCAGGATGTTGAGGTCCATGTGGTTGCGCATAAAACGTTCGGACGCCTTTTGCAGCGGCTGGTAGTCCCAGGGGTAATAGGCACCATTGCGCAGGGCCTCATAAACCACCCAGCGCCGCGCCTGGCTTTCGCGCACGGCGCCGTCGAATTGATCGAGGTCCCAGCGCGCCCTGGCCATGGCGGCAAATATTTCAGCAATGTCTGCGTGATCGGTCGTTGCCGCCAGATTGACCTGTTCCAACGGGTCGTTTTGCAGATCAAAAAGCTGCGGCGGATCCAATGCGCAGGCGACATATTTGAACTGGTTCTGCCGGATGCACACCAGCGGCGCATAGGACCCCTCGGCCGCATATTCCATCAGCACCGGCGATAGCCGCTCTTCACCTTGCATCAGGGGCAGGAGGCTTTCCCCATCGGTCCACGGCATGATGGCCTCCAGACTGGCCCCGGCCAGATCGGCAAGGGTCGGATTGATATCCAGATTGGACACCGGCGCGTCGATGCGGGCGGGCGCAATGCCCGGACCCGAGATCATCAGGGGCACCCGCGACGAGCCTTCAAAAAAGCTCATCTTGAACCACAGGCCCCGCTCACCCAGCATGTCACCATGATCCGAGCAGAAGAGAACGATGGTATCATCGCGCATGCGGGTGGCCTCGAGTACCGCCATCAGTTCGCCGACCTTGTCGTCGAGATAGGAAATATTGGCGAAATAGCCGCGCCGCGCTCGTCTCACATTGTCCTTGGTAATATCGAACTTGCGGTAATCATTGGCCAGGTAAAGACGTTGAGAATGGGCGTCCTGTTCATCAAAGGGGATCGGCCCGATCTCTGGTTCCAGATGGGGGCAATCTTCATAAAGGTCCCAATATTTGCGCCGCGCAACGTAGGGGTCATGGGGATGGGTAAAGGAGACCGTCAGACACCAGGGCCGGGCCTTGTCTTCATCGGATTGACGGGCGAGTTGATAGAGTTTCTGGGTGGCGTGGAAGGCCACCTCATCATCATATTCCATCTGGTTGGAGGTCTCCGCAATGCCGGCACCCGTCACCGAACCCAGATTGTGATACCACCAGTCAATGCGTTCACCGGGTTTGCGATAATCCGGCGTCCAGCCAAAATCCGCCGGATAGATATCGGTCGTCAACCGCTCCTCGAAGCCGTGCAGCTGATCAGGCCCGACAAAATGCATCTTGCCCGACAGGCATGTGTAATAGCCGTGCCTGCGCAGATGATGGGCATAGGTTGGAATGTCGGAGCCGAATTCGGCGGCATTGTCGAAGACGCGGGTGCGGCTTGGCAATTGCCCGGACATGAAGGAGGCGCGGCCGGGGGCACAGAGCGGTGAGGCGGTGTAATTGTTGGCAAAACGGGCCGAGCGCGCGGCCAGCGCCTTGAGATGCGGCGCATGCAGCCAGTCGGCAGGCCCGTCCGGAAACATTGTGCCGTTGAGCTGATCAACCATGATGATCAGAATATTCGGATTGCTGGTGCTCAAGATCCACGGCCTTTGGTTTGTTTGCGCGTTGTCGTAAGGCGATTGCGGCTTTGGCAGCGCGTTTTCAGGCTTGCTGCACGGTTGCGTGCGTGTCCTGCCAGGGACAACATACCATCTATTATTTTTAATTGAATGTTCATTCAAGAAAAAATTCTCTGACGCCCATGGTTTGATTGCCACGCCGCACATGCCCACGTGTGCTAAAGCGGAATTCTTCCGATGGCGCCTGAGCGAAATTCATTGCATTTGAATGCTGATGCCGCCCTTAGGGTCGTTTATCGATTGATTTTGGCGGGAAAGCCGCTATGCCGTTGGTAGCAAATCATGAATATAGATTTTGAGGTGAAACGTGCACAAGACAACCGATTTTTACATTGATGGCGCCTGGGTGGCTCCTGCGGTGCCGAATGATTTTGACGTCATCAATCCGGCCACTGAAGAAGCCTGTGGCACCATTTCTCTGGGTTCCAAGGCGGATGTCGATCGCGCGGTCGCGGCTGCGAAAAAGGCTTTTGTCACCTACAGCCAGACAAGCCGGGAAGAACGCCTGGCGCTTGTCCAGAAACTTCTGGTCGTCATGGAAAAATACAATGAAGAGATGGCACAGGCTGTTTCCCAGGAGATGGGTGCGCCGATCAGTCTTGCCAGAGGCGATCAGGCCGGAGCTGGTCCGTTCCACGTCGGCGGGTTCATCAAGGCCCTTTCCGAATACAAATTCGAGGAAGACTACAACGATAGCGGCGAACATATCGTTCATGAGCCCATCGGTGTCTGCGGTCTGATCACCCCCTGGAACTGGCCGGTCAACCAGATGGCGCTGAAAGTCGTGCCTGCTCTGGCCGTTGGTTGCACCTGTGTGCTCAAACCCAGCGAGATTGCGCCCCTGTCGGCCCTGGTTTTTGCCAAGATGATCGACGAAGCGGGTTTCCCCAAGGGTGTATTCAACCTGATCAACGGCGAGGGCCCGGTCGTCGGCGAAGCCATGTCGCGCCATCCCGATATTGACATGATGTCCTTCACTGGATCGACACGCGCCGGTACGGCGGTCACCCGTGCGGCCTCTGAAACCGTCAAGCGGGTAACCCTTGAACTGGGCGGCAAATCGCCGAATATTATTTTTGACGATGTGGATCTTCCGGCAGCCATCAAACGCGGCGTTCGCAGCTGCATGAACAATACCGGTCAATCCTGCAATGCGCCGACCAGAATGCTGGTGCAACGGTCCGTCTATGAAGATGCCGTCACGCTTGCCGGTGAAGCAGCAGAAAGCGTCCAGGTGGGCGATCCGACCGTCGAAGGTCGCCATATCGGTCCGCTGGTCAGCGAAGCCCAGTACAACAAGGTTCAGGGACTCATCCAGATTGCCATTGACGAAGGTGCCCGTGTGGTTGCCGGTGGCACCGGGCGTCCTGCCGGTTTCAATCGCGGCTATTTTGTTCGTCCGACAGTCTTTGCCGATGTCGACAATCAGATGACCATTGCGCGTGAAGAGGTTTTCGGACCGGTGCTGGCGATGATTCCCTTCGATACCGAAGAAGAGGCCATCGCCATTGCCAATGATACGCCCTACGGGCTGGCTGCCTATGTGCAAAGCAGTGATCAGGCCAAGGCCCGCCGTGTTGCCCGCCAGCTGCGCGCCGGCATGGTGCTGATCAATGGCGCCGGTCGTCCGGCCGGAAGCCCGTTTGGCGGCTACAAGCAGTCCGGTATTGGCCGTGAAGGCGGCCGCTGGGGTCTTGAGGATTTCCTCGAAGTCAAAGCCATAAGCGGATACTGAGACAGGTTTGAAGGTTGCGGTGCAATAGAGATATTGCATCCGCCTGCGGATATTGTTAAAGGTTGAACAGATATGGACGGGCAAGCTTTTGCCCGTTCTTGCACCGTCCATCCCCAGTCGGGTCGGGCGTAGATCAACGGGCCTGGTCGCGCATTGCCGGGCATTGCGGAGGCTGAGGCATGACTGCAGCGATTACAGGTTGGGCACACTCGAAATTCGGAAAGCACGCCGACGAGACCATTGAGTCTCTGGTGGTCGGGGTTGCATCCGAGGCGATCAAACATGCCGGGCTTGAACCCGGCGATGTGGATGAAATCGTGCTGGGGCACTTCAATGCCGGTTTCAGTCGACAGGATTTTACCGCAAGCCTGGTGCTGCAGGCCGATGATGCCTTGCGTTTCAAACCGGCCACACGGGTTGAAAATGCCTGCGCCACCGGTTCGGCGGCGATCCATCAGGGATTGAAGACCATCCGCGCCGGCGGCGCGCGCAATGTTCTGGTCGTCGGCGTCGAGCAGATGACCACAACGCCTGGACCGCAGATTGGTGAAAACCTCAAACGCGCCTCCTATCTGCCGGAAGACGATTCAATACCCGGTGGCTTTGCCGGCGTCTTCGGCAAGATTGCTGATGCCTATTACCAGCGCCATGGCGACCAGTCCGATGCTCTGGCCATGCTGGCCGCAAAAAACCACAAGAACGGCGTCGGCAATCCCTATGCGCAGATGCGCAAGGATCTGGGGTTTGATTTCTGTCGCACCGAAAGTGAGAAGAACCCCTTTGTTGCAGGCCCGCTGAAGCGGACCGACTGCTCGCTGGTTTCCGACGGGGCGGCGGCCGTTGTCCTCACCGATCTGGAAACCGCCATGCATGCGCCGCGCGCCATCATGTTCCGCGCCGCCGAACATGTTCAGGATTTTCTGCCCATGTCCAAACGCGATATCCTGCTTTTTGAAGGCTGTGAACTGGGCTGGCAGCGCGCCTTGAAAAATGCCGGTATCACTTTGGATGATCTGTCCTTTGTGGAAACCCATGACTGCTTCACCATTGCCGAACTGATTGAATATGAGGCGATGGGCCTGGCCAAACGCGGCCAGGGTGGCGCCGTCGCCCTGTCCGGTGAAACTGCCAAGGATGGACGCCTGCCGGTCAATCCATCGGGCGGTCTGAAAGCCAAGGGACACCCGATCGGCGCAACCGGCGTGTCGATGCATGTCCTGACATCCATGCAGCTGTGCGGCGAGGCGGGCGATATTCAGGTCCCCGGCGCCAAGCTGGGTGGTATTTTCAATATGGGCGGCGCGGCGGTTGCCAATTATGTTTCGATCATGGAACGTGTTCGCTGATTGTACATGTGCTGAACAGGGGCACCCTTGCCCCGGCAACCCCTTGAGAGGAACGAGATGACCATATTGGTGACCGGTGGTGCCGGCTATATCGGCAGTCACATGGTCTGGAAATTGCTGGATGCAGGCGAGCGCGTCATCGTGCTGGACCGCCTGTCAACAGGCTTTGACTGGGCTGTTCCCGCAGAGGCGAAACTGGTGGTTGGTGATATCGGCGATCAGGATCTGGTGGAAACTTTGCTTGGCGAAAATGAGATAAAATCAGTCTTTCACTTTGCTGGCTCGGTGGTTGTGCCTGATTCCGTCAGCGACCCGCTCAGCTACTATCTCAACAATACGGTCAAATCCCGCACCCTGATCGAAGCATGCGTGCATCAGGGTGTCAGCGAGTTTATTTTCTCCTCGACAGCGGCTGTCTACGGCACCCCGGCTGAGGCCATCCCGGTCAAGGAAGACGCCGCGCTTCGACCGGAATCGCCCTATGGCACTTCCAAGCTGATGACCGAATTGATGTTGCGCGATGTCGCGGCGGCCCATCCGCTGCACTACGCCTGTCTGCGCTATTTCAATGTCGCTGGCGCCGATCCTCTGGGCCGGACCGGTCAATCGACGCCCAAGGCGACCCATCTGATCAAGGCCGCCTGCGAGGCTGCCTTGTCGAAACGACCGGAAATGCGGGTCTTTGGCACCGACTATCCGACACCGGACGGCACCTGCATTCGCGATTATATCCATATAACCGACCTCATCGAGGCGCATTATCTGGCGCTGCAGCACCTGCGTAATGAGGGTGGCAATCTCATCGCCAATTGCGGCTATGGGCATGGTCTTTCGGTTTTCGAGGTCATTGACATGGTCAAACAGGTCAGCGGTCAGGATTTTGACGTTGTGCTGTCGGATCGGCGCGTTGGAGACGCCGTCAGCGTCGTTGCCGATTCCAGTCTGATCAAACGCCAACTTGGATGGCAGCCAGGCCATGACAACCTGCAGGAGATTGTGACACACGCGCTCGCCTGGGAGGCCGCACTGGAGCGCCGCAACAATAAAACCTGACATCTTCAGCAACGCGATGTGGTCTTTAAACCAACGCCAGAGGCAATTCAAACCGATACCGGGAGCACGTCATGGGCTATACACCGAGATTCTGGAACTGGATTGCTGCCCGTTACGCCCGGCAACCGGTCGGCGATGAAAAATCCTATCAACTCAAATTGGCCAAGACGCAGAAATATCTGGACGGCGACATGCAGGTTCTCGAATTCGGTTGTGGAACCGGTTCGACCGCGCTGGCCCATGCACCCCATGTCGGCTCGATCCTGGCCATTGATTTTGCTGAAAAGATGATCGACATCGCCCGCCAGAAGGCTATGGATCAGGGCATAACAAATGTCGATTTCAAGGTCATGGCCATCGAAGACCTGCCGCCATCACAAAACCAGTTCGACGCGGTGCTGGGGCTCAATGTACTGCATTTGCTGGCGGACAAGACGGCGGCGCTGCAGGCTGTCATGCGCCTTTTGAAACCAGGCGGGATCTTCGTATCGTCAACCATTTGCGCCGGCGAACTGAATTTTGTGGTGCGCAGCCTGTTGCCTCTCGGCGGTTTTTTGGGACTGATACCCAGTATCGACATATTTCGTGCCCATCAGCTTTGCGACGAATTGAAGAAGGCCGGTTTTCATATCGACTATCAATGGCAACCCGGTTCGGCAAAATCTGTCTTCATCATAGCGCGAAAACCTCATGTCTAGCTGCACATGGGGATAATCTTTGCCCGCCGAACATTCCGGGCATTTGGCACGTGACGTTGGAATTCGAGGTGAGATCATGAGCAATCCCCTATTGGTGGAAGTGACCCGGGCAGCGCGTGTGGAGAGCAGGCATCGCGGCTGCGCCATTGTCGTGGATGATCGCGGCAAGAGCCTGTTCAGCCTGGGTGCCATTGAAACGCCCGTCTATCCGCGTTCTGCCGTCAAGGCCATGCAGGCCTTGCCTCTGGTCGAAAGCGGCGCGGCTGACCACTACGGTTTTGGTGCCAGAGAGCTTGCCCTTGCCTGCGCCTCCCATTCCGGTGAACCGGAACACGCCGAACTGGCCGCCGCCATGCTGGCCAAGGCGGGACTGTCAGAAGCGGCGCTGGAATGCGGTTGCCATTGGCCCATGGGCGAAATGGCCGCCATTGAACTGGCCCGGACCGGGGCAATACCGTCACAATTACATAACAATTGCTCCGGCAAACATGCGGGCTTCATTTGCACAGCCTGCCACAGGGGCATCGATCCTGCAGGCTATATTCACTATGACCATGCCATACAGACCACGGTGAAGGATACAATGGCAGAGCTGACCGGTGTGTCGCTGGGTCTCGAAAACAGCGGCATAGACGGTTGCGGCATTCCGACTTTTGCCTTGCCGCTTCAGGCCATTGCCCATGGCTTTGCAAAAATGGCCAGCGGCACCGGTCTGGAGCCCATTCGGGCAGGCGCATCCAAAATGCTCATGGATGCCTGCATGGCCGAACCCTTTTTTGTCGCCGGCAGCAAAAGAGCCTGTACGCGTTTGATGCAGACGGCGCCGGGCAGAATATTTGCAAAATTTGGCGCTGAAGGTGTCTATTGTGCTGCCCTGCCTCGCGAGGGCATTGCCATGGCGCTCAAATGCGATGATGGCGCTGATAGGGCGGCCGAAGCCATGGTCGCGGCCCTGCTGGCGCGCTATTGCAAATCGGATGCCGCGATAAACGAAGCACTGATGGCGCAGGCCAACAGGCCCCTGAAAAACCGCAAAGGCCTGGACGTTGGAACCATTCGGGTAACAGACGCCTTGCTGTGAACCCGGTTTATCGGGCTGTAATCGGATGCGCTTCAGGCAGCAATAATGATTCTGATATCAACCCGATAGCATGGTCTGTTGATTCACATTGTGATCCGCGCAGAGCCCGTTGCCATCAGGCGCCACTGGGCTCCCACAGCTGGATCGGATTGCCTTCCGGATCGCACAATCTGGCGAAACGGCCATTGGGATAGGTTTCCTCATCAATCTCGACGGTAATGTCTGCCGAGCGTAGCTGAGCGACCATGGCATCCAGATTGTGAACCCGGAAATTGATCATCCATTGTTGTGAGGTTGCGCCAAAATAGTCGGTGCCCTGTTCAAAAGGGGCAAAGACCGTCGGGCCCGCGTTTTGCTGCCAGCACGGCGCATCGTAGTCTGTCGGTGCTTCGCCAACGCCCAGATGTCTGTCGTACCATCGCGCCAATGCGCGCGGATCGCCTGCGCGAAAAAACACGCCGCCGATTCCCAGTACTTTTTCCATCGTGCATCCATTCTGCTGTCCGACAGTCTCGCGAAGAAGGATAACGCCGAACAATTCCCGCATCAATCCCTTGCTCCACTGGTATAAATTGCAATCGGCAATTGTTTGCGGCCCTTTGCGCCTCTATAGATGGACCTATCGAATGGCAAAGGGCAAAGCGCGATCATGCTTCAGGACGGAAAAATCTATCTGGGAACCAGCCGCAATGCGGATGATTCCATCAACAAGGGTGAATATCTCGACCTGGGCTACGCCAATCGCCATGGGCTGATCACGGGTGCGACGGGAACCGGTAAAACCGTGACCCTGCAAATTCTCGCAGAAAGCTTTTCCAATGCCGGTGTACCGGTCTTCTGTGCGGATGTGAAAGGCGACCTTTCAGGCATTGCTGCCATCGGCGAATACAAGGATTTTCTGGAAAAACGCGCCAATATGATTGGCCTGGATCCCTATGATTTTCAGGAATTCCCCGTCATTTTCTGGGATCTGTTCGGCGCCAAGGGACACCGGGTCCGCACCACGCTGACCGAAATGGGCCCGCTGCTGCTCGCCCGTCTGATGGACATGACCGATGCGCAGGAAGGTGTGCTCAATATTGCCTTCAAGATCGCCGACGAAAACGGCCTTGCGCTGCTGGACATGAAGGACCTGCAGGCGATGCTGGCCTATCTGGCCGAGCATTCCAAAGAACTCTCCGGCATCTATGGCAATATTTCCAAACAGTCGGTTGGCGCCATCCAGCGCGATCTGCTGGTTCTGGAGCGTCAGGGGGCAGAAAATTTCTTTGGCGAACCGGCGCTGAAAATCAGTGACATCATGCGCACCACACCCGATGGACGTGGCGCCATCAGCGTTCTTGCTGCAGACCAGTTGATGATGAACCCGCGCCTCTATGGCACATTCCTTCTGTGGCTGCTTTCCGAGCTGTTTGAAGAGCTGCCGGAAATCGGCGATCCGGAAAAACCCCGCCTTGTGTTCTTTTTCGATGAGGCCCATCTGTTGTTTGATGAGGCCCCCAAGATATTGATTGATCGGGTTGAACAGGTGGTGCGCCTCATTCGGTCCAAGGGTGTCGGCGTCTATTTTGTGACGCAGAATCCGCTGGATGTTCCGGAGACTGTTCTTTCCCAACTGGGCAACCGTATCCAGCATGCGCTGCGCGCCTATACGCCGCGTGAGCAAAAGGCGGTCAAGATCGCCGCCTCGACCTTTCGTCCCAATCCCGATTTTGATTGTTTTGAAGCCATCACCCAGCTCGGCGTCGGCGAAGCGCTTGTCTCAACGCTTGAATCCAAGGGCGTACCCTCGATTGTTCAGCGTACATTGATCAGGCCACCGGCCTCCCGGCTTGGCCCGGTGGATGAAAGCGAGCGCCGCAAGGTGATGGCCGTCAGCCCGGTTGCCAATATCTATGACGAGGACCTTGATCGCAACTCGGCCTATGAAATCCTGAAAAAACGTGCCGAAGACGCGGCCAGGGCCGAAGAGGAAAAACGCCGGCACGAAGAAGAGGACGATGAGGAAATTCAGGAGAGTCGCCGCTGGACTTTGCCCGGTTTTGGCGACGAGGAAGATGATGATGACTATGATGACCGCGGTCGGAAAAAATCATCCAAACGCAAAAAGCCCAAGTCCACGCGCCCGCGGGCCAGACGCCAGTCGGTTGCCGAAGCGGCGATGAAATCCGCCGCCCGCTCCGTCGCCAGTTCTCTGGGGCGTGCGCTGGTGCGCGGCATTCTGGGAAGCCTCAAGAAAGGGCTTTGATCCGACAATCTCCGGAAAGATCTCTGTCCCCGCATTGGCGGGCCGAGATTCGAGAATCACAGATCGCGCCCCCAGGTCTGGCCGACCAGATCCTTGCCGAAACTGTGATGCGGCTCTTCCTCCAGCAATTCAAATCCGGCGGCCTCATAAATGCGGCAGGCTGATACCAGCACATCATTGGTCCAAAGAACCATCCGCTTGTAGCCTTTGGACCGGGCAAAGCCGATGGCTTCATCCACCAGTCGCCAACCCAGTCCAAGGCCGCGTGCTGACGCATCCACATACAAAAGCCGCAGCTTGGCCGTCTCATCGTCCTGATGCATGACGAAGACCGAACCGACAACCTCGCCCTCCATCTCTGCAACCCAGCACCGTTCCTTTTCCGGATTGAAATGACGGATAAAATTTCCGACGATCTCGGCCACCAGTGCCTCGAAGGTCCAGTCCAATCCATATTCCTGGTGATAAAGGATGGCATGCTGGTGCACGATCCAACCCATGTCACCGGGTCTCGGGTCACGCAGCGTGAAGCCTCTCTCTGCGAGACCATCATCGCCAAGCAACCTTCTGATGTGGCCCATGGCGCCCGTGAGTTTCCCGCGCTCGATGTCCGAAAGGGGGGCAAGGAGTGCGGCCACTTCCTGCGCTGATGCAAGGTCCAGGTCATTGAACACGTCGCGGCCCTTGTCTGTCAGCGTCAGGGCAAGCCGCTTGGCGTTGTCGGGCGACGGCGTTCTTGCGATCAATCCATCATTTTCCAGGCCGGATACCAGACGGCTGAGGTAGCCATTGTCCATGCGCAGGATAACACCAAGCTGGCGCGCCGAAGGCGGGGCATCAGGCCGGGCATTGGCGATCTCGTAAAGGATACGCACCTGCTGCAACGTGTAGTCGGAGGCCAGCATACGGTCATTCAACGCGCCAACCAGGCGTGTGTGAAACCGATTGAATTGCCGCACCGATGCGATAGCCGCATCACCAATCTTGCTGCCTGAATGATCGTTCACGGTGATAAATCTCCATATGTTGCTTTTGTCAACATATGGAGATGCGTGTTAAAGTCAATGCCCGGAAAGGCTGCTGTCAGTGAACCGGGTGGCCGATTACAATTGCTGCAGACTGGGAAGAACAACATCCGGTGGAAAATCCAGATATTCGTCCGGATTGGATGCGCGATTGATCCATACGGTCCTGAAACCGAATTTGCTGGCGCCGGCAATGTCCCATCGATTGGACGATTGAAATGAAACGGCGTTAGGGTAGAGCCGGTAGGCCGTGGTGGCCATTTCGTAGACGGCAGGTGCCGTCTTGAATGTGCCGACATCTTCAACCGAGAAAATGTCGTCAAGAATTGTATCCAGTGCCGCGTTTTGCACGGCCGATTCGAGCATTTCCCTGGAGCCGTTGGACAGGATGGCAAGCTTTGCACCCTGATCCTTCAAGGCCTTCAGAACAGTCGGGACTTCCTCGTAACAGTCCAGTTTCCAATAGGCTTCCAGCAGGGTATCGCGATGCGAGGAAGCAACGGAGGGGACGCGTTCAATGGCAAAATCGAGCGCCTGCTCGGTCAGCTTCCAGAAATCGACATAGGCACCCATCAGTGAGCGAACCCAGGAATATTCCAATTGTTTGTTACGCCAGATTTCCGACAGCAGTAGGCCATCCGGTCCGATATCCGAGGCATGGCGGCGCACGGCCGCATGAACATCGAAAAGCGTGCCATAGGCATCAAAAACATAGGCCTCGTGTTGAATAGCGGGCGGCATGATATAAGTCCTTTCATCGTGCGCTGCAGCATGTTCTGGCGCGCCGTCTGCGTCAAGGGCATGCTGCGCATGTTTCAGGTCGGTAGCAAAGCTTTGAGACACGCGGAGGGGGCTGTCTGTGTAACCGGTGACGCGGTTCGCCGATAGGAGATGGTGGCCTGCGAACGTGCCCGTGAAAGGCCACCTGAGACAACAGGTCCATCCCTGGTCACTTGACCTTGCATCGACAATCACTTTCAGTGCATGGATCAGCTTTGATCTCTGGAGCATCCCGGAGAGGTCAATCCATTTTGAGGAAACAGTCATGACCGTGAATACCAGTGCGCAGACCATCACCTGGACCTATGTGGAGGGTGATTGGCATGAGGGCAACGTCCCGCTTCTGGGACCCCGTTCGCACGCCATGTGGCTCGGGACCTCGGTGTTTGACGGTGCCCGCTGGTTTGAAAACGTTGCCCCGGATCTCGATCGCCATTGCGCCCGCGTCAATGATTCTGCGCTGGCGCTTGGTCTCAAGCCGACCATGAACCCCGATGCCATCGTCAAGCTGGCGCATGAGGGGTTGAAAAAATTTGACGGCAAGACGGCGGTCTATATCCGGCCGATGTATTGGGCAGAGCATGGTGGCTACATGTCGGTGCCCGCCGATCCTGAATCGACCCGCTTTTGCCTTTGCCTCTATGAGGCGCCGATGTTGGAATCCAAGGGTTTTTCGGTAACAGTGTCGCCATTTCGAAGGCCGACCGCCGAGACCATGCCGACCAATGCCAAGAGCGGCTGTCTTTATCCGAACAATGGCCGGTCCATCCTGGAGGCGAAATCGCGCGGTTTTGACAATGCCCTGGTCCTCGACATGCTGGGCAATGTTGCTGAAACCGGCTCCTCCAACATCTTCATGGTCAAGGATGGCGTAGTGTTCACGCCGGCGGAGAACGGAACGTTTCTTTCCGGTATTACCCGCGCGCGTATTTTGAACCTGCTGCGCAACGCTGGCATCGAGGTCGTGGAAAAGCGGCTTCTTGTGTCGGACTTCATGACAGCGGACGAGATATTTTCAACCGGCAATCACTCCAAGGTCGTTCCCATCATCAAGATCGAAGAACGCGATCTGCAGGCCGGTCCCGTTGCCCGCAAGGCGCGCGAACTCTATTGGGAGTGGGCCCATTCCGGCCCGACTATCTGATTTGACCCGGTTGAGTCCGTTGTCTTCCAATAATTCCCTTTGAAGACAATGGGCTCTAATCGACCGGAGACCAAAAATTACCGCTTTGATGCCTTGCCGCCGACACACGTGAGGCATATGTTCCACCCGAACCACATGATTAATTGGCTGAACACCGGAAAAGGAGAGCGATATGGCTTTTCAACTGCCAGACCTTCCCTACGACTATGAAGCACTTGCCCCCTACATGTCGCGCGAGACGCTCGAATATCATCACGACAAGCATCACAAGGCCTATGTCGACAATGGCAACAAGCTTGCAGCGGATGCGGGCATGGATGGCCTGTCGCTCGAAGAGGTCGTGCGCCAGTCTTTTGGCAAGAACGCCGGTCTGTTCAACAATGCTGCTCAGCATTACAACCATGTCCACTTCTGGAAATGGATGAAAAAGGGCGGTGGCGGCACGTCACTACCCGGCAAGCTGTCTGCAGCCATTGACTCCGATCTGGGCGGCTATGACAAGTTCAAGGCTGACTTCGTCAATGCCGGCATGACACAGTTCGGCTCCGGTTGGGCCTGGCTGGCTGTCAAGGGCGGCAAGCTGGAAATCATGAAGACACCCAATGGCGAAAATCCATTGGTGCATGGTGCCTCACCGATCCTCGGCGTCGATGTCTGGGAGCATTCCTATTACATCGACTATCGCAATGCGCGTCCAAAATATCTGGAAGCCTTTGTCGACAATCTGATCAACTGGGACTACGTGCTGGAAATGTACGAAGCTGCATAAGCTTGGTTCCTGTGAAATTCAAGAAAGCCTCGGCTTGCCCGGGGCTTTTTTGTGCGCATTTGCTTCCATCACTTTTGATTTTGTTGAAAAGAGGTGCGCTGTCCGCTCTACTGTGCTGCAAGCATCATAATTCATGAGGTATTGGCCATGATTCGCAAATTATTTGTCACCGGATTGGTCCTTGCCGCACTCGCCGCTGCCTTCCTGTGGTGGCTGTCTGCACCATCCTTGCTTGCCCAAAGCGCCTTCGACGATTTGCAGGATCCCGATCTTGCCCGCGGCCAGGATCTGTTCTGGACGGGCGGATGTGCGTCCTGCCACAGCCCGGCAGGCGCCAAAGGTGATGAAAAACTGGTGCTTTCCGGTGGCGCGGCACTGAAAAGTGATTTTGGCGATTTTTATCCACCCAACATATCCTCCGACCCCGATGCCGGCATTGGGGGCTGGTCGCTCAGCGACTTCGCCAATGCCATGAAAAAGGGCGTTGGGCCAAAGGGCGAGCATCTTTATCCTTCATTTCCCTACACGTCCTATACGCGCATCAGCATGGCTGACATCAATGACCTGTGGGGCTTCATGCAGACCCTGCCAGCCAGCAGCAATGTTGCGCCGCCACATGCATTGGGATTTCCCTTCAATATCCGGCGTGCCCTCGGTCTGTGGAAATTTCTTTATCTGAAAGAAGGAACAGTCGTAAAACTGAACACGTCCAATGAACAATTGTTGCGCGGCCAATATCTGGTGGAAGGTCCGGGCCATTGCGGCGAATGCCATACGCCACGCACGTTGATTGGTGGTCTGAAACTGGATGCATGGCTTTCCGGTGCCAAAAATCCGGACGGCGAGGGAATCATTCCCAACATCACGCCGCTTGGCTCCATCAAGGACTGGAGCGCCACCGATATCGCCTATTATCTGGAGAGCGGCTTTACCCCGGAGTATGATTCCGCTGGCGGATCGATGGTCGATGTACAGCAGAACATAGCCCGGATACCGGCTGAAGACCGTGAGGCGATCAGCGCCTATCTGAAAGCCATCCCAGGTCATGCGAACGGCTATTGAACCTTGTCGGACTGTTTTTCCGCCTCGGAACAAATAAGCGGCAGTCAGCTGTTCTTGGCGATACGATGCTCATCTTCGACCAGACCCATTTTCCAGTAGGAGCTGACATAGATTGACCGCTTGTCCAGGCCCTTTTCATTCAGCAGGTAGGTCCGCAAGCCGGCCACGGCTGTAAATTCACCGGCGACAAATACGCCGGGTGTGGCATCGGGCCAGGTCAGAGCCTTGAAAAAATCCAGTTGCTGCGTGCTGCTTGTATGCGGGTGGTCATGGATAAGCCAGTGGATCTCGATGCCTTCGGGTGCCTTCACCTCCTGGATATCATCTTCGCAGGTGATTTCGAACACGGCGTGGCCAACGGCATTTTCCGGCAGATTTTCAAGGGCAGCTGCTGCTGCCGGTATGGCGCTCATGTCGGCGCCGAACACGAACCATCTGGCCTTGTGGTCCGGGAATTTTATTGGACCAGGACCGCCAACGCCGACACAATCACCCGGTTGCGCTGCCAAAGCCCAGGTGCAGGCGGGGCCGCCGCCCTCATGCACGACAAAATCCACATCCAGTTCATTGTCTGCCGGACGATGATGACGCACCGTATAGGTGCGCCGGGGCGCATTCTTGTTACCGTTTTCCAGCGCTGTGCGAAATTCCCCCATGGAGGTCCCGGCCGGTGGTATCATCAACTTGATATAATTGCCTTCCTGCCCGACGGGAAAGTCCGACAGGTCGCTGCCACCCAAAGTGACCCGTTGCATGGAAGGGGTCAGCCTTGTGCTGCGCAAGACTTCCAGAATTCGGGTTTTTCTAGCGGTTTTGATCGCTGGTTTTTCAGGCATATTCATATGTGCAGGCTCCAGATGGGCACCTTCCTGACGGATGGGCCATTAAACTTGAGTATTTAAATCCTGTTATAGCGTGCGGGGCGGCCCGGTCCAGTCCCGAAGTGGCCGAACGGACGATTAAGTGCTGTCCGTCCGGCTTTTCAGGGTCACGTCTAGCTGGTCTTGCCAGCGACCTTCAGGGCAAATGCATATTCGTAAGCAATTTCTTCCAGCCTTTGAAAACGTCCCGAAGCGCCGCCGTGGCCTGCATCCATATTGGTTTTCAGGAAGACAGGCGCATCACTGGTTTTCAATTCCCTGAGTTTTGCCACCCATTTCGCCGGCTCCCAATAGGTAACGCGCGGATCGGTCAGACCGGCGATTGCCAGGATGGGGGGGTAATCCTGCCGCGCCACATTGTCATAGGGGGAGTAGGCGGCAATGCCCTGATAGTCGCTCATCGATGTAATGGGATTGCCCCATTCGGGCCATTCCGGCGGCGTCAGCGGCAACGTGTCGTCCAGCATGGTGTTCAGCACATCGACAAAGGGCACGGCTGCAATGATGGCGCCAAAATGGTCCGGCGCCATGTTGGCAACGGCGCCCATCAGCATGCCGCCGGCAGAGCCGCCCTCGGCGATGATGCGGTCAAAGGACGTGATGTTTTCAGCGTTCAGATATTCGGCTGCCGCAATGAAGTCGAGAAATGTATTGGTCTTGTTCTGGCGCCTGCCGGCATCGTACCAGGCAAAACCCTTGTCCTTGCCGCCCCTGATGTGGGCGATGGCATAGACAAATCCGCGATCCGCCAGCGACAGGCAATTGGTGTTGAAGGATGCCGGAATGGTCATTCCGTAGGAACCATATCCGTAAAGCAGGCAGGGGGCTGAACCATCAAGAGCCGTATCCTTGCGGTAAAGCAGTGTCACGGGCACCAGCGCTCCATCATGGGAGGGTGCCATGACGCGCCGTGTGACATAGTCACCTGCATCATGCCCCGAAGGCACTTCCTGTGTTTTCAGCAAGGTGCGCTCGCGTGTGCGCATGTTGTAGTCATATTGCTGGGAAGGCGTTGTCATGGACGAATAGGAAAAGCGGATGACGTCCGTATCGTATTCGAAGGAGCCCTGCAGGCCCAGGGAATAGGCATCCTCGTCAAAGGCAATGGAGTGTTCTTCGCCGGAACTGCGCTGGTGCACCACAATGCGCGGCAGACCGTCTTCACGCTCAAGCCAGACGAGAAAGTCGGCAAACACCGTATGACTGAGGATGATGCGGCCGGGCTTGTGCGCCACGACATCACGCCAGTTTTCCCGCTGCGGTGCCTGTTTGGGGGCCTGAACGATCTTGTAGTCAGCCGCACCATCCGCGTTGGTCAGGATGTAGAAGATGTCACCGGCTTCATGCATGTCATATTCAATGCCGGTTTCACGGGGAGCCACCAGTTTCGGAGCCCCTTGCAGGTCATCGGCCGTCAGGATCAGATATTCAGACGTTTCGTGGTCGTGGATGTTGATATAGATCAGATCGTTCAGCTTGCTGCCGCCAACGCCCATGAAGAAGCCCGGATCAGTTTCTTCATAGACAAGCCTGTCGTCCTTCTGGTCCGTGCCGAGCGCGTGGTAGAACACTTTCGAGGGACGATGGTTTTCATCGAGCATCGTATAGAAAAAGCCGTTGCCATCCGGCGCCCAAGCGCCACCGCCACCGGTATTTTCGATCACATCGGGCAGATCTTCGCCGCTGGCAAGATCACGGATGCGCAGATTGAAATATTCAGAACCCTTGTCGTCATAGCCCCAGATCAACCGGGCATGGTCATGGCTGTGGTTTGCCGAAGAAAGGCGGAAATAGGAAAACTTGCTGGCCTCCGCATCGCCATCGAGCAGAATCTCTTGCCTGTCGCCGTTTCGCGGTACCCGAAAAAACCTCGGCTGCTCGCCGCCTGTCACGAAGCTTGTGCCATAGGCATAGGGGCCATCAGGCGATGGAACGGATGAATCATCTTGCTTGATACGTCCCTTCATCTCCTCAAAAAGAATCTTCTGCAAAGGCTCCGTGTCTGCCATGGCGGTTTTCTGATAGGCATTTTCAGCTTCCAGATAGTCACGAATATCCTTGTCCAGCAGGGACGGGTCCTGGAAAACCTGCTGCCAATTGTCGGCCCTCAGCCAGGCATAATTATCAGAGCGCTCAATCCCATGGCGCGTATCGCTCACGGTTTGTTTTCGGGCGACCGGGGCAGGGGGCAGGTCATTGAACATCAGATTGCCTTTCGTGGCGGGACATGGTTTCTGCTAAGCGTGTACCCGCAGATAAAGGACCGGGCACTGCGGTTCAAGGTCAAGCATGAACTCAGGATGAATTGACCGATCAGATCAGGTTCAGCACCCACCGGTCATTGTCGGACCATCAGATCGCAACAGAGGAACAGATCAATGACAACGTCCCGTGGTATTCTCGCAGCTCTCATTTTTGCATCCACCTGTGCTGTGGCGCCTGTTTCAGCCGCTACATTTGCCGCCTGGGAGGTTGTCAATGTCAGCTGGAATGATGTCTTGAACGTGCGTGCGTGGCCCGCATCAACTTCAGCCATCCGTGCGGGCTACCCCAATGGAACGCCACTGTCGATGACAGGCCGCTGCATGAATGGCGTAGACCTGAAAAACATCGCAGGATTGCCCAAACATTTGCAAGTCAAACAGGTCCGCTACACCTGGTGCGAAGTCTGGCACGATCCGTCAGGCACCAACAATTGGCAGACAGGCTGGGTGTATGGTCGCTATATCGCGCCGCAATGACACATCCATTGCGTCAAATAGGTGTCAGGGAACGGCTACAGGCAAAATCCGGTTCAGTTCTGGTCTTTTTCTTCATCCGGTATGAAGGAAAGGGCCGTTCCGTTCATGCAGTAGCGCAGTCCGGTTGGCTGCGGTCCGTCATTGAAAACGTGGCCGAGATGGGCTTCACAATCGGCGCATCGGGTTTCAATGCGCGTCATGAACAATTTGCGGTCCGTGTGGTCCGTCACTGCCTCTGCATCGACGGGCGCGTAAAAGCTTGGCCAACCTGTTCCCGAATCAAATTTTGTTTCGGAACGGAAAAGCGGCTTTCCGCAGCCGGCACATTGGTAAAGACCTGCTTCTTTTGTATCCCAATTGGGGCCGGTAAAAGCCCGCTCGGTACCGCCCTTACGCATGACGTTATACTGTTCGGGCGTCAGCTGCGCGCGCCATTCGGCATCGGTCTTGTTTTTGGCTGATGTTTTGCTGTCAGTCATCGTTTATTCTCCTGCCAGGGCGATTGAGATATTCCAATATGTAAGCGTGACGGGGCGATCGTGCAATAAACATGCGATCAAATCGGGGTAAAACAACGGTGCATCCCCAAATCGGACTGGATAGGCCTTGCCGTCTGGCACGCGTGTCCCTAAATTCCCTCTAAATCTTGCAAGGAAATTCCGTCCGGGAGAGAGTATGAACTCCTTTATGCCCAGCACGACATTTGCTGTCCTGCTGCTGCCGTTTATTGCGGCATTGTTCGCGCCAGCACTGACGCAGCTTCTCAAGCACAATGCTGCCTGGATATTGGCTCTGGTTCCGGCTGCCATTTTTTGGCATTTCAGTGGTTTTCTTCCCGTTATTTCCGCTGGCGAAGTGGTAACCGGCGGTTACCAATGGGTGCCCGCACTCAAGGTCAATTTTTCCTGGTATATTGACGGGCTGTCTTTGACATTTGCTCTGCTGATCACCGGAATCGGTACGTTGATCGTGCTTTATTCAGGCGGATACCTCAAAGGCCATGCGCAATTGGGGCGGTTCTTTTCGTTTATTCTGATGTTCATGGGCTCCATGCTCGGCCTTGTGATGTCGGACAGTTTCCTGATGTTCTTCATCTTTTGGGAATTGACCTCCATCACCTCCTTCCTGTTGATTGGTTTTAACAACAAGCGTGAGGCATCAAGGCGCGCGGCACTTCAGGCGCTGGTTGTCACAGGCGGCGGTGGACTGTTCCTTCTGGCCGGGTTGCTGTTGATCTGGAATGTGACCGGCTATTCCGAAATGTCCCTGCTGCTTCGTTCGGGTAGCCTGCTGGCCGACAGCCCCTATTACATAGCCATTTTCGTGCTTGTACTGGGCGGTGCCTTCACCAAGTCGGCGCAGTTTCCCATGCATTTCTGGCTGCCAAACGCCATGGAGGCGCCAACTCCGGTTTCTGCCTATTTGCATTCCGCCACCATGGTAAAGGCCGGCGTCTATCTGCTGATGCGCCTCAATCCGGTGCTGGGCGACACCATGGCCTGGCATATTGTGCTGCCCTTGTTTGGCGGCACTACACTGATTGTCGGAACCTTGCTGGCGATTCGCCAGACAGACCTCAAACTGATGCTCGCCTATACAACCGTATCGTCATTGGGTCTGCTGGTGATGCTGACCGGTTTCGGGACGGAAAAGGCAATCGAAGGTGCTGTGCTTTATCTGGTGGCGCATTGTCTTTTCAAGGGTGCGCTTTTCATGGTTGCGGGCATTATCGATCACGAGGCCGGGACCCGCGACGTCACAAAACTTGGCGGATTGATGACCGCAATGCCCATCACCTTTGCCGCGGCGCTGGCCTCGGCCATTTCAATGGCCGGATTGCCGCCATTCTTCGGCTTTTTGGCAAAAGAGGAGATTTACGCCGGCCTTTGGCAGGTCAGTTTCTGGGGAGGGCTGCTGACGATTGTGGCAATCGTCGGCAACGCTCTGATGTTCGTCATTGGTTTTGTGGTCGCCCTGAAACCATTCCTTGGCCGCAGAAAACTGAAATTGGGCAATGTCCATGAAGGACCGGTGCTGCTTTGGCTTGGTCCGGTGCTTTTGGCAACAGCAAGCCTGCTGACCGCGCTCTTCTCGCCGATGACCCATCGGCTGATCACCAGCCCCATGGCCAGCGCCGTGGAGGGGGAACCGGTTTCCGCTTACATCTCGCTTGTGCCGCATATCGGCATGCCGCTGTTGCTCTCGCTGATCACGGTTGCCATTGGTGTTTTTGCTTACATCAATGTTGCGCGCCTGCGCGCCCTGATGATCTATGCGCTCTACAAGATTGGTTGGGGGCCCGACAAGGGATTCGACCAGTTCATTCGTGGCGCGGTTCGTCTGTCCTTTCGGGTAACAAATGTGATTCAGCCCGGTCGGATGGAATTCTACATGAAGGTAATCTTCATCCTTGTGGCTGTTTCCATCCTGCTGCCGATGGCATTGTTTGATGAATGGCCAGCCATGCCGCAATGGCCCGACACCATATCGCGCTATGAGGCCGTGATCATGGCGATCGCTGCCGTCGGGCTGTTTTCCGTGCTTTACGCCAAGGACCGCCTTACGGCGATTGTTTCGCTCGGGATACAGGGTTTTGCCGTGGCGCTTCTCTTCATGCTGTTTGGCGCCCCGGACCTGTCCTTTACCCAGTTCATGGTGGAGACATTATCCGTGGTCATTCTGGCCCTGGCCATGACGCGCTTGCGATTGACACCGACGGATCACCGGGCGCTGAAGGAGAAGATCATTGACACGATCATATCTCTGGCCTGCGCTACGGCTTTTGTGCTGTTGCTGCTCAAGGTCACGCAATTGCCATTTGATACAACGCTGTCGGATTTCTTCACACGTTATTCCCTGTCGATTGCCCATGGTGCGAACATCGTCAACGTCATTCTGGTCGACTTCCGTGGAACAGACACCTGGGGAGAGATTGCCGTCGTCATGGTTGCCGGATTGGCAATCCTGTCACTGATCAGGATTCGCACCCGCCCGGCCAATGCCATTGCGGCAAATGATCCTGCCGAAGAAGATGAGAGGCTATAGATCATGCGCACTCTGATTTTCCGCACAGTGGCGCCCTATCTGGCCAGCCTGATGATCCTCTTTTCGATATTTGTACTGCTGCGTGGTCACAACGAGCCAGGCGGCGGTTTTATCGGCGGATTGATTGCGGCCTCGGCTTTTGCCATTTACGGCATCGCATGCGGCGTTTCGCCGGTGCGCCGTGCGCTGCATTTTCACCCGATGGCCATTTCCGGCGCTGGCTTGCTGGCATCGACTGCGGCGGGAATGCTGTCCATCTTTTTCAAGGTCCCCTTCATGACGGGCCTGTGGCTTTATATTCCGCTGTTTGGCGATTCCATTGCCGTTTCGACCGTCATGCTTTTTGATATCGGGGTCTATTTCGTGGTGGTTGGCTCGATCACTTCAATTGCGCTTGCTCTGGAAGAAAGGCCAAATAGCTGATGGAAGTCTTGATGACATTGCTGGTCGGCATCTTTTTCGCTGTCGCCATCTATCTTTTCCTGTCTCAGCATATCATCCGGATGTTGCTCGGGGCAGCCGTTCTGGGCAACGCGGTCAATCTGCTGATTTTCACGTCCGGGCGGCTGACGCTTGAAATTCCGCCGATACTGACCGGCTACGAGACGACAACGGGAATGCTCACGGCCAACCCGCTTCCGCAGGCCCTGATCCTGACCGCCATTGTGATTTCGTTTTCGTTTTTCGCATTTCTGCTGGTGCTGTCCTACCGGGCTTATCAGGAGCTGGGAACCGATGACACGGTTGAGATGAGATTCGCCGAACCTGAAAACCAGGACCTGCCGCCTCTGGGTTATTGAACGAAAGATACGCATAATATGGCCTCGTCGGAAATGACAACAATTGACCTGTCCGCGGCAATGATCACCCAAGCCCCGCCTTTGGCCGATTGGCTGGTGGTTGCTCCGCTGGTCTTGTGCATGGTGCTTGGCGCCGTGCTCCTGATGGTGCGCAAGGATACGCAAATTCAACCGGTCATTGCCATACCGGGCCTCGTCGCTCTGGTTCTGGTCGATGCCGCATTGCTTGCCCATGTCTGGATGAACGGCACGGTGACCATGACCATGGGACGCTGGCTGCCGCCTTTTGGCATCTCCTTCACTGTCGACATACTGGGTGCCCTGCTGACTCTGACCGGCGGGATTGCGGCGCTGGCCGGCGGAATCTTCGGTGCCGGTGATGTCAATGACAGCGGCAGGCGATACGGCTTCTATCCTTTTCTGTTTCTGATGATGGTGGGCGTCAGCGGTGCATTCCTGACGGGTGACATCTTCAACCTCTATGTCTGGTTTGAAGTCTTGCTCATTTCCTCATTCGGTTTGCTGATTTTGGGATCGGAACGCGGACAGATCGACGGTGCGACGAAATACGCATTCCTCAATCTGGTGGCAACGACACTGTTCCTCATTGCGACAGGATATCTTTACGGGATTTTCGGAACGCTCAACATGGCCGACATCGCGCTGAAGGCGCAGACCATGGATGACAAGGCTCCCATGGTGACTTTGGTCAGCATGTATCTGCTGGCCTTCGGCATGAAGGCTGCAGCTTTTCCGGCAAACTTCTGGCTTCCTGCTTCCTATCACACGCCACGGGTGGTCGTTTCAGCGCTGTTTGGCGGCCTTTTGACCAAGGTCGGTGTCTATGCCCTGATTCGGGTCCTCCTGATGCTGTTTCCCGCCGAGCGCGATCTGCTGGGCTGGGTCATTGCTCTCATTGCAGCCGCGACCATGGTTCTGGGCGCAATGGGTGCGTTGGCGCAGACCGATGTCAGGCGAATGCTGGGTTATCTGGTGATTTCCGGGATTGGCGTCATGCTTGCCGGCATCGCTCTGGCCAGTCCGGCAGGTGTTGCGGCTACGGTCTTTTATGCCGTTCATTCGATGATCGTCATGACGGCGCTCTATCTGGCGTCCGGCATGGCCGCGCGCGCCAGTGGCAGTTTCTCGATCGCCGAACCGGGCGGTCTCTACCAATCCCACGTGGTGCTTGCAGGGATCACGCTTGCCTTGTTTTTTGCCGTATCCGGATTGCCGCCATTTTCCGGTTTCTGGCCAAAGGCATTGATGGTGAAGGCGTCACTTGATGTCGGGGCCTGGTGGCTTGCAGCGGCGATTTTGCTGACAGGCTTTCTGACCACCATTGCGGTCGGGCGGGTGTGGTTGCTGGCCTATTGGCGACCGGCCCCGGCGCCACCAGAGGAGGCCAGCACGGGCGCCAAAGCTGCAGCGGTCACCCCGGTACATGCTCTAAGCCCGCTGCTCGATTTTCTGCCGCTGGTGATGCTCACGGCTCTGGTTGTGTTGATCGGCATTTTTCCGCAGAAATTGCTTGAACTGTCTCAAATCGCCTCTGAACAATTGCTCAATCCTGCCGAATATATCAGATCGGTATTTCCAACGGGGGGATTACAATGAAACTGTTCCTCATCAATGTCCTTCTGGCGCTGACCTGGACTGCCATAACAGGGCATTTCGGACTTCTCAATTTTACCTTCGGCTTCATACTGGGCGTTTTCACGCTTTATCTTATTCGCGAGCAGGTGGGTTCTGTTGGCTACCTGTCCAGAGCCAATCGGATCTTCCGGCTTTTTACGCTGTTTCTGTACGAACTTGTCATGTCTGCGGTTCGGGTGGCCATCATGGTTCTGTCTCCCAACATGAACCTGAAGCCTGGTATTTTTGCCTACAGGCTGAAAGTTGATCGCGATTTCGAGATCACACTGTTGGCAAACCTGATAACGCTCACGCCTGGAACCTTGTCCGTGGATGTGTCGGAAGACCGTCAGTATCTGTACATACATGCCATCGACTGCTCCGACCCCGACGCGACCCGCAAGGATATCTCAGACGGATTTGAACGCCGGATATTGGAGGCCTTTCGATGATGAGTGCCCAGATGATTTTGGAGTGGGCAGTGTTTATTGCTCTGGTTCTTTTGTGTCTTGCGATGGCAATGACCGTTTTCCGCGTTATCCGCGGACCGACATTGCCGGATCGTATTCTTGCCCTGGACATGCTTGTGGCAACGGCCATCGGTTTTATAGCGGTCATCGGCATCAAGACAGGTTTTGCGCTTTACGTGGATATTGCGATTGCGCTTGGGCTTGTCGGGTTCCTTGCAACTGTTGCTTTTGCGCGGTTTGTGATGGCCCGAGGCTTTGTCAGCGAGGGTCACCTGGATCAGGGTAAAGCTGCAACCGGGGAGAAAAAGGGTGGATAACGTCATCACAATTCTGGTTGCAGCAATGATCGTGATCGGTGCCGCTTTCAATCTGATCGCGGCTTTGGGCCTGATCCGACTGCCTGACATATACACCCGCATGCATGCGGCATCGAAAGCCGGGACATTGGGGTCTGGCGTGCTTCTGATTGCGCTCGGTATTCAGGCCGATGACATCGGAATATTCACGCGTTCGCTTGCAGGGGTTGCCTTCTTTCTTCTGACAGCACCGATTTCAGCACATCTGCTTGCCAAAGCTTCCTATGCAATGGGGTATCGGTTGACCGATCAGTCTGTGATGGATGAAATGCCAAAAGAAGCAGGTCCGGATAATAATCCCCGGCGTTAATACTTGTGCTAGCAAGTTGGTGTATGTTTATGCTATGATAGACTTGGACATCAGATAGAATGGGTCTGCACATTATGTCGCACTACAAGTGCGCGCCTATATCTGAAAAACTTCTAGTTTAAAACATAGTGATTTAGTGTTATCAGCGGGTGGGGTGACAACAAACTGGGTTTCTTTCAGGGAGACTCAATATTTGAAAACACTGGAATTGTGGGGTTTTTGGTGTATCGACTTTAGCGATTATTTGAGGCGCGAAAAATGAATGACACACTGGAAAATACACGACCCGACCTGCTGGCAGAACTGACTGCAGAAGTTGTTGCTGCCTATGTCAGCAACAATGTTGTGCAGACGAGTGATCTGCCGGGTCTGATAGCAAATGTACATTCCGCTCTGGGTTCAACATCGAAACAAGCTGTGACTCCGGTCGAAAAACAGAAGCCGGCCGTGTCGGTGCGCAAATCAGTACAGCATGAATATATCGTCTGTCTTGAGGATGGTATGAAGTTCAAGTCTCTGAAGCGTCATCTGATGACCTACCATGGTCTGACGCCCGAAGAGTACCGGGAGAAATGGAACCTGCCGGCCGATTACCCGATGGTTGCACCGGCCTATGCGGAAGCACGTTCCAAACTCGCCAAGGAAATGGGTCTGGGTCAAAAACGCAAGGGCGGCAAATAGACCGCCTCGTATCCTTTAGCGATATTGAAATCATATTTCAGCAACAGTATTTTTGAAATAGACACAAGGGGCGCTGATCTTTCAGCGCCCTTTTGCCGTTTGTTGCCTCTTCAACAGATGCGTTACAGCAGACCCTGGCAGGCAATCATGATGAGGGCGCTGACGATCCAGTAGCCGGCATCGGCCGCGCGGGCATAGGCGCTGTTCTTGCGAAACATTCCGCCGGAATAACCAAGAACCGTGAAAGCCAGCACGGCCAGAATGCTAGTCATCAGCGCATTCGACGCTGCCGTCACGCCGACAAGCCAGCTCATCAGAAACAGGCCGAGGATCTGGCCGGCCATCGCGCCAAAGGGCATGTCATCCGCCGTGCCCATCTTGACGCCAACGCCCTGCGCCCATCTCGGGCCGAAAAGAATGGGTGAATACCACAGCCAGCCAACAAGAAATGAAACCACCGTTCCGACAACGACTGCAATCCAGTTTACGCCTTCCAATAGTGCGCCCATTGTGTCTCCACCTCCCTGGCTGATGCTATCTTTTCAGGTGGATTAATTAACACATGAGTTAAATGAAAATCAAGCCAGCATGACCAGGCGTCGACGCGATGGTCGCGCGCCTTGCCGTCAAAGGTTTAAAGTGGGAATGGATTGCTGCAGTTCTAGGAGATGGACGCTTCATGCGTTGCCGAGACGGCTTCGCTCTTGATGCGGGCAACCATGGCGCGCAGCCCATTGGCCCTTTGCGGTGTCAGATGTTCAACAAGCCCGAGTTCTTTGAAGAGGGCGTTCTCATCAAAGGCCAGAATCTCCGATGCGGATTTTCCCGAACAGGCGGACAGCACGATAGCAACAAGTCCGCGCACGATATGGGCGTCTGAATCGCCAAGGAAATTGAGCCTGGGATTGGCGGCATCGGCAATATCGACCTGTGTGGTGAGCCAGACCTGGCTGACACATCCCTGAACCTTGTTTGCATCGGTCTTTTCGCTGTCCGGCATTTCATCAAGCGTGCGTCCAAGTTCGATGACATATCGGTAGCGATCTTCCCAATCGTCCAGAAACTCAAAATCATCAACGATCTGCTGCAATGATGCCATTCTATCCTGTCGCCCGCTTTTTTGATTTCAAACAGTTCATGCCCAGTGTGACCACCAGACTATATTTGTCTGCAGCCACAATCAAACAAGTGCTGCCATCTGTCCTTGATATAGAGTGCTTCCGGAAAAGTGCCTAGCGGTTTTCCGATAAGACAGCACGACCAGCAAAATGTGCTTCCGGAAAAGTGCCTAGCGGTTTTCCGATGAGACAGCACGACCAGCAAAATGTGCTTCCGGAAAAGTGCCTAGCGGTTTTCCGATAGGACAGCACGACCAGCAAAATGTGCTTCCGGAAAAGTGCCTGGCGGTTTTCCGACAAGACAGCACGACCAGCAAAACCTGGACTATTTGCCGTCGCGATCGCTGTCTGCGGATCCGTTCGAACCGGATTGAAACGCAAGAATTTTGGCAATCACATCAACGCTTCCCTGTGTGCCGTTTTTCAATGCTGCAAGACCGTCTGCGCCTGCTTCGCAGATTTCCGGTTGCTCGGCACACATATTCTGGATGTTGAGCAGCAGATTGTAGGCCTCACTGACATCAATATTCGCCGGTGGCGCGCTGTGGCTGACGGTCGGTACGGCTGGATCCTTTGGAAGAAACAGGATGACGACGGTAAACCAGAATGCGGTCTTGATCAGAAAACGCATCAATTACTCCAAACAGGGCTGATGGCGGTGCAGATTTGCGGTTGCCCAAGTAACGGGTATGGGTAACGGGTATGAGTAACGCGCCCGAGTAACGCGTCTGGGTATCAGGCTGGCCGCTTTCCTTTTCATTCCTATTTGAAACAAAATACGTGAAGATAGTGTTGCTGCGCGCGTTTGCTTCGCATTAACCATGTTTAGCGACAGGCCCCATGAATGGCCTGATGATCCCGAAATTTCACTCAAATGCGATCAATCGGCCTTTCCGTTTATCCATTCCTTAAGTCGGCTCTGAAATGATGTGTGGGCCAGAACACAAGCGTAATGAGTATAAATGTGGCTTTAGAAGTGATGCGAAATCTGACAGTGGACAGGATTCCGGGGTTCAACCGGGTGATGGCAAGCTGGATTCATCGCGATGTTTGTGACGAGCAGGAGCGCAACCAGCAAGCCAGGCTCCTTGGTCTGTTGTTGGCCAGCGTTTTTATCCTGATATCGATATTCCCGTTTGTCTTGGCGTTTCATCCGACCAATGTTTACGCGACGGCCTTTCTTCTTGCCTTTTCAGGCGGCGCATTGGTTCTTGCGGGTGTTTTGATACAGACGGCGCGTCGGCCGCTGGTTGAAGGCCTCTCAATGGCCTGGGCCGCCTTGGCCATCGTTGCCGTCAGCGCAGGCACCGGTTTGCTGGCGTCTCCTTTTTTGATGCTGGGACTGCTGCTGCCGGCGGAGGCTTTCAGAATAAGACGTGATCCATCCGCATTGGCCGTTGGGGTTACCGGCTTCATGGCCGCTTTGGTCGCAGTTGCACTGATTGACCTGTGGGGTCCGGCGTTTCTGGCACTTCCAGAACCGGGCGCAGAACTGGGCGCAACACAAGATACAAGACTTGTCTCGGCCGTCCTGTTGGCCGGCCTTTGCGTCTATGGTCTTTTGGTCACTGTTTCAGCCATGCGGCCCGAGGCCGTTGAGGCACCGACCGAGGCCGTGCAGGACACTGTTCTTGACCGCTTGCCCGGCATGATTTCGTTTCACAATCAAAGAGGCTCAACCCAGGCATTCCATGGCGTCGGGGCACATGATCTGATGGCCGGCATTGGTGAATTGTCCGGCAGCGGATTTGTTGACCATATGCATGTGTCCGATCGGGTTGAGTTCCTGCAGGCAATTGACCGCATGCGAACCGGATCTGATACGCAGACATTGCAGGTGCGCATGCGCAAGACAAACCAGGAGCTTGCAGACAAGCAATTTGTGCATCTGTCCATGCAATTGGCTGCACTGCGGGATGATCGGGGTGTCTTTACCGGTTTCGTCAGTCATTCAAGAGATATTGCCCTGCAGGTTGAATTGCAGGATGCCTATGCCCGCAAGGTTGATGAGGCCGAAGCTGCCAATGAAGCCAAATCACGGTTTCTGGCCGCTGTCAGCCATGAGTTGAGAACGCCTCTCAACGCCATCATTGGATTTTCCGACCTGCTGCATGGGGAATACCTGGGCAATCCATTGGCACCCGGACAGCGCGAATATGTCGGTCTTATCCATCAATCGGGGCAGCATCTGCTTTCGGTCATCAATTCCATGCTGGATCTCAGCAGGATTGAAGTTGGCAGATATGATTTGAATCTTGAGACCTTTGATATCCGGGAAGCCATTGGCAATTGTGAGGCCATGCTGGCCCAGCAGGCTTTGCAAAAGAAGATTGTCCTCAATGCGCGCGTTGCCAAAGGTCCTGTGCAACTGACAGCCTGCCATAGATCTGTGAATCAGATTTTGATAAATTTGATTGCAAATGCGATAAAATTCACTGAGGAAGGTGGAATTGTAACGATTGACGCTGCAAAACAGGCAGACGTGATGCGTATTTCAGTTTCCGATACCGGAATTGGAATCAGCGCGGCCGACCTGGAAAAAATAGGCTCGCCCTTCGTTCAGGTTGAAAGCGAGTATGCACGTCAGTATGAAGGAACCGGACTTGGTCTCAGCTTGGTAAAGGGTCTCGTAGCATTGCATGGTGGTCAATTTGAAATTGAAAGCAAACCCGGCCTTGGCACAACCGTGACGGTCGAGCTTCCGGTCAAAGGTCCTGATCAGCCAGTGGTTGAACGGGATATCCAGGCACCCGAGACCATTATCTTCCCGCCCCGTCTGAAAACCGATATTGAACCCGAATTGGAGGCCGCGCATGGCCAGGCGAAAACAGCCTGAGACGACAAAACGCCGCATTCCGGTCCTTTCCGCAATGTTGTCTGGTGTTGGTCAAACCATATCACGCCACCCGTCCATCGCGGGTGGCACGGCCGCATTTGCCGTGGCCTTCGGTTTTGTCTCAATCAATGCATTGATGTACCAGCCCGGCAAACATCCTGCGCCGCTGTACAATACCCGCGCAGCGCCGGTACAGCAAAATGCCGTTGTGTCCTATACGCCGCCGATTCCTGCCAGCAGGGTAACGACATTCAAGATCGAGCGCAGCGATCCACAGAGCACCGCGAGCATTCCTGACAGGTCGCCTCGCGCAGAAGGCGACGAGACAGTCTATTATCTGCAGCAGGCAATGAACGAACGTAATCTCTACCCCGGTCCTCTGGACGGTGTGCTGGGTCCGCAGACGGAGAAATCCCTGCGTGCCTATCAGGAGAGCAACGGTCTTGAAATTACCGGCAAACCGTCGGACGATCTTCTTGTGCATATGCTGATCTCCAACCAGCAGACGATTGCCGTGCCCGATCCCAGACCGGATGTTCAGCGCGAGGAAAGCCGGTCTGTCAGCCAGCAGAACCCGGTCCAGGCAACTCCTGCAATGGTGGTGCAGGATGCGGCGCCGGATCCGGTGGCCGGCCTGATCATCAAGATCCAGAAGGGCCTGAGCAATATCGCCTATACCGACGTGAAGGTGGACGGCGTCATTGGCCAGCAGACACGCACTGCCATTGCCGATTTCCAGAAACACTATCGTTTGCCGGTGACTGGCAGGCCCGATGCGGAAGTGCTGGAAAAGTTGCGGGAAATCGGCGCATTGTGATGCATCATTGATGTCATCGCGCGACGCACCAATCGACCTTTGCATATGATCGGTACTCCATGCGGTTAACCTCCGATTTCTGGGTGAAAGCACTGATTCGCAGGATCTTTGGCTGCGGAGAATTTGCTGTTGTGGAAAAACACGGCTCTGCCGAAGCCGGCGCCATATTCATCCGCGCACGCGACAAATCCGGTTTGGAAACCCTTTTTGCACCCGCGCCCCAAAGTTTTTTTGATGCAGCAAAGCCGCAGGATCGGACGTTCGAGCGACGGTTGGACAAATGCCAGGCCCAGGACATCGATGCTTTGCTGCTCAAGGAAAAGAATTTTGATCCGGATTTCTGGGTGGTGGAAATCGAAACCGACCGACCGGAAGATTATATATCGATCATGCTTTCCTGATCGTGTGGTTCGAAAGCTGGCCTGACCGTGCCGTTGAACGCGCCGCTGCGCCATCCTGCTGATCAGCTCTGGAGCGATCAATGCGTCCGGGCGTCTCAACGGAATACGGCTGATGGGCTGTTCTGGTCTTTGCTGCAAAAGTCGCATTGGCCCTGATCCAAGCCTCGACCCGCCATTTGCTGTCGCTGCGATCACAGGTCGTCAGCAATTGCATCGCCTGCTGCCGGTGTTGCGGCGTCGCGCCAAGCTGCGGAAAAATTGCTATCAAAATCCGCAGGGCTTCATCTTCCATCACTTCAAGGTAGTGAAGGGCCATGACCAACTGACGGCCGGAAATATCGAGCATGATGCGTTCAGCCAGTTTGACCGTTGCCGACAGTGCCTCGGCCAGCAATTGAGCAAAGCGCTGCGGTTGTGATGCTTCGGCACTTTCGACAAGCACAGCGCCTATCGGCTTGGCAATATTATCGTTTTGAATGGGGGGTGAAGGCTGCAATTGGCCGACACCCAGCGCCATCTGTCTGAGTTGCTCACGCAGGGCGTCTTCATTTTTTCTGTGCAATTGCTCTGTGGCGTCTGTGCCACTCTGCTGCACGAGGTCAGGCAGATCATAACGAACACGCAACGACCGCGTGACAATCGTATCATTCATGTCGGTCAGCACTTTGAGCATGACGGGCGACAGGCAGGTGCGCCGCGCAATGGCCCGGGCATGGGGTATGCCGCGTGAGGAAATGATCTGCAGCAGGGTCTGATCGCAAAGACTGGGGCAAAAGGCCAGAAACGGGGCGGCGACGGCAATCGGCTGGTCCGCAACAATGGCGGCAACATTTTCAGGAAGATTGTTGAACCGCGACAGTGCTGCCGCCGCAGTTCGTTTGGTGTCAACATGCGCCAGTTCAAACAAGGCGATGAACAATGTCGAAAATTGCCGCAGCTCGTAAGCTGTCGGACGTTGCAAGCTTTCGAAACCGGCAATGGTTGCCAGCAGGGCGGCGTCTTTCCGCCCAGTTTCTCCGGCTCTTTCGAGGTCGCGGAAACGATCCAAGATGCACCACCCAATCAACGCAAAACACAGTGTTGCGTCAAACTAGAATGAAACATTTAGCAAACTGTTAACTATCCGGTGCTTGTATGGCCATTGAACGTATTTGTGCACACCGGGAGGCGGCATATTTCATGGGCAACATCATTCAACTCAACGACAGGCAGTTTCAGCGACGCCCACCGGGTGCCAGCATGGCAGCGCAATGCCGAACTGCACGTATTCTGTTTTTCACCGGTGTGCGCTATGAATATCTTGCCCCTGAAGAATTTGCACCATGCGCAAAAAAAACCTCAAAAGCCCAGTCGGTAAGGCTGCAGGCGGGTAAATGCGTTTTCGGTATTCCGCAGCTCCAATAGTGCAAAAATGCTGAAGCGTTCTCAGATTTGAAACTGTCGATTTTCAGAGCCCGGAAACTTGCGCACTGAAAACGTTCCTATGAGTCCACTGACTGGCATTGCGCGCTTTTCAGGAAGTCTCTGGCAATGCCATCCCAGCTTGCGTCCGGCACCACGGTTCTCAGCACCAGATAGCCGGTCGTCACGGGAAATTCCACCAGCACCGCATCCTCCAGAAACGCCGGTAGATTCTTGCGATAGCTGATCATTTGCAGCGTCGTGACAATGGCCATGTCCAGCTTTCTGTCCGTCGCTGTGCGATCATTCATGCTGTATTTTTCATTTGCATAGCGATCGAAAATCGCCAGCGACCAATAGTGTGTCAGGCCGGCTGCGGTAATCCTGACCGGTGCCTCACCGATGTCGAAGCGACAAACCGCAGAGCGCACAAATGGGTTTGCTGACGTCAGGCCACCAGGCCGGCCGGTGGGAAGTCTGTGAAAAAATTCTGTCGGTCCAAGCGCCTCGATCTTGGTCCAGGTATCCTTGTCGGCATAGGCCGGGATTGCCAGCACAATGACAATATGCAGCAAGGCTGCGCCGAAGATGCCGGTGAGGGCGATGAAAAGAACTCTACCCATTGTGACACGTCCCGCGCTTGATTTGGGGCATCTGCAGATCAACCAGCCTTGAACTCCCGGCCGTGGGTGTATCGAAAAGTGTCAGGACCAATTGATAGGGAACAGCCTTGTTGCCAGTTGCCAGCCAATTGTCGGTCTTGGGTTTCCCGCTTGCCGTGATGACGAATGTACCATCCTCGTTCTTCAGGACATTTTGCGAGTGGTAGGTCGAGGGCAATCCGTCGCCGGCCAGCAGCAGCGCCCCTGTCTCGTCAATCGCGTGCAATGTCCAGAAGCGGGCCGGCGGCGTCACACCGCTCAGCGTGTAATCGCAGCGGGTAACCAGTGCATCGCCCTCGTTATCCAAGCCTGCCGTAAAGCGCAATCCTTCCGCGCCGCCCAGCAGCAAGACGCCGGTCCTTGCGCGATGGGCTTTGGCATAGGGGTCAGCCGTTTCCGTTTGTGCCTCAGGCCAGGCAGTCCAGGGGCCGATTTCTATGGCACCAAACCCGACCGTCGCCTTCAATGCCAGGATGGCACTGGCGGTCGCACCGCCAAAGGCGATGAGGAATATGAACGCGATGGTCAGGGGAACGCGAAACACGTGAAAGAAACCTCAAGAGCAACCGACAGGAACTTCAAGACATAGAGTGCTTCACGATCAAATGAAACCGTTTGATGGAGGAAAGGCAGTTCATTCGGGCACGTTCATTTGACTGAGCATATCGCACAGCGTGATGGGGTGAATTGAGTCATGCCAAAGATCGATGATTATGACCTGTCTGACCGTTTCGGGAGGCACACCGATGGTGGATTTCAAGGTTTCTGGTTGCTGAGTTCCGGTGCCAATTGTGCTGATTTGATTTGTTCGGTGCCGATCCTTGGTGCCTCGGCAAAGCTGCGCGCCAATTCGCGCAGCAGTTCGGTCACATCCCTTGTCAATATCCTCGGTCGGACAAAGGGCGCACCAGCATCATCGACCAGTCCGGACGAGGCGACATTGGCGTCTTCTGCATTCTGCCCGTCGTCTGGCAGATCCAACCCCGGAATTGACCGCAGTTCCACGCCATGATGCGCATAGGTCATCAATTGCTTGAAGGTCATGGCGGGGAGGGAGCCGCCTGTCATCCGCGCCGACGATGTATAATCGTCATTGCCGAACCATACGGCCGTCGTATAATTGCCGGTAAAGCCGACAAACCAGCCATCCCGATAGGCCTGTGTCGTTCCGGTTTTGCCACCGGTCTTGATGCCATCGAGTTTTGCCCTGCGTCCGGTTCCCCATTCGGGGATCTGTGTCAGGATGGTGTTCATTGACCGAACGGCCTGTTCTGAAATGATCCGTTTGGGCTTGGGTTCGTCACGGCCATGATCATACAGCACGTCGCCGGCATAATTCATGATTTGCGTGATGCCGTGGCGATTGGAAGAAAATCCTCCGGCGGGAAAGACCGCATAGGCTGTCGCCATATCCATCACGGTCACCTCGGAGGTGCCTAAAGCCATGGTCTTGTCGGTTCGGATTGGTGTTTCCACACCCATTTTTCGTGCCGTTTCGGCAATTGCCTCTGTGCCCAGGTGATCGCGTGCCAGTCGCACAGGTATCGTATTGACGGATTTGACCAATGCGCGCGTCAGATCCATGCGTCCCGAATAGCCGCGTCCGTAATTCCTCGGGGACCAGCCATTCCAGGTGATTGGCCCATCCCGAACAGAGGTTTCCGGCGTAAAGCCGTTTTCCATTGCTGTTGTATAGACGTAAACCTTGAAGGATGAGCCTGGTTGGCGCAGCGCCTTGGTCGCTCTGTTGAACTGGCTTTCGCCATAGTCACGCCCGCCCACCATCGCCCTGACGGCACCACCGTTTTCAATCATCACAACGGCGCCCTGCTTCACACGGTAGCGCTTGCTGTATTGTCTCAGGCTTGATTCAACGGCCTCCTCGGCGGCGGCCTGCAAATTGGGGTCGATGGTCGTGCGGACAATCAGAGAATGCTGCGGATATTTTCCTGCCAGACGTTTGACTTCCTCAAATGTCCAGTCGAGAAAAAAGTCCGGGCTTTCATTGCCGCCCCGGTCAACCACATCGGCCGGATTGCGCCGTGCACCGATCACCTGTCCCTCGGTCATCAATTGCCCCTGAACGAGATTGGTCAGGACTTCATTGGCGCGGGCGCGTGCAGCAGGCAGATTGATATGCGGCGCATAGCGTGCCGGTGCCTTGAACAGCCCAGCAAGCATGGCCGATTCCGCAAGCGTCACATTGGTGACATCCTTGCCGAAATAGAATTGTGATGCGGCGGCAATTCCAAATGTTCCGCCCCCCATATAGGCCCGATCCAGATAGAGACGCAGTATCTCCTTTTTCGACAGATTGGCTTCCAGCCAAAGTGCCAGAAACGCTTCCTTGATTTTGCGTTCTATGGTCCGTTCATTGGTCAAAAACAGGTTTTTTGCAAGCTGCTGGGTGATCGTCGAGCCGCCCTGCACAACAGAATTGGCGCGGACATTTTCCGACATGGCGCGGGTCAGCCCCAGCACATCGATGCCAAAATGCTCAAAAAACCGCCTGTCTTCGGTGGCCAGGACCGATTTCACCAGATGATCGGGAAGGTCTTCGATGGGAACCGAATCCTCGTGAATGATCCCCCGGTGGCCGATTTCATTGCCGTAGCGGTCGAGAAAGGTAACAGCAAAATCGTTCTGCTCTTTCCAGTTGCCATAGGTCTCGTCAAATGCCGGCAAGGCCAGCATCAAAAGGACAATGGCACCGGCGGTGCCGAGCGTCATGGCTTCGCCCATGATTTCGAAAAGGACCTTCTTGCCGCCACGAACACGAAAACGGCGAAAAAAGATATTGGCCACTTCCCACTTTTCGCTCAGATCGGAACCGGCATTCCAGATTGAAGAGTCAATCCACGAATCCAGACGCAGCAGAAGCTTCCTGCCCTTGCGGGGTTTGTTGGCCTGGCTGAATGGGTCTTGCACTTGTGCTTTCCAGTCCCTTGACTACCTTGGCGTCTGCGTTCAAAAGTCCGAGGTGAGATCGGAGCTTTCGAAAGAACAGTCCGGACATCTATTGCCCATTTTTGACCGAAAGGACAAGAGGTCTGCGAAAGTCGCCATGATGCTTTCCAAAGACAGCTTAGCCTAACCGGAGCCCTTATGACCACTGATCCTTTCTGGAAAACAACGTCGCTTGAAGACATGACGCAACAGCAGTGGGAAAGTCTGTGCGACGGATGTGGCCGATGTTGCCTCAACAAGCTGGAAGATTGGGATACCGGTGAGATCGCCTGGACCAATGTCGCCTGCAGGTTGCTGGATTCGTCAAGTTGCCGATGCGGCGACTATGAAAACCGGCAGGCAAAAGTCCCTGAATGCATTTCGCTGACACCGGATGCCGTTCGCGCGATCGCATGGCTGCCGCCAAGTTGCGGTTACCGTCTGGTCGCGGAAGGCAGAGATCTTTACTGGTGGCATCCTCTGATATCGCTGGATCCGCAAACCGTGCATCAGGCGGGTGTTTCGGTGCGTGAGCGCACCGTGCCCGAAGATGGCATGGAGCCTGAAGACTTTGAAAATCACATTGTCGACTGGCCATTCGAAGAGGTGGATGAGTGAACGCCGCGTGTTGAGGCAGAGCCAGCAGGCTGAAAATCCGCCTGCCTGCGCACAGCTTTGACAGAGTGTATCGGGCAACATGATTTGCTGCCAGGCCAACCCCGTTCATATCTGGTTCAGTCTGGCTTCTGTAGAAACAACAACACAAAAGGTGGTGGAATCCGTTTTGACGAATGACACGCACCGCTTATAAGTTGGGCCGGAAATCTGCTCAAACATGAAACCAATGGCCAGACAGGGCCGGTTTGAGGAATACAATGAATATTTGCGCGAAATTACTTCTGATCGTGATGTTGGCATTGCCGTCGATGGTCCTGCAACCCGGCTTTGCCTCTGCCCAGAGTAATGCTGATTGTTCCGCTGCCGTGCGTCGGGTTCTGGCGCAGACGCAAGGTGAGCTTTTGTCGGTATCTGTTGGCAAAAGTGGCGGGCAGGCCGTGTGCAAGATCACCGTTCTGGCCAATGATTCCAGCGGCAAACGAAGGCGTAAGCTGACAGTAAATGCCAGGCCCTGATACGGGCGTGTATTTGCCGGTTCCGACCGGCAGGGCGATGGGAGACAGCCAATGCGAATACTTGTTGTTGAAGACGATCCGGATCTGAACCGGCAATTGGTGGAGGCGCTGGAAGAGGCCGGCTACGTTGTCGACAAGGCCTTTGACGGGGAAGAGGGGCATTTTCTCGGTGATACCGAACCCTATGATGCGGCAATTCTGGACATTGGTCTGCCGCAAAAGGACGGAATCTCGGTGCTTGAGGAATGGCGGGAAGCCGGTCGGTCCCTGCCTGTTCTCATCCTGACTGCCCGCGATCGCTGGAGTGACAAGGTGGCCGGCATTGATGCCGGTGCTGACGATTATGTCGCCAAGCCGTTTCACGTAGAGGAAGTGCTGGCGCGCGTCAGAGCGCTTATTCGCCGGGCCGCCGGACATTCCTCCTCTGAAATCACCTGTGGTCCCTTGCGCCTGGACACAAGAGGGGCAAAGGCCACCGTCAATGGTGTTGCGCTCAAGCTGACCTCCCATGAATTCCGCCTGTTGTCCTATCTGTTGCACCATATGGACAAGGTCGTCTCGCGCACTGAACTGGTCGAGCATATGTACGATCAGGATTTTGACCGCGATTCCAACACGATTGAAGTCTTTGTCGGTCGGCTTCGCAAGAAAATGGGCCTCGATGTGATCGAAACCATTCGCGGGCTTGGCTATCGTATTCAATCGCCGGGTCAGGCATCCGGCGATGGCCGATAAACCGGCTCAACCGCGTTCGCTTGCCGCACGGGTCCTGACCGTTGCCACGCTTTGGGCCGTGATTGCCCTGTTCGTGACCGGCGTGCTGATTCTGACGTCCTATAGAAACAGCGCGGAGCGCGGCTTCCGCGATCTGCTGCGTGCCCAACTCTATAATGCCATCAACTCTGTTTCCCTTGGCACCAATGGCAGGCTGTTGGGATCGCTGCAGCTTGGAGACCTGCGATTCAGTCAGCCTGATTCTGGGTGGTACTGGATTGTTGATGTGGTCGACAATGGTCCGCCGGACCGGATTGAATCCGTTTCGCTGGGCAATCAGAAAGTCGCCATTACGGACACAAAGACGGCACCTTTCAACGAACTCTATGAACGTTTCTATGCCTCCACCGATACGGGCGGTCGCAATGTTCTGGTTGCCGAGACGGAGGTTGTTCTGGGTGACAATGGCGAAGTGGCCCGCTTCCGGGTCACCGGAAATCAGGCAGATATGGATGCGGATGTCTGGGCCTTTTCACGCCAGCTGATATTGTTTCTGACGGTTTTCGGTCTGGGCAGTCTGGTGGTCAATGCGCTGGCGATCCTGTTTGGTCTTCGCCCGCTTGATCGCATACGGCGCTCACTGGAAGAGATCCGGACCGGCAAGACCGAATCCCTGGAGGGACGTTTCCCGCGTGAAATTGCGCCCTTGACCACCGAGGTCAACGCGTTGATCGATAACAATCGCCGTGTTGTTGAACGGGCCAGGATGCAGGTGGGCAATCTCGCCCATTCCCTGAAAACGCCCATAGCCGTTTTGCTCAATGAAACCAGATCAATGGCACCGGAACAGGCGCAACTGGTCAATGAGCAGGCAATGGCGATGCAAAATCAGGTCCAGCACTATCTCGACAGGGCGCGCATTGCCGCGCAGAAGAATTCCGTCCTCGTGCGCACCGATACGAAAATGGTCCTGCAACGCCTCGTCAGGGTCATGGAGCGGTTGAACCCGGATATGGCGTTTGAGCTGGAATTGCCGGCAGAGGTGCCGGATCTGGCCATGGAACAGCATGACGTGGAGGAAATCCTCGGCAATATGTTGGAAAATGCAAGCAAATGGACGAGGGACCGAGTGGCCATAAGGGTCTTGGTAAAGGCAGCCTCACCACAGCGCAGCCGGGCAGGGGCGGCGGAGGCGACGGACAGCAAACCATTCATGGCCATAATGGTGGAGGACAATGGGCCCGGGATGCATGATGATCAACTGGAGGAAGCCCTGAAACGCGGCCGCAGACTGGATGAAAGCAAGCCGGGAACCGGTCTTGGGCTTTCCATCATCAAGGAAATCACCGAAGAGTATCACGGCTCGGTTGAACTCAAGCGGAGTTCTTTGGGCGGCCTATGTGCCATCGTCAACGTGCCGGTTGCTGTTCGTTAGTATGAACATCACGTGATGATGATCAAAACCTTGCCACAAAGATGCTATAGAGCAAATCAATGGACTGAAACGATTTGTCCCATCCCGCCCGTGTTAAAAACAGCCTGTTTTCGGAGAAGGCAATTTTATGAAATCCGCATATCTCGTTGCTGCCATGCTGTTGGTCCTTGCCGGTTGCTCCAGCAAGACCACGCAATCCGGCATGTTGAATTCCTTTGTCCCGCAGGCCCAGGCTGAGCCAAGCGTGATTCAGGCGCTCAATGGCGGTATTATCGACCCTGCCGTTTCCGCTTCTCTGAGTGCCGGTGACCGGCGGCTGGCGCTGGAAGCCGAATATCGCGCGTTGGAGGTTGTTCCGAGCGGACAGATTGTCGCATGGAAAAGCCCCAGATCCGGTGCCTTTGGCGAGGTCCACGCCGCTCAACCCTATGAGGTGGGATCCCAGAATTGCAGGCAATATATTCATAAAGTTGAATACGAGGGGCAGTCGAAAACGACGCGTGGAACAGCCTGCCGGGAACAGAACGGCAGATGGACACCGCTTGCCTAGCCTTTGCTATTCCAATAGACATGATCGATGGTCGCGCGATGGCGGTATGAACATTCGCGTACTGAAGAGCACTCAAAAGTCAGATAACAGATAATATGATGTTCTGGATCCTGGCTGCCGTCATGACGGTGGCTGTTACAATCAGCTTGCTTATCCCCTTGATGCGACCGCGGAAAAAGGACATCGACGCGCGCGAATTTGACGTGGAAGTCTATTCTGATCAGCTGCGCGAGATAGAGCGTGACATCAAAATTGGCAGCCTCTCGGGACAGGAAGCAGAATATGCCCGCGCCGAGGTCGGCCGCAGGCTGATCAAGGCGTCGAAGGCGGAGGCTGATCATACGGCAGCGTCGACCGGCCTTACACGTTTTGGCCGTCTTGCCGTCATTGTTTTCCTGCCCTTCATGGCGCTTGCCGGGTATCTGGCTGTTGGTCAACCGGGAATGCCGGCGCAGCCTCTGGCCACCCGTGTCGCACCGGTGCCCGACAGCAACAGCAATATTCAGGTCCTTGTGGCCCAGGCCGAAAAGCATCTGGCGAGCAATCCGCAGGACGGCAAGGGATGGGACGTTCTGGCGCCAATCTATCTTGGCCTCAACAGGATGCATGATTCAGAAACAGCCTACCGCAATGCCATTCGTCTGCTTGGTTCCACGGCCGCACGTCAGGCGGGGCTTGGCCAGTCGCTGTTTTCTCAAAGCGGTGGCATTGTGACAGCCGAAGTTCAGGAGGCCTTCCAGAAGGCCCAGGATCTGCAACCGGACAATCCACTCTCGGCCTATTTTCTGGCGCTGGGACTGGCTCAGGAAGGCAAGAGCGAACAGGCGAGGGCGGATTTCGTCAAATTGGCCGAGAATTCGCCGCCGGATGCCGCCTGGATGCCCTTGGTGCGTGAACATATTCAAAGACTTGGAACGCAAGCGGGCATGGATCAGGTGCAGGCCGAAGCAGCGCCCCCTTCAGTCGATGTTCCCGCTGTTGATGGTCCGGCTGTCGATGCTCCGGGTCCCAGCGCTGAAGATGTTGCCGCTGCCGCGCAGATGTCCAATGAAGAACGGCTGGACATGATTGCCGGCATGGTGGCAGGACTCGATGCCAAATTGCGCGAGAACCCTGACGACAGTGCCGGGTGGTTGCGGCTGATCCGTTCTCACATGGTTCTGGGGCAGAGGGATCAGGCAGGCGACGCACTGTCCCGCGCCCTCGATCATTTTGGTGCCGACAATGCAGACCGGCAGGCCCTGTTGGCCATGGCATCGCAATTGGGTCTGGAGCCGAAGGAGCTGAAACAATGACACGCAAGCAGAAACGACTGGCCATCATCAGCGGTGGGGTGGCCGTGATCGGTGCAGCGGTTCTTCTGGTGCTCTTTGCGCTGCAGGACCAGATTGTCTATTTCCATTCGCCCACCGACATTGTCGAAAAGCAGATTGGTCCCGACACGCGCATCAGGCTGGGTGGGCTTGTTGCAGAGAAATCCGTGGTCAGGGGAACGGGAACCAAAGTGGAATTTGCGGTCACGGACACGGCGAACACGGTTGCCATAACCTATACCGGGATTCTGCCTGATTTGTTCCGTGAAGGGCAGGGTGTTATTGTCGAAGGCGCCTTCGTGCCCGGCAATCCGGTTTTTGTCGCCGATTCGGTTCTGGCCAAACACGACGAAAACTATATGCCCAAGGAAGTCGCTGAAAGCCTGAAAGCACAGGGCGTGTGGCAGGGTGAGGAAAAGTGAGGCATTACGATGATTGTTGAACTTGGCCACTATGCGCTGATCATGGCGCTTGCGACAGCACTGCTGCAATCGGTGCTGCCAATCATCGGCGCCAGAACCCGCGATGCCGGACTGATGGGCGTTGCCCCGGCCGCTGCGATCGCTTCCTTTGTGCTGATCCTGTTCGCATTTGTCGCCTTGACGGTGTCCTATGTCACATCTGATTTCTCGGTCAAGAATGTCTGGGAGAATTCCCATTCGATGATGCCGATGATCTACAAGTTCTCCGGCGTTTGGGGAAACCACGAAGGATCCATGATGTTGTGGCTCCTGATTCTGGTGTTTTTCAGTGCGCTGGTCGCATTTTTCGGGGGCAATCTGCCCGCAACCCTGAAGTCGAACGTATTGGCGGTCCAGGCGTGGATCACCTCGGCTTTTCTGACCTTTGTCCTGTTGACGTCAAATCCGTTTCAAAGGCTAAGCCCGGCCCCGCTTGAAGGGCGTGACCTCAATCCAATCCTTCAGGACATCGGTTTGGCGATTCATCCGCCTATGCTCTATCTGGGCTATGTGGGTTTTTCCATCTGCTTCTCCTTTGCTGTTGCTGCCCTGATCGACGGTCGCATTGACGCGGCCTGGGCGCGTTGGGTGCGCCCCTGGACATTGGCAGCCTGGACAGCCCTGACTGCCGGCATAGCGATGGGGTCCTACTGGGCCTATTACGAACTGGGCTGGGGCGGCTGGTGGTTTTGGGATCCGGTGGAAAATGCATCTTTCATGCCCTGGCTGGCCGGAACGGCGTTGCTGCATTCCGCCCTCGTCATGGAAAAACGCGAAGCCTTGAAAATCTGGACGATTCTTCTGGCGATCATGACGTTTTCTCTTTCCCTGCTTGGGACATTTCTTGTTCGCTCCGGCGTCCTGACCTCGGTTCACGCCTTTGCCACTGACCCGACGCGCGGCATATTCATCCTGTGCATTCTTGTGGCGTTCATCGGCGGTGCCTTTGCGCTTTTTGCACTGCGCGCACAAACCCTGTCTCCCGGCGGCCTGTTTGCACCGATATCGAGAGAGGGTGCGCTGGTTCTCAACAATCTGTTTTTGACCACGGCGACCGCGACCGTGCTTGTGGGAACGCTCTACCCGCTGGTGCTTGAAGCGATCACCGGTGCGAAGATTTCCGTTGGACCGCCATTTTTCAATCTGACATTCGGTCCGCTGATGATTCCATTGCTTCTTGCCGTTCCCTTCGGTCCCCTGCTGGCCTGGAAACGCGGCGACCTGTGGGCCGTTACGCAACGTCTTTATATGGCTGCAGGTGTAGCGCTGCTTGTCTCGCTTGCCGTCATTTATTTTGCCACTGGTGCCCCGGTAATGGCCGGGCTTGGCATCGGTCTCGGCGTATGGCTGATTGCCGGAAGCCTGACTGATATCGCCATGCGTTCGGGCGTTGGCAAGGTTGCCCTGCCAATCATGTGGCGAAGGTTCAAGGGTCTTCCGCGTTCCGCCTTTGGCGGCGCACTGGCCCATATGGGGCTTGGCGTTTCAGTCATTGGCATTGTTGCCGTCACTGCCTTCGCCACCGAAAGCGTGGTCACCATGAAGCCTGGAGAAACCACGGTCGGTGGCCCGTTCACACTGCAATTTGAAGGTTTGAAACCCAATACCGGACCCAATTATACCGAGTTGCAGGGGCGGTTTGTCATTTCGCGCAATGGCCAGCCGGTGTCCCATTTGACGGCAGCCAAACGTGTCTTTACCGCCCGCCAGATGCCGACCACCGAGGCAGGCATCTACACCAATGGAGCAAATCAGCTTTACGTGGCGCTTGGCGATGAGCTGCCGGGTGGCGGCGTGGTCGTGCGCGTGTGGTGGAAGCCCTGGGTGACCTTCATCTGGTTTGGTGCGATCTTCATGTCCTTGGGTGGCATCGTATCGCTGTTTGACAGACGTCTGCGTATCGGCGCTCCGGCCAAAAGCAGGGCGCCAGCAGTTGCAGTTGGACAAGAAACGTGAGGAAATTGGCGCTCACCCTTTTCGCTGTGCCATTTTTCGCGCTGTATTTTGCGCTTTCTGCGGGTGCGGTGACTCCGGATGAAATTCTCGATGACCCGGTTCTTGAGCAACGGGCCCGGGACATCTCCTCAGGATTGCGTTGCCTGGTCTGTCAGAATCAGTCGATTGATGATTCCGATGCGGAACTGGCCAAGGACCTAAGGGTGCTTGTGCGGCAGCGATTGGTGGTCGGAGACAGCGACAATGAGGTCATTGGCTACATTGTTTCGCGCTACGGCGAATTTGTCCTTCTCAAACCGAGACTGTCGTCAAAAACCATTGTGCTTTGGGCAATGCCCGTCATCCTGCTTGCAGTCGGCTTCGGTTATCTGCTGCTTGGCTCCCGGCGTCGCAGAACCAGCGCGTCAGCCACCGTGCTGTCTGCCGATGAACAGTCGGACATCAACAAGATTCTAGGTTCGCGTGAAGGTGATGAGCGATAGAATGATTTAACCGGCTGCTTGCCGAGTAAATCCAATCAGGAGATGCCCCATGTCAGCCACATCGATCAAGGCCGAGTTCACCGGTCATTCCGGCGCGCTCTTGGCGGCACGGCTTGATATTCCGGCTGGCCATGTGCGCGCCTATGCGCTTTTTGCCCATTGTTTTACCTGCAGCAAGGATATTCTGGCAGCCAAACGCATTGCAGCCGAGCTTTCGCGCGCCGGGATTGCTGTCCTGCGGTTTGATTTTACCGGCCTTGGATCCAGCGAAGGCGAGTTTGCTTCCACCAATTTTTCGTCCAATGTCGCCGACCTGCAATCGGCAGCCAACTATTTGCGGTTAAATTTCGCCGCACCGCAAATATTGATCGGTCACTCCCTGGGTGGAGCAGCCATTCTGGCTGTTGCGCAATCCATACCGGAAGTCAGAGCCGTTGCGACGATCGGTGCGCCTGCTGATGTGGCGCATGTCATAGAAAATTTCGGGTCGAAGATCGAAGATATAGAGCGCGATGGGCAAGCCATGGTCGAGCTTGCAGGGCGGACATTTACAATCCGGAAGCAATTTCTGGATGATGTGCGTGAAAAAACCCTGACCCAGCATATTGCGAACATGAGGAAACCCCTCATGGTCCTGCATTCTCCCATCGATGCCACTGTCGGCATTGACAATGCCGCGACGATTTTCACGGCGGCAAAACATCCAAAGAGTTTCGTCTCGCTGGACAAGGCCGATCATCTGCTCAGCCGATCGGAAGATGCCTCCTTTGCCGCTTCCATGATCGCCGGTTGGGCGTCGCGTTACATTGAAGCTGATGTGCCGCAAGGGGTCGGAGAACGCGAAGCCGTGCTTGTATCGGAAACTGGCGAGGGCAAGTTCCAAAACACGGTTCATGCAGGCAGGCATCGTCTGTTCGCCGATGAACCGGTCAGTGTCGGCGGTCTGGATTCCGGACCTTCGCCTTACGACTACCTGTCGGCAGCCCTTGGTGCCTGCACGTCCATGACCCTGCGCATGTATGCGGATTTCAAAAAGCTTGATCTGGGACGCGTCAGTGTCGAAGTGTCCCATTCCAAAATCCACGCGGCCGACTGCCTGGAATGCACGGAGGATGAGCTGCAGGCCTTTGGCAAAAAGGGTAGCGGCAAGATCGACCGCTTTGAAAGAGTGATTCGGGTGCAAGGTATCGTACCGGAAGCCCTGCGCGGCAAGATCGAGGAAATTGCCAACAAATGCCCAGTGCACAAGACCTTGGAGTCCTCCTCAAAGGTTGTCACACGGGTCACCGCCGAGGATGGTACGGATCTCTCCGGCGAAGTTTGACACAACACCGCCCAGACAGGCGCTGGCATCGCCCGGAACCATTTCTTTGCCGACAATCCACCGCAACATTACCAAATATTCATCTGCCGGATAGGCGGCGGTAAGGTCACAGAGCCTATCTGATGGTCATGCAAATTGATGCAACAGCCAAAGGATATGCTCATGCTCAAGAAATATGATCATTTGACCCGCAAGGGATTACTGACGACCACAGCCGTGCTGGGTCTGGCAGCGGCTATGATGACCAGCGGCATTCCTGCACGTGTTCAGTCAGCCTACGCCGATGCTGTTCGGGTAGAGGCGCCTTCCGTTCCGGGATTTGCCGATGTCGTGGAAGCCGTCACACCGGCGGTCGTATCCGTCCGCGTCAAGTCGAATATCACACCGGTTTCATCCGATGGTTTCAGCCTTGGAATTCCCGGGTTGGACAATCTGCCCAAAGATCATCCGATGCGCCGCCTGTTCAAGGACTTCGGTTTTGGAAAAGGCATGGGCAAACCGGATCAATTCAGTGAACGTGACGACAGGGGGGCTGAACCGCTCCAACCACGGCGCGCGCGGCCTGTATCGCAAGGGTCGGGCTTCTTTATCACGGCTGACGGGTATCTGGTGACAAACAACCATGTCGTCGATGATGGTACGGAGTTCTCGGTCATTCTCCACGACGGCACCGAGCTGGATGCAACACTCGTTGGCAAGGATGCACGCACTGATCTTGCCGTTCTCAAGGTCGATAGCGATGAGGACTTCACCTATGTGGAATTTGCCAGCGATGACAAAACCCGCATCGGCGACTGGGTTGTTGCTGTCGGCAATCCCTTCGGTCTGGGCGGGACGGTAACGGCTGGTATCATTTCGGCCCGTGGCCGTGATATCGGCGCTGGTCCCTATGATGACTTTATTCAGGTGGATGCGGCGGTGAACCGTGGCAACTCGGGCGGCCCGACGTTCAATCTTCAAGGTGAGGTCATTGGCGTCAATACGGCGATCTTCTCGCCCTCGGGCGGCAATGTCGGCATCGCCTTTGCAATTCCTGCCTCGCTTGCCGACTCCGTTGTTGCCGATCTGATGGATGATGGCACGATCGAACGCGGCTGGCTGGGTGTTCAGATTCAGCCCGTAACGGATGACATTGCCGAATCACTTGGACTTGCCGAGTCCAAAGGCGCCCTGGTGACCGAACCGCAGGACGATTCACCGGCCGGGAAGGCGGGCATGGAATCGGGCGATGTGGTCACCGCAGTGGACGGGGAGACGATCAAGGATCCGCGGGATCTGGCGCGCAGGATAGCCAATGTCAAACCCGGCAAGGAAGTCGACCTCACGGTCTGGCGTGATGGAGAAAGCCGTAGCATTTCGGTGACGATAGAAGCGCTGAAGGACGTCAAGAAAGCATCTGTCGAGGACGACAGCCCAGCCAGCACGAATGACGGCGAATCGCTCCAGCAGTTTGGCTTGATGGTGAAACCGGCAGAAGATGCCAAAGGTCTGGAAATCGTCTCGGTGGAGCCGGAAAGTCTGGCTGCGGAACGGGGTTTCACCCAGGGCGATATCATTGTCTCGGTCAACAATGTCGCAGTGCAATCGGCCAAGGATGTCGCATCGGCAGTGGAAGCAGCATCTGAAACCGGCCGCAAGGCAGTGCTGTTCCAGTTGAACACGCAAGACAGCAACCGGTTCGTCGCCCTGCCGCTTGCCAAATCCTGATCAGAACGGGCAGGCGGTCATGCCCCGACCAGGCCACCCGAGTCTGCAGACAGCGGGCCCCCACCGGCCCGCTGTCATCTATTTCAACAGAAGATTGCCGGTGCCCGCCGGCAAGCCATCTTATGATTTGTTTTTCACCTGTAGAATTGACTAATATGCCAGCCATGAAAATTCTGGTTATTGAAGACGATCTGGAGGCAGCGGCTTATCTGATCAAGGCGTTCAACGAAGCGGGTATCGTGACAGACCACGCCAGCGATGGTGATACCGGCTTTTATCTGGCGACCGAAAACATCTATGATGTCCTGGTCATTGATCGCATGTTGCCCAAGCGCGACGGCCTTTCCATCATCAGTGACCTGCGAAAAAAGTCGATTGAGACACCCATCCTGATCCTGTCGGCGCTTGGTCAGGTTGACGACCGGGTTACAGGTCTGCGTGCAGGCGGTGATGACTATCTTCCCAAGCCCTATTCATTTTCCGAACTGCTGGCCCGTGTCGAGGTTCTGGGGCGCCGCAAGGGCATGCGTGACAATGAAACGGTTTACAAGGTCGCCGATCTGGAGTTGGACCGTCTGGCCCATGAAGTGCACCGGGCGGGACAGAAGATAAACCTGCAGCCACGCGAATTCAGGCTGCTTGAATATTTGATGAAACATGCTGGACAGGTCGTGACGCGAACCATGCTGTTGGAAAATGTCTGGGATTATCATTTTGATCCGCAGACCAATGTCATCGACGTTCACATCTCAAGGCTCAGGTCAAAAATTGAAAAGGGCTATGATCAGGCATTGCTTCGCACCGTAAGGGGAGCGGGCTACATCCTGAAGTCCGACAGCTAAATGAGCCAGCTCAGGGCACTTCTGCGCACAACAGCCGTCCGGTTGTCGGCGCTCTATCTCGGCCTGTTTGCCATCAGCGCCGTTGTGCTGGTCTTCTATGTGACCGACATGACCACAAGCCTGCTCACCAATCAGACCAAGCATGTGGTCCAGGATGAACTCAAGGTCCTTGGCAATTTTTATCGTCGCGGCGGTGTTCCTCTGCTGATCACCCACATCGACCGCCGCTCCCGGGAACCCAGCGCCAATCTCTATACGATCGCCGCGCCCAACGGGAGTATTCTCGCCGGCAATGTCGCCAGCCTGCAACCGGGCATCCTTGACCGGCAGGGCTGGACGGAAAGACCCTTCTCCTATCGGCGGTTCTATCAACCGGAAGGCGCGCCCGGACACCAGGCGCTGGCGGAGGTCATCTTCCTGCCCAATGGCATGCGCGTTCTCGTCGGAAGGGATTTGGGGGAGCCGACGCAATTTCGCACCACCATCAGACGCTCTCTTGCCATAGCGCTCGGTATCATGGTCGTGGGCGCTTTGCTGATCTGGTTTTTCATTGGCCGCGGCGCCTTGCATCGGATCGACCGGGTTTCACAGGCCAGCCAGAAGATCATGGCAGGCGACCTTGGCCAGCGATTGCCTGTTAGTGGTTCCGGTGACGAATTTGACCGCCTTTCAGGCGCTTTGAATGCCATGCTTGGTCGCATCGAGAAACTCAATGAGGGGTTGCGGCAGGTCTCCGACAATATTGCACATGATTTGAAAACGCCTCTGACAAGGCTTCGCAATCGCGCCGAAGCCGCCCTGTCGGGAGCCGATGATGCAGCCGAATATCGCTCGGCAATGGAGGACATGATTGAGGAATCGGATCAGTTGATCCGAACCTTCAATGCCTTGCTGACGATTTCCCGGGTTGAAGCAGGGTCCGCTGTGGCAGAAATGAATGATGTCGACCTGTCGCAAATTGCCCATGACACGGAAGAGCTTTATGAACCATTGGCCGAAGAGGCGGGCGTTCTGATATCATCTGCCATTGCGGATGGTATCCATGTTTCCGGCAACAGGGAACTGATCGGACAGGCCTTCAGCAATCTGATCGACAATGCGATAAAATATTCCGCGGACAACCAGGCGGAGGCAAAAGTTGTGATTTGCCTTGAGAATGTGGATGGCAAGAAGGTGCTCTCGGTGAGAGACAATGGCCCTGGGATACCGGAAAACAGACGCCAGGACGTCATCAAGCGCTTTGTCAGACTGGATGAAAGCCGTTCAAAACCGGGAACCGGATTGGGTCTCAGTCTTGTTGAAGCTATCATGGGCATGCACGGGGGCCAACTTGTCCTTGAAAGCAATGGCGAAAGCGGGCAAACAGGCCTGCACGCAATGATGGTCTTTGGCTGACAGGGTTGGAATTTGAAAAGTGCACACGTGGAATTTTCGCAAACTGTCATGAGCGGTGGCATGCCGATCAGGGCTGCATCACCGGAGGCCTTTGATCGGGCACTTCGCGACCTGTTGTCTGCGGCAAGAGATTTTCCGGAACTGGTCGCATTTCTCCACAGCGACACGCCGGCACGCCAACTGCTGTTGGCCGCCATGACCCTTTCGCCCTATTTGAACGACATCGCCAGAACGCACCCGGCGGATGTCTTGAGAACCATGCACAGCAAGCCGGAGATCCTGATGCAGGAGCTGGTGTCCGACGCGCGCGATGCCTGGAAACAATTTCCTGCCGAAGCGGGCCTGATGACCCGTCTGCGCCAGTTGAAGCGTCAATTGGCCTTCTCTCTGGCTCTGTATGATCTTGCACGGGTTTTCCAAACACCGCGTATCACCGGCTGGCTCAGCGCCTTTGCCAGAGTCGCCATCTGTGCTGCAACAGACCATCTTCTTTTATCAGCCCACAAGGCCGGCAAACTCAGCCTGAAGGATGTCGCAGAACCCAGCAAGGGATCCGGCCTGGCCATTATTGGAATGGGCAAGCTGGGTTCCGGCGAATTGAACTATTCCTCCGATATCGATCTGGTTGTCCTTTATGATCCGCAAGCGGAAATCGTGACGGATGAGGACGAAGGCACAGAAGTATTCTCCCGTCTGGTACGTAAGCTCATCCGCATTCTGCAGGAGAGGACGGGTGACGGATATGTTTTCAGGACCGATCTGCGCCTGCGTCCGGACCCGGGCTCAACACCCTTGGCGCTGCCCTATGATGCAGCCATGCATTATTATGGAGCAAGGGGGCAGAATTGGGAGCGAGCGGCCTATATCAAGGCCTCCCCAGCTGCTGGAGACATGGTCACGGGCGAATCCTATTGCCGTGATCTGGCGCCTTTCGTCTACCGCAAATACCTTGATTATGGTGCCATTGCAGACATTCATTCAATAAAGCGACAGATCCATGCCCACAAGGGCTATGGTGAGATCAGGGTGCGCGGCCACAATGTCAAACTGGGTCGCGGCGGAATTCGCGAAATCGAGTTTTTTGTGCAGACCCAGCAATTGATCGCTGGCGGCCGTATGCCGTGGCTGAGAACACGTCAGACAGATGAGACATTGGCGGCTCTGGCAGAGGCGCGGTGGATAGATCCTGATGCGGAAGAGGTCTTGCGCAAAGCCTACTGGTTCCTGCGTGATGTGGAACACCGCATTCAAATGCGCCGCGATGAGCAAAGCCATATCCTGCCCGAGGACGAGGAGGAGTTTCGTCAGGTCTCTCTGATGATGGGATATGACAGGCCCGAGGAATTTTCCAGCCAACTGCTGACGACCTGGGCTTTGGTCGAAGATCATTATGCTCAGCTGTTCGAACACGAGAGGGTGCTGGCATCGGAATCAGGCAATCTGGTGTTCACCGGTGACGGGGATGATCCCGATACGATCGGCACTTTGGCAAAAATGGGGTTTGAACGGCCCTCGGACATGTCTCGCATTATCCGCACCTGGCACTATGGCCGGTATCGGGCAACACAGACATCAAGCGCACGCGAACGCCTCACCGAACTCATGCCAGTTCTCTTGCAGGCATTTTCCGACACCAAACGAGCAGATGATACGTTGCTGCGATTTGATGCATTTTTGTCCGGTCTGCCGGCCGGCATCCAGCTTTTTTCAATGCTGGGCAACAATCCGGGTCTGCTGTCCGTTCTGATCAACATCATGGCGTCGGCACCAAGATTGGCCGAGGTCATCAGCCGCAAGCCCCACGTATTTGATGGAATGCTGGATCCGGCTTTGCTTGCCGAATTGCCGGACCGGGTCAATCTTGCCGAGCGGCTGAATGCCTTCCTGGTGGGTGATTTTGCCTATGAGGAAATCCTTGATCGGCTACGGATTTTTGCAGCCGAGCAAAAGTTCCTGATCGGTGTTCGGCTGTTGACCGGCGCCATTGATGCAGAACGGGCAGGGCGCGCCTATACCTATCTGGCGGATCTTGCTCTGCAGGCCGCAACGCAGGCTGTGCAGGGTGAAATGGAACAGGCCCATGGCCGTATTTGCGGAGGCAGGGTGGCCATTGTCGGATTGGGCAAACTCGGCAGTCTTGAAATGACGGCCGAATCCGACGTCGATCTTATCCTGCTCTACACCCATGATGCGGATTGTGTGCAGTCGGATGGCGCAAGACCCGTCGATCCGGTTCGATACTATACGCGCTTTACCCAACGTTTGATTGCCGCCCTGTCGGCACCCATGGCCGAGGGCATTCTGTATGAGGTGGACTTTCGCCTGCGGCCATCCGGCAACAAAGGACCGGTGGCAACGCATATTCGTGCTTTCCGCAAATACCAGATGGAACAGGCCTGGAGCTGGGAGCACATGGCCCTGACCCGGGCGCGTGTCGTTGCCGGGGATGCGCAGTTGAAGGCGGAAGCTGAAGAGGTTTTCGACACTGTACTGGGCCGCAAACGCGATGTTGCAACACTTGCTGGCGAAGTGGCTGCCATGCGTCAGCGTATCGAAGTGGAAAAACCACCGGCAAATATCTGGGATCTCAAGTTGATACCGGGCGGTATCATCGATATCGAGTTCATTGCCCAGTTCATGCGTTTGCAGGCGCCGGCCATGGAATTGCCTGTCCATGATTGCAACACTTTGACCAAGGGCGTCATTGAGTGCTTTGGCGCAAAGATGCTCGGGGAAGGGGATACCGAGACACTGTTGGAAGCTCTGGCTCTCTACACGCGTATTTCCCAGATCACCCGCCTGTGTCTTGATGGGAAATTCGATCCTCAAAAATCACCCAAAGCCTTTGTCGACCTGATGCTCAGGCGTGTCGATTTTCCCGATCTGTCAACGCTGGAAGCCCACTTGAAAGCGATTTCCGGATCTGTTCGTGAAATTTTGATACGCACTCTGCAGCAGGAAGAGGAAATGCCATCGTGATCCGATAGTCGATCGGCACGCGCAAAACGGTCAAAAAAATCCCCGGATCAACAAAGATCCGGGGTGGGCCTGTGCCCGAGTTTGCCGCAGGGCATTCTTGAATTCGTCGGAAAAGCTGCTTTTCATCTGTGCAAACGGGCTGTTTGCATGCTGATTGAAACCCTGCACGAACCTTGTGTGCGAAGGTCTTAAGCGTCTTCAGCTTTTTTCGGGGTCCACCTCCCTGGCTGGAGCGACCGGCATGCGAAGCGCCACGATTGTTCCCACACCTTTGGTTGATCTTATTTTCATGGCGCCGCCATGAATGGTGACAAGCGCGCGGGAGATCGCCAGGCCCAGACCGGAGCCGCCACGGCTTTTGGAAAACTGGTTCTGAACCTGCTCGAAGGGCTGGCCGATGGTCTTGAGAGCGGCTTTGGAAATGCCGATTCCGGTGTCTTCGATCGTCAGTGTAACGGCACCGGAATGCTTGCGGGCGCGCACCGAAATACGCCCGTTATTCTCGGTGAACTTAACGGCATTCGACAAGAGGTTAAGCAGGATCTGCTTGATGGCTCGCCGGTCGGCCGACAGAGTCAATCCAGCAGATATTTTTGCCTCCAGCAGAATTGATTTGTCCCGAGCCGGAATTGCAATCAACCGCAAGGTCTCCTCGATCAAAGGTGCGATGTCGATGGTTTCATAATCGAGTTGCAGTCGCCCGGCCTCGATTTTGGCCATGTCGAGAATATCGTTGATGACACCCAGCAGGTGTTTGCCGCTGCTGTTGATATCGTCGGCATATTCACTGTATTTTTCAGAGCCAAGAGGGCCGAACATCCGGGTCTGCAGGATTTCGGAAAACCCGATGATGGCGTTCAGAGGTGTTCGCAATTCATGAGACATATTGGCAAGGAATTCTGATTTCGCCTTGTTGGCAGCCTCGGCGCGATCTTTTTCCGCCAGATATTTGGCATTCAATTCGCTGAGTTCCACGGCAGTCCTTTCCAGGGTGCCCTGCGAAGCGGAGAGATCACCAATGCTGGCCATCAGACGCCTTTCGGATTCGCGCAAACGATCCTGATGTCTTTTCAGCTGGGTGATATCCGTATGCACCGAGACCGACCCACCATCGCGTGTATTGCGCTGATTGATCTGCAGCCAGCGCCCATCCGCCAATTGCACTTCCATGCTCTTGGCATCATTGCTGCCGCTGCCACCGGGCATCTGGGTTTTGACAATCGGACGCTTGGCCTCAGCCAACACCTTTTCGCGCGGAACGCCCGGTTGTGTGACATCGTCCGGCAAGCCGAAAATGCGCTGGAATTTCGAATTGCACATGACAAGGCGGTCATCCTTGTCCCAAAGGACAAAGGCTTCCGAGGTGCTCTCCACCGCATCCAGCAAACGCTGATCGGCCTCGACGGAGCGTTGCGCCAGGCGATGCTGCTCCGTTACATCCATGGCTATGCCGATCAGATGGCTTTGGTCCGCTGCATCACTGGTGATTTGACCGCGTGCCCTGAGCAAAACATAGTGACCGTCCGCATGACGCATTCGAAAAAGGTGGTCGACCTCCTTGACCTTGTCACGCATGATTGACCGGGCAACCTCGAAAAGGCTTTTGTCGTCAGGGTGCATGAGGTGATTGACATCACCAAAGGAAAGGACGCAGTCGCGCGGCGGCTGGCCAAGGATTTCATACATCGAGCGCGACCAGTAAAGGCGTCCGAGATTCAAATCCCAGTTCCACAATCCGCATCGGCCCCTTGAAAGGGCAGTGTCGACACGATTGTGCGCCTCAAGATAGATATCATCTGCATCCCGGGCGCGGGAAGCCTGGGTGAAATAGGCGTAGAGAATGACCAGCAAAATGCTCGATGTGGCTGCAAACAGCGTCACATTGAGTGAGACTTCCTGTCTCCACGGGCTGAAGACCTGTGCGGTAGGCGTCAACACCGTGACGCTGCCTATGCCGTCGGGAAGGTCAGCTTTTGATCCAAAATAGGAGATATTTCTGTATCGGAACTTCTGAACACCGGCGCGCAATCCAAACAGCCGAAGTTCTGATGAACCTGACAGGACCTGCTCCAGGTTGCGTCCGACAAAATCATTGCCGATGGAGGTCGCTGCAAAAATGCTGCCCTCTGGATTGGCAATCAGCACGAAACGTCCGTCTGTCACCAGCATCGCCGGGAGCGCATTGCCGATGCGCACTTCGACATTCCAGCGTTGCTGCGCCGCAAAGGCCGCTTTTTCCCTGGCGAGCGCAGCGGCGCTGGCAAGCGCAGTCAATGCTGTTGCCTGTTTTGCATTGGCTTCGATTTGTGAGTGCTCTTCCAGCAGGTCCATGAACCTGGCAGCGGCTACCACCACCAGAAACGCCACAATCAGCGCTGGAACCGATCGCCTGAGATAGGGCTCAACTTTCAGCAATCTGCTGTAGGCTGGTTTGGCAATAAGCTTCACGTGACCTGCGAGATCTGAACGCCAATCATGGGCATCGTGAATGCCGGATAGAGTCTCCCCCCCAGCAGCGCGTGTGTGTTGCGCTTCTGCCATATGTCCCACCTTTGAACTTCAGGTGATTCGAAAGCCGCGTGTCCGAATCTGCCCTAATGAATCAAAGGTGATTCGCCTTGTCCAGAGCCAAATTTAATTCTTTATTAACCATATATAATCGTTGATCATTTTATTTAAATGCATGCAATGGGTGCAGTGTGCGTTGCAGCATATTGAGCCGTTGCCGCCGATTATCAGGTTTTTGCGTCGGTCGGCAGCGCGCGAAAAATGCCTCTGTGGCACTTGTGAACACGCCTGTCGCATCCACGGGACGACGTTCTCTCAGACAGCTGAAGCTGCCAAAGGTCTGTCTGGTTCCTGTGATTGTATCAAAGGGTGCGTCAGGCCAAAATGCGTTCGGTGATATCCCTCACATCAGGCGACAGGGATGTCTGTGCTGAAATTTCGCCCAGTGCCATTCTGGCATTCTCACGGCGTATCGGTTCCAGTGATCGCCAGGAGCGCATGGCAGTCAACAGGCGGGCTGCAACCTGTGGGTTGCGCTGATCAAGCGCGATGATCTGTTCGCAAAGGAACCTGTAGCCCCTTCCATCGGCCAGATTGAACCCCGTCGGGTTGCCGGAAATGAAGCTGCCAAGCAATGCCCGGATACGATTGGGATTCTCCACCGAATAATGCGGGGTCGCCATGAGCTGCAACACGCGATCCAGGGACTGAGGTCCGGGAATGGTCGCCTGGATTGCCATCCATTTGTCGATGACCAATGGATTGTCGCTGAAGCGCGATTCAAAATCGACAAGTGCCTTTTTGGCAGCCACCGATTCCGGGTATTCATGGGCAAGGACGAGCAGGGCACCGCTCCTGATGGTCATGTTGTCCGCCGCATCGTAGATCGCAAGAATCTCCTCTGCCGGCATCTTGCCATGGGACAGATAGCCGAGGGATGCCAGATAAAGCGCGCGCCTGCCGGCACCCTGAGCATCCGGCATGAATGGTCCTGTTGGTCGGGTATCAGACAGTATGGCTGAAAACAGGTCGGCGCCCGCTTCGGCAATAAAGGTAATGATCCGTTCACGGGCAAGATGAATGGCATCCGGGTCGATGTTTGAACCGATCTCGCGGGCAATATCGCTCTCACCAGGCATTGTCAGAGCCTGGCCCTTGAGGGCCGGTTCCAGCCTGTCGTCGCCAAGGGTGGCAAGCAGGCTGTCAACAAGAGCAGGATTGCACTGGACGCCATCTCCTGCCCTGACAGCGTTGGTTGCCGCAATCAGGTCACGGGTTGCAAGATCATTGAGTGCCTGCCAGCGTGAAAACGGGTCGGTTTCAAAACGTGCCAGATGGGCCAGGTCTTCTGATGATTGTTCAAGATGGATATTGACCGGCGCGGAAAAACTGCGGTTGAGCGACAGCACAGGGCGGGATTTTATGCCCGCAAGCACAACCTGATGTTTGCGCTTGCGGATATGCAAGACATCACCGCTGCTTTCAATGCCGTTGATTGCAGAGGTCACCATCTCCTTGCCATTCTCGCCGATCAATCCCACGCGCAGGGGAATATGCATGGGCTTTTTCTTCGCCTGGCCGGGTGTCGGCGGAATAGATTGTTCAAGCTGCACGGTCAGTTTTTGCAGGTTGGCATCATAGGTCGAGCCGACCGTGATCACGGGCGTTCCCGCCTGATGGTACCATAGGGAGAATTGCGCCAACGAGATCTCGGCAGCATCTTCGAAACAGACAATAAAGTCCTCTATCGTTGCGGCTTGGCCGTCGTGGCGTTGGAAATACAGATCGAGGCCTTTCTTGAAGTCCTGCGGACCCAATATGGTGGCCAGCATCCGGATGACCTCGGAGCCTTTTTCATAGACGGTGGCCGTATAGAAATTGTTTATTTCACTGTAGCGCACCGGCCGTACAGGATGTGCAAGGGGCCCGCTGTCCTCGGGGAACTGGTGAGCCTTCAAAAGGCGCACCTCGGCAATGCGCTTGACTGGCCGCGAGCGCATGTCGGCAGAAAATTCGTGATCGCGATAGACTGTCAGCCCTTCCTTGAGGCACAGCTGGAACCAGTCGCGGCAGGTGATGCGGTTCCCGGTCCAATTGTGAAAATATTCATGGGCGATGATCGCCTCGATATTGGCATAATCGGCGTCGGTTGCGGTCTCGGGATCTGCCAGAACATATTTGTCGTTGAAGACGTTGAGGCCCTTGTTCTCCATGGCGCCCATATTGAAATCGGAAACCGCAACAACCATGAAAATATCCAGATCATATTCGCAACCGAACCGGTCCTCGTCCCATTTCATCGAGCGTTTCAGGGCATCCATTGCATAGGTTGCCTGTGCCTGTTTGCCGTGTTCGACATAGATGACAAGTTCAACCGGTTTCCCCGAGCGTGTGGTGAAACTGTCTGACACGCTGGCCAGATCACCGGCCACGAGAGCGAACAGATAGCTGGGCTTGGGATGGGGATCATGCCACACAGCATAATGCCATCCATCACCCATTTCCCCCTGTTCCACCGGATTGCCATTGGACAACAGCAGTGGGGCTTCGGACTGCCTTGCTTCGATGCGTGTGGAATAGATGGCCAGCACATCGGGTCGATCAAGGAAATAGGTGATGCGTCTGAAGCCTTCCGCCTCACATTGGGTGCAATAGACCGCGTTGGAGCGGTAAAGGCCCATCAGTTTTGTATTCTGGCTGGGTGCGATTGCAGTTGTCACGTCCACAGTAAAAGCATCACTTGTCGGAAGGTCGCGAATTTCCAGCCTTTGTGCGGTGACCTTGTAGCGCTTTGGAGCTGCATCGACATCATCGATCCTCAGCCCTTTGAAATGCAATTCATCACCAGCCAGCACCAATGGTGCGCCAGGCTTTGCGCCTGGACGGCGTTTCAGGGACAGACGGCTTTTGACGATGGTGCTGTCCGGGTCCAGGCGGAATGTCAGATCAACATGGGTCACTTCAAAATCGGTTTGTTTATAGTTTTCGAGGCGAACGACGTGTCCGGTTTCGGTTCTCATGTCTGTCCTGTTCTGTCTGCTCTAACGTGCTGTAAGGCGTTTGCAATGTTGATCTGTATGGCAAGAATCCGCGCACACTAAAGGGTTGATGGTGCGTTCTTCAACTGGCAAAAGGCGCAACCCCGGTTTTCTTGCTGCCCGGTCGAGGTCGGAAACAAATTTTACGGTGTTTTGGATGACAGGCCTGCCCATTGCCTCTATAAATGACATTGGGCAGATCAGCTGCCCCTTTCGGGATTTCAAGGTACAGGTATTTTCATGAATATTGCGACACCGAAATTCGGCGTTGGCGCATCCGCGCTCAGAAAAGAAGACGATGCTCTCATTCAGGGGAAAGGCCGCTTTTCCGATGATTCCCATCGCGACGGTGTGGTCTATGGCCACCTGCTGCGCTCCCCTTATGCCGCTGCGACATTCAAGATCAATTCTCTTGAGGACGCCAGACAAGCCAAGGGTGTTCATCTGGTGCTGACCGCCAAGGACATTCCGGATCTTGGCACTTTGCATTGTTTCACGCCGGTCCAGCAGGTTGATGGAAGTACCTGTGAGGTGCGTGAAGCGCCTTTGCTGTGTGACGGTGAGGTTCGCCATGTTGGTGACGGCGTTGCCTTTATCGTCGCTGACAGCACCGAACTGGCGCAGGATGCCGCCGAACTGATTGATATAGAATGGGATGCGACCGAGGCAATTGTCGACATGGAGGCCGCTCTGGGTGCCGATGCGCCTTTGATCTGGCCGGATCTGGGAACAAATCGCGCCTTTCTTTTTGGCCAGGGAGACAAGGATGCAACGGATGCCGCCTTCGCCAAGGCAAGCCATATCACCGAAATTTCCTTCGTCAACAACCGGCTCGTTTCCAACTACATGGAGCCGCGTGCCGCGCTTGCCGAATGGGATGCGCAGAACGGACAGTTCACGCTGACCACCGGCTCACAGGGCGTGCACCATATTCGCAACACGCTGGCCGAACATATTTTTTCCATGCCGAAAGAGAAAATCCGGGTGATCTCGGGTGATACCGGCGGCGGTTTTGGAACACGCTTTCACAATTACCGGGAATACCCGTTGAGTCTTGAAGCCGCGCGCCGCCTCAATCGGCCGGTCAAATGGGTATCGGACCGTTCGGAACATTTTGTCGCTGATGCCCATGGCCGCGACAATCTGGTCACTGCCAGCATGGCAATGGACAAGGATGGGCGTTTTGAAGCTTTGCGGATCGACATCAAGGCCAATATGGGCTCCTATCTGAGCGGTTTTGGACCGATGGTGCCGACATTGGGCGCCATGATGGCGACAGGTGTTTACGATATTCAACTGCATGACCTGTCAATAACCGGTGTCTATACAAACACCACCTCAATTGACGCCTATCGCGGCGCCGGACGACCGGAGGCTGCCTTGCTGATAGAGCGTCTGGTTGACGCCTGCGCCCGCGAGATCGGCATGGACCCGGCTGAATTGCGCCGTCGTAATTTCATCAAGCCGGAGCAATTTCCCTATCGCACAGCCTCCGGGCGTCTCTACGATGTCGGCGAATTCGAAGGCCACATGGACGAGGCGCTTGTCAAAGCCGATACGGCTGGATTCGCAGCGCGGGCCGAGGAGGCGCGTCAGCGTGGCAAGATCAGAGGGCAGGGCATGTCGGTCTATGTGGAGGCCTGTGCCTTCGCCGGTTCCGAACCGGCCTTCCTGCAGCTCAATGAGGATGGCACACTGACCCTTTTCATTGGAACGCAAACCAACGGTCAGGGCCACGCCACGGCCTACAGCCAGTTCATCGCCGACCGGATCGGTATCGACTTTGACAAGATCATCGTGCGCCAGGGCGACACCAATGAGCTTGCCGCCGGCGGCGGTACGGGCGGTTCGCGTTCGATCCCGCTTGGCGGTGTCTCGGTCGACAAGGCAGGCGATATTCTGGCAACCCAGATGAAACAGATCGCTTCCAGTGAACTGGAAGCAGCCGTCGGTGATATCGAACTGGTCGCCGGTGAAGCGCGTGTCGTGGGAACAGATCGCACATTGAGCTATGCTGATCTGGCGGCTGCAGCGGTCGACAAGGAGCAGCTCAAGGCCGTCGGTGAAATCAAGCAGGACGAAGCGACCTATCCCAATGGGACGCATATCTGCGAGGTCGAAATTGATCCCGAAACCGGACACCTGGATATCATTGCCTACACGATGGTGGATGATTTTGGCGTGGTGGTCAATCCGGTTCTGTTGCTGGGTCAGGTCCACGGTGGCGTTGTTCAGGGCATCGGGCAATGTCTGCTTGAGGGCGTTTCCTATGATGAGGACGGACAATTGCTGACCGCCAGCTTCATGGACTATGCGATGCCACGGGCCGACAATATGCCCTCGTTTGATTTCCAGACACGCAATGTTCCCTCCACAACCAATGCCATGGGTATCAAGGGTGCGGGCGAAGCGGGAACAATCGGTGCCTGTCCGGCGATCTTGAACGCCATTATCGACGCACTCGACCGTGCCTATGGCATCCGTGAAATTGCCATGCCGACGACACCCCAGCGCATCTGGTCGTCTATTCAAGAGGCAGCAAAGAACTAACGCTGTTCAACCCTGTCTTTGCCTGCAACGCAAAAAGCCAGCCGCGATCCATCCGATTGCGGCTGTCGCCTGACGCCGCACGGTTGTTGGCTTTTGTGCATGAGAAACCAGCGGCTTGTATGGTTTTATTGAATCAGTGCAACAGGTTAATCTTTGCAGGACGCATGTTCTGCCGATCAATAGGAATGAGGTGTCGGGTGAGTGATGCAGACAACAACGATGGTCGCTCCGGTGCCTTGTTGGGAATCGCGTTCAAGATCGGCTCTGTTTTGATCTTTGTCGCAATGGCTGCCTGTATCAAGGCCGCCGGGGATGGGGTACCCGCAGGTCAGATCGTCTTCCTGCGCTCCTCCATGGCGATGATTCCGGTCTTGTGTTTTCTGGCAGCCAGAGGACAATTGCATACGGCTTTCAAAACCAGCAATCTGATGTCCCACTTCTGGCGTGGCCTGGTGGGTGTTTCGGCCATGGCAACGGGATTTTATGGTCTGACCCGACTGCCGCTGCCCGATGCGATTGCTCTTGGCTACGCCAAACCCTTGATTATGGTCGTTCTGGCTTCCATCCTGCTGGGCGAGACGATCCGCATTTACCGCTGGACTGCTGTTCTCGTTGGTTTCATTGGCGTCGTGATCATTTCCTGGCCGCTGCTGTCCATTTTTGACGGACAGCCCTGGCAGAATGATCATACAAAGGGTGTCATTGCGGTGCTCGCCTCCGCCGTGCTGGGCGCCTTTGCAATGATCCTCGTCAGGAAGCTGGTTCTCAGCGAAAAGACACCGACAATCGTTCTGTATTTCTCATTGTCAGCCTCGCTGATTTCCCTGGCGACAATCCCCTTTGGCTGGGTGGCTCTGGACCCGTCAACATTGGGCCTGCTGGTCGCTGCCGGAATTTGCGGCGGTATTGCGCAGATTTTCCTGACCGAGAGTTACCGCCATGCGGATGTCTCGGTGATCGCACCCTTTGAATATACCTCCATCATCATGGGATTGGTGATTGGCTATCTGTTCTTTGGTGACGTGCCCCAATGGTCGATGCTTTTGGGGACTGCCATTGTCGTCGGCTCCGGTGTCTTCATCATCATCCGTGAACACCGCCTGGGTCTTGAGCGAAGAAGCGCCAGGCGGTTCACCACGCCTCAGGGGTGAACACAGAAACCGCTCAGGTGGTCTGATCCGGATCGCTTCCGGCGACGCTTCAAGGCGTTGGCGGAAGTCGACCTTGCGCTTCTGGGCGCCGCTTCGGCCTGGGTCACTGGTTCTTGGCGATCCAGGTCGTCCAGGTCGTGATTGCTTCCTTAAGCGCGGTCGCATAGGTCCCGTCGGCGGTCATCGCGGTGATCGCCTTCGAAAAAGGCTCGATCAACCCGAGGCACGGCGACTTCTTGGAGAAGGCGATGAACATGTCGGCCGTCAGCAGCGGTGGATCGAGTGGATCGAGCTGGCCGGTCACTCTGAACTGCGCGGCGGCTGTGATGCTCGGGTAGAGGCCGGCGATCATATAGTCCGCTTCGCCTGAGATCACGGCATTGAAGGCCTTGTCGACGCCCGATGTGCGGGTCATGGTGAGCTTGTCGGCGATGAAAGCGTCGAGCGCTGGTCCGTAGCTCTCGCCGTTGTTGGTCACACCCTTCTTGCCGATCAGGTCGTCTTGGCCCGTGAACGGAAAGTTCTTGCCTGTGGCCACCATGGCGACCACCGGGTCGAGCATGAAGGCGGGCTGGACGTAGTCGAGATACGTCGCACGCTCGTCATTAAAATATATGCCGAAGATGATGTCTGCGGTCCCGTCACGGGCCGCCATCTGCGCGTCTGCCCACGAACCGGTATATTTCGACACGACGGGCACGCCGAGCTTCGCCGCGATCTGCTCGACCAAGGTTGGCGCCGCGCCGGCGATCTCATCGCCGTTGCGGTAGGCGATCGGGGCGTATTCAGGATGGCCAGTGATCGTCAGCTGCGCGCACTTGCCCGCGGCCAGCGACGATCCGGATGCCATCAATAGCAGGCCGGCGACAGCGGTGAATATGATCTTTTGCATAGGTCGTGCCCCTTTGGATTGCGTGAACTGTCTTTCGCCCCAAAGGCCAATGCCTCAACGCAAAATAATGCTTATCGTCGTATGGTGTCCTTACACGACGCGAAAGAACACAGCAATGGCGATCGAAACAGCAGGAGCTTACCTCCGGGTTTCGACAGCGCAACAAGGAAAGTCCGGGCTTGGCTGAGAGGCTCAAAAGGCCGCAATTGTCAAATTCGCCAAGGCTGAAGGAAGAGAGCCTGTTGCAGGGTTTCAAGAAACCGAGACCAGGCTGCGGACGCCTTGAACAATTGCCCGCAACGTGCAGCCGCTCTTGCTGAAGCCAAGCGCAATGACTGCCCCGTATTCGCTCCGCAATGCCAGCGCATTGGCTTGTGTGATTGGTGCATGGATCCATTGCCGGGTTTGCCGAGCCGCCGTCCGGAATGCAATCCTGCAGGCTCAGGCGCTCGGATTGGCCACGATCCAAGAAAGCAGGCGATCAGCATGGCGGTCTCCGCTCAGATTTGCAGCCGAACTGAATGAAAACCCACTGAACTCACGCAACTGGTTTTAAATCGGGCTCTCGGTCTGATTCTCGCTGTCGGCGATGGGTAGGTCCCCGCGGGGGTCCAGTTCATAGGTCTGAGGAGTGAGTGCTCGTGTCAATGGCATTGCCTGGAAATCGACACGTTCGGCTTCGGCCACATAGGGCCTGCGGAATGTGCGGTAATAGGCGTAGCCGCCATAGATGACGAAAGAAGCGCCGATGACCATGAACAATGCGGCGCTGCCGAACTGGTCCATCAGGGCGCCCGACAACAGGGGACCCAGCATGGTCCCGCCGCCAAAGATGATCAGCAACCCGCTGGAGGTCGCCACGAATTCGTCTGCTTCTGCAAAGTCGTTGGCATGGGCAACATTGAGCGAATAAATTGGAAACAAGACCGAGCCCAGCAGGAACATGGAGCCGAGGAACATATAGATATTGTCCATGCCGATGAGCAGCGTCGCAAAACACATCGATGCCCCGACAGCACCTGCAAAGACCATGATGTGGCGACGGTCATAATGGTCGGAAAGACGCCCCAGCGGAATCTGAAAAAAGGCGCCGCCGATCATGGCAAGGGCCAGCATGGTTGCGCCCTCCGTGGTCGACAGGCCGTTGCGCTGTGCAAAGACCGGGCCCAGATTGCTCCATGAACCGGAAATGATCCCGGCCAGCAGCGAACCGACCGCAGCGGCAGGGGATTTGAGATAAAGCCCCTTCAGATTGACGGAAACCACCGTCAGCGGTTGCGGCGACTGAGCGCTTGAGAGCCCGGTGGGTATGAAGGCCACCGCATAGAAGATGGCGCAGACCATGAACAGGGTTGCCGTCTGCGTATCGCCCAGCGGCACGATGAACTGTCCGGCCATCAGCGCGACCATCGAGACAACCATATAGACCGAAAAGACGGTGCCGCGCGTTTCATTGGACACACGCTCATTGAGCCAGCTTTCCATCACCATGTAGCCGCCGGCGATTGAAAAGCCGGCGATGCCGCGAAATACGATCCAGGCAAGACTGTTGATCACCAGCGCATGCATCAGCAGCGAGACGGCCATCAGGGCTGTCAGCACCGCGAAGACGCGCACGTGACCGACGCGCAGAACCAGGCGGGGCGTGACCAGGCAACCCACGGTAAAGCAAACGGCATAGCCCGTGGCGATCAACGAAATATCGAAGGTCGACCAGCCTTCATGCACCGCTCGCAAGGGGATGAGGTAGCCGGAAAGCCCGCCACCCACCAGCATCAGGAAGGCTGACATCAACAGGCTGGCAATCGGCACGATACTGCTCGTCATTTGATTATTTCCCTGCGACAGAATCAACGTTACCCAATTGAAGGGGTGCCGTTGTCAGGCTGAACACCCATGGGGTGGTGATTTGATGTTGCATACCCCGGAAACCCGGTTGGGGTATCGCTGGCTGATGTGTGTGATTGTCAGCAACTGATGCCACAGGAAGGGCCGCCATGCGGTTCCAGATGCGACATCCTCTCCTGCGATTGAACGCCAATGCGAAGCAACACCCCGATGTTTCAGATCAGGTCCCGGTTTCGCTCGGCAGGCCGAGTTCATCGAGCCGTTTTCGGATGCTCAGAAAATCGGCCCATGACTGTTTCTTCTGTGCCGGATTGCGCAGCAGATAGGCCGGATGAAGGCTTGGCATGGAGGGTATGATTGTGTCGCTATTAAGGTTGTACTCGCTCCATGTGCCGCGAAATGACAGGATTCCGCGGTTTGTTCCAAGCAGCGCCTTTGACGAGACATTGCCCAGCAGGACCAGAACCTTCGGGTTGACCAGCTGAATATGGCGCTCGATGAATGGTCGGCACAGCTCGATTTCCAGCGGCGTGGGCGTCCGGTTGCCCGGCGGGCGCCAGGGAATCATGTTGGTGATATAGACCTGCGACCGGTCAAGACGGATGGCTGCCAGCATTTTGTCAAGCATCTGCCCGGCACGGCCGACGAAGGGTATGCCCTGCCGGTCTTCGTCGCCGCCGGGCGCTTCGCCGATAAACATGATGTCGGCCTGCGGTTTGCCGTCGGCAAAAACCGTCTGGCGTGCACCAAAACGCAGATTGCAGCCTTCAAAAGACAGCAGAGCATCCTGCAATGCCTTCAGCGTGCCGGCGGTGCCCGCCGCCTCGCGAGCAGTCGCCAGCGCGGTCTCATCGGGTATCGTGGTGCGCTCGGCTATCGGATTGGAGGGTTTTTGAGGGGCGCTGGCCTGAGACGCTCCCACCTCCCTCGAAGCAGGCCGTGGCGCAACCCCAGTGCCGGATTGCTTCTGAGGTTCGGACTTTTTCTTGCTGCTTTCTTCAAAGCGGTCGATGGCATTGTCCGCCAGGGCGCAGTCGATACCCGCATCGGCATAATAATGCAGCACGGCGGCAAGCGCGCCGACGGACATGTCCTGCTGGGTCGTGTCACCATCCAATTGCATGCGCCGATGATAGAGCACAGATTGGTGGAATTGAAGCGGCTTGCACCGAAATACATTGTGCACAGCATCGAATCTTTTTTAATAGGAAACCAATCCGGTTAATTGACGTTTACGTAAATGTTAATAAAAGGAACAGGACAGAACCATTCTAAGCCATTGCACCTGTTTTCCTGAGAGGTTATTGGCGATATGACTGTGAAACGGCGGCCTTTGACCGCGACTTTTAGAGGAGTTGGATCATGAGCGACACATTCGAAGTGCCTGAACGCGAAAGCATGGAATTCGACGTGGTCATTGTTGGCGCCGGTCCAGCCGGCCTGTCAGCGGCCATTCGTCTGAAGCAGCTCAATCCGGACCTCACGGTTGTGGTGCTGGAAAAGGGCGCGGAGGTTGGTGCCCACATATTGTCAGGCGCCGTTGTCGATCCCGTCGGCATCGACAAGCTTCTGCCGCAATGGCGCGATGACCCTGAGCACCCATTCAAGACGGAAGTCAAAAAGGATCGTTTTCTGGTTCTGGGACCAGCGGGCTCCGTCACGCTGCCGAATTTCATGATGCCGCCGCTGATGAACAATCACGGCAATTATATCGTCTCGCTGGGCAATGTCTGCCGCTGGCTGGGTGAAAAGGCCGAGGAACTGGGCGTGGAAATCTATCCGGGCTTTGCCGGCAGTGAAATCCTCTATGACGACGCCGGCGCGGCGGTCGGTGTCGCCACCGGCGACATGGGCGTCGGGCGTGATGGCAAGCCTGGGCCGAACTACGCTCGCGGCATGGCGCTGCTGGGAAAATATGTGCTGATCGGCGAGGGGGTTCGCGGTTCTCTGGCCAAGCAGTTGATATCGCGCTTTGCATTGGACAAGGACAGCGATCCGCAGAAGTTTGGACTTGGCATCAAGGAATTGTGGGAGGTGGATCCAGCCTGCCACCAGCAGGGGCTGGTGCAGCATTCGTTCGGCTGGCCGCTGGACTGGAAGACCGGCGGCGGGTCATTCCTCTACCACCTGGAAGACAATCTGGTCGCTGTCGGTTTTGTTCTGCATCTCAATTATAAAAATCCCTATCTGTCGCCCTTTGAGGAATTTCAGCGCTTCAAGACACATCCTTCCATCGCCCCGACCTTCGAGGGCGCCAAACGCATCTCCTATGGCGCCCGGGCCATCACCGAAGGCGGTTGGCAATCCGTGCCGAAACTGACCTTCCCCGGCGGTGCGCTGATCGGCTGTTCCGCCGGTTTTGTCAATGTGGCGCGCATCAAGGGGTCGCACAATGCCATGCTCTCCGGCATGATGGCTGCAGAACACGTGGCCGAAGCGATTGGCCAGGGCCGATCCGGTGACGAGATTGCCGGCTATGAAGCCGAATGGCGCGGCAGCGAGATCGGCAAGGACCTTAAACGGGTTCGCAATGTCAAACCCTTGTGGTCCAGACTTGGAACGATCGGCGGTGTCATGCTTGGTGGCGTCGACATGTGGATCAATACGCTGACGGGCGGCTGGTCGCCGTTTTCGACCATGAAACACGGCAAGACCGATGCTGCAGCGCTGGAACCGGCATCGAGCCACAGGAAGATCGATTATCCGCGGCCCGATGGCGTACTGACCTTTGACCGTCTTTCGTCGGTGTTTCTTTCAAACACCAACCACGAGGAAGACGAGCCGGTTCATCTGCAATTGCTGGACCCGCAACTGCAGAAAACCTCTGAGCATGATGTCTATGCGGGGCCGTCGACCCGCTATTGCCCGGCAGGCGTTTATGAATGGATCGAGGAGGAGGGCAAGGCGCCGACATTTGTCATCAATGCGCAAAATTGCGTCCATTGCAAAACCTGCGACATCAAGGATCCCAACCAGAACATCAATTGGGTGCCGCCGCAGGGCGGCGAAGGGCCTGTTTATCCCAACATGTAATCCGCCAAACAGGCAGACCTAGTTGTGTCGTCGCGCGCTATTGAAACGCCGGTTCGAAGAAACTGCGCAATTTGCGTGAATGCAGTCTTTCCGGCGGCATGGCGGCCAGTTTTTCCAGTGCCAGAAGACCGATCTTCAGGTGCTGGTTGACCTGGGTGCGGTAGAATTCCGTGGCCATGCCGGGAAGCTTCAACTCGCCATGCAATGGTTTGTCCGATACGCATAGCAGCGTGCCGTAGGGCACACGAAAACGGAAGCCGTTGGCGGCAATGGTCGCCGATTCCATGTCGAGCGCAATGGCCCGCGATTGCGACAGCCGGTGCACCGGGCCGCTCTGATCGCGCAATTCCCAGTTCCTGTTGTCAATCGTCGCGACGGTTCCCGTCCGCATGATGCGCTTGAGATCGTAACCTTCCAGACCGGTCACTTCGGCAACGGCTTCCTGCAGCGCCACCTGGACCTCGGCCAGCGCCGGAATGGGCACCCAGATGGGCAGGTCATCATCCAGAACATGGTCTTCGCGCACATAGGCATGGGCGAGCACATAGTCACCCAATTGCTGGCTGTTGCGCAGACCGGCGCAATGACCGAGCATCAGCCAGGCGTGCGGCCGCAGCACCGCGACATGGTCGGTGATCGTCTTGGCATTGGAAGGCCCGACACCGATATTGATCATCGTGATGCCCGTATGATCCTTGTGCTTGAGATGGTAGGCGGGCATCTGCGGCAGCTTGATTGCGCCCGGGTCATCCTGCGGATGGCTTTCACCGGCATAGGTGATCCTGTTGCCCGGCTCCACGAAGGCTTCATAGCCGCCGCCGCCCGCCGCCATCAGCGCCCGTGCATAGACGCAGAATTCTTCCACATAGAACTGATAGTTGGTGAACAGGACGAAATTCTGGAAATGTCCCGGCAGCGTGGCCGTGTAGTGCGAAAGCCGGGCCAGCGAATAATCGACGCGCTGTGCGGTAAAAGTCGCCAGCGGCAACGGCACGCCCGATTCGGTGTCATAGGTGCCGTTGACAATCATGTCGTCTGTAATGTTGAGATCCGGCGTATCGAAGACATCGCGCAGCGGCACGGCGATCGCCTTGGCGGCGCTGGCCTCGACGCTGGCGTCATCACCCAGTGCAAAATGCAACGGTATCGGTGTTTCCGACTGCGCAACGACGACCTGAACCCCGTGGTTCTGGATGAGCAGATGCAATTGCCGCTCAATGTAATCCTTGAAGAGGTCGGGCCGGGTGAGGGTGGCCGTATAGGTGCCCGGTGCGGTCACATGCCCGTAGGACAGACGGCTGTCGATGTGCGAAAAGCTGGATGTTGAAATGCGCACTTCGGGATAGAAGGCGCGATAACGGCTGTTGGCCTCGGCCTGACCGTTGCCCACGGCAATGAGCTTGTCGCGCAGAAATTCCGTATTGCGCTGATAAAGCCGCATGACGGCATCATAGGCCTCTGCTGCGCTGGAATAGGATTCCTCCGCCACGTCAGGCGGGGTGATGATCATTGCGGGTCTTTGGCGTCTGATTCGTGTGTCCATGCGCTAATATAGTCACGCACATGCGACATGAAAACGACCATGACGCTTGTGACAGCCACTTTTCCGCGCAGTCCGGTCACCGCACATCATATCATGGCTCTCAGCGCAGGCTGAAATAGAGAACCAGTCCCAGTGCACCCGGTTCGGTGCGATCCTGCCCGACGTGATTGGCAGCAATGGCAGCGATCGGTCCGAGGAAGATCGATGCCAGAATGGTGATGCGCAGAATGGCGCAAAGATAATGGATGGCAAGGCGCTGCATTTTCAACCTTCCCCCATCTGCTGCGAAAGACAGGCCATTGCATCCGGGTTGCAGGAAATGACCTGTGGCTTTGTCCATGAGCGGCTGATGGGGGGCTGATTGCCAATGGCAATGGCCAAAGTTGCAGCCAATAGCGCCACAATCAGGCTGATCAGGCAGAAGCGTCTTGTTACAAATGTTGTCATTTTCAGGCCCCCGTTGCCCCGCATGCTCAATGATGCAGCCTGACTATGCGCTGGCCATCCTGAATGCACCCTGAGAGAGACGTTCATCCAGCGTTCACAAGTGTTAATCAAAGGTCCAATTGGGCAATTCTGGTTCCGCGGGAGAAACTGTCCGGGCTGCAAATCGGACAGGCACAACATTCTGAATCTATCACGCTCTCATGCGTTGCCAGGCCGACAGAATGACTGTCGGCAGGGGCGTCATGGTGAAGACTTTTGGTCAAATTTTCTGAAAAACGTTTCAAAATCCGCAAGCAGCGGACGAGGGCGCATGACTGTCCAGGGGGCATCTCTTGTAAGGGTATGGCCTAAGCTGCGCCACAGCAAGCGTCTGCGGCCCGCAATACACGGGCCGCAGATTTGCATGGGTTGTGCTCTATTTGCGATTCCAGCTTTGCGACTTGCAAAAAAGGCCGCCAAGCACACAACCGCTCATCTTCATGGCCGTACCGGCGATGCTCGCCTTGCCTGAATAGGTCTTGTCAGTGGCAGGGTCGGTGATCTTGCCCTTGTAGGCGCCTTTGACATTGGCCATGGAGCCTATTCTTGTGCCGGCATATTTGCCGGTCCTGAGTGTGATGCAGAATTTATTGCCGCTGCACGGTGCGATATTGGCAGTCTCACCGGACTCGGTTCGCCAATTGCCGACGATGGGATCGGCCGCAAAGGCCTGGCCGGCCGGGACTGACAAAATGACGCCTGCTGCGATGACGCCTGTCATGATGATCTGTTTGAACATGGTTCCTCCTGTATGTGGCGCAATTGGCGCCGTGGTCTGCAGTTTACGTAAAGGTAATCAACATTTCATCAGAAATCTTTGAGCAAGCGCATATTTTGCATCTGATAAATGATGCAGCGAAATTGTCCATCCGTCACCGTGGTTATCAAATGGTTGAATTTCAGACGCTAAAATTTGATTAAAATTGCGTCTGAATGCCCGGTTTCAGGCCTGTTGGATGTTTAACAAAAGTTCAATTTTACCAATCATTTGCACTTTATTTGCGGGAAATTAAGCATGCAATTTAACCTCGGATTCAAACCAAACGGGCAAACTCGGCTCATCAAAACAACATCGGAATAACCGGTGGAAATCAAGGCTCTTGGAAGCTTGACAGGTTAGACAACAGGCAATCGAACGGGGATTAGAAAATGGCACGATTTGAAATTCTGGATCATCAATTGGCAACAATGGGCGGCAACACCGAGGCCGATACATTCTGCGAAATGGGTTTGATGTATGCTGCCGGGCGCGACTGTCCGATGGACTTTGTCTCCGCCCACAAATGGCTGAACATTGCCGCCATCAAGGGCTCGCAACGGGCGGCTGCATTGCGCGCCGATCTGGCGCAGAGCATGAGCAAGAGCGATCTGGCCGAAGCACTCCGCTCGGCGCGCGAATGGATGACCATGCATTGACGGTTTGGTTCGTGAAAAGCACTGAAGGATCGATATGCTACATTTTGAAGATTGAAAAACCGGTTGTCGAGGCCGGTTTTTTGCTGTGAACGGTTTCGACGAGGCATCCATGCGGCCAAATGTTGTTAACGCGCGTCCCCATCCCGGATCGTGTCAGGCTGAACGGACTGCTTTCCCACAAAATCGCCGACAGACTTATGCCGGATCCCCTGCGGTTCATCCTGTCGATCGCTCACCCACTGTTGCCACCGGGCAGACAGGTGACCCATTTCACACAGACAGTCCCGTTCATGCGGAAATTGGACGCAAAAAAGCCCGGCAGGTGACTGCCGGGCTTCTTTTAAGTGTCTGGT
>TARA_R110002126_G_scaffold17798_2_pt1 | contig 103096 bp, 94 predicted proteins | sample TARA_R110002126 | Tara Oceans TARA_R110002126 (sample SAMEA4397536) | marine metagenome | biome: Polar Biome; feature: [DCM] deep chlorophyll maximum layer (ENVO:01000326); material: water (ENVO:00002006), including particulate matter (ENVO:01000060) such as... | depth 30 m
TGCTGATCGCATGTAGGATATACCTGCGTCAAAGCACCCCAAAAACCTAAAGAACCATCGCCTACAGCAAGCTTGGGCGAGAACGTCAGGCCTCGCTCACGTAATCCAGTCAACACCTCGGTCCAGCTTGCTGTGGACTCACGAAACCCATCTTCCACAGCAACTAACTCTTTAACACCATGCTCTGTGACGCCAATAATGACCAACAGACACAATCGGTCATCCATGCGAACATGGCTATAAATACCGTCAGCCCAAAAATAAACATACCGTTTATCGTTTAAATCTTGCTTACGCCATAACGTATGCTCATCAATCCAATCACTTTTTAACCGTGAGATCGTACCTGCCGACAAGCCTGCTGCATCTTGACCAAGCAACGACGCAAGGGCTTCACCATAATCACCGGTTGACAGGCCTTTCAAATAAAGCCACGGCAACATCTCTTCAATACTCGTCGAGCGCTTCAGATAAGGCGGTAACAAATTGCTGTTAAATTTAACCCCTGTTTTATTCCTGTCTCGAACTTTGGGTACGTGTATGTCCACATCACCAAGACCCGTTTGAATCGTGCGTGCAGGCAAGTAACCATTCCTCACAACGGCATGACGACCGTCATCAAGCTTATTATCTTCATGCCTGGCGAGTAGCGTAGCTAGTTCTGCCTCAACCGCTTGTGCAATAAGATTCTTTGCACCAACCCTTAATAACTCGGTTAATGGATCGTTTATCGTCGCTTCTGGTATTGCAACAACTTCAGGTGTAAAATTACTCACGGCGTATTTCCTTTTGTTGGTTATGATTGTCGAAAATCAACCAACAGGATACGCCACCTACTTCATTCCGTCATACACCAGATCTGACTATAACTCCACAATGACGTAACGGGGGGCTATCGAATGAGTCTGCCGAGAAAAGTAAATGATGATAACTGAAAAGGTAATATACAATAACAAGTTGAGTGAAAATTTATTGTGACGAAAACGTGTCAGAATTTTTTGTGAACTTGTAAGGCAACCGGGTGCTTAGGAATTAATTTATCCTATGGTCCTCACGTTGATTTTTTCCTGTTTGGTATTTGATTTACGGCGCCGGGATTCGAGTACTTTAACGGCATTAAATTATGGTTTGTGGAAGTACCTGATGAGCGTATGAAAGTATGAGTTCTTTACTTGAATTACAACCCAGTTGTTTACGTATGATCGTAAGATAATACTCGACTGTTCTATGTGACAAGCCCATTATTCGTGCGATCTCTTTGGCAGATTTTCCTTGCATAAGATATACAAGACAACGGCCTTGTTGGCTTGATAAGTAAATAGGCTGCTGTGTGTTTTTATGTAAAAGACATATTTTTCTATCGGAGCTACTTATTTTTTGAAGTCTCGCAGATGAAAGAGAAACAGCTTGCACGTCTGGTTGAGATAGTCTATTTTTTTCTTCCAGAATAATCTCAGGTAATAAAACTTTGTTTCGATTAGCTTCTTGAATTAAAGTTGCAGATTGTCCTATAAAATAGTGTTTGAATTTTTTTAAAATATCCAGCTCGTTAAGATAAGTTTGGTTAATGGCGTGATTATCGGCTGTAGAATAAAAGCAGGATATTTCTCGAAAATGCGTATTATCATCACAAAATGAGATGCTATTTCCATACCCAAAGTGCTCTCTGGCATCTTGCCATACAAAATTATGAGGGTTTAACGCAGATAAGCTAATACCAGGATATTGATGACAATAGTCAGTTGTATCTTGAGCTTGGTAATGACCGCTGAATAATTGTTTAAAACAATGCTCCGACCATTCAGGCTGCGACGTTAAATTAGCCATGGAACCATCAGGATATAAGCGCGCATAAAAAAAGCCAACAATTCCAAGCGATTCTAACGGTTTAGTTATTTCTGCAACATGCGTCGAGCTAGCAAAATATTGTTTTAATATGCGTTCTAAATTCACGGACACCTGAAAGATAGAGCTGACATTAATCTAGTGTAACATAAAATGCATTTTGTGTTAATATTAGCCTTTATTCTGGGGAGTAGAGTTTACCGAGAATGGCCAGCGCTGATCCGCGACACGGCTTGTGCTAATCGTGTACTATCATGCATTAGAATAAAAGTCTCCTGCTTCAAACGCCCAAACAACACATCTCAAAAAGTCTACCAAAGAACATTAAGAGTTAATTAAGGTTATTGAGCTTGGTTTTCACTCAACTTTAGCCGAAAAATCTCACCCTTTATTTTAATTGTATCTCCTGCAACCATTTTTTTTCTTTTCTGTTTTTCTACTTGGCCGTTGATCAATACAGTGCCCGCAGCTATCACGTCTTTAGCTTCTGCTCCACTTGAGGCGAGCCCTTCAAATTTAAGAATTTTAAAGAGTTCAACGGGTTCTTTATTAATAATAATATCTTTCATATGATTGATTAATCCAGTAATGATGGGTTGTCACAATTTTTGTTGTTTAAGTAATCACGATAGAGGGTTTCAACTTCAGTCCTTGCCCATGGTGTTTTACGCAGGAATTTAAGGCTTGAATTAATACTGGGGTCGGTATGAAAACAGTTAATATGGATTCTCTTCGCCAAGCCTTCCCAACCATAACAAATTAACAAGTGATTTAAAATCGTCTTTAGGGTTATGCCATGCAGTGGATCATTAGATTTTCTGTCCATTAATTACACTATACCTTTTTTTGCATATTGATTTGGATATGTTTTATCCTTGGTGTATTCATGAAGTATTAATAATACTATTTTTCAAGTTGATGCCTCAAGTGGATATTACCCCTAAATGCATAGAGAATATAGGATGCATGTATGAATATTTACTCACAAGATACTAAACCTTTGCCGAAAACGCTTGGATTATTTGTTTGGCATTATTTAAGTATTTGTTGACGGAGAAATCCGAGAAGATGGCTCTTTATCTGATTTATTACAAGATAAGAGCAGTGTGTTTCATACGTTATGGAAAATGCAGTCCGATGGCTTTATTTCAGATGTTGAAAAATAAAGGGCTATGTCTGAGTGAGTGGTACAACGAGATCTGGCCTGTCCGTAATAATACCATCCACGCCCATACTGAGTAGGTGTCGTATGATGGTTAAGTTAATATCCAGTCCACTTGTACGTTCAGGCCAAGACCAAGCGGCTACTTTAAGTCCCAGTTGATGGGCTTCATCAATGTTCTCTTGCGTGAGTTCAATATCTTCGGCGTCCCACCAATGACCGCCTAATGCGCGTATCATATGGGGTATCGAATAAAAATCTTTTAAGAAATAACCACCTGTCCATAATGCTTTTTTTTCTACATCATCCAGGCTTAGTGGCGGCAAGGCGTGCGTTTCAGTTAAGTAAGCGGTTTGAACTGATGGGTTGATCTTTTGTAACCAAAACAAACACTCCCACTCAAAAGCCTGTACTTTTGTGCGTTGTGCAATACCTTCTTGCTCGATGATCTTATTTAATGCGACCATGATTACTTGAGGTGATGCACTTATCTGAGGCTGCGTTGGATCAGTTTTGACTTCAATCTGAAAACCCACCGGATAGTCGGCGTGTGTTTTAATATACTGAATAGCTTCTTCTAAGGTAGGTATATGAGCCCATTCACCAGAGCTTTGTTGGGCATGATAAATTTCACTATAACGTGTGTTAGGCCGTATACCACCTACGTTAAATGTTTTTATCGTATCAAGCGTTAAATTTTTAATCGCAATAACAGCATCATCACCCATCCAATGGCCATCTGCATCGCGTGTAATATCTGGATTAAGTGTTAAATCATGGTACACCACCAAAACATTATCTTGTGTCATAACAATGTCTAAATCCACGGCATCCACATGATGTTTAAGGGCTTGGTTAAATGCGATAAGAGTATTCTCTGCGGCAAGTCCTCTTGCACCACGATGCCCATAAACCGTCACACCTTGAGCAGAACAGGAAATAAACCATGCACCCACGAATAACACACATAATCGCAATAAATTCATTTTTGGTTTTCCCTAAATTAAAACGACATGGTGTTTGGCAAGATGTTGATCGATCATGATGCGAGATAAACTCATAGGTTTGGGTAGCTGGGGAAGTTGATCGAGTTTAAACCACTGGGCATCTTCGAGCTCGTCGTCATCAATATTGAGGTCCCCGTGGTCATATTCTGCAGTAAATCCTAGCATTAAATTGCTCGGGAATGGCCATGGCTGGGAGCCCACGTATTGAATATTCTTGATGCTAATCCCAGCCTCTTCCCTGACTTCACGAATTACAGTTTGCTCAAGTGTTTCTCCTGGCTCCACAAATCCAGCAAGAATACTATAAACCCCGGGTTTAAATTGAGGGGTGCGTGCAAGTAAGAGTTCATCCTCACGCCATATCAGCACCAGCATAGCCGGTGCTATTTGCGGAAAAATCATGAACGTGCATTCGGTACACGTTTTTGAATGCTCCGTATGATTAAGTTGGTTAGTTTTACCACAGCGACCACAAAATTGAGTGTTTTGATCCCAATGAATCAACTGCTTGGCTCGAGATATCATATTAAAAAGATCGTCGTTGTTGAGTCGTGCATAAGCTTGTCGAATGTGTTCAAAAAAAATATTGGGATGAAGTTGTTTGGGTTTTTGATGTAAATTTATGGCATAGCATACGTGGTTGTCATGCGTACCAAGGTAAAATTTTTGCGTAGTGCTATCGCCTAAGAGGCTAGGAGGAATCTCATGCCATAATGGGGGCGTATACGTATCACTATTTTTTTCAATAAGAATCTCTTCATCATGAAAAACAAACCACCGTGCAGGTAAGACCACAGCTGCTGGCGTACATGTTTGCGAAGCTAAAGAATCATCTGTCATAATCATACCAAGATAAATAAATATACATATCATTTTTGTAGATTATATCGCTGATAACGTCGCGATCGCAAAAGAGGTTTTATTTTGAATAAATTAAAAAAAATATTAGTCGTCGGCGCGAGTATCGCCGGGCCATCGATTGCTTATTGGCTTGAGAAATATGGATTTGAACCAATATTGATCGAAAAAAGCCCTGAGCCAAGAAAAGGTGGGTACGCTATTGATATCAGGGGAACGGCTGTCGATGTCGCAAAAATGATGGGAATATACGACTCGATATGCGCATCACGAACAACCCTTCAATCAGGTCAATATGTTGATCATGAGGGTCAGGTTATTCATGAAGAATTCGGCGAACAGTGTGGCTTTCGAGATGGCGACGATGTTGAGATCAATCGCAATGAACTTTCTAATATATTACTTAAAGCGGTACCTCATGTACCTATAAAATATGGCGTATCTATCACATTATTAAAGCAACATTCAGACCATGTTGAGGTTCGGTTCTCAGATGGAAGCTCTGATACGTTTGATCTGGTGATTGGTGCAGATGGCTTGCATTCAAGTGTAAGAACCATGGTTTTTAAAGAAGATGAGTATGCCTTGTTAGATTTAGGTTTTTATCTTGCTGTTTTTAGTGCACCGAATTATCTGAAATTAAATCACGCGGGTGTGTTCTATGAACATGACGGGAAAGAGCTGTCTGTTGTAAGTGATAAAGATCCGGACACAGCCTTGTTTTGGTTTATGGTTCGGACTCAAATTCAGCTCAAAGATATGAAACAAGAGCGTATTCAAAAGGCGTTTATACGCGAGCAATGTCGTGGAATAGGTTGGGAAAGCGAGAAGATCTTAACCTTACTGGATATGGCGGATGATTTATATTTTGATTCCATTACACAAGTAAGAATGGATGCATGGTCTAAAAATCGGGTTGTTTTACTCGGAGACTCGGGCTACTGTGCTTCGCCTTTATCCGGTCAAGGAACCAGTCTCGCACTTATAGGTGCTTATATTCTTGCCGGAGAGTTAAAGATAGCAACAGATCAAGGTGGTTATAAAACAGCATTTGAGCGCTATCATAGCTTATTTACATCGTTTGTTAACGCCAATCAATCGTTTGCTGTTTGGGCGAGTGAAACATATCTTGCTACAGATGAAAATAAAATAAAAAATGCTGAACACATGCATGCACAGGTGATGGAAAAAATGAATCAAGTGAAAAACGCTATTCGTATACCGGATTATTCGTGAGACTGATTTTATCATGAACCTATACAACATTGAGGAATGACTTTCCAGTCGATACGAAAGAGCGCATAATAGCAACTTTGAGATCACGACGTACGTATAAACATGAAATCTATTGTTGAGCAGTTAATTAATCAAGCCCTAGAGCAGCTAAAAACAGATGCTGTTATTCCCGCCGATCTTCAGGTTTTTGTCAAAGTAGAACCGACCAAAGATGCACGACACGGTGATTTTGCAACGAATGTTGCGTTGATGATGGCGAAGCCATCCAAGCAACCCCCTCAGGTTTTAGCGGCAAAACTGATTGAAGCATTGCCCGAGCACGCATTATTAAAACGGGTGGAAGTTGCGGGGCCTGGCTTTATTAATTTCTTTATGGAAGAAGCAAATCGCGCATCGCTGATTTTAAAACGTGTCTTTTTGCAAGCCGATGCGTTTGGCGTAAATACCGAGAGTCGTGGTGAGCGTGTTTTACTTGAATATGTATCGGCGAACCCGACCGGGCCTTTGCATGTCGGTCATGGTCGAAGTGCTGCTTTTGGAGCGAGTCTGGCCAATTTGTTAGAAACAGCAGGTTTTGCTGTCACGCGCGAATATTATGTGAACGACGCAGGTCGTCAAATGGATATTCTCGCGGTGAGTGTGTGGCTCCGTTATTTAGCCTGCGCCGGTGAGGTGATTGTATTTCCTGCAAACGCTTACAAAGGCGATTATGTGAGTGATATTGCTGCCGCATTGCATGCTGAGCATCACGATGCTTATCGTGTGGCTTGGTCAGAGATTACATCTGATTTACCGTTGGATGAGCCGGACGGTGGTGATAAAGAAAAGTATATCGACGCACTGATTAACTATGCAAAACAGTCTTTAGGTGATGCCGGATTCTTAGTTTTTCATCAAACAGCGCTTAACTCGGTACTGGATGATATCAAGCAGGATTTGGGTGAGTTTGGTGTGCATTATGATCAATGGTTCTCTGAGCGCAGCTTGTTGGACTCAGGGGCGATAGCCGAAGGTGTGGATGCATTAAAAAATGCAGGTTATACGTTTGTTCACGAAGGCGCTGTTTGGTTTAAATCTACCGAGTTTGGTGACGAAAAAGATCGTGTGCTTGTACGCGCCAACGGTCAGCCGACGTATTTTGCGTCAGACGTTGCGTATCATTGGGATAAATATCGACGTGGGTTTGATCGCGTGGTTGATCTTTTTGGCGCCGATCATCACGGTTATATACCACGCCTGACGGCGGCGGTTAAAGCGCTCGGTCATGATGAAGAAGCTCTGCGTGTGTGCCTGGTTCAATTTGCTATTTTATACCGTCAAGGTGAACGTGTTCAAATGTCGACGCGTAGTGGTTCTTTTGTCACGCTACGTGAATTACGCGATGAAGTTGGGAACGACGCAGCGCGGTTTTTCTATGTGATGCGTAAGCCTGAGCAACACATGGATTTTGATTTAGACTTAGCTAAGTCTGAATCGCGTGATAATCCGGTGTATTATATTCAATATGCGCATGCGCGTATCAGCAGTGTGTTCCGCCAACTCGACGCCCGTGATATGGCATGGGATAAAACCGTAGGTCTTGAAAACCTGGATTTATTAACCGAAAAACATGAATCAGCGTTGATTACACAGGTAGGGCGATACCCCGATGCGATTCTTGCGGCGGCCCATGCTTGCGAACCGCACCAAATAGCCTATTATTTAAGAGAGTTGGCGAATGCACTGCATGCTTATTACAATGCCGTGCCTTTATTGTGTGAGGACAAAGCCCTGCGATGTGCGCGTTTGAGCTTGCTGTCTGCCGTGCGCCAGGTGTTACGTAATGGGCTAACCTTGCTTGGTGTTTCTTACCCTGAGAGCATGTAATGGCAAATTATCCAGACAGAAAAAAAGCGGTTTCTTCACGACGCGCACCAGCCCGATCTAAAACCTATGCGGCGAAATTAATGATGATAGGTTTTGGGTTGGGTTATATTTTTTCTTGGTTTTGTAGTCCTGTACTTGTTATCAATTGGTTTCAGGTGCATTTTGGTCAATCCTCGGTTGTTAAAAACTCAGATGTCGATATCGCTGTGTTACCTAAACCTAAATTTGAGTTTTATACATTATTAGCACAAGAAAAAGCTCAGACACCTAAGCAACAAACACCTCCTCCGGTTGCGAAGCCAGCACCTTTGGTTGCAGCACCTGTTTTGGCATCCACGGTAAATATTAACCAACATCAATCTTATTATGTGTTGCAAGTAGCGTCATTTCAACGACGTGAAGATGCTGAACAGATGTTGGCGGGGTTGGTGATGCGAGGGTTTGATGCAAATATCAAAACCATTTCACAACAAGGTACGGCGTGGCATCGTGTGATGCTAGGGCCTTTTACTTCAAAAATTCAAGCAGAAAAAACGCAAGGAGCCATCGCTCAAAGCGAGCGTATTTCAGGCATAATTCGAAGAATGGAGTCGTAATTTTTAAGCTGTATTTTAGCTACTCATGACGTAGGATGTACTGATCTTGATTTATACTTATTTTGTACCTGACATGGGTGCTTGTTGTGTTGATGGGGTTAAGAATGCTTTCAAAAACGATGAGTTATTGGGGGATTGTGATCTTTTAATATCTCACCTTGCACATACCGTAATACTTGATACGGATAAATTACGTAGCAATTGTGATGTGCATGCACGCGTATTTAATCTGCTGGATGGGATAGGTTTTGTGTCTAAGCTTTTAGACGATACAGATGATATATTTGAGCGTGCTGATGAAGTATCTGAACCTGAACCTGAACCTGAAGAGGATGCACCTAAAGTCACAGCGTGGTCTCATAAATACAAAGGCGCATTAGGGCTTATTTCTGGTTTTTCTTTATTATTTTTATCATTATTTACCACAAGTCTGCCTTGGTTTTTGATGGCGGGTATAGCCTCGATGAGTCTTGGCCTAACCGTAGCTTTGGGCTGGCCTTTTTATCGTCATGCGTACCGAGGGTTGTGGAAAGGTCATTGGACGATGGATACGCTTTTTTCCATCAGTACCGGGGCGATTTTACTGATTTCTGTTTCCGCACTTTTTGTTCCTGGTTTGCCGATGATGTTTGAGGCCGGTTTGTTGATTTTTGGTTTTCGACATGCGGGCCTTGCGATTGAAGAAGCGTTTAAAGCAAATTTGTCTACAACAACACGACTTCAAGACGATACGGCATTACCACCAGAAGTGGAATGTGAGAACGGCCGTATTATTTCACGTGACACGATCAAAAAAGATGATGTTTTTCATGTGTTCCCAGGTAAAATTTTACCTGTAGACGGTGAATTTGTGTCGGGTTCGGGTTTTACGTCTAATAAATATAAACAGGGCTCAGAGCGTTTAACCGCCTTGGTTTGTCATGAAAAACTCGATGCAGGCACAAAACTCATGTCTGTCTCAGATGGGGACTCGCTTTTATTTAAAGCAAGCGCTCCAGCACGTGATTCTTTTTTGGCCCAAGAAGATGCACGAATTCTTAAGGCTAAAATCAAACGAGCTCAAGAAAATCCGCCACCAAAACCCAACACAACAGCGTATATGCTCCAATTTTTTATTCCTGCCGTGGTCGCTGTTGCGTTACTTTCGGGCATGATTGTTGGCGTGTATTTTTCTTCATGGGTACTTGCTTTGCAGTGTGCTTCAACGGTGTTGGTTGCTGCGTGTCCGTGTACATTTGGGTTGATTACTCCGCTTGTGATTCAAGTAGGTATTAATCAATTTAAGAAAGAAGATAAGAAAGACGATGTATCTTTTCGAGTTCCTGAACATCTTGAAGCCGCTGCGGCCGTTGATTGTGTTGTGTTTGATTTAAACGGCACACTCACCGAAGGCGAGCCTAAAGTTCAAGATTATACGAGTGAAGAGATACTAGGCCTTATGGCAACACTTGAAGAAGGCGAGCCACATGCGATGGCGGGCGCGATTCGAAAAGCCTATACGGGCGAGCGTGTAGCTGGTAGGCGCCAGGTGGTCTCGCATGAACGAGCGGGTATTCGTGTGAAACTAGATGATGTGGAATATGTGCTTGGAAATCAAAGCATGATGGAGCAAGCGAGTATTGCAGTTGAGGCACCTAAGGTTGGTTTTGGTGAAAGTGTCGTGTATCTAGCTACGAATGGTGTTGTTATAGGCCATGTGGTTTTAGAAGATAAGCTGCGTAGCAAAGCCGGTATTGTGGTTCGAGCGCTGCAAGATGCCGGTAAAAAGGTACTCATGTGTACAGGAGCAGATAAAAGTACAGCCGAGCTTTATGCGACGGCGCTTAGTATTGATGTGAAGCATGTTTCTTATAATTGTGCGCCAGATAGAGAGAGTGGGTATGAATTTAAATTGATATCCTCATTAGAGGGTGATCTGAAGAATGTAAAAGAAGGCGTTGTTTATTTAAGTAACAGTCCTAAAGCATATTTTGTGAAAGACATGAGCGAGTCCGTATTTTTACCCGAAGATATGGACTTAACAAACTTAGAGGAAAAACTACAAGATACTCAGTTTAAAATACAGATTTTGGATGTTACAACAAAAGCAGGTCATACCCGAGATAAATCAAAACAAGGCTATGTTCAAGAGCTCCAAGAACAAGGGTGCACGGTGGCCATGGTTGGGGATTATGGCAATGATGCTAGTGCGATTGCCGCGAGTGATTTTGGCTTAGCTGTTTCGCACACAGGCGGGCATGTGGCAGCCCAAGGGGCTGCATCTGCGGTTATCCATGATGATAGCTTACTCTCGGTTCTTCAAGTGTTTAAAACGGCTGAGCGAACGGTTCTGCACATCAAGCAAAATCTAGCGTTTAATTTGCTGTATAACGCCGTTGCGGTTTTTGCCCCTATGGGATTGTTATTTGGAACGGGAATCATGATGAGCCCCGCGGTTGGAGCTGCACTCATGATGCTTCAGACGCTTTTGATTTTTGCGAACGTTTATCGCTATAGTCTCGAAGACGCGCCTGAAATTGTGCCTCAATTTCAATCTAATTTAGGTTCTGCTCATGGTAATACTGATGTTGCTAGCATTAGCAATGGCATGAGGTTTACTCACGCGTACGGTTATGGCTTGAACCCCGAAGTTGCTTTGGATGGAGCTAATAACACGCAGAGCGACGGTCTCAATGAGTTTGAAAGTGCTCGACTCCACTAATTTTGTGACGTGTTGACAGAGTGCATCGTAATCAAGCATATTTTCAATTTCATCATGGGCTTGTTCCAGTTTTTCTGTGCTCAGTGGAATATCAATATCAAGTAATAAAACTTGGTTAATGCCTTGCTCCCAGTCATGTACGCCAATGCGGGTGGTTGTACGTAGGGCTTCGATCCGTAAAATATTCATAGATGTATTCTCATGTTAAACTATCGCACTTTTAACATGCTTTGTTTGGTGGTGTCGAATGGTTACATGCGATCAGTCTCTTTTTTTACGTACATTACGACACGAACCTGTGTCACGAACACCCGTGTGGTTTATGCGGCAAGCTGGGCGTTATTTGCCTGAGTACCGCGAAGTGCGTGCCAAAGCCGGTGATTTCATGACGTTATGCCGAACACCTGCACTTGCTTCTGAAGTGACACTTCAGCCACTTAGGCGCTTTGATTTAGATGCTGCGATTTTATTTTCTGATATCTTAACCATTCCTGATGCCATGGGGCTTGGTCTTTCGTTTACTGAAGGCGAAGGCCCTAAATTTGCGCGGCCAATACAAACGGTGTCTGAAGTTGAAGCGTTACGTGTTCCTAACACATCTGAATCTTTAGGTTATGTGATGGAAGCTGCGGCACGTATTCGTCAAGATATGCCCGAAGATTTGCCGTTGATTGGATTTTCTGGCAGCCCATGGACACTTGCAAGCTACATGATTGAAGGGCGTGGAAGTCGAGATTTTAAGCTGGTATTAGGTTTTATGTATAAGCACCCCGAAGCCATGCATATGCTTTTGAGTAAACTTACGGACTCAATCGTTGATTATTTAAGTGCTCAAGTAAATGCCGGTGTGAATGCTCTCATGGTGTTTGATAGCTGGGGTGGGGTATTAACCACGCCTAATTTTAAAGCGTTTTCGTGTGATTATCTTGATCAGATTGTGGCGCGTCTTAAAGCTTTGCATCCAGATATACCTATCATACTTTTTACCAAAGGCGGTGGGCAGTGGTTGTCTACCTTGGCTGATACAGGATGTGATGCGTTAGGTTTGGATTGGACCTGTGATTTGGCGCGAGCACGGCGCGAAGTAGGCGAGCGCGTGGTTCTACAAGGTAATTTAGACCCAACGGTGCTGTTGACCTCACCTGAGTGCATTCAAGCTGAAGTAGCACGTGTGTTGGCCTCGTTTGGTTCGGGCTCAGGTCATATTTTTAATTTGGGCCATGGGATTACGCCCGATGTACCGCCCGAGCACGTAACAGCCATGGTTGAAGCCGTGCATGCTTTGAGCCCGGCGTATCATGAGGGCATGCTTTAAACGTTAAAACCCCGTAATTAATACGGAGTGTTCGTGTTCTCGTTTAGCTTTATCATTTTTCTATCGAATTCAAACACGAAGGAAAATATAAAATGAAAGAAGCAAGCCAGTTAATTGAAATTATTATCCGTCAAGGCGGCATATTAAAAGATCATCCGAAAAAAGGCGTGAATTTTGCAGTATTGGATCACTTTTTTGATGTTCCTGAGATACAAGAACGATTAGCTCGCGCAGTTAATCAAGCTCTCTCAGGAACCCTTGAATCTATTGATGGGGTTGCAGGCATTGCTTCAAGAGGGTATTTGTTTTTGGATATGATTCAATCACCCAATAAAACATTAGGCAAATATTTAATTCAAAAAGTAAAAGCACCCGGTGATAGCCGGTATCAACAACTTAAAACCAGCACGGAATATTCCACGGATCAACTGCAAGTCTTAAAAGGAAAAATTAAGCAAGGTCAGCATTACTTAGTCGTTGATGACTTAATTGCAACGGGCGGCTCTGTTCAAGGCGCTATAGAATTAATTGAAGCAGAAGGCGGCGTTGTCGATGCTGTGTTTTCTTTAACGGAATTAATGGACTTTAACGCCAGAAAAAAACTGGAAGATCAAGGGATTAAACTCATCAGTGTTTTGAAGTTTAATGAAGAAGATTTAGATAAAATACTTGCTTTGCAAACAGCTTATCAAATCGCCGCAGATGCACCACTTACATTTCAGTTATCGCAGCATCAATCAACACAAACCTTTGAGCCCGCTGCTATAGCTAATCAAGATAATAGCTTAGAGATTTATGTCGGCTCCCAGTCGTTGATTAAAACATCGGCGGCAAGAGAGGCTTTTGAGCATTTATTTGACCCGTTAAACATAAAATTACATGCGATTGACGCAGCGTCTAATGTAAGCGACCAACCTCTTGAAGATGAAACAATCACTGGTGCTAGGCATCGATTACAATACCTTAAAGAACATACACCCGAGCGTAAATCAGCATGTTTGGTATCCATTGAAAATGGTATTCGTTTTGATCAAGAAAAGCGATGTTATGTCGATTTTGTTCAAATATGTTTACAACAAAACGAACACGTGATTGAAGTGAAAAAAGATTGTTGTGATATTCCAGGCATTATTATTGAAGCGATGCAAAAAAATAGTGATGGCTCTTATCGTGAAACTTGGGGGGAGGCCGCGGTTCGTTTGAATATGGCAACGGATTCTAAAAACCCGCACCAAGATATTGCGCATGTTTCAAGGCAAGTCATGCTTTATCAAGCCATGCTTGAAGCTGCGGGACAGTTAAAATCAGGCTTGTCATTCGCTAACAATGCCGATGAAGAAAAAATTGAAGAAAAAATAATATCACGTACGATGATATTTGATGAGCAATTGCAAGGGGTTAATTCTAAAAGAAAAATTATTAAAAGCCGTCCTATTAATTTATACAATCAAGGTTGTCCTACTGAAAAATGGCGAATAGCCGTAGATAAAGTACAGCGAAACCAACTCAAAGTCTTCCAAACAGGCGATCCATTCACCATTATATCACCAGACGTGCAATTAAAAGGTGCCAATGTTCATATTCATGTTGGATTTGAGCATAAAGATTTTTCTAAAGAGGTGCTGAGTCAAGAGGCGCTGCAATTGTGCCGGTGTGCTAAAGAGCATGGTGCCAATTCTATTACGGTTGCATTGCCAGAGTCATGTCATCCAGAGCATGTTCAAAACGGTTTTAACTCAATTTATACGACGTTATTAGAAGCAAGTGGTGCCGATCAGTTATATTTTTATGATGCGAGTTATACAGGTCATATTCAAGATGAATTGATTCAATTAGTAGACGTACCGGATCAGAAAATTCAACCGCATATTATTCTATGTTGTTCGGCCAACCAATCTTTTGCTATAAAAATGGCCAATCAATTACGCCAACAAGGTGAATTGGTTCGCTTGTATCCTATTGAAGGACAAGGCAGTGAGGCGACCATTCCTACCGCCGCCGAGATCGCGGATGCTACCGTAAGTATTGTGCAATCGACCCGCCCAAATCCCCATGATTTTATATTATCAAAAGCATATGGCCGTGATGGAAATGTAACGTACTTTTATGAAGCGGCAGCCATTGCTTATCAAGCAAAACAACGAGGAGCTAAGAGTATTAACTTAGTTAATCCTTATCAATTTAGCGCACGTTCAGATAAAGCTGAAAGCGATCCTATTAAAGGCAGCACCGGTGCCTATGTACAACAAAACGGCTTGCTTTTAAAATCATTAGGCATTGATCAAGTGATGACTGCTGAGTGTCATGATGCTCACACGATGTCGGGTACGTATACCGATGGCAAAAGGCGGGGTGGTGCCGTACCCGGGCTGTCTAAGATGACGGTTGATGTTGCTAAACGATGGTTAGATCAACTCTCACTCACCAGTGATGCACAATTAAGATTAGTGATTCCAGATGAAGGGGCAGCTAAAAGAACCAAAGCACTTACGCAAGTATTGCAAACTGTATTAGGCGATAAGATGTGTCATCGTCGCGTGATCGGTGAAAAGCATCGTGATTCTCATCAAGATAACAGTGCAACAATCAGTAATTTAAGTGTGGGCGATGTAGATATTCGCGTGCAAGACAAATATATCATTACGGATGATGAAACAGCCACCGGAAGCACGTTATGCCAAGCAATTGAGACGTTAAAGCACAAAGGGGCAGAAGATATTTCGGTGATTGTGGTCCACAATAATTTGCCTCTAGATTGGTTGGAACGACAACTTTGTTTGACACGGTTTTTATTTATTGGGGCTCATGATCTGCATTTTAGTGATACCCATGAGATGGGAATACTTGCTCATAATTATCATGATCTCATCCTTCAGTATCACAACTTGTCTGGCGTACCCACGCAAGAAATAGAAGCAAAAGTAGAGGCGTGGTTTTATAGCAAAGTTTCAACATCCAACGAATTATTCGAAATTTTTAAAGAAAAAGTTAGTCAGCTGCAAGAGCACGTTGAAGTGCACTCTTTAGCGGATGAATTTGCGCGTGAGGTCAGAACGAAACCTTATATGAGCAGTGCTTATGCATTTAATGACGAGGTTGGGCGCTGCTTGGAGATATTTTCAGGGCGGAATCTAGTCAATATTGCTGTCTATGAGGGGGCAAGTGTTCCTGTTGCAGCAGCGGTTGCCATGAAATTAAATCTACCTTTAACGGTTATTTCTGATCCTGTCATCGTTGCCTTACCCCGTGAGCCTTTTGCTCTTTTAGGTGAGCCAACAGACGAAGTCTTAAATTACTTAGTCAACACAACAACATTATCCAAAGAGCAGTTGTCACCATCGCTCGCTGATCCTGAAATGGCAACGGGCAGTGTGATTAACCAGGTGTTTTCTCAAGCTGAAAAGAAAGAAAGCCGTGATTTTCTATTTCCAATTGAAATGGATAAATTAAATACGATCGCGGAAAAATTAGAGTTGCAATATAAAGCGCTTAAAATCAACTCTAGCTATCGAAATAGAACGATTAAACTTTTGGCAATCGGTCTGGAAGGTCAGATATTGGCAGGGCAATTAAGTGTGTTATTAAAGCAACGAGGTTGTCCTATTGGTATTGCTGCCGTTAATATTCAAGACGATGAGCTGTTGGTTGATCGCAGTGTTCTAGACATGGGAGAAGTGGTTATTCCCGTTGGAGCAAATCTAGGCGAAAAGATGAAAGCTGATATTAAAGCATTAGCCGATAAAGCGAGTGTGTTTTGCTCAGATATTTACTCACAACCCCTGGTTGAAAGTAAGGCAATAAGCCCGCTTTCATATAAAAATGGACGTCATCAATTGTTCTTTAAATCTGAAGTGGCTACAGCAGATACGCACCCAGTACATGAGGAATCTAGTTTACACCTGTAATTTACTTGCTTTTATGCCTACGTCCTACGGGGGGTAGGCGTAGATAAGTTGTTTACCTAAAATCACTTCGTTATACTGCTTCGTATGAATATGAAACAGACATTATTTACAGACAAAACTTTTCTTGCGCCATGTAAACAAGGCTTTAAATTAAGTTTATGTTCTTATCCTGTGAACGTGAAAGCTTTCGCTATCGAGCAGCTGTTTAATTTGCCTTATGATGTATTTATGCTTGATTTAGAAGGAAAAACCTTAAAAATTAACCAGGTAGGCGCAGATATTTGTGGTTTTGACTCACCAGAAAAAGCCATGGGACAAACCATTGTACATGATGATGCATGTGAGACAGCAGAAGTATTACTGGATAATTGTCAACAAGTCTTGCATACAGAAACCACACAGTTATACGATGAAGTATTACGCATTGCTCATAAAGCACCCTGTCATTTATTTTCGATTAAACAACCTCTTTATGATGAGCAAGAGATGCTTATGGGCTCCATGGGGGTGTCGATTGTTGTCGGTAAGCATCCTATTGCAACAGCTCTACAAGCACTCACCAATCTAGGTTTTTTAACGTCTTCTGAAAAAAAGCAAGAAAACGTATCTATTGCCTTAAATTTAGCAGGAATTCAGCTCACTTCGCGCGAGGAAGAAACGCTCCAGTGGATGGCTAAAGGGTATAGCGCCAAAATGATCGCTAAAGAACTATCTATTTCTCACCGAACGATTGAAGACTACCAGCGACAGCTTAAAGAAAAATTTAATGTTTCAAGCAAACAAGCACTTTTAAAGAAAGTGCTTTAACTCAGGTTAAAGTTCAAAGCGGTTGCCCTGCGTGATTCGATACAAAGTGTAATTAAAGCCAGATTCATGATAAAACTATGCTATAGCCTTTTTTTTTGTGCATATATTATAAGGATATAATCATGCGAAGACAGTGGTATCTTGCGTTAGGAACTGTATTACTGGCTGTTTTTCTTTTATTTGCCATGCTGAATGATATCCGATGGTTTCTTTTTCTACTTATTCCTTTGGTTTGTTTGTGGATTTATGATCTCACGCAAACCAAGCATGCAATCTTACGAAATTTCCCTGTGATGGGGCACATGCGTTATATTTTAGAATTTTTTAGGCCTGAAATTCAGCAGTATTTTGTTGCCAACGATGAAGAAGAAAGGCCGTTTAATCGTGAAATTCGTTCGTTAATTTATGAACGCTCTAAAAATATGCGTGATACCGTACCGTTTGGAACGGAACGAGATATTTTAGAAGTTGGCTACACGTGGGCCGAGCACTCACTTGCGCCTAAAATAGCACCTGAGTCAGGGGCACGCGTTATGGTAGGTGGAGACGCTTGCCTGCAGCCTTATGATGCGTCGCGTTTAAATATTTCAGCTATGAGCTTTGGTGCTTTATCATCACGCGCCATCATGGCGCTCAATCAAGGTGCAGCGTTGGGGAATTTTGCGCATAACACCGGCGAAGGCGGTTTAAGCTCACATCACCTCCAAGGGGGTGATCTTATTTTTCAGGTTGGCACGGGCTATTTTGGTTGTCGGGATGATGAGGGGCATTTTAACGATGGATTGTTTGAAATCGAAGCGAAGCGTGACGAAGTTAAAATGATTGAAATCAAGCTTTCGCAAGGCGCTAAACCATCGCACGGGGGGATTTTGCCGGCGGTTAAACTCACGCAAGAAATTGCCGATGTTCGTAAAGTCCCACTTGGGCATGATGTGATTTCACCTCCAGCACATTCAGCATTTGATTCGCCCAAAGGCTTGATTTTATTTGTACAACACCTGCGAGAATTATCAGGGGGCAAGCCTGTTGGTTTTAAATTATGCATTGGACGAAAAAGCGAATTCTTAGGTATATGTAAAGCCATGCGGGAGCTCGAGATTTACCCTGATTTTATTACGGTAGATGGTGCAGAAGGGGGCACAGGCGCGGCCCCACTGGAGTACACCAATCGTTTAGGTGAAGCATTAGAGCCCGCACTTATTTTTGTTCATAATGCCTTAGTTGGTACAGATTTACGTGACAAAATGCGCCTTATTTGTAGTGGAAAAATCACGACCGGATTTGATTTGATTGCACACCTGGCGATGGGGGCTGATTTATGCAATGCAGCACGTACGATGATGATGAGCCTAGGATGCGTGCAGTCAAAACAGTGTCATGCTAATACCTGCCCAACGGGCGTTGCGACACAGGATAAACGCCTAGAGCGAGGACTTGTGGTTGATAATAAAAAACATCGCGTGAAGCACTTTCATCAAAACACCATGAAAAGTTTTTTAGATTTACTGGGTAGTATGGGGCTTGAAACACCCGATGCACTTACGCCGGCGCACGTGATGCGACGCGTCGCGCACAATCAAGTTCAACCTTTAAGTGACGTGTATACTTATCTTGAGCCAGGGCAGTTATTGGGAAGAAACATTCCGGATGATTATCAGAAATATTGGGATGAGGCGCATGCCGATAGGTTTTAGGTGGTTAGCTTAATGTAATTGGCTTGATATTTTTTAATGAGGTTAAAAAGGTCTGACTAAATCGTCAGGCGTTGTGTTGGACTCGGGCTGCGTAAGTAGTGAGCTTCTTGTTGTGCGATCCGATGCAAACTTTATATCTGCCGTATCATCCGTTGGATATGTTTTAGGTGTTTTTAATCGATATTGAGATCTTCCGGAAAAAAAGCTCAAGCATGCATTAGGAACAGGGATAAGTGTCGGTTTATTTGTTTCGCTGATAATAACATCTTTCAATGTCTTACGTGTGGCAACAGCACCGCTCAATAGATAAGGTGGTAAGCGGTGGTTTTGGACTGTCATCGTTCTATTTAAGTATTTTTGTGCGTCCTCTATACATTCAGGCGTTTCTGAAAATAAAATAAGAGATGTTGGCCTGATGCTATCAACTAAGTAACAAAGTTCGGTCGATACTTGCACGGAGGCAGGGTGAATTAAATTAGCATCAGCGCGTAAATTAATATGGTTTATTTTAAACGATTGCTTGATTAAGTTTACGATGTGAATAAATTGCTCGGATGTTAAATTATCACCGCTTAGCTGGGCTAAATCAGCACGGTGTTTTTCTTGGACGTGCATTGATTCGGTGGCCTGAAGAATGAGGTACTCAAGATTTTTAATCGAATAGATTTTTTCGCCATGAATTAAAGCACATGTTGCGATAACATGAAGCTCGTTTTTTGAGCATAGGCGTGCAACACTTTTGATTACCACGGGGGAGCCATGGGTTACATAAATAGACATCGGATTTTTTTTTCGAGAAAACATGCGGTTTTACCTATATTACAAGCATCCGTGATGTCTAAATAAAAATCAATTGTACGGGGTTTAAGCGATGATGTAAAGGAATGCTGATTATCGTGGTTCTTGAGGAAAAAGAAAATACAAAAAATATGGTGGCCAGAGACGGAATCGAACCGCCGACACGAGGATTTTCAGTCCTCTGCTCTACCGACTGAGCTATCTGGCCACTCAGCGCGTATTAAACGCTGTGTGGGCCTTTGAGTCAAGTAAAAACTCAAATTTTTATGAAAAAAGTTTAAGTGTTTTCTGAAAATCCTGCAGGAGGTGTAGAACCTTCACCAAAAAAGTATTTTTCCATTTCTTCTTGTAAAAAAGTTCGCGCTTTAGGATCAATCAGTGCCAGGCGATATTCGTTAATCAACATGGTTTGATGTTGTAGCCATTGTTGCCATGCTGTTTGAGATATCTGATTAAAAATTTTATCACCGAGGGGGCCAGGAAACGGGGGCGCGTCCATTTGATCTAAGTCTTGTTTTAGTTTGCTGCAAAAAATCTGGGTTGTCATACGAGGATTACTCAAATTAAAAAAATGTGCTTAATTATCTAAGAATATGACAAAAAGAGCAACATAGACCGTAATTGATAAAATGTATATGATGATGTATTTTAAGGTTTTGGAGATGTGCTCGATGTTTTTTAGTAGACGATTATCGTTAGAAGAAGCGCGTAATAAAATTAACGCTGAATATATAAACGCGCGTCATCAATTAAGCACTTATCAACATCAAATGCCAGAAATATATCATGCTCCCGTCGAGCGTTTTATTGAAAATATGGATGCTTTGCACGCCGGTGCCTGTGTGCCTAGCGCGGCGTTAATTCAAGCGATTCAAAAAACAGAAGGTTTTTTAAAAGGCGAGGTCACGTCTGAGGCGTATGGGCGCGTGATTCATGATATGAATCGAGGACGATCCGCTTCGTATGAGCCTTCCAGACTGAGTCAAGCCATGGTTACGTTAAGTTGGGCTGTTTGGGTTTTATCGCTCGTTTGTTTACTTGCAGGAGCATTATTATTAGGGATTATTGGATTGTTTGCGAGTTATGCGATTCACCATGATGCTATGCATACCGAGGTGAAATATCCGAATGCTCATGCGCAACATAATTCGACACACATTGGTGAGGCGATGGAACAAATTTTGAACATGGAGGTTTGTGGTGTGGCTGCTGCTAATAATAGGCTCTACGCTCCAGCCTAATTAAAATTAATTAAATAAGGATATTTAAATGTTTTACATGGATTGTAGACGTTATGTTTTATTAAGTGGTTTATTTATCTTAAGTAGCACGCAACTTTATGCCGGGACCATGGGGGCAACTTCAGGTTTTGATGGTTTTTCAGCCGGGCTTGGAGCAGGTTATGTGAATACCAACAGCAGCAAGTGGACGGACGTTACCATGGTTTCGCCGTTCCCGGTTGTGACCGAGTATTTTCGTGGTGACGATATTAAAAGTAGTTTGAGCCCCGTGGTGAATGCGAGTTATTTATATGCCTTAGAGCATTCATGGTTGCTCGGCTTAAAAGGTTTGTATAAATATTTGGGTGTGCAGCATTCTAAAATTGCGTGGTCAGGTACGTTTCAAAACGGTACGTATCAACAAGCTGATTTTCATACAAACATCATTCAAGAATTTTTCCTAACGGTAGAAGCCGCGTATGAATTTGTCCCTAATTGGATGGTTTATTTAGGGTTTGGTCCTGCTGTTACGGGGGTTAAAAATGAGCTACGAGGTAATCTTTTAGAAAGCACAGCATTTAACTTTCAATACACAGAAAAAAGCAGTCGTAAAACTTTATGGGGAGGAGCTGGGCAGCTGGGGTTTGAATATTTATTGCCTCATCGCTTTGCCATCGATGTTTCATATAATTTAATTGTGAGCCCGACGACAGATATATCGCCTATTTATTTTAGAACAAACTCGAGTAGTTATTACAGTAAGTTTTTAGGACAAATTCAGTTGCTTGAGCAGGGCTTAAATGTCACGATTAATAAATATTTTTAATCAATATTTTGCCTAAAATAAAAAACACGGAGAGTTCTGTATGTTCGTTTTGAAAATAAAGCACATGATCGGTGTTGTCAGTATGGTGTGTGTCGCATCATCGGGCGCCGTTATGGCTGCCGTACCGGCTTCTGGCCACGGTGCTTTATTATATGATGTAACGCAAGCAGGAGGTCCTGATTCGGCGCGAACGAACAATCCAGGGCAGTGGAAGGCGAACATTACCGCGTTTAATGCAGGGGCTACAAAGAGCTCCCAAATCTCGCGCTTGTATCCGTATTCAGGTGATATCGAAATGTATTGCACCGGGCTTAATGATGATTGTATTTATTCGGGCGCTAAACAAAATGTGTTTGTGTATTATACTGCACCAGCGGGGTATGGACAGGATTCGGTTGCAGCCTATCGCACCGCTTTTCCTCAAGCGACCGTTATGGCGATTATTGATGGAAATACAAAAAGTAGTTTACTCAAAGCCTTGAGTTACAGCTCGGTCGGAATACAAACAGCTGATTTGGTTGCGCGTACGATTTGCGCCGATCCCAATGTCGATGGTGTGTTTTTTGATTTAGAGCCGTTAGATATTAGCTCACCAGGGCAATTTGCATTTTACAAAGAAATTTCACGTCAATTTGCGAGCGCATTATGCATCGATACCAATCATCCCGATGGTCGTGTGTTCGGCGCATTTTTAAGTCCGCATAAAATCAGTGATTGGCCGGCGTTGGCTGCAGCGTTTGGAAGCAACGGTTATGCTGCCGTATCGGGTTATGATGTGGGGGATGTGCAGCCTCCCGTACCCGTAAGCATGCATGCTTATACCGCGAGTGTGACGGGGATGTTATTGACCATGGATGCTGAGTCGAAAAAAAATAAAATACCGTATACGGTGGTGATTCCTGCGGCGTCTAGTTTTTCTGAGTTTAATAAGTTTGGCTTTTATGATAGCAGTATTCCAGCGCCTAATTTTAGATTAGATAAAGACTATACTTCTGAAGGCATGACACAAATAGGTTACATGAAAGCCGCACGTGCGATTATGATGGCGCAAGCAAAAAGCCCTTATTTTATAGGCACAGACTATTGGAGTTGGAGTCAGTACAAGTCTCCTCTTCCTAAGCAAGATCAAATGCTTCTGCCTAATATTCCCGAAGGCGAAGTGGTGACGTATTTACAGCAATATGGCTAAATATCAGCACTCAGGAAAGTTAACGGCTAAGCCTCCGAGCGAGGTTTCTTTATAGATGCTTTGCATGTCTTTGCCGGTTTGAAGCATGGTTTTAATCACTTTGTCGAGCGACACATAATGTTGACCGTCTCCCATGAGTGCCATGCGTGATGCATTCACGGCTTTGACCGAGCCCATGGCATTGCGTTCGATGCAGGGGATTTGAACCAAGCCCATCACCGGATCGCAGGTCATCCCTAAATGATGTTCCATCGCGATTTCAGCAGCATTCTCAATTTGGTCGATGGTACCACCTAAGAGGGCGGTAAAAGCGCCGGCCGCCATCGATGAAGCCACGCCAATTTCACCTTGGCATCCGACTTCGGCACCTGAGATTGAGGCACCTTTTTTGTATAATATTCCGATCGCCGTTGCGGTGAGTAAATAAGTATAGATATCTTCGTTAGATGTATAACCATGGGCCTTTTGGGCGTAACGGAGTACGGCTGGAATAATACCTGCCGCACCGTTGGTTGGTGCCGTTACAATTCGTCCGCCCGCGGCATTTTCTTCGTTAACCGCCATAGCATAAAGATTTAAACGGTTTAAAACATCGGAGCTGGTATCGGTGTGTTGGGTGTTTTGTTTTTCATTTAATTTTTGATATAAACCCGGGGCGCGGCGTTTGACCTGGAGACCTCCAGGGAGTATGCCTTCGTTTTGGAAACCTTGCTCAATGCAGTTGTTCATGACGTCGGCAAGTTTTAAAATGCCGGTGTGAATCGCATCTGTACTTCGCCACACACGTTCATTTTCGAGCATCAGCTCCGCAATGGAGAGGTTGTTTTTTTTACATTGAGTGAGCAGTTCATCCGCAGTGTCAAAAGGGTAAGGTAGCGTGGCCTGTTCGGGTTGCTCCAGACCATAATTTTCTTCAGTAACAATAAACCCGCCGCCAATGGAATAGTAAACTTGGCTGATTAATTGCTTATGATGGTCGTCATACGCGGTAAAGCGTAAGCCATTGCTATGTTGAGGTAAGATTTCTTTTTGGAATAATACAAAATCTTGTACTGGATTAAATCCAATATATTTTTTGCCCGCCAGATGTAGTTTTTGGTTGCTCTGAATCGCTTGCATGCGGGCAACCATCATGCTGGGATCGACGGTCTCTGGTGCGTGGCCTTCAAGGCCGTTTAAAATGGCCTTGTCTGTACCATGGCCTTTGCCTGTTAAGGCAAGCGAACCATACAGTTCGGTTTTGATGCGATGCACTTGGTTAAAAACATCTGCCGTATGGAGTTGTTCTAAAAATTGATTGGCAGCTGCCATAGGGCCCACGGTGTGTGAGCTCGATGGGCCTATGCCAATAGAGAATAAATCAAACAAACTAATGCTCATATATTAACTCCATTTAAATCAAAATCAAATGCGGTTAGGGCAAGGCAAAATGCCAGTCCATGGCGCGTGATAAACCTTCGAGCATGATTTCGCCACGTATGCTGTTACCTTGTTTATTCACGCGCGGGCCAAACACGGCAATGCCGGCTTTGCCGGGTACGGTGGCGATGGTGTATCCCGAAACAGCACTCTTCGCCGGCATACCTGTACGCACCATATGGGTCCCTGATTCATCATAGAGTCCGCAGGTGGCCATGATGGCTAATGCGATTTTACACGTTTCTTTGGATATAATAACTTCGTTGGTGTTAGGGCAACGACCGGCATTGGCAAGTAACGTCGGGAGGTAGAGCATTTGATCCAGCGAGGTTTCGTAAGAGCATAGGGTAAAATATAAATTGAGTGTATCTTTCACTGAGTTACCTAAGAGCCCTCGGCCATTCAATAAATAAGCAACCGAGCGATTGCGATCGCCGGATCGTTTTTCAGAAGCAAAGACCAAAGGATTAATTGCAAGGCGTTCGTTAAACGTAATTCTGACCCATTTTTCAAGCCATGCGAATCGTGCTTCATCATTACCGGGAATATGTGAGCAGAGTACAATGGCTCCCGCATTAAGCATGGGATTTGAGGGCTTTGGCCCAAATTGTTCAAGGCGTGTTATGGATGAAAATTCATCACCTGAGGGTTCAACGCGCACCCATTCAAACACGTGCTCAGCACCAAACTCTTCAAGTAAACCGATGAGGGGGATCATTTTTGCGGTGCTTTGGAGTGTTATGCGTGGCAGTGGCATATTGCTATACATAACCGCTTCGCCACCCAGGGGCTGAACGGCAATGGCGGTGAGTTCATTATTAATATTTGCAAGTTCAGGAATATAATTAGCCGTTTGACCGTCATGATTTTTTTCAGCGACTTCGACGAGTTGCTTCAGAAGTTCAACGGTAATAATTGGTGTTGCCATAGTGCCCCTTGTATCTAACGGTAACCAATGATTATAGCGTAGTTTGATAGGCCATGACTAGAAAACTTACAAACTAAACGATTCCCCAAGATAGACAGCCCGTGCTTGTTTGTTGGCAAGCACTTCCGCAGGTGTACCTTCGCACAGTACTTGACCTTGGTTTAAAATATAAGCTCGGCTGCAAATATCCAACGTTTCACGAACGTTATGATCGGTAATTAAGACTCCGATATTACGATCGCATAAGTGCGCGATCATTTTTTTGATATCTAATACCGAAATGGGGTCAACGCCGGCAAACGGTTCGTCCAATAAAATAAACGAGGGCTCGGTTGCAAGTGCGCGTGCAATTTCGACACGGCGACGCTCTCCTCCTGATAAACTCATCCCTAAATTATCGCGTAAGTGAGTGATGTGAAATTCAATCATAAGTTTTTCGAGTATCTCAAGACGTGCTTGTTTATTTAAATCTTTACGACACTGAAGAATCGCGAGTAAATTATCATGAACCGACATTTTTCGAAAAATAGAGGCTTCTTGCGGTAAGTATCCAATCCCGAGTTCTGCACGTTTATGCATGGGAAGACGCGTGATTGCTTGATGGTTTAAATTAATTTCACCGCTATCCGAAGCTTGTAGTCCAACAATCAAATAAAACGTTGTGGTTTTACCAGCACCGTTAGGGCCTAAAAGCCCAACACATTCACCACGTTTAACATGTACACTGACGTCGTTAACGACCGTGCGGCCTTTAAAAGCCTTTTTGAGATGCTTGGCTGATAATTCATTCGTAACTGCGCGCATAGCGATTCATATTAAAATCATGTATGTGATTGATCATAACATAGGGTCTGATGGATTATCTTATTTTTGATTACGAAAGCTTTTCATCATCATGATTAACCCAGTAATCAGGAGGGCCACCATCCGGAGTGGGTCTTGTTGATAGTGGGCTCATATGAGCTGTTGAGCCTTGGTTGCTGCCACGATTTTGAGCTAATTCTTTGTTTTGATTTTTAATCTTGGTTTTATCTAATATTGTGATTAAATTTTGATTTTGGTAAATGAAAAATACGGTGTTTTGTTCATCTTGATAAGATTCATATAAACACGTCACATATAAGTAAGCATCTTTTTGGTCATGAAACCGAGCGATAGCTTGCTGTTTTGAATCATCATTTGCTTTCATCCAAACCTGAAACTCAAGGGGTTCTGCACGATTAAAATCACCATTGCCTTCCGCATATGTGGCGAATGCAACCGATACATGCATGTTATTCGATGTTTGTAATACGTCTTCGTTATCATACAATCGATAAATAATTTGTTTTTTTGCTTCAGCAGCCAACATCGATTTTTTTGTTAAAAATAATTTTGCTTGATGTAATACACTAAACTCGGCAATCCGTTCTTCTTCGCCTTTGGCATAATGTTGGGTGATTTGATAGTTCATGAGAATCCAGAGCAGTAGCTATTGTTTCATTATATTTAAACTCGAGTATAGTCGAGCAAGCTCGATGAATCGATTTCACAAAGGAAAATAATTCATGGCCATTAAATCAACTATTTTTAAAATTAATCTTCAAATCGCTGATATGGAGCGTCATTATTACCACGATCATGCGTTAACGATGGCACAGCATCCATCCGAAACGGATGAACGGATGATGATGCGCTTGCTAACGTTTTGCCTGCACGCGCATGAATACTTGGAATTTGGCCAGGGGATGACAAATGAGGACGAGGCTGATGTGTGGCAGAAAGATTTAACCGGCACGATTGTGTTGTGGATTGACGTGGGTATGCCTGACGAAAAATTACTTCGTAAAGCGTGTGGGCGCGCCAAGCAAGTGATGGTTTATTGCTATGGCGGACGAACTGTTGATCTGTGGTTCACGCAAAATAGCGCTCAGTTTGAACGGCTCAAAAATTTGACTGTAATCAACGTGCCTATGGAAAGCAGTCGTGCCCTTGCAAACATGGTGCAACGTAACATGCAACTGAATTGCTCGATACAAGATGGTCAGGTTTGGCTAGCTAATGGCGATGAAAGCGTGATGATTGAGTTGGTGACGCTGAAGGCGCCGCATGGGTATAACCATACTTAAATAAAACGAGGTTCATGTGTCATCAAATACTAACGCTAAAGCTAATTTTAATATTTTAAAATTATTAGATGTTCAATACCCGATTATCAGTGCGCCTATGGGTAATATAGCGGGCGGTCGTTTAGCCACAGCGGTTAGTCAGGCTGGTGGCTTGGGTTTAATTGGTGGTGGGTATTGTGATGCTGATTGGATTGCACAACAGCTGGATATCGCAGATAATCAACGTTTTGGTATTGGGTTTATTAGCTGGCGACTTAAAGATAATCGTGCAGTTTTAGACATGGTTCTTGAGCGCAATCCACAAGCCATCATGTTATCTTTTGGGGATATTGCCCCGTTTGTAAAAAAAATAAAAATTAAAGGCATACCACTGATTTGCCAAGTGCAAAGCGTTGAGCAAGCTATGGATTGTAAGAACAAAGGCGCGGATATTATTATTGCGCAAGGTACCGAAGCCGGTGGTCATGCTGCAGAACAAAGTACGATGTCTTTAGTGCCAGCGATTGTTGATGCGATAAGTCCTATGCCTGTGATTGCGGCAGGGGGTATATGCGACGCGCGTGGTGTGAATGCCGCACGCGCTTTAGGGGCACAAGGTGTACTCATGGGGACGCGTTTTATGGCAAGTCATGAGTCTTTGGCATCTGACAAAGCGAAGGCGTTGATGCTATCAGCTAAAGCCTGTGACACCATTAGAACACGCGTTTTTGATTATGCACGAGGTTATGATTGGCCAGAGCCTTATACAGCAAGAGTGCTTCAAAATTTATTTACACATACATGGCATGGTCAAACTCATTTGAAATCGTTAATTAATGCCGAACAACAAGCTGTGTATCTTGATGCTTGTGCACGCTCTGATTTTGATATTGCAGGCTTATTTATTGGCGAAGGCGTGGATTTAATTCAAGAAATTCTTCCGGCTGCCACCATCGTAGAGCAGTTAGCCGGGTCATTTTATTAAAATTAAACGTCGTTAAACGTTCGGACACATCTAGCCCCGTTGATTAAGCCCTTATAATCTGTGCGCTGAAGACCCGTGGTAACATTTTGACTCCAAGCTTGTCCTGCAATGGAGGACTCTGTCGATGCCCAATACGCGGCCGTTGGAATAACACCCTTATCTTTTAGGTTAGTATACAAATTTTGCATGAATGGCGACGCTAATGTACCGCATCCGTTCCCAGTAGAGGATCCATCATATCCCATTTCACAAATCGCCGGTAAATACCAGTTGTCAAAGCCAGCAACGTCAAGAGCAGCACAGCCGTTACCTGCCACTTGGCCAACTAATCCTGCGGCAACAATGCGAGCGGTGTTACATGCTCCGTCACTTTTACCATTGCACGACGTGGGTGACGCGGTCGAATCTACACCAATACCACCAACTAAAACGTCAGTAGGTCCCCAGGGCCCAGCATATCCATTCTCTAAGGTCGTCACTTTCCCGCCAATACTTTGCGCTATATCTGTTGTTTCAGTTACCGAAAATAAAGCACCGCCTTGGTAAATGCAGCCATAGCCTAACACCACAACGCTGGTGGATAGCGTAGGTGCATTATCTGTTTGGATTTCAATTATACCCGGCACAGGTGCCGTGACAGGTACGGCCGTATCACAAGATATCAAATTATCGTCGGACGTGGCGATGGAGCCAGGCGTGATGGTTATCTCACAAGAATCACCTGCCGGTAGTGTGCTGGTGCAGGTTGTTGAGGTTGTTGTACCTGATGGCCAGGTGGGCTCGTTGATCGTGAGGTTACCTGCAGGGTTTGGTCCGGTATTCGTAATCGTGATGTTTCTGGGTATGCCACTCACACCCGTAAAGCCCGAGTTTGTGTCTTCTAAGCCGGTTACACTTAGCGCTAATTCACTGGTGCTGACCGCAAGGGAGGTTTCCGGAGCCGTTTGAATTAAAGTAATATCTAAACTATCAGCTACACTGGGGCGATTACACAGCATTATGCTGTTTTTCTCACAGACCATCGGTCCATTCCGCACATCACCTTGTAAAAGGCCCCCGGTTATTAATAAGTTGAGGGTGCATGATTGGTTGAATCCTAATGTAAAAGGATTCGGACAGTCACCAGCTGCTGAGATTATTGGGGTAATGCCTGCGATAGGGTTCATGGCGAGTGTATGTGTTTTTGATGACTGATTGGTAACTTGGTATTTTACTGTGGCTGTACGTGTGGATGGAACGGAGAGCGTTGTTGCTGTTAGAGGGGTAAATGTCCAGACAGGGTTAGAAGCCGCGTTGGCTACGGCATTTAACAAGCATAATGTAATGATACTTAGTAAGCGAGGAATTAAAACGCATGTATTCATGATTAAATATTCCAAACGTGTCAATTTAATAACAATAACACATGACGTTTATTGAGATATAATTTTAGAGATAAAGCCGTTACTTATGTAAAATAACGGCTTTTGATAGGTTTGCTTTGATTTATATTTATACTCTCGCTTGAGGTTGGAACGTAAAGCCAAATTGAAGCTCGCTCACATAGACATGATTAAGCGCTAGACCACGCCCAATTGTTTGTCCCGTTGCGGCCGCAAGGTTGCTTTTACCCCAATCCGCAAAGTCATATCCTAGACCAAATATCCAATCTGGGTTGATGCGTTTTTGAAGTCCTGCACCGACGGTATAGGTAAATGCCGTAGTCGTATGTGATTTAAAGAGAGGCGGAACAACTTGTTCGAATATCTTGGCGTTTAAACCAAATTTGTGAGATTGGTTAAATCCAAGGCCAACACTTCCGCTAAGATACGGGTGTAACGATAATAATCGTTTGGTGTCATGCTCAGAGATAAGCTTGCCTTTAAGTGCAAAAGCGAGGTGATTGATGCTGTATGTATAATACATGTTATTAAAATTCGGATCTGAATCGACTAAAACATCACCGGTTAAATCAAGGTTTGATGCACCTTGTACAGCAAAGCCAAGTTGACCTTTATACTCGGGATAGATGGCCTGTTCATAACCTGCAAAAATTTCACCCACGGCAACCGCGCGTGTATTGTTGGTTTTAACATAAGTGGATTGGATATCAGGTTGTACCGCAAATGTTTGTGTTTTACCGCCATCACTCCAACCAGGACCAAAATTAAGTGTAAGAAATCCTGGGTGTGAGCCATCACGTTCTAATGCGGGCATGTTGTTTTTCATGGTGGTTGGGGCTCGATTACTTCCAAAGGTTTTACGAGGTGACCTCATACTATCTTGGTTAACGGGCTCTTGCTTCATCACTAAAGGCGAGGCGTGGCTTACAGAATTTTGATCGCCTAAGAGTGCAAGACTGGCTTGCTTGACTTCCTTCGTATTATTAAACGGCCCAAGATAAACAACATAAGGTACCGATGCATCAGCACGATGAACCAGATGTACCGGCTGATTTGTTTGACGAGCAAGGCTGTCTCGGTATTCTGTTGCATACTGTTTATTTTTGAACGATCCCATTTGAATAATATATTGATGGTTGCTCTGCTCGGAGCTTGCGAGCCTTTTGCCTTGTTCTGCGCCATAAACGGAAACGGTTGCTGCTTGAACCGAGGTATTTAATAGAATAAGACTCGATAAGAGTAGGTTTCTTGGTAAGGCGTTGATCATCATATTAATCGTCCTTAATTAATGTAATATCAACATATAGTATTTTTTTTAACAGTGCAACAATTAATATTTGTGCTATGTCAGTGTTTCTTAGGATCGATAAGAATCAGCGTCCCTTGGGCTTTATCGGCACTTGCTGTGGTCATAAGACGTTCGGCTTTAGTGTCATAATTGATAACAGGGGCTTGGAGGGAATTTTCACCCTGAATAATACGTGCGTTTCCAACCAATTCTAATCTATTTTCAAGTGGGTAATACGATAACGTGTCAGCATAAGCATGCAACGGCGGCTTGTCGGGCGAGGTGCACGTCCAGAAATGAGCTTGTTTTTGTTTATCGCCATGAGCGATGGCACGCGTGAACTCGTATTTTGCATTGATCATGGTGATTGCATCGGTGGCACGCAAATGCGTGCTGCCCTGGTCGATGGATACGCCTTTTGTGTAGTGACCTTCGCCTGTTTTTTCATCGAGCGAGGCATGTCCGGATGAAAAATAAACAAGCTCGCTACGATCGGTGGTTAATGCGAAAGCATTGAACGACAATAAACTTAAACATAACAAACTTACACCGATAAATTGATTACCCATGCGCAGGCCTATACGTTGCACGTGCATTGTGAAGTAAATCGACCTGATGTTCGGCCAAATTAGCTTTCATTCCAATCGCTTCTAAGATGTTATCTTCTTGTTCCCACGTAATTTTAAGCGGTGTATTGGCCAACTGCGTCTTTGGAAAATAAGATATTTGTTCGCTTTTTAACACGCCGGCGGGGGTGTTTTTGAAGGCTGTATGCTCGATCTCGACCTGTTTTTTAAAGATAACTTCTTGTCCATTATCGGTAATCACGGCTTCTTGTGATTGAATGCTCCAGGTGGGTTGGTCGGTCTCGGTGACTAATATACGTGGTGTCTTCAACCAAAGATTTTGTTCGCTTGGAATATGCTGTGCGTACGGTGTTTGTAAGGCATGCAAGCGATGCCCCGTGGTATCAAACTGCTCGATCTCAAGGGATGTGAAACGATGATCGGGCGTGTTGTTCAGGGCATTTTGGTCTGGCATGGGCGAAGACGATTCGGTTAGAAAAAACCAAGCTGCTGCCGCCATGATAACCAGGATTGAAAAAAGCCCTGTGATACCGCGGGTTGTGTTCATGCTGTGAGGTAATGCTCTAATGCAAGATTAAATTTATCTTGGGTTGTGAGAATAAAATCACATAATTCACGTACACCACCAAAACCACCGTCTTTTGTGGTGACTAAGTCAGCTGCATGTTTAACTTGACTCACAGCACTTCCCACAGCAACACCCAAGCCCACTTGCTGAATAATCGGTAAGTCAGGTAAATCATCACCGATGTAAGCAAAGGCTTCATCAGGTAAATTCAGTGTTGTTTTAAGTGTTTCATACGCTTTTTGTTTATTGGTTTGGCCTTTGTAAAAATGTTTGATACCGAGTTGCGTCATACGTTCATCGATGATCGTGTTACTTGTGGTGGTGATGATCGCAACCTCGATACCCGCAGACATCAGCAACTTGAGCCCCATGCCATCGAGCACATGAAATGCTTTCGATTCGTTACCGTTGATATCTATATATAAAAATCCGTTGGTGAGTACGCCGTCAACATCGCAAATCAAGCAACGAATATTTTTTGTTTTTTCAATGATTTGAGGTGAGTCTGATAAGTTCATACATAAATCTCTAAAATTAGGTTGAATGTATTATCGCTCAATTAACCGCATTCATCCATGAGCGCACGTAATAAAAATATAAGAGTATGCCTCGCAAGTGATATGACAAGGCTCTGACGTGTTATTTATTTCAGTGACAACTCAGGTGACCAAATAATAATGCAGTACCTGCAACCCCTGTTATAGCTGCAACCACAACGTTCGTGGTTATAAGTGCTGTTAATAATAAAATCAAACTGATCGCGGGTGTCACGGGATGAGATAAAAGGTCAATCCAAAAATGTGGCGCATCTGTTTGTAGGCTAGTAGGTTCTTCTGGATTAGTAGGTTCTTCTGGATGCGAGAAAAACCTTATAGCCTCGTGTAAAGCAGCAGGCATGATAGATGACGGAGCCCGCGGTATCTGTCGGGCTATGTCTTCATGAGGTGCGATGGTTGGTGAATAGATATGAGCGACCTGATCTATTTCTCCAGCAGCTCGAGTGTAAATCATATTGGTAATTCGCCCGTTTTCACGGATGGGCTTCCAAGCCAAGAGTATGTCAGTCATCAGAAAAAAATCATTTCTTATCGTGGTGGTGGCAGGGATTAAGAAACTAAAAATTGTTAGCAAAGGATCGTTGCCTAATGCTTTTAATCCCGTATTTTCAGAAGCAGAAGTAAGCGCTATCATTGTGTTTTCGACATCATGTGTTAGGCCGTTATTGGAAAAGTCTAAATCACAATTTGGTCTGATATCTTTTAAATTGCGCATTAATGTGCGTGGATGGCGAGACAACCCATTGTTACGCAAAGAAATGGCCGTTACATGCTCAGGAATGGCTCCAATCACAGCAAGAAACGCCTCGAGTGGTAAATAACCCCAATAATTACGATCTAAAGAAAGCTTTTTAATATGGGTAGGTATAACTTCTAATGCGCTTACTAAATAAGGAACCGAATGCAACTCATTATTATCTAACATAAGGGTTGTCACGCCGGTTTGCATAGCAAGTAAAATCGCGCGTAATCCTCGTGCTCTGTGTCGCCAAAGTGTATTGTTACTTAAATCAAGTTTTTCTGTACTTATAGGCAAGGTTTGTACTAATGACGTGAGTTCTGCTGTTTCTATCGCGCCTAATTCGTTGTTGGTTAAACCTAATGTTTTTAAGGCGGGCAAAGAAGACGTTAAAGCACGTAAAGCTTCTGGATATCGATTTAATCGATTAGTTCTTAAATCTAAATGCTTGAGTGTATTAATTTGTGCAGCAGCTATGGTGTACAGTTGCTCGGATGTTAATTCATTATCTCCTAAATGTACGGCATGATGGTTTTGTAAAATCGCCACCAACGTTGCTGGCGATAAGCGCCAGAGATCATTACGTCTTAAGTTGACGGTGTTGACCTTTAGGGCATTAAAAATCTCGGGATTGTCTCGCGTGCCTAGAGTATTGCATGCCAACTCAAGCGTATGTACAGATGTACGCTCTGATATTACTGAAAATATTGCGATTAAATCATCGTCGCTTTTATTAGCAGAACTTAATCCATTATTGGTTAAAATAAGGGTCGTTATGTGAGCTGGAATATTGCTTAATAGCTCAATTAAGCCTTGAGTTAGCATCCGACCAAGGCCTGTATTGGTCAAATTTAATGTACTGATGTTGGGTGGAATGGATTGTATTAATCTTAAAATATCGGCAGGTTTTTTTGTAGATAATAAGTTATCTCTTAAATCAAGTTCTGTAACGTTCCATCTAGGAATACTTCTTATTGCAGAATCTACCGTAGAAAAGTTTGCTAAATTTAAAGCATAACGCATGATTTAATATCCCGAATACAAAAGTGCCATGTACTTTACCATAAGACTTAATTAATGTACACTTAACCCCGCGCAATATTACTTTATATATCAAGAAAAAATTCAATATATATTATAAATCCTGAGGAAAAATAGCATGAGTTTTAGTCTGCGAGAATTTAATCGATTATCAGAGCAAAGTGAATTATTTGATGAGATGTATTGTAATAATCAAGCTTCAAATGCTGAATTAGAGCCTGAAGTGTTAGAAGCGCATGAAGCGATTATTCAAGGTTATCAGGCGTTGATTGCAGGGCTTAGTCAGAGCAAAAAGAAAGAAAAAGCAGATGTTTACAATAACATGCATGTGCAATATGAAGGGCTCCGTAAATATTATGGTATCTGTTTTGATAAAACGCCCAAAGAAGCCAAAGCTGATAAAAGAGAACTGTTAGAGAAGCAATGTACGTGTAATGCCCAGTGTATTTTTTATGCGACATCGTCTCGTGATACATATCCAACAAAGAGTGCTAAAACGTTTGAGGCAGAGTATTTAGCAGAATATGAGGTTGTTAAAAAGCGTTTGAGTGCTGCAAGAAAAATACTAGATAACTCAAATTCAAGCTCAAGCTTAAACTTATATATGGATACTTCAGGTGAGGTCGATTGTGATGATGAAGCGCTGCCTGTGCTCGTACGTAAAGTATCTAAACATACAGAGGCAGGTATTGAAAGCCTCATGAGTTTACGTCAGAACAGCACATCCAGTGAGGATGATAGCGAATGTGTGTCTGAAGAGGGGCATAGTGAATGCGTCTCGACGCTTTTAGCATTTGCAACACCAAGAACATGCTCGCCCCAAAAGAGTCTAGAGCTTATTAATCAGTGCTGGCGTGATTTGCATCTACTTTCCCAATCAGCAATATTTGAGCATCACCCTCAGCGCGTTAATATTATGGCAAGTGTTCAGTTACTGGCTACGGTAAAAATTAGTTTGGAAGGTGAAAAATCACAGAATAATCCTACGCCCTCTCTCTCAATCCAGGGGTTTATGGCGCCATCAAGGACCGTAGGCGTAAAGCGGACTAGCCGTGATGAGCAGCAAGAAGAGATAGATACCCGTCCTACACAGGCAAGTAGCTGTTCTTCAAGTTATAATTAAAGCATGTAGTGTAATTGCTTCTTTAGTGACAAGTATCAAAACAAATAAAATGATGTAGCTAAAGAAGCAATAAGACCTATATTTAAACCCATGGTTATTTGTGATACAATGCGTTTTATAAGAAATCTATATAGATGAATAGATGAATATATGATTCGAAATCACGATAATCAAATCAAACGTTCAGCACGATCAACCCGAGCTACACCATCATCCATCGAAACACCGGCGTGTGGTTATGATTGGACCGAAAACGGTGTACGTGAACTTGCTTCTGAAATCACCCAAAAAACAGGACGTGCTATTAAGTTTTTATTTAATAAAAACACGGGTCAAGGTGATCATCAATCAATTGAGTCGAATATATTTATTGCACCGACGGCGCTGTTACAAGAGCGCAATGATTATCCTATTTATGGAGCATTTGCTAAAACATCGTTTACTCAAAAATTAACGTATCCGTATTGCTTGGGCGAATACCAAGGGGCACTTAAAAAAATTATTGAAGAGAAAGAAGAACAAGATGAGCAAGAAAAAGCAGAAAAAAGTTGTTTATATACGTTTAATCTTGGTCATGGATTTGAATTAAGTGCCGAGCATGAAGGCAGTTGGACACGCATGATTAACAGCGCGAGCTCCGAAGAAACGGCCAATATTTATTATGAGCGGGTGAATGATAAAATTTACTGCTATTTAAAACATCCGATACAGGCAGGTGAGCAATTTCTGGGTTATTATGGCGATGCTTATCAATACGATAATAAGCGCTTTCTTCAGTCCTGTGATAATTGGCAAACCTCGCTCGAGCGTTATCAAACGCACATCGCGTTATATAGGTATACCATACGTGGCGTTGAACGTTATGCATTGCCTGATATTAAAAAGCTTACGCGTGATACGGTTAACCTTCCCATCTTAATTCGCTTAAATGCTACGCGTATGGATATGTCTTTTTTACCCCAATGGCAGCAGGAAAATAAAACATTACTCCATTGGGCTTGCGAAACAGGCGATCTGGAGTTACTTAAATCCGTGCGTGATCTTAATCCTGATATCAGTATTCAGTCGCGCATCAGTGGACAGACATCATTGCATGCCGTGATGATAAATCAAGCACTTTCATCAGTCCAAAAAATTGAATTTTTAGATGTGCTCTTAGCCAATCAGCCTGTTAGGCAGTTGATTGCCATCGTGCTTCAGGACAAAGAAGAACAATCTATTTTACATCTTGCGATTGAACAAGAAGATATTGAATTAATTGCTTATATTTTAACAACTGAGCTTCAAAAGCGAAATTATAAAGATGGTAAAGATATTCGTAACTGCCTCAATAAGCAGGGTCGAGATTTTATCTTAATGGCTTTAGCTAGCGGCTCGCTTAATGTCTTAGACGTGATTAAAGCCTACATGGGAGCAGAGGACGTAGCCGAGATACTTGAAAACCGTGAAGAAGTTCTGCGTGAAATTTGGACTGATCTAGCGACGCGATATGATGATGCAGTCTTACGTCAGATCAAATTATTTTTGGGTTCTTTTGTTGATCCAAATGATCAGGAGATGGGGCAAAAGCTAAATGCGTGTTTACCTGTAGATGAAAGTACTTCTAAGATGGAAGAATGCAGTACGCATGAAAACGAGGTTGATACTTTATGCCCCTCAAGCTCGAAAAAGAAACGCATTTATCCATCTGGCTTATTGCATGAAACAACTAGAAATCGTCAGAAAATTATAGTTGGTGAGGTTCCCGCAGGGCATTCTATGTTTAATCGACGTACGTCTGTGCGCCCAGGGAGGGATACTCCCTCGCTTGTAAAAGCATTATCCGTCTATTATACGGCCGTTGTTAAGATCGATTGTTCTTGGATGCCCCATCTTTCCGATAAAATATTACAATATATCCATGTCGGTCGTGTGGTCAAACTCGATCCTGAATTACAACTTGAAATGATTTTTCGAGTTGTGAGTGCCTTACCGTTAGGTACCATGTTATTACTGGAAAAAAACTTGAGTCACGAGCAGTTACTTATGGCCGTCCAAGCATGCTCAGAGAACACGGTGATTATTTTAGATCCGCTGCTTTCAATAGAACAACTGGAAACGGTTGCGTCTAATCTCAATTCGGAGGCGCTGCTTGCATTAAGGCCCTGTATGTCTAAAAAAAGTATGGAGATTGTGGCCGTCAACTTACGTGATCGTGCAAGCGTCACATTTTATGATAGTCTTTTTATTCCCAGTTGTCAGATTAAGTCTTTATCGCGCTCAATTAAATCGTGCTGTGTTATTGAGACTCAGCCTGATATGCATAAGGATATCTTAAGTTTTTTGTCAAAATCCACATGTAAACTCCGAGTAAGTCGACGCCATCGTCATACTTCACCCTGCATATTTAGGAGTGCTCATGTTGAGTTTCAGGTGTCTAATGCTGCTTCACCCGTTATTCTATCGTTTAAGTATGATGCGCATGTGAATCTCTGCGCGTCTTGGCCAGATGAAGATATTATTCACATGGTCAGATCGACATCTCTAGGGTTTGTCGTTAGTTTAGATCCAGCATTGTCGCTTGATATGATTCGTCAGGTGGCCTCTGAATTACCGTTTGGTGTGATGTTGTTGTTAGATCATGAGTTAAGTCATGAACAACTACAAGCTACAGCGCAATCATGTTCAGCAGGTGGGGTGATTATTTTAGACCCCTTACTTTCATTACCACAGCTTACGGCACTTGCGTCTAACATGAATACGCAATCACTTCTTGCGCTCAGGCCCTGCATGTCAAAAAAAAGTATGGGTACGATTGCCTTTTATTTGAAAAAAGGCGCGAGGTTAACGTTTTATGATAGTGATCGTATACAGCTCTCTGTGATTGAACATACGCTCAAGCATCTTACGCCACGATGTGTTGTTGAAGTTCAGCCGAATATGCCTTCAGAGGTTTTGTTTTGGATATCAAAATCACTTTCCAAGCAACATCGTTTATCGTTGCATGAGCCTATTAGTTGTTCTTTGAATACACGACTTAAGTCTTGTCGTGGCACCATGCTTATGTTGTCAACCATGCAAATTAAAGCCAGTCTTTCTGGGTTGCAAGGCACGTTGCTTTATCCTCGATACGCCAAAGCATGGCAACATTATGCAATGATTGATGGATTGCCCGAAGGTAATGTCGTTCAGCTGCATCGTGCTATGGATCTTGTATGGATTGGAGTGGTTACATCAAACATAAAAGCGAATACGTTAGTTGTATTGTCACATACAATCACGGATGAACAATTTATGGCCGCTGCGCGAGGTGCTGTTGTCGCGAGGGAGGGTTCTAATGCGGCAGAATTTTGGCCCGTTCTTTTAGAACATGAACTTGAGTTTAGAATAGGCCATCCGGATGGGGCGTTGTCGATGAATGCTCTGGAGCGCTTAGAGCGCATCACAGAGCAAGAAATTGCGAGCAATGCTTGTTCAATGCAGTTCAGATAATACTTACAGGTAGACAAGCATCAATGAGTGGGAGGGGGGGGAGCCACATAGAGGCTCACAGATTGAGGTTGAATATCTCTATTCAATTTTACTCCAGAATTTTGATTGATAGTTAGGGTTTTTGGGGCCACCAGAATTCTTGAGTTTGGACGGAGCATACTGAGAAAAAGATTTTAAGCAGGCAGCTGTATTGCCTCCCTGTCCAACAATAGCAACGGCATCATTGACTCGGTCTGGCCCATATTGCCCTTGATAGTTAATCCATGCTGGAGCCGTGTTAGGATCATCTAAACGAACCGTATTGTTATTTTTCCAAGGTGTCCAAGGGATGGTGCTGTGAGAGCCGTTATCAATCGCTTTTAACCAGATACCACAAACGGAACCAATATTAACGCCTTCCCAAGCAATGCTTTCTTCATTAAATATTTCTTTCTTTTCGTTCGAGGCATGAGAGTTGCAAGCAGAATAGGCTTTTGGATGTCCGGCATCGTAGCTTATTTTATTTCCAGCCACCCAGTGGCCACCACCATGTCCGGCATAAAAAACACCTAATATTTTGTCATACGTGTCGTTGACCCGTACGGTAATATGCTCCCAATCGCCTTCATGATAAGCAAAATTTTTCCAAACAAAATTCTTGCTGGATACAAAATCGCCTCCGAGCCTAAAAAATTGGGGGGCATTTAAACCATAAAAATTCCAATACTGGATATCGACAAAACCCGCGCTTATTGATGGTTGGTCTTTTACAGCATAGCTTTTAATTCTAATATAATACGGGGCGTTGTTGACGTCTTGTTCACCCAAAAGACTGGCTTTATCGGCTGATTTTAGGTAGCCATCTTGATTGGATAAGTCGGTTGGTGCCGGCTTGTGCTTGACCAATTCGTCGTTGGTATTATAGTAATCAACATAATTAAGAAAATCTTCTACTTTGAATGGTCTTGTATCTTGGGTTTCAGGCGATTCTTTTATGTCGCAAAGATACGTTGTTGGGGCGATCTCATTGATTTTTTCATTGGGGATATTTTTTAGGGTCGCCGTGAGATTGTCATTGGCTTGGCTTGCAAGAAAATTTTTATAAAAGCCTGCACGGTCACAATTGAACATATTTACATTGAAGCTTCTGGTAGCACTTGCGTCACCGGTTTTAATGTTAAATTTACAACTGTGGGTGGGTTTCCCTTTTTTATTAAACTTGACCTCTACATACCTGACATCCCGTGTACGATTATTTTGCCCGGGGTCTTTTTTACATCTTGAGGTCGTTAAAATATAGTGTGATTTATCATCCAGAACGCTTTGCTCGCTAGAATTATTGTGTGTCCAGCTCCCGGAGTGTAACTGGCATCCTTGTCTCGCTTGAATTTTATAACCAAGGCTTGAAAAGGTCTTGATAAAATCACTATCCAAGTTGATCGTATATTTTGAGCCAGCGGTTGCTGAGTTAGATATTGCGAGCGCTAGGACGGCCACAGATGTCGATAAATATTTTTGATGCATAAAATTAAAAATCCTTTTTTATTTTTATAAATTTAGAGCCGCGTATCCTCACATCCATGACTTGCTCTTGTCAAGGTCAGCATTTTCAATGCAATAACGCATTAATTGCTTTTGGTTTGCTCCATTTTTTATTGATTCACAACAACACATCACGTCGTACTAAGGCATGTGATATGTCATTTTGGGATCTCCTGAATGAGCGTTGATTATTAGTGAAGTAACTTTGTTTTGCGCCCTAAGCCCGTACCTGGAAATGAATGTATTTTTGTGTAAGACTTTAATCTGGGCTGCTTATCGAATGATTATGAAATAAATAATTTATAAGGACACACATGAATAAATCTATTGAGCTCATTGACGAGCGGGAAGCATGCGATAAGGTAGCTGCAATTTATAAAGATATTCGCAAGTGTTTTCAAATTGACTTTGTTCCTAACTTTTTCAAAATACAAGCAGGTAGACCCGACCTTTTAGAATCCACGTGGGTTGCGGCTAAAACAATTTTAATCAATGGGGTATTGCCAAGAACCTTGAAAGAGATGATTTTTACTGCTATTTCAAAAGAAAATAAGTGTGAATATTGTGAGTCTGCTCATTTAGCATTTTGCACTATCTTAGGTGTAGATTCAGTAACAAAAGAAAATCTATTAGAGGATATTCATGCTATAAAGCCCGCACGAAATAGAGATATTATTTTATTTGCAATTAAAGTTGCAACGCGTCCTCCTCAGGTAGAGCAAGTTGATTATGATCAAATTAGAGGGTTAGGCATAAATGAGCAAGAACTTCAGGAGATTATTGCCATGGCGTCTTTTGCAACGTTTGCAAATATGCTGGCCGATGGGTTTAAGGTGCCTATTGATTCTGAGTTCCATGATATTTTAGGCTCTGCTCAATGACACGAAATACGATTATCATAGGATCAAATCTTTATGCAATTCTACTAGAAATCGCGTCGAAAATATCTCAAAGTGAAACACTCAATGAACTTGTTAGTTATTTAAATCAACGTTTAAAATATTTCTTAGATTTTCAACATTGCACATTAACCTTAATAAACGGCAACACCCATTCTGCTTATTTAATATACTCAATAAGCCATGCGGACGCTACCGATTCTGCTCATAATCGTCCTCTTCAAAATAGTCTAACAGAATACCTCATCAAGCAAGACTCACCAATTTTAGAAAAAACCAATTCGAATACCAAGGCTTGGAAAACGAAAGAGCCTATGCTTGCAGAAGATGAGACACAATATATCTTAGGGATTCCTGTATTAGATGGTATGACTATCATAGGTGGATTGTTTTTTTCAGCAAAAAATGATGCTTTTTCTGAGCTTGATCGCCGTTTATTTGGTGACTTCGGTTACATTCTTGGGGCCAATATAAAAAAAATTCAATTACAAACGGAGCTTCAGGGACTAGCATACTTTGATAAACTTACCACGTTATACAATCGTGCTTCTTTAGATGATATTTTAAACAAAGTCTTATCGATATCTAAGCGTCATAATTATGTTTTCTCCCTTTTGTTTTTAGATTTGGATGCATTTAAATATATTAATGACACTTATGGGCATGATGCTGGTGATAAGCTTTTGCAAGATGTTGCCATGAGATTGAAAAACTCGGTGCGTACGGAAGATTGTGTTGCTCGATTAGGTGGGGATGAGTTTGTTATTGTGTTAAGAAACCTCAGGGTAAAAGCAGAAGCAAAACAATTTGCAAACACAATTATCTCTTCGTTTAATGAGCCATTTTTAATAAATAACAAGGCAATTAAAACGAGCATAAGTATTGGTATAGCAACTTTCCCACATGATGCTACGGATAGTGAAGGTTTATTAAAAGCAGCTGATAAAGCTATGTATGACGCCAAAGCACAAGGAAAGAATAAAGTGATCGAATTTGGCGCCTAGGTCAGAAGAGCGCGCTCTATAGATAATTATTACAACGTTCTAACCTTGATTAAATCATACCCGCACGCAATAGATCGTGGATATGTAACACCGCTGTGGGCTTGTGCTCTGAATCTGTAATTACCAGCGAAGTAATGCTGTGTTGTTGCATGAGCGCTAAAGCTTCGGCTGCAAGCATGCCTTGGGAGATGGTTTGGCAGCCTTGGGTCATGACGTCTTTGATGAGGGTGGTATGAATATCGTAAGATTTAGTTAATGTACGTCGAATATCGCCGTCGGTGTACACGCCAACCAAACAACCTTCGCTATTGACCACGCAAGCCATACCGAGTTTTTTAGCACTTAACTCGATGAGGGCATCACGCACCAGCGTTGTTTCGGTAATTTTTGGCAAGGCTTCGCCGGAATGATAAAGTTCATCGACGGTCAGTAGTAATTTCTTACCCAGTGCGCCACCCGGGTGTGCGTGTGCAAAATCATCAGCCGTAAAGCCTCGGGCTTCAAGCAGTGCCACAGCTAAGGCATCACCCATCACGAGCGCGATGGTTGTGCTTGTGGTGGGGGCTAGGCCAAGTGGGCAAGCTTCTGCTGATATTTCAAGATTTAAATTCACGGTGGCTGTTTTAGCGAGTATCGAGTTTGGATTGCCTGTGAGCGTTATCAGAGGCGTGCCTAAGCGTTTTAAGCTGGGTAATAGGTTAAGTACTTCGTGTGTATTGCCTGAATTAGATAAGGCGAGCACGATGTCGTTTGATGTCACCATGCCTAAATCGCCATGGTTTGCTTCTGCGGGGTGCATAAAAAAAGCAGGGGTGCCTGTGCTGGCCAGTGTCGCTGCAATTTTTTTACCGATATGGCCCGATTTTCCCATACCGGTGACGACGACACGGCCAGTACACGCAAACATGAGTTCGCAGGCGCGCTCAAAGTTTTTATCAATGGTTTGAGCGAGCGCAAAAATAGCAGCAGCTTCGGTTTCTATAACGGTGAGGCCTGAGGTGCAAAAGTTCATGGTGTCAAAACTGGATAAAATCGTACTTTGATTCTATCATAACTAAAGCTAACTCTAAATTAATAATCGAGCTGGCCATCTGCGCATACCGGGATATATAATTGAGCAAACATGACAAGGAGTCATACGGCATGCACGAATCATGGGTGGATATTTCAAAATTAACATTTTCCCATCATAATAAATTGATTTTTGATCAGGTTGATATTCGCGTACAACGTGGAAAAATTACAGCGATCATGGGGCCAAGTGGCACAGGTAAAACAACGTTATTGCAATTGATCGGCGGTGTTTTGACGCCAGATGCAGGTAAAATTTGTGTTGATGGTGAAGATGTACATGAGCTATCAAGTAAAAAGCTGTCGGTCGCTCGACGTAATATGGGCTTGTTATTTCAAAATGGCGCGCTCTTCACGCATCTTTCTGTTTTTGATAACGTGGCGTTTCCCTTACGTGAGCATACCAATCTAAGTGAATTGATGTTACGTGATGTGGTCTTAATGAAGCTTGAAGCGGTGGGGCTGCGTGGTGCGGCTCATCTTATGCCTTCACAATTATCCGGTGGTATGTCGCGACGTGCGGCTTTTGCACGTGCGATGGCGCTAGATCCTGAATTAATGATGTATGATGAACCGTTTACGGGTCAAGATCCGATTTCGATGGGGGTTTTGGTGCGTTTGATTAAGCGCTTGAATGAGTTACTGCAGACAACGACCATGATTGTTTCCCATGATGTTACTGAAACCTGTGGAATTGCAGATTATGTTTATCTTCTGTCAGGAGGTCGTGTGATTGGTGAGGGCACACCTGCGGCCTTACTTAAGTCCACGCAACCGGATGTTCGGCAATTTATGCGTGGTGAAGCGGATGGTGCGGTCCCGTTCCATTATCCAGCGCGACCGTATGCGGAGGAGTTACTCGATGCTTGATAGAATTGAACAAGCAGGTACGATTGGACGTACATCCGTACAGCGCTTGGGGCAGGCCGGTCTATTTTTGTGTCGGCTCTTGTGGCGCAGACCCCATTTTAAAAAAATAGGCCCGAGCGTCTGGCATCAATTATATTCCGTGGGTGTTTTGTCGGGGATTGTGATTGTTGTTTCGGGGCTTTTTATTGGCATGGTTGTGGGGCTACAAGGTCACCATACCTTGGCAAAATTTGGGGCCTCGAGTCAGCTTGGGCAGTTACTTGCATTGAGCATTGCGCGTGAATTGGGTCCCGTTGTGAGTGCACTTTTATTTGCAGGACGTGCAGGTTCGGCATTAACAGCAGAAATTGGCTTGATGAAAGCGACGGAACAACTCACCAGCATGGACATGATGGGGGTTGATCCACTCGCACGCATTGTTTATCCACGTTTTTTAGCTGGTTTGATTGCATTACCTGTTTTATCACTTATTTTTTCGGCCGTAGCTGTGTATGGTGGGTACCTTGTTGGCGTTGAGCGCTTTGGCGTGGACGCCGGTAGTTTTTGGTCGAACATGCAATCAGCCGTTGATTTTAGGCTTGATGTATTAAGTGGCATCATCAAAAGTATGGTGTTTGCTTTTTTAGTGAGTTGGGTGGCAGTCTATCAAGGCTTCACGAGTACACCTACAGCGGCAGGGATTAGCCAAGCAACCACACGTTCTGTGGTGCATGCGTCTCTCCTGATTTTAGGTTTTGATTTTTTGTTGACGGCACTTATGATTGGAGGTTGGTAAATGAATAAAAACTATCGACTGGATTTAAGCGTAGGCATGTTTATGCTACTGGGTTTTTTGGCTTTGCTCGTGATGGTTTTTAAAGTCAGCGGCGTGCAAGAACTAACCCACGCAAAAAGCTATGAAGTCACCGCTAATTTTTCGGATATTGGAGGGCTCAAAGTACGTGCTCCCGTCACGGTTGCCGGCGTTAAAGTCGGTGAAGTTACTGGCATTACGTTGCAGCCGGGGCAGCTCAATGCCAAAGTGAAAATGCAATTACGCCAAGATCAGCCTATTCCTTTTGATGATGCCTCGGCTCGTATTTTAACTGAAGGCTTGCTAGGGTCAAATTATATAAGTTTGGTTCCTGGTTTTGAAAGCGTGCCAGGCCATCCATTTTTACGCGCGGGGGATGTTATCGAACGTACGCAAGAAGCGGTGATTCTTGAGAACATCATTGGCCAATTATTGTTTAGTGCAAAGCAATCAACCTAATTGAAACTTATTGAAATTAAGATAAACGGGAGTAAGTATGCGTAAGTTTAAAACTTTTTTGGGGTGCTGCCTTGTGGTCGCCAGCTCATTCACCTGGGCGGCAACATCTCCGGTGCCTATGTTAGAAAAAACAGCCGATCAAATTATTGATACGCTTGATAAAAACAAAGGTCAGCTTAAAAAGAACCCACAATTGGTGCAACGCACGGTGCGTGAGCATTTATTGCCTCACATTGATGTTCAGGGTATGGCGCGCTCGGTTTTGGGGCGCAATGCATGGACGCGCGCAACACCCGATGAGCGGGGTAGGTTTACGCAAGCGTTCTCAAGTTTAGTGGTTCGAACGTATGCGGCGCCACTGGCTGAGTACTCGAATGAAAAAATTATGTTTTTACCTGAGCGGGCGGCGCCCAGTGGCCGTTTTACGCGCGTCAATAGTGTTATCATTCGGCCGAATGGGCAGAAAATTCCTTTGAGCTATAGCTTGGTGTTAAAACACGGTACGTGGAAAGTGTATGATTTGAGTGTTGAGGGCGTGAGTTTATTGCAGAGCTTTAGAACGCAGTTTGGCCAAATATTAAAAATGACGGATATGGATGCATTAATTATGCAACTGAATAAGCAAAACAATTCTGAACGTCAGGCTGCATGATGAGTGACGCATGTGTGTTTGTGCCATCAAACGTTTTGACGTTTGATACTGTTTCGTCGGATTTGACGCGTTTCTCGGCGCATTTAAAGCAGCAGGCTAACCCAACGCTTGTGTTGAACATGGAGCATGTCACGCATTGTGATAGCGCAGGCCTTGCATTACTTATTCAGGCGCATCGATTGTGTCAAGAGCAAAGCGTGACCTTACGTATCCAAGGCATGTCTCAGGCGATTTTGGATTTAGCGACCTTTTGTGATGTAGATAACTTATTATTGGAGAAAATTGAGTGACCGTAAGTAATAGCGAACTTGAACAATGTTTAATAAAGATTCCAGGTGTGATACACGTCGAAGTTTCAGGTGATGGTTATCATTATCAACTCATCCTGGTTTCGAATGATTTTGAAGGCATGAAACGCTTGGCACGACAGCAATGGGTGTATGCACAGCTTCAAACGTATATTACCTCCGGGCAATTGCATGCGTTGACGATGAAAACATGGACCGAAGCCGAATGGGAGAAAAATCGTGGATAAATTAGTGATTAATGGTGGAAAACCGTTGTTCGGTGAAGTGGTAATATCTGGGGCAAAAAATGCAGCCTTGCCTATTATTGCGGCAACTTTGCTGGCGACCGAGCCGGTGACCATTGCCAATGTTCCGCATCTCAATGATGTGACCACCATGATGGAATTGCTCGGTCAATTGGGTGCAAATTTAGTTGTTGACGAAAAAATGCAAGTCTCGGTGGATGCGAATACCATCGGTGATGAGTTGGTCGCACCGTATGATTTGGTTAAAACCATGCGCGCTTCTATTTTAGTTTTGGGACCGCTTCTTGCGCGTTTTGGACGAGTAGATGTATCGTTGCCTGGGGGTTGCGCTATAGGAACACGCCCGATTGATTTGCACTTAAAAGCTTTAAAAGCGATGGGTGCTGATATCGAAGTGATTAATGGTTATGTTAAAGCGCGATGTAAAAAAGGGCGTTTGCAAGGCAAAACCATTGTATTTGATACCGTGACCGTGACCGGAACAGAAAATATTATGATGGCGGCCACGCTTGCTGAAGGAAAAACGGTTCTTAAAAATGCAGCGCGTGAACCGGAGGTGGTTGATTTAGCTAATTTTTTGATCAGCATGGGCGCCAAAATTCATGGGGCAGGAACCCATACGATCGAAATCGAAGGCGTGCCTAATCTAACCGGGGGCAGCTATACTGTATTGCCTGATAGAATTGAAGCAGGTACGTATTTAGCTGCGGCAGCCATGACGCGCGGCAAAGTGACGGTCAAACGTGTGCGGCCGGATAATTTATTATCCATGCTTTGTAAGTTTGAAGAAGCCGGTGCGGCGATTACCCTAGGAAACGACTGGGTGACACTTGATATGTACGGCGAACGTCCGGAAGCTGTAGATATTTCTACTGCGCCTTACCCAGGTTTCCCAACCGATATGCAAGCGCAATTTATGGCCTTAAATACAGTCGCCCAAGGCTCTTCTTCTGTGATTGAAAATATTTTTGAAAATCGTTTCATGCATGTGCAAGAAATACAACGTATGGGCGCTAAAATTCGCTTAAACGGCAATGCAGCCATGATTCAAGGCGTTGAATATTTAACCGGAGCGCCGGTGATGGCGACCGATCTTCGTGCGTCAGCCAGCTTGATTCTTGCCGGACTGGCGGCCAAAGGCGAGACATGGGTTGAGCGTATTTATCATGTAGATAGAGGCTATGAGCGTATTGAAGAAAAATTTTCAATGCTGGGTGCAGATATCAAACGCTGTTCTGGAAAATAAACCTGGAATATAAACCATGATTCAGCGTATTGAATTGGAAACTTATTTACAAAATTACCTTCAGGTCGATGCGTTTCAAGATTATGCCCCCAACGGCCTTCAAATCGAAGGCAAAGCAGCTATAAATCGTATTTGCACAGCGGTGACCGCATCACACGATGTGATTCAAGCCGCTTGTGCTTATCAGGCGGATGCTTTGCTTGTGCATCATGGTTATTTTTGGAAAGGCGAAGATCCCACACTGCGTGGTATGAAGCGTGCGCGTATAGCCGCGTTGCTAAAACATGATATGAATTTATTTGCTTATCATTTGCCGATTGATTGTCATAAAGTGCTGGGTAACAATGCGTGTATCGCTAAAAAATTAGAACTTGAGCACGTTAAACACCATGCTGCTGGAAAAATACCTGATTTATTATGGAGCGGTGAATTAGCAAATCCTTTGGATGTGCAAGCGTTGACGCATCAATTAGCTACAGTATTTGGTCGGGCACCGCAGTGCATACCCGCTTCAGAGCCCAATAAAATAATTAAAAAAATAGCTTTTTGTTCGGGTGCAGCACAAGATTATATTGAAGATGCGGCGGCGCTTGGTGTAGACGCGTATATCAGCGGTGAAATTTCAGAACGTACGTATTATCAAGCCAAAGAACTGGGCGTGCATTATTTTGCGTGCGGGCATCATGCTACGGAACGTGATGGAATACATGAGCTAGGTAAGCATCTAGCCGAGCAGTTTGGGTTGGAACATACGTTTTTAGATAGTGACAATCCGGTGTGACCCTCATGAAGACTGCACAACGTTTGGAGCATGTTCAAGGTTCAGTTGAACGCGTGACGTTTCATAGCGAAGCCACAGGCTTTTGTGTTTTACGCACCCAGGTACGTGGGCATCGTGATGTGGTGACTGTGATAGGAAACGCCCCATCGATTACGGCTGGAGAATATATCGAGTGCCAAGGTGTATGGGTGAATGATCGAACCCATGGCATGCAGTTTAAAGCCGAACATCTTAAAACCATTCAGCCGACCACACTTGAAGGTATTCAAAAATACTTAGGTTCAGGCATGGTCAAAGGTATTGGCCCCCATTTTGCTAAAAAGCTTGTTGCGGCATTTGGTGAAGCCGTGTTTGATGTGATTGAGCAAAGCCCGCATCGCTTGCTTGATTTAGACGGTATTGGTCCCAAACGTATGAAGCGCGTGTTGTCTGCCTGGACAGAACAAAAAGCCATTCGCAGCATCATGGTGTTTTTACATGGCCATGGCGTGGGTACAGCACGTGCGGTACGCATCTATAAAACTTACGGTGACAAATCTGTTGAAATGGTCGAGGAAAATCCATACCGTTTAGCACGTGATATTCGAGGCATTGGTTTTAAAACAGCAGATCAACTCGCTGAAAAATTAGGGATAGAAAAAAATTCGTTGATGCGTGCACAAGCCGGGGCATCGCATGTGTTACAAGAGCTTTGTGACAAAGGAAATTGCGCGGCAGAATTATCTAAATTGCTTGAGGCTACCCACAAATTACTTGAAATTCCAGAAGAGATTATCCAAGCAGGTATTGAACAAGAGATCCTCGAAAATCAACTCGTCGCTGATACGATTAATAATGTGCCCTGTATTTACCCTATTTCGCTCTATACAGCAGAAACACGTGCCGCGATACAGCTCAAGCGCTTAAATACCTCACATGTACCGTGGGGCGAGATTGATGTTGCCAAAGCTATTCCGATGATTGAGAAAAAAACAGGTCTGGAGTTATCCGATTCGCAACATGAAGCGGTCGAGCAAATTTTAAAATCAAAAATTTCTATTATGACCGGTGGCCCAGGTGTTGGTAAAACAACGATTGTAAAAAATTTACTGGGTATTATTGAAGAGAAAGATCTGCGCATCAGCTTATGTGCTCCCACGGGGCGTGCGGCTAAACGCTTGACAGAAACCACGCAACTGGAAGCAAAAACGATTCATCGCTTGCTCGAATTTGATATGAAAACTTATGGGTTTAAGCATAACCAGAATAATTTATTAGATTTAGATGTACTCATTATTGATGAAGCCTCCATGATTGATGTTGTTTTGCTCAATCATTTATTAAAAGCCATCCCGTTAGATGCGGCTGTTATTTTTGTGGGGGATATAGACCAGCTCCCATCGGTTGGATCGGGTGCTGTTTTAGCGGATTTAATCGCCTCAAACGTGATTACAACGGTACGTTTAACTGAAATTTTTCGTCAGGCCGCGCACTCACATATTATTGTGAACGCGCATCGCGTGAATCAAGGCAAAATGCCGATACCTCATGATTCGCCGCAGAGCGACTTTTTTACGTTGTACGCCGATACACCAGAAGAAATTCATGACAAATTGCTTGAAGTTGTGATTAATCGCCTGCCCAAACGCTACGGTTATGATCCGATTCGGGATATTCAAATTTTAACCCCCATGAATCGGGGAGGTTTAGGTAGCCGAAGTTTGAACGCTGCTTTGCAAGCGCGCTTGAACGGTCGTTCAGAACCTAAAATTGAACGCTTTGGGTCGATTTATGCACCTGGCGACAAAGTGATTCAAATGACCAATAATTACGATAAAGATGTGTTTAACGGTGATATCGGTGTGATTGAAAGCATTGATTTAGAAGAAGGCGAAGTCAAAATAAAATTTGATTATCAAATTAAAACGTATGGCGTGAATGAGCTGGATGAAATTAATTTAGCGTATGCTATCAGTATTCATAAAGCTCAAGGATCTGAATTTCCCGTGGTGGTGATGCCGCTTGCAACACAGCATTTTGCATTGCTTGCCCGCAATTTATTGTACACGGGTATCACGCGAGGCAAGTCACGTGTGGTGTTAATCGGTCAGAAAAAAGCAATTGGCATGGCCGTGCATAATAACAAAGAAGCACATCGTTTAACCAAGCTTGCGGAAAGGCTTGCATGAGCCGCCATTGCTTTTATTTTACCATCGCGTTAAAATTTAGCTCAATAATTTAATCTTAATTTAATCTTATTTTGGTGTATAAAAAATATGAATAAAAAGCTTGTCATGGTACTCGCGAGTGCTTTGTTAACCCACACGGCCTCAGCAGCCACTCGAATCGATTTAAGCCATCAGTCAGGCAATTACATTAAGCCTTACGTTATAGCAACGCCCACGTCAGTATTAAAATCAACCGAATTGAGCCAAACAAGAGTAGATATTGATTTTAATCAAACAAGTCACGTACGTTTACAGCAAATGTATGCAGGCGTACCTGTTTGGAATGCCACCGCGATTGCTCATATTCCTAAGGCCAATCATAAACTGGGGTTGTATGCTCATTTAAACCAACATACATCAATGACTGGTGTGATCTATGAAGGCTTAGGGCAAGATTTAGGAGCACGGCCCACGTATAGTTCATCTGAATTAAACAAAAAAAAGGCCATTCAGCAGGCTAAGCTCATATTTGAAAAAAAATTAGGGTTAGTTAATTTAAGCTATACACAAGAGTCATTAAAAACAATTGTTTATGTTGATAAGTCGCAACAAGCGCATTACGCATTTTTAATCAGTTTTTATTATGATGATGGTGAAACGGGAGCGCATCGACCTACGACGATTATGGATGCGGAATCATTACATGTGTATCGTCATTGGGATGGTGTCTTATCAGAAAATCCCATGGAAATACCCGAAGTATTAGCGGGTGGTATTGGTGGTAATGATAAAACAGGCGAAGTTATTTATGACGGTGCTGAAGGGCATTTACCCGCCGTCAAAGCTCAGCTCTATCAACAACAGGGGCAGCAGGGCGGTATGAACTACCAACTTAATTATTGCTTGTTGATCAATGATGAAGTCACCATACATGATATGTCCTATGGCGGTTTGAACCCATCGACTTGCTCCAAAGGCGATCAAGCCAACCCTGTGTATTGGTTAAGCAACGATTATCATGGAACCCGCTGGAAGGGAGATGAAGTGAACGGGGGCTATTCTCCCAGTCTGGATGCTTTTTATGGCGCCAATACAGTGATTGGTTTTTATCGTGATTGGTACGGTATGCCTGCTTTAGTCGAAGAAGACGGTAAAACACCGATGCGGCTAAATATGCGTGTTCATTATGGACGAAATTTTGATAACGCTTTTTGGGATGGCCAACAAATGACTTTTGGTGATGGCGGTTCGATGTTTTATCCTTTGACGTCGTTGGGTGTGACCGCACATGAAGTGAGCCACGGGTTTACCTCACAGCATTCAGGTATTGATTATTCTGAGCCTCAGATGGGCGCATTGCATGAGGCCTTTTCTGATGAGGCTGCAGTTGCCATACAATATTATGCGACAGGAATAAGTACATGGGATATTGGGCGAGATATCAAAAAAAATGAAGGCGCGATGCGTTATTTAGACAACCCTACAAAAGATGGCGCGTCCATTGATCATATGCGTGATTTTGATGCGTCCGAAGTGCATGCGGGTGCAGGTATTTTTAATAAAGCTTTTTATCTTATTGCAACAACGAAAGGTTGGGATGTTCGAAAAGCCTTTAATGTGATGATTAAAGCAAATATGAATTATTGGAATCCAAGCATGTCCACGCTTACAGAAGCTGCATGCGGCGTGACGGCTGCAACAAAAGATTATGGCTATAACGTTGCTGATGTGCGTGTGGCTTTTGCTAAAGTAGGTCTTGATACTGGGCTTTGCTCTACACCGTATCTATCACACTAAATTTGGTTTTATTGAGCAAACAAGGATCGTGAGTTATGTTCGCAAATCGTATGAGACAGCAAGTTAAAGCGGCGGAAGCAAGGGCGCGGGAAAGTGAGCAACGCAGTATTAAAACGTGCCAGTTGAATACCCGCCTGGAGTTTATGCAAAAGATTGAAACATCGGTAAACGAAGAGGAAGCAAAATCTGTCGATTCACCAAAAAAGCAAGTACGCTCTCCTGCGAAGCGTCTGGTCTCGCAAGACGAAAGCATTCAAAAAAGAATCTTGTCAGGTGATGGAGAAGCTTCTTTTTTTAAAAAAAATAATCCACGTCGTTCGATGAGCAGTGATGATGCATGCTCTGAAAAGACAGAGGCTCTGCAAGATCGAGAGCAAACCACACGACGCCATAGCAGTCCTGATCTCACATCTCGTAGATAGACGCTGTAGCCACATCCAAGATTTCACGCGACTGCGTGAGATCAGCGGTTCTTACTTTATCAAGGCGGGTAACGACCGCCGAATCACGAGCACGCCACCCTGGCAGCGCCGCGCGGACAGCGACCTGCGCCCCCACGACGCCGTGTGCTAAACCAAAATCAAAACCAAGGCCAGAAGACGAAGAGGTGAGAGGGAACCAATAAGAAGAATCATCAAGCCTAAGAACCCGCGGCAGCACGCGTTCATTAAAGTCAGGGCACGGGTAAAATAGGCGGTCTAGTCTACAATATTCATTAGCGATATGTACGGGAACCTCACGCTGGGCTTGACCGACGTTAAGCCAGGCTGCCTCGCGGTCATGAGGGTTCCATCTATCATAATTCGTTACGTAGGTATTAAGTGCCGTGATTAAGGATTTAAAATCAAATCTCAATTTGTTCGCGATGGCGTTGGCCGGTGATGTGTAAAAGAACGAGGTTAGCCTGTCTTGCTGATGTTGTTCTAATGCTTTTTTCAGTTGTTCATATTCCGTGGCTGTAAACGGTAGGTTTTGATAGTTTTCTGACGTGGCTTGCTGTATTTTTTCTATGTTTTGACCCACCATGTTTTGTAAATAACAAAACTCATCGGGACTCAAGTCTTTCAATACAAAACTCACGTCATAATGTGGGTTTGTGTAATTAACCCCACGTTGTTGATAAACAAGGCCTGAGCGCTCGATTTCATCAATCTTATCCAATAAATAAGTTTTAGTCGTATCATCCATGTGGCTTTCGAGCATCCGGCGCATGTGGGTGTCTTTAGCCCAATAGGCGTATTCGTAAGCGGTGCAGTTAAACGTGCGTCCTGAGTAGTCGGTAAATTTAGCTAGAGTTGTTATTAAGGCTTGCTTATCATCCGAGGCATTTAAAATAAGCTCTGCATCGCCTTGTTTACCTTTCGCGACATCATCCGGAAATTGACGTATTTGGAAGGCAGGCAAAGCTCGACACGCATCGGCGACTTCTTGAGGTAACTTATCCCATTGGATGTCGCTGATTTTATCCATAAGCGTTTCGGGCTCAATATCAACAGTAATTACCGCTTCATCTTGAGGTCTCATGAATTTGGGATGTGTGGCTGCCTCTTGTCGAACTTTAGCAAAATAGGCTAGGTTCGGTCCTGTGGTCGGCGCGATATTCGCGAAGTCTGTGCAAATCAAACCTTTTTGTGTGAAGAATATATCGTTTGGGCCACAGGCTTCTGTATCTAGTATCATGAAATCATCCATGTGTGGATTTTCTTTCGTGGCGGTCACGGTACGGTAGGTGATTTCGAATTTCGCTTGAATCGAATCTTTATCTTTGGCACTTAAACCACGAGACAGACTAAAGACCTCCTCGTAAAGAAAGAAAAGCATGATAATCACCTTTTCCACATCATCGCCACGACTTAGTGCTTGCGACACAGCGTTAACAAGTTTTTGACTTAATGCTGCATTGTTATCGAGAATTTCCCCAAAATTTTTATCGCTGATACCTTGTGCGCGACAATGAATATTTAAAATGGCGATGTAAAATTGGGTCATCATCGACAAGCGTTCGGCTTGTTCGTGTGGTGTCGTATACGCTCCATAGTAAAACGGTGAGCCTGTATATAAGCTCGATAAATTGGGTGCACAAAAACCTAAAAGAGCATCAATATAATCTTCTGGCGTTGCAGCATCATTAAAACCCATCTCTTGGTGAATATGTGCCTTAGTGACAGCTTGGTTCTTGCTTGCTCTGCCAGGTGTGCGTTTAATATAACTTTCAAAATCTACAGGAGCTCCAAACAGGATGTGGCATTGCTCGGTCAATACACGTTGAATATCTTTAAAGCTTGCATCCTGAGGTAGAGTTCTTAAAGCCGAGGTAATAAGCGCTGTACGTGGGTCGGGTTTTCCCAGCGTTTGGTTCGAAAAAACCTCATGCATTTTGTTATACAAAGGCGATAAGGGCGTGCCTAACCAATCATTGACGCGCTTAATGGTAAACACCGGGTTCACCACACGGCTGATGGGGTCTTGTATGCGTGGTCGTAATTGAATACTGTGTAAGTTCGAGGGTTTAGCTAGCAAAGCGTTGACTGTTGTTTGATAGTTAACCCCTAGGCTGCGAACGGATTCAAGGTAGATATTGATCTGGTGTAGGCGCGCTTCTTTCATAGCCCGTCTCACATCGCCCACGTCGAGCAGGGTAATATGAAATTTCAGTACACTTTTGTAAGATTCTAATTCGCTGAAACCCCCACCTCCAAAAAATGCGTTTAATTCTGTTGTTGAGCGACACGTATTATCAGTGCTGATATCCTGGCCACCAACAAACGGCACAAGTAAGTGCACGCGATTAGTCACGGGGTTAACGTGGATGTAACGTGTTGTTGTGGGTTCAATGAGTGGAATCATCATCAGGCTTGGCTTATGTGCTAATTAAATTAACCTGATGGTTATTATAAGATATTTTTGACTGAAAAACAGCGTGTCGCTCAGTCACAACCTTCGGTTCTAGATAGACGAGCATCATAAGCCAGAATTAATCGAATGGCGCACTAGCATTGAAGTCGCATCTTCATCGAGGCAAATATCTAAGCTGGGATGGTTTGTTATGACCGTGTGGATCTGATTGGATAATGCGTCGGTTAAGATTAAATCACCGTTTTCTAACCCTAAAGCAATTGAATTTAAAACTAAGCTTGCATGATCACTGTACGTGCCTTGTTGATGACTTGTTGGTTCTGTTCCTGTTGATACGATTTGTCCACAAAAAACATCAATATCTCGTAACCTAACATTGCCTAAGTCGTCGCCAGCTCCAAACGTTAAAGCACATTGGCTCGTGATGGCATCCATCTCGTGTATTTTTATAAAGCCAGGCAGTGGTTTTGTTTCCATATAGGCCACATCTGTATTACGAGGATCGGAGCCATTAATAACATTGTCTTGATCTTGATGAATATGTTGATTAACAAAATTAGAGAATCGAGCAAACGGTTCGGGCAGTCTTTCTTGATAAATTGTGCATTTTATTTTTGCAATCAACGGTGCTTTTTTACCTTCATCCAATGCACTGTCTTGGATATGGCGAACAGCATGTTGAACGGCTTCTGAAGCTGAAATATTCGTAGGCAGCACGGTCATCTCAGCTTGTAGTTCGACTGGGCAAAGCGCTGCAATCGTGGCGTTAAATTCTAAAATATTGTGGGTACTATCATCTAATAGGCGGCTGCTTTTTTCACCTGGCTCAAACAGCGCACCACTAAAGCATTCTTCAAGTAATTCTGAAACGCAAGTGTTAATAACGGTGCTTTCATTCATGCCGCCCGGTAAGCAATACTCATTGCATACGGGACGTTGGCCAGAAAGTACACTGACTTTACCGTCGATGTCTTGTACTAATAAAATAGGATCAACCGCAGCATTTATGCCATTTTTTCCCAAGGTTTTAATCGCAAGGCCATAAGCGCTTGTATACGTCGCGGTTGCTTCACTGGGTATTTGGTACCAAGGCCTATCGCCAAGCTTTTGGTTTAACAGCGTATGTACTTCTGTTCTGGTGACTTCATTTTGGAAATGCGTAGGATCAATGTGAAGCATACCGTTATTTAAAAACCATCCATTACCCTGGGCATTATGGATCGGGTCTTTTAAATCAAAAATAAAGTGGTTAAAACCGTGTGTTGCGCGTTGTTGTGCTAATTGATCGAACTTCATGGTTTGAAATTGATTGGATGTTTCTTTTAGCATGCCCACTGTGCGCGCTATTGCCTCAGGTGATTGTGTGCTTTCATTGCGCATATCTATCAATTTACGTTTAAAATTTTTAAATTCATTTCTATCGTCAGACACTGTGAGTCACCTTAAGTTTTATACGTTTGAGCAAATGTGTTTATTCGCAACTATATCAGATAGACGTAACATATTGTAAAATGCAAAAAATTTAAAGCAAGGCATGCGCATGGATAGAAACGTCTTTTTTCTTCGAAATAGCTTACAGAAGTTCTACACAAAATTACCGGTCGTACTTTTTGATGTTTTGGCTATTCCATTCGCTTGGTGCTGCGCCAATGCTTTTCAGTTTAATTCACGTGTTTTATTCCAAGATTGGTTGCTGCATAGCGCCTGGAAGCCTTTGGTTATTTTGGTCATGCTTCAAGTTGCTTGTTATTACGGATTTAAAGTTTACCGTGGTTTATGGCGGTTTTCGTCATTGGGTGATATGGCGCGTATTTTAAAAGCGGTGTGTGTCGGAACGTTATTAGCTTACCCTGTTTTTTATACATTAGCATGGCTTCAAACCATACCGCGTACGGTTTTACCGTTGTATGGCTTATTACTCATGGCCTGTTTATGTGGTGCACGACTCACATTACGTTACCGTTGGGATAAGCAAGGTAAGCAACTGGATGCTGATGAGGCGGTTAAACGCGTTGTTATTGTCGGTGCTGGTAATGCAGGGGAGAGCTTAGTACGAGACTTGCAACGAACCCATGACTATTTACCGATTGGGCTGGTGGATGACGACAAAAAAAAATGGGGTCTCGAAGTGCATGGCGTGCGTGTACTGGGAAGCATTCCAGAATTGTCCGAATTAGTGACTCAATGCGAAGCTGATTTGATTTTTATTGCGCTGCCTTCAGCTGGTTCTGCCGCCATGCGACGTATCGTCAATTATTGCGAAGCATCCCGCGTGCCGTTTAGAACGTTACCAAGCCTTCAGGCGTTGGTCTCGGGACGCGTTGAAGTGAATGCGCTTCGAACCGTTAATATTGGTGACTTACTTGGGCGCGATCAAGTTGAGCTTGAGTGGGATAAAATTGAAGCAGGGCTTCACGGGCGTTGTGTCTTGGTTAGCGGTGGGGGCGGGTCGATTGGATCCGAGTTATGTCGACAAATTGCAGCACTCGAACCCGAACGACTTGTGTTATTTGATAATAGTGAGTCCAATTTATATCATATTGAACTCGAGCTTCGAGCGCATTTTCCTAAACTTCCACTAAATATGATTCTAGCAAGTGTGGTGGATGTGGTTGCTGTAAACGAAGTGTTTGAGCGCTTTAAACCTCATGTTGTGTTTCATGCGGCGGCTTATAAACACGTGCCCATGCTTGAAGATCAAGTACGTGTGGCGGTCTATAATAACGTGATAGGTACACAGGTCGTCGTGGAAGCCAGTCTTGCTGTGAATACCGAAAAGTTTGTGTTGATATCAACCGATAAAGCGGTCAATCCAACCAATATTATGGGAACGACCAAGCGCATTGCTGAAATTTATTGCCAAAATTTAAATCAGCGTGTGAGCACACAATTTATTACCGTTCGATTTGGTAATGTTTTAGGTTCGGTCGGAAGTGTGGTGCCGTTGTTTCAAAAGCAATTGGAATTAGGGGGGCCCCTCACGGTGACGCACCCAGAAGTTAAACGCTACTTTATGACCATTCCAGAAGCCAGTCAGTTGATTTTGCAAGCTATGGCCAATGGCGAAGGCGGTGAAATTTTTATGCTGGATATGGGGGAACCCATCACCATTACGTATTTGGCTGAGCAAATGATTCGTTTGGCTGGTAAAAAACCAGGTCAAGATGTTGAGATAAAATACACAGGTCTACGTCCTGGTGAAAAGCTGTTTGAAGAGCTGTTTCATGCCTCGGAGCCTTTGGTTCAAACGACCCATGAAAAATTATTCAAAGCACGTTTTCGTGAGATTAATTGGAATGAGCTGACCCAAGCTTTACGCATGATGCACCATGCATGCCAAACATACCAAACCGATGAGTTGATGGTGTTGATCAAAAGCTTGGTACCTGAGTTTTCTTCTGAGTTATCTGAGAACGCATAGCATGATGTGTAGGCGAGGTTTTTCGTTGGTTGAAGTTTTGGTGTGTCTGATGATTATTTCTGGAACGTCACTTGTTTTATTTAAACAGCAAATGCAGCTCAATCACTCGGTACGTAAAATAAAATCAGATATGGCCGCGTTACTTATTTTAGATAACACCCGAGAGCAATGATGTGGCGTAAAGTTGCTGGATTTAGCTTGACTGAGTTGCTGGTAAGTTTTTTTATCTCAACGCTTTTAATTTTGATTTTAACCCAGCATTTATTATCGGTAAGTCGTCAGCATCATCATGTGCATGCAGCGTTAGATCAAGCCATGGAATTGCAGTGGGTATTGGATGTGATGCGTGACAGGGTGCGCCATGCAGGTTTTACGCCGTGCCGTCGATTGAATCATCTGATCACCACAGATACACGCGAACATCCAGAATCGCTGCGTCCTATCGAAATCGATCAAGATGAGCCAACAACGCTTTATCTTCGAAAAATGAACGAAGCCGTATTTATGCAGGCCAGCATTAAAAGTAACGCCGTATTGTTTATAAATAAATTAGATAAATTTGGGAGTTTAAATCCCGATCGTCCCGTACTCATTGCTGATTGCACGCATGCTGAAGTGCATGATATAGCAAGCATCGAGCCCACGCGTGGAGGGCGGCTTGTGACGTTAAAAACACCGCTCGTGTTTGATTATGAACCTGAGGTATATGTCGGTGAATGGATGTCTGAATCGTTTTATTTTAAAAAGGCCTTGTTTTATAAGCAGCATCGCGCAGACAAGTTGACGTCTCAAATCAAGCAGATTCAATTTGAATTAAAGCATCATGCCGATACAGCTTATCCAATATTAGGCATGCAATTTGTATTGCACGATGGCAAATCAGATAGCTTCGAGGCGAGGGTTCGTATGCCATGAGGGAGCGTTCACAAGGTATGATCTTACTAACGACGCTAATTATGCTCGCTTTGATTGCGTCACTCTTGTTTTCTATGATGCGAGGGACCTGGATGTATCAAAAGCTTGCACGACAAACACGCGCGTCTCATGAGGCATTTTATGCGTTGGAGGCAGCCGCCTCGCATCTTGAACATCTTGGATTTAAGCACGTATCTACAAGCTGTATAAAAAAAACAAAAGATTTAAACCAGCCTCTACACTCCTTGCGCTTAGAGCAAGGCTGTGTTTTGAGTTATAAACACCAAACTTATCGCTATGCAGTGGCCGATTTGGGTGTGCGTGTCTGTAGCCATCATTGGCTTATTGCCGTAGCAGCCCCAGCGTTAGGTCATGAGATTTTAAGTATTCGGGTTGCACGACCTATCAACAAAAGAAAAAAAGCGTGCATAACATCTACTGAAATAAATACAGGTATTTTAAGTTGGCGTTATTTGGCTGACTAAAAAAACTTAAACGCCAGTGACAAGTTAGTTTATTATCTGTATCATGTTAGAACATGTTTTTGATAAGTTTAGGAATGTTTGGATGTCGGTTAAAAATCAAGAGAGAAAAAAGCCCTGGTGGCTGAATACACCCGTGCTCTATACGGCCATGATTTTACTGGGTGTGTTGAGCGGGTTTTCGGATATTCCTGTACTTAAAGCCACGGGGTTGTTTGTTGCCGATGTGTTTATTCGTATTTTCAAATGCATTAGTTTACCGATTATTGCCCTGTCTATTATTGTGACTTTGGCGCATTATCGTTCAGAAGGTATTATGAAACGCGTGTGGCGTCGCACCATGTGCTATACGCTCGGCACAACGTTGGTTGCCGCAAGTATAAGTTGCTTATTGTATTTATTGATTCATCCGACACTTGTCTCCACAGGAACCGACGTTGCCGGTGCGTTACCAACAGCGGGCATGAAATATTTAGATCACGTCGCGCATTTGATTCCGGAAAATATTTTTGCTCCGTTTCTTGAAAATCAAGTGTTGACGGTTTTATTTTTAAGTATTGTGATTGGCGTTGCGATTCGAGCAATTCCTGATGAAGATGCACGTCAAACCATCACGCATTTTTTTCGTGGTGCTCATGGCATGATGATGGTGATAACGCGTTGGGTAATTTTGATTATTCCAATAGGCTTGTACGGCTTTATTACCTCAACCGTGGTTCAAATGCGAAGCGGGGGCGATCTCAAAGGGATTGGAGAATATTTGCTTGTGATTGTGTTAGCGAATTTGATTCAAGGCTTTGTTGTGTTGCCATTGTGGCTCAAATACCAAGGTATCAAACCGTTTGAGACCATGCGATTGATGTTACCTGCGTTATCACTTGCCTTTTTCAGTAAGTCTTCCGTTGGAGCTTTGCCGGTCACGATGGATACCATGGAGCAAAAGCTGGGCGTTCGTCCTGAGCTAAGTCGTTTTGTGTTACCACTTTGCACCAGCATTAACATGAACGGCTGCGCGGCGTTTATTTTCGCGACGGTGGTTTATTTGATGCAAAATCATGGCGTCACACTTTCACTGCCTGCCATGGGGTTATGGATTGTGGTGGCGACTGTGGCGGCCATTGGTAATGCAGGAATTCCGATGGGATGCTTTTTCTTGAGTGCGAGTTTGCTCGCCAGCATGAACGTACCGATTACACTGATGGGTATTATTCTGCCGTTTTATAGCCTGATTGATATGGTTGAAACATCGCTTAACGTTTGGTCCGATTCATGTGTGACTAAAGTTGTTGATGAGCATATGTTAGATGTGGTTGATGATAAGGAAGTGTGCGCTTAAATTGAACTTAAAAGTTTAGCATGTTATGATCTTACTCTATTTTACCTAGCCTGATTTTGTTGCGAGCATGCTATGAAGCGAGTTTTACGTGATGATGTAGATAGTTCACGTTTTTTTGGTGTTAAACGGTTAAGAGAAGAGCGATACGATCCTTCCAGCACCGATTCTTATAACCCTCTGAATATTCAACGTTTAGAGCAGCTGCTTGCCGCCACGAATGACGTTGTGCGAATACATGCCATGAAAACATTGCTGGACCTGTTAAAGAATGATGCTTGCACATCTGTCGCTCTTTCCCCAGCTACGATAGCCTCTCTTTGCCAGCTCCGAGAGCGAGATGAGCTTGTGACAGAAGATGATTTTTTAGCGATTATGTTCAAGCTGTCGAGGGAGGAATCAAATGCTTCTGGTATCCGAGAAGCGGGTGCTATTCCGCGGTTGATTTCTTGTCTACATGAACATGAAAATGCACTCCAAGCCATTGCTTGTTTATCAAAAAATACAGATAACCATGCCGTTATTCATGCGAATCAAGGCATTGAAGCTTTGGTTAATCGGGCGATAAGTCAAAAGGATATTAGACCTTTAGGTATTATATGTTTCTTGGCCAAAAATAAAGAATATAGGCAAGACATTGCTAGTAAGATTCCAAGTCAAGTGATAGGTAAATTAACTCAGTGTCTTTGTTATAAGGATAAACGTTTTGCTGAGGACGCTTTTAGCCTACTGTGTGAAGTGAAACTAGAGGCAGAGGATTTACAAACTTTCAGCCAAAACGGTGGCATGACCGTGCTTGTAAAGTTTTTAATGAATTTTGAGCTACGAGGGCTAGCTGTTAAGTTATTAGTGGAGTTTGTGAACGATTCACGAAGTCTTCAGATCTTACTGGATGCTAATGGCATGACTCATGTAAGACCGCTGCTTATGGATGACGATCGTCAAACGCAACATCATGCAACAACCGTGCTGCAGGCACTGCAAACGCATCAACAGGCATCAACGTTAAAAACAATTCCATATGAATCTCTTCGTTTTACATCAAAAAAATTAGGGCGAGGCGGCATGGCCCAAGTGATACAAGGGCAATGGTTACTGCATACGCCTGTGGCGATTAAAACGCTGCGTGATGATAAAGCAAACTATCATGACGGTCAAAAACTTAAGCGTGAAGGGATCTTGCATAGTCGTATGAGTCACCCCAATATTGTTGCTTTATATGGTGCTTATCAAACACCGATGCAATATGGCTTAGTGCTGGAGTTATTGTCTGACGGTAGTTTATCTCAAGCGATCGACCGTAAGCGGTTAACGCCTAAAAAAAGGCAAGCTTATGCTATGGATATTAGCCGGGGCTTATCCTATTTGAACACGGAGTTGATTGTACATGGTGATTTAAAGCCGGGGAATATCTTGCTCGGAGGAGGTCAAGCTAAACTCGCTGACTTCGGTCATGCTGTACGTTTAACGAGTGCCAGTCAACTGACGACGGGCCAGGTGTCTCAAGTGTGCACGTGGGAATATGCGGCTCCCGAGGTGGTGCAATACCACCGAGCGAGTTTTGCTTCTGACGTGTGGTCTTTTAGTATAATTTTATGGGAGATGGCGATAGGTGAATGGCCTTATAAAGGTTTCAATGAAACCGAGATTAAGCAACGTGTTCAAGATGGTATAAAGCCGGGTGAGTTGCAGGCAGTACAAGAAAAAACATCGAAGCCTTATGCTGATTTAATTGCTGCATGCTGGGAAGCTCGGGCTGAACGTCGTCCCAGCATTCAGTCGGTAGCAGACAGCGTGAGTAACTTTCCTAAATAATCTTAGGTTGATATGCTTAGGTGTAATTGCTTTAAAACTTCGTTGAGTAAAATCAAGCGTTGTTGATTAGCTGAAGTTAATTCAGGTATAAGCTTGGCTAAAAATGGATTGTTAGAATCTAATAATGCAGCATCATACTCGATATGCACGCCTGAGAGTGCGACGTGACCTTGGCCGTAGTTGATTAAAATAATTGCAGGTTTTTGGTTGGCATAATAACCTAACACGGAGGTATTTTTGAATGTGTCAGCATGTTCAAAATATCCTCCGCCATTATAATATACGGTTGTCGTTTTGGGATTGCTTAAGGTCAGGTTTATTTGAGCGGCACGTGCACTGCTTTCTGTTGTGTAATCATATGTTGAGAGAACAGGCCCAATCGCTTTGCCATCAAAAAACGCGAGCTCTCGTGTGCCGAGCACTTCAAGCGGTCCATTTTTATCAAATTCAATGCTTGATGCGGCGTAGTATGCGCCTGCACAAAGCCCTAAATATGAACCGCCGTGTCGAACATAATTTTTAATTTGCTGATTACCTGCGCCGTTTAATTTTTGTGTATAGGGGGTGTCTGCGCCACCCGGCATCACGAATAAAGCTGCATCACGGGACCAATCGTTTTTAATCACACCTTGGGCATCAATGGTTTTTACGGCATAAGAAGGCGGTAGGACGGTTTGGAATGTATGCATGGCTTGTGATAATGCATGTGGACTTACGCCCGCATCTTGATAGATATAAATAATATTTTTATTTGTTTTGGCAAAAGCTGTTGAGTTAAATAAAATAATACTTAAAGCATAAAAAAATAAAAATAAGCGATAGCGTTTCATGTGGGAGGGTTTTTATAATGATGTAATGAAATTATATCATAACCCGTTATATTTTTTCTGAAGTTTTTCGCTTGAAAGTAAAGTCGTTTATGAGTAGCTTCGCTAGGTTATTTTGCGCGGTGGTTTCGCGATGAGGTTGCCAGGTTAACCGAATATTGCTTCCAGTAATTTTACTTAACGCGTTATGTTTGTATTATACAAGACCTTAGTGGTCTTAATTTGACTGGTTTGGGTGGGTGTTATATAATCACTATAATATAATTAGTAACAATTAAACCATCGTCTATGACCTTGGGATTGCATATCCGTGGAGATAAAGCATGAGATTTTCATCTGAAGAAGAGCGTTTAGCGCATCCACAGGCAGGTTTGCTATCTAGCTGGGCGTGGAATAAGCAATCATACTTTAATCAGGAGTTGTCAGATTATCAACTTCGTCTTATGGAAAATCCATCCGAGGAAGTTGATCGTATTTTAAATTTAGATGAAGCCTCATTGTTTAACGAACTTCCAAATAAATCTGAAAAAGTGACTGCTTGGCTTGCGTTGGCTTACGCAATGCCGCCTGTTCATCATGCAGTTTTTTTAGCTTTTGCTCATAAAATCGAACTTTTAGATGAAGAAATTTTTATCTTAGTGACGGATGTTGGTGATGCAAACCATTTACAGTATTGGAGTCAATGCATGGCTCAAACCGATGAGGGTAAGGCCGAGCTTCAACGGATTATTTCATCAAAGGGGGATTATGCATTTTGCGTAGCAGCATATTTTGGTTCTGTTGCTATGATCAAGACTCTTCTAGATATTGAAGGTGTTGATGCACAAGCGATGCTTACTGCGAACGATTATGAAGTCTATAAGATTGCTGCTGAGCAAGGCAACGTTGAAGTAACAAATTACCTACTAGAATTTCCTGATGTATTTGCTTACGCCATGGGTGATCACCTGAATCAAATTATGACGGCGTTAGAAGCTTTAGAGCACTATGCCGCGGGTGCTTCTGGTCGCGAAGCTATCGATAGCATTAAGGTTGAAATTCAAGGATTAATTAATGATGATGTGGGCAGCGAAGCTTTATCTACGAAGCTTATCAAGGCTAAAGATCAGATTGAAAATATAGGGACTCATAAAGGCAGGTATTTTGAAGGCCTTTCACCCGATCATTTTAGACATGTGACGGATGTTCTCCGGTATATGTGCAGCGGCATTACAGCATTACTCTCATGCATTGGCGTTCCTCAAGACAGAAACATGCTTGCCGAACGTATGTTGAATCGACCGTTCTTTTTTCAAAGGCCTCAGACCGAAGAGGAGTCTGCTCATATCGATACTCAGTTAACTCAAGCTTGGAACCATTTGGCGTTGGCGATTAAGCAACTTTCTCAACCATCGGAAGACGCACCTGAACACGATGGACCTCAGCCTTAAGCTGATGTTGTATTACGCGTAACCTGCAGCTTATAATAGAAAATTAAGGTATCTTGTTATCTATTATATACAATAAGGTTGAAAGCGTATGTTGGATTTACTCATGAAGTCTCAACCGGATGATGAGACGTGTGGGCCAACGTGTTTAAACGCGATTTATCAATACTATGCGCTTCAAGAACCTTTAGAGCAGACCATCTCAGGTGTGAAGCGTTCACGTTCGGGTGGAACGTTAGCTCCTCTTTTAGCGTGTCATGCACTCGAGCGCGACTTAGACGCACTTATTTATGTTAATAATCTAGATGTGTTTGATCCAACATGGTTTAAAAACCATACAGCAGATCCCGTTTTTTTAATTAAAAAACTAGAAGCGCAACTAAGCCATAAAGATGATCCCGCAATACAAGAGTCGAGCCATGCCTACATCGAATTTTTAAGTAAAGGTGGGGCTGTACGCTACCAAACGCTGACGGTTTCACTTTTAAAGCATTTTTTCAAACAAAATACGCCCATTCTTACGGGCCTCAGTGCAACGTATTTATATAATAGTGCGCGTGAAAGCTTTACCCCAGAAGGTCGAGCTCATTATGATGATATTCGTGGCACACCCTGTGGACACTTTGTTGTTTTATGTGGTTATGATGAAAAGCATCGGCGTATTATTGTTGCCGATCCTCATCGTGAAAATCCTTTGTCGCATAATAATTATTACAAAGTGAGCAGTCATCATTTGATTAATGCAATTCTGCTGGGTGTCTATACCTATGACGCAAATTTACTTGTTATTTCTCAGAGAGATGCTGTATGCAAACCTTATTAGTCACCAATGAGCCGGAACAGTGGCAATTTCTTCAATCGTTAACACAGGTTGTTTCAGCGAACGATTATTTATCGGATCCGGTTTATCATACAAACACGTCGATTAGAGTGGTTAATATCTGTCGTTCATATCATTACCAAACCCTGGGTTACTATGTGTCGCTTTTAGCGCAAGCTCGAGGACATAAAGCCATTCCCTTGGCGAGTAATATCCAAGACGGTTTAATCGATAGTTTAACCAAGCATTTAACGCAAGCAATCGATGAGGAAATACAGCATAGTTTACGTTACATCAAAGGTGATGAATTTATCTTTAGTCTTTATTTTGGCCGGAACATGGCTCATTCACATGATAAACTAGCTAAAAAATTACGCGACTTATTTCCGTTTCCGTTGATTCGCTTTACCTTTGTTAAGAATCTTAAAAATAAATGGAGCATCAAAAAACTTGTGCCGCTGGCAGCGAAAGATGTTTCTAGCAATCATCAATCGTTTATGGAGGAATCAGCGCACGCTTATTTTTCTAAAAAAAGATTTCATACGTCACGAAAAAAACGTTGGCTTCATGATATGGCTATTTTAGTTGAGCCGGGTGAAGAAAACCCGCCTTCAAATCAAAAAGCACTTGAATTATTTATTGCAGCAGGTGAGTCACTTGGGCTACATGTTGATTTAATCGATAAATATAAACTTAATTCTATCGCAGAATATGATGCGCTGTTTATTCGACGAACCACGGCCGTGGATAATTACACGTATCTCTTTTCGAGGCGTGCAGCAGAAGAGCGATTGGTTGTGATCGACGATCCTGAATCCATCGTTAAGTGCACGAATAAAGTCTACCTTACCGAACTTATGAACAGCCAAGGTGTGCTTTCTCCAAAAACGGTATTTCTGAGTAAATATGACACCAAGCTACCAGAGCTTAATTTTCCATGTGTGCTCAAGCAGCCGGATAGCGCATTTTCTCTCGGTGTTTCTAAAGTTGCTGATCCTGAATCGTTACTGATTGCGTTGAAAGATTTATTTAAAAAATCTGATTTAATTTTAGCTCAAGAATATATCCCAACCGTGTTTGATTGGCGTATTGGTGTGTTAGATCATAAGCCGCTTTTTGCATGTAAATATTATATGGCCAAAGACCATTGGCAAATTTACAACTGGAAATCAGAGGACGAGGAAGAGAAAGAGGGCAATTTTGATACTGTGGCTTTAGAAGAAGTCCCGCCAGGTATTATTAAAACTGCGCTTAAGGCGACACGAGCAATTGGTGATGGGCTTTATGGCGTTGATATTAAAAGTGACGGAAAAAAACATTATGTGATTGAAGTGAACGATAACCCCAATATTGATTATGGTGTTGAAGATCAAATCATGGGAGAAGCACTATATACGCACATTATGTCTGTGTTTTTAGAACGTATTCGTAGGAAGCATGGTTATGTCTGATTATTCTATTTTTTCAGTACTCGGTCTCGAAATTGAATACATGTTGGTGGATAAAACATCGCTGAACGTGCAGCCTAAAGTGGATGTTGTTTTAGAGCATTTAGCCGGTGAGCTCGTTAACGAAGTGGTGTTGGGTGACATGGCCATCAGTAATGAATTGGTGATGCATGCGATCGAATTAAAAACACATGCTCCCATGTCACTTAATACCGATTTGGCATCGTTGTTTCATGGCACGCTATTACGTTTAATACCACTATTAGATCAACATGATATGCAGCTGTTACCGACGGGTGCTCATCCATGGATGAATCCATCGCAGGAAACCAAGCGTTGGCCTCATGGCGATAAAAAAATTTATGATACCTATGATGCAATTTTTGACTGCAGAGGGCATGGCTGGTCAAATTTGCAAAGCATGCATGTGAACTTACCTTTTGCCAATGATGAAGAATTTTTTCATCTCCATTCGCTCACACGCCTTATTTTACCGCTGATTCCTGCTTTAGCGGCAAGCACGCCGATTCTTGATGGTCAACGAACAGGGCGGTTGGATTCGAGACTTCATTTTTATAATACCAATCAACAGCGTATTCCTGCTATTTCGGGCAATGTGATTCCGGAATTTGTTCGTAGCCGACACGAGTATGAAGAAATCATTTTGAAGCCGATGTATCGGGCAATACATGCTTTTGATCCAGAGAAAGTACTTCAAGAAGAGTGGTTGAACTCGCGTGCGGCGATTCCAAAATTTGAACGCATGTCGATTGAAATTCGTATCACAGACAGCCAAGAATGTGCCATAGCAGATATTGCGATTGCAAAAGCAATTCATTATATTTTAAAAAATTGGTATGAGACATCAGATATCCATATCAAAAAACCATGTTCCACTGAAGCATTAAGAGCGGTGTATGATCAAACCATCGAAAAAGGGTTTGCAACGGTTGTTGATGATAGCCGTTTGTTAGCCTCATGGAACCTGCCAAAGCGTGCACTCAGTGTTCGGGATATTTGGTCGATGTTATTAGAGCGTGTGGCACCCTACCTGGATGATGCCTCACAGCGTGCTCTCGAACATATTTTAAGGCATGGCAACTTGAGCGAACGTATTTTGAACGCGTGCTCGGGTGCTCTAAATCAAGAAAGCATGCAGCGTGTCTATCGGGAACTAGGCTATGCTTTGTTAGAAAATACACAATTATGAACTTAATCATTAGCTGTGAGCACGCAAGCAGTGAGATTCCTCCTGATTATCAGCATTTATTTCAAGATGCTGAACATGATCTAATCACACATAAGGCTATTGATTTTGGCGCAAAACATCTCGCCGAAGCGCTTAGTGATGCGTTTAAATGCCCATGCGTGCTTGCCAAAACCAGTCGCTTGCTGATTGATTTTAATCGAAGCCTCACCAACAGGCATTGTTTTTCAGATTATACATCGGATCTAGATCTCGCGGAAAAACAATGTATTATTCATACGTATTACACGCCGTATCGAGAAGCTGTTGAAGCGCTTATCCATGAGGCTGTTCAAAAAAAACAACGCGTCTTGCATCTTTCGGTGCATAGTTTCACACCGATTTTAGACGGCGTTATACGTGATGCTGATTTTGGGTTGCTTTATGATCCGACTCGCACGCATGAAAAAAGTTTGGCGTATGCATGGAAGCCGCATCTCGTGGGAGATGACGCGCTGTATCGTGTGCGCATGAATTATCCTTACCAAGGCTCAAGCGATGGGTTTACTTCGGCGTTAAGAAAGCACTATGCTCCTGATGCGTATGTAGGCATTGAGTTAGAACTTAATCAACGCCTTGTGATGGTTCATCCTAACCCAGAATCACTGACGCAGGTTACAGCACGCATTATTCAAAGTTTGCAGAGGGTTTTAGCAAGCGCTTTGTAATCTGATAGTACATATGAGCAAGGGCGTTTAATTCATTCAGCGTCACGTGTTCGTTGACTTGATGAATGCTCGCATTGATGGGGCCAAGCTCGACGACTTCGACGCCGTAAGGCGCAATAAAGCGTGCGTCAGATGTACCGCCACTGGTCGAGCAGTCAGGTGCGTTGCCCGTTTGTTCTGTTATCACATCAACGCAAGCCGTAAGTAATGCACCGGATTCAGTGATAAACGGTTCGCCACTTAAGCGCCAGGTCATATCTGGATTTAAATCATATTTTTTAAAAAGCGCTTCGATATATTGGGTGATTTTATCCGCGGTTTGTTCGGTCGAATAGCGAAGATTAAACTGCAGGGTTAATTCGCCTGGAATAATATTATTGGCCTCTCCGCCGGCTTCGATATGTGTAATTTGAAGTGTGGTGGGTGGAAAGTATGCATTGCCTGTATCCCAGGTGTGTTGCACAAGCTCGTTTAGCGCGGGAGCAAGCGTATGAATAGGATTTTCAGCTAAATGAGGGTAGGCCACATGCCCTTGTTTTCCATGAAAGCAAGCATACCCTGTAAGTGAGCCGCGGCGACCAATTTTAAGCGTATCGCCAAGTTTTGTATGACTGGATGGCTCCCCGACAATGCAATAATCTGGAACAACGCCTTGGGCTTTGAGTTCTGCCATGACATGTGGCGTGCCGTTGTCATAATCATCGCCTTCTTCACCGCTGGTGATAAGCAAGCCAAGGCTTCCGGTGAAGTTTGGATGATCTGTGATAAAACGCTCAGCTGCGACCAGCATGGCAGCGATGCTGCCTTTCATGTCGGCCGTTCCACGACCAAACAATACATCGCCTTCGGTATGTAATACAAATGGATCGCTATGCCACTTTGAGCGCTCACCGACAGGCACAACATCCGTATGACCGGCAAATACAAACAATGGATTTGTGGCCTCTGTGGTCGTACTGATACGTGCAAATAAATTGGACACCGGTGCTTTATCAAAACGTTGGCAGGCAAAGCCTAAGGCTTCAAGATGCTTAGCTAAATAATCCTGGCAGCCTGCATCATCTGGGGTGATGGACTCAAAGGCAATCAGATCGGCAAGCAACGTTTTGATATTTTGCATGGTTAAGCATCTCGCAAAAGTTCGTTAATACTGACTTTCGCGCGTGTTTTTTCATCCACTTGTTTTACGATGACCGCGCAATACAAGCTGTGGCTTCCATCTTTGCTCGGCAAGTTACCCGGGACCACAACGGCGCCCGCAGGCACACGGCCATAGGTGATTTCGCCTGTCATACGGTTATAAATTTTTGTGCTTTGCCCAATGAATACACCCATCGAAAGAACCGCATGATGTTCAACAATCACGCCTTCAACCACTTCAGATCGTGCGCCAATAAAGCAGTGGTCTTCAATAATCGTCGGTTGCGCTTGAAGCGGTTCTAAAATACCACCGATACCAGCTCCACCGGAGATATGCACGTTTTTACCGATTTGAGCACATGATCCAACAGTCGCCCACGTATCCACCAGGGTACCTTCATCGATGTAGGCACCTATGTTGACGTACGATGGCATGAGAATCACGTTTTTACCAATAAAGCTTCCGCGGCGTGCAATCGCATGAGGTACCACGCGTGTGCCTTGAGCAGCAAATTGTTCAGCGGACGTATCCGCGTATTTAAGCGGGAGTTTGTCATAGAAACGTGAAAAACCTGCGTCGATAACTTGATTGGGGTAGGATCTAAACGAAAGTAAAATCGCTTTTTTAAGCCAGGTATTAACCACCCACTGATTAGATTTTTTTTCAGCGACACGAAGTTCGCCTTTGTCTAAGCCGTCAAACACATCATGCAGTGCATCGATGAGGTCTGATGGGACGTCGGTTGGTGAGAATTTTTCGCGTTCTTCAAAATAATGTTCAATGCGTTGCTCTAAAGAGGTCATGATTGGTTATCCTAATGCTTGTGTGAGGTCAGTTTTGAGATCGTCGATATGCTCTAAACCGACAGAAAGTCGAATCATACTGTCTTCGATGCCGAGGGCTTGCCGTTTTTCGAGAGGAATGGAAGCATGGGTCATGATGGCCGGATGTTCAATCAGGCTTTCGACGCCACCTAGACTTTCGGCAAGCGTAAATAATTTACAACGTGAAAGCATGGCAATGGTTTCTTCGCGTGTGCAATTTAATACGACCGAAATCATGCCACCAAAGGCGTTCATTTGGTGCTTAGCCAGTTCATGTTGTGGGTGGCTTGCGAGGCCTGGGTATATTACGCGGTGAACCCGAGGGTGAGCTTCGAGCCAGGTAGCCAGCGCTATTGCATTGGTGCAATGCCGTTGCATACGTAGTGATAAGGTTTTTAAGCTACGTAAGACTAAAAAACTATCAAAAGGCGCGGCAATGGCGCCACATGAATTTTGTAAATAAGCGATTTTTTCGGCCAACTCAGGATTATCTCCAACGACGACCACGCCGTTCACCACATCAGAATGACCGTTTAAATATTTTGTCGCTGAATGCACGACCAGATCAAAGCCGTATTCAAGTGGGCGTTGAATCCATGGGCTTGCAAACGTATTATCAGTGACGGCAATGAGGTTATGCTTTTTCGCGAACGCACCGATTTTTTCGAGATCAATTATTTTTAATAATGGATTGGATGGTGTTTCTAACCAAATCATACGTGTGTTCGGCTGAATAGCTGCTTCTAGCGCATCAAGATTTTCCATATTAACAAATGAAAAACTGAGCTGATTGGTACGTGTTTTGACTTGGTCAAAAAGCCGGTAAGTACCGCCATAAAGATCATCCATAGCCAGCACATGGTCACCGGCATCGAGCAGGTCTATCACGGTGTTCACGGCCGCCATGCCTGAAGCAAAGGCAAAACCACGCGTACCGGATTCTAAATCAGCGATGCAGGCTTCATAGGCTTCTCGTGTTGGATTTCGTGTACGCGAATATTCATAGCCCTGGTGTTCTCCAGGAGCTTTTTGTCGATAGGTCGACGTTGCATAAATAGGGGTCATCACTGCACCGGTGGTTGGGTCGGGTGATTGTCCGGCATGAATAGCACGCGTGTCAAAATGTGTTTTTTCCATAAGTTTTATTAGCTATATGATCTATAAGTTGATTTTATTATGGCATGGATGTAAAAGCTGGACCAGCTTATACTAAGGCTTGGCATCTGATTTTTACAGAGATAAAATAGGCTTGCTTGAATTGTATAAAATGGTCATAAATTGTATTATGGAATTTAATTCAAGTTTATCTGCAAATATGATTCAAATAATAAGGCCTGCTGGGTGCATGTAATTATTAAAGAAGTGTTGTTAAACACAAAAACGCCTAAAATACTGGCAGGTAGCCTTGCGCTCTTGCTTGTCATGGCGTGGGGCTTCGGCGTGCATGATGCACGTCAACTTGAGCAGGTCACCGAGCCACGCAATCCACCGCGTGTTAAAATTACAGAGCCTGTTAAGCAGGCAAAACAACATAAAGCGGTGCATGTAGACTTGTTTGGATCGTATACTCCGGATGGTGTAGAAGGCATTGGTATTGAGCAATCTAAATTGAACACATCGATTCTTGGTATTTTGTATTCTTCACATGAATCATCTTCCCAGGTGCTTCTCGAAGTTCCAGGGCATGAAAATCAAGTATTTAGCGTTGGAGATACCATTCCAGGAGGAGCGTTGATTAAGCGCATTACACCAGAAAGTATTATATTAATGCGAGGTGAGGTGATGGAAAGTTTGAGTTTACCTAAAAATACACTCAACTTTGCTCCTCCAGCACAACCCATGGGTGAAAGGTAAAGGTATGCGTAAGATGCGATGTTTTTTTTATGTGAAAATAGCTTTAATAGGTTTGAGCTCGTTGGGTTTAACTGCGTGTATGGCGACGTCGTTGAATTTACGCCAAGGGATTTATAATTTTAAAATTCAAAATTACCGTGAAGCGTTTATTCGGCTGGTTCCAGAGGCTGAAAAAGGTTGCCCGGATGCGCAGTATGCGGTGGGCTATATGTATTATTACGGTCAAGGTGTGGTCGAAAATAAAGAAAAAGCGTGGAACTGGATTCATGCAGCGGCTAAGGCGAATCAACCTGACGCAATTGCTGCGATTAGGCTACTTGAGCAACAACGTACCCATGATCCTTATGGTCAGCCAGGTGAAGCGTTTTCGTTAAAAAACCCTCGAAAATAAGTCATAAAGGTAGACAATATGATACGAGCTTGTTAATAATAAAGTTTGGATGGTTGAAAATAACCGAGTTAATATACAAAAGGACATGTATATGAAGCAAGTATTACAACAAGTTTTAGTGGGTTGTTTGTTATCCACACCGCTGCATGCGGGCATGATGCAGGATAAAATGTCTGATATGGCGACCTGGCAATGGCTTGGGCAAGTAAGCTTAGGTGCGGCTTGGTCGCAACCTGGGGATTCACAAACGTTTTATTTAAATCCTACGATTGAAAAAGGCTACCACGCAACAAAAAATAGCCAAGGCATGCCGAATGTTGAGGTATTTTTTGGAACTCAAAAATCGCTCGATACCCCGACTTTAGGTCAAGTTTCAGGTCAATTAGGCTTGGTTGTAGCGACCACAGGTAACGCCAACATGAATGGGGTTATTTGGGATAATGCGGAACCGCAATTTAATAATTATTCTTATAACTATCAAGTTCGCAATACCCGTATTGGCCTTAAAGGCAAAGCATTGCTCGAAAAAAATAAAAAGATATTTCCTTATGTGAGTGGAAGTGTCAACGTAGGTTTTAACCGCGCCAGTGATTTCACCAACACACCGTTAACGTTTACGGCGTTACCGAATGAAAATTTTGCGGGCAATACGGAAACAGCGTTTACATATACGGTAGGTGCAGGATTTCAAACGCCATTAAGCCGTCATATCCACGCAGGCATTGGTTATGAGTTCTTAGATTTTGGTAAAAGCAAGCTTGATCGCGCGCCAGAACAAACGCTTAACTCAGGGTTGGCTTCCAATCATTTATATACCAACGGCGTGCTGGTTAACCTAACGTATATGTCATAAGGATAAACATCATGGAACGATGTAAAAAAAAATATAGTTTGAGAAACGCATTATTAACGCTGTTGGCCGTGATGTGTTATGCATCTACTGCAAATGCAAGCGGTCCAATGTGGACTTCAGAACTACTTACAGCGCATACAACAGATGTGCCAAGAGGCTCTGTTGGTCTTGTCCGGTATTTACTTACTAATGAATCACAACGACCTATGAATTTAGTTTTAGTATCAACGCCCGGTCTGAACCAAGTTGGTCCATGTATTCTTACACCGAAGGGGCAACCTGGAAGTCAGTGTACCTTTAGTATTAGTATCAAGGGCAGTGAGCTTCCCGGCGGCGGCATTCACCATGGCATGAGAATCTGCCAAGCCGATTCGAATGGTAATCCTAATCTGAATCAGTGTTATCAACCTGAGCGAGCTGATATTGTAGATATTACGACCTCTCCTGATCTCTGCCCAAGTGTATCAGCTGAATATGGACTGGGTAGCTATAACTTTAATTTAGCAGGAACGTTTGTATTTGGCGTGCCACCACTAGGACCTGGCAACTATCTAATAGAGACAGGAAGCACAAAATGCGACCGAGTAATTAAAGATCTAGCTGTTTATCCCGATCTTGGATCCTTTAATCCCATTGATTTTACATTTACATTTAATGCTGATGGGACCATCACGTATCCTGAGACGTCTTTACGGGTGTGGTGTAACGTTCCTCCTACGATGTCTATCAAGCCGTCGTCTACATCGAGTACTTATGATGCAGCGAGTGATGCTTTGTTCGATATTAATGTATTGATAGATGAGACGAGTTGTGGTGGCATCGCGGGCGGGGCTCCAGGCGTTATGGAATTAAGAAAAAATTAAGAAAAATTTAATATTTTAATTTAGATATTTGATTGGAGTTAAATATATGTTTAAGCGAGAACAAAGCAGAAAATTATTTTTGGGAGTTATGTGTTTTATGATGTGCGGAGCGTTACATGCTGGAAATCTTACGTTTGCTGTTGCCAGTTCGAGTGAAAATCCCGTTGTTTTTGATGTTACAACAGATTTGAAAATAGGACCTATTGCACCGGGTGAAAACTATCAACTTTCAGAAGCTGAATATGCCAGTATTGCAGGAACTCAAATCACTCCCACGATGTACTCGCCAGATAATCCGGGCACTGTCTATGCGTGTGATTCATTTAGGGTTGATGAGCCTAGTGCTTATATTTCGACACTAAGTTTAAATAATTATAAATGCACGAACCTTCATGCTGTGCCAGCGACGCCATAAAAAGTATCAGGCGTGAGTTACAAAACCCTCGATAATGCTGCGAATGGGCTTGGCAAGGCCCATGTGCTGTGTTTGTATAGGTTGTAGTGCACTTTGTCATATCAAAAGAAAAGCTTGAGCCCTTCGTGTTTGAATGATTTTATCATACATATACAACAGCCTGTTGCGCACCACGAATCAACCCGGGTCTGAATGCGTTCACAATCGGCAATAATGCCCATCCCACAGCGTACACCAGCTTTCTCACAGTCTTATCCCCAGAAATTGTGGATAAAGTAAAAATAAGACCTGAACCTAGGAGGTTGTTACTTGTTAATTACCTGTGCTTAGTCGATACGCACCATTATTACTGGCTTCCACCTGTTGTTAACTCTTATCAACAGGCCCTAAATCATGATTAATTGGAATGATAAGTTGGAAATATTGTATTTAGAGACTACACTTGATTTATGTTACACAAATCAAACGTGAGTGGTTATGACGCGAGGTGGAAAAAGAGCGGGTTCGGGACGGCCCAAAAAAGAACCTACGGTTGTCGTGCGTATACCTGAATCCAAACAGTTCTTGGTTAAACAATGCTTGGTAGGCAGTGAAGGGATTAAAATTCCTTTATATAGCAGCTCTGTTTCAGCCGGATTCCCATCACCTGCCGATGATTACATTGAATCATTGCTCGATTTAAATGAATATTTGATTCAAAAACCGGCCGCAACATTTCTTGTGCGTGCAAAAGGCGAGTCCATGTTGAACGCAGGCATTTCTTCTGGAGATATTCTTATCGTTGATAAGAGTATTACGCCTACGCACGGTAAAATTGTGATTGCAGCCATTGATGGAGAGTTAACGGTTAAACGGTTGTATCAAATGGAAGGGGTTACTAAGCTTCAACCTGATAACCCAGATTATCATGATATTGATATCAATGCCTTTTCTGAGTCGGTTATTTGGGGTGTTGTAACCAATGTTATTCATAAGGTTTAAGCGATGTTTGCCATCGTTGACTGCAATAATTTTTATGCTTCATGTGAGCGTGTTTTTAATCCTCGTCTTTTAAATCAACCTATCATTGTTCTATCCAATAATGATGGGTGCGTTATTGCTCGTTCAAATGAAGCAAAAGCGCTTGATATTAAGATGGGGCAGCCTTTCTTTGAAATTAAACGGTTATGTCAATTAAAGGAGATACACGTATTTTCATCGAATTATGCACTGTATGGCGATATGTCGAATCGTGTGATGAGTGTTTTGGAAGAGAGCTGGCCTGAGGTTGATGTTTATTCGATTGATGAAGCCTTTTTAAAATTAGATGGTCTCTCGGAATCAGGCATGATGGCATTTTGCCATCAGTTACATGAAAAAGTTTTGAGATACACAGGCATACCTGTTTCGATAGGTGTTGGAAAAACAAAAACGCTGGCTAAGCTTGCGAACCACATTGCTAAAAAAGACTTAAAGCTCCCGTATTTTAATATTACCGGCGAAGAGCACTGGTTGTACCAAAAGCATGTATCAGATGTTTGGGGGATAGGAAAACAATGGTCAAACAAACTGATGCAACGAGGTATTCATACAGCCGGCGATTTAAAAGATGCTTGCCCGAACCATATGAAAAAGCAGTTTAACGTGACGCTTGCTCAAGTTATCTTGGAGCTGAGCGGAACATCGTGTGTTGCAACACATACGCATGCAGCCAAGAAGGGCATCATGAGTTCACGTGGTTTTTCTGCCACAGAGGGGGAGTTTTCCCCGATTATGCAAGCATTAGCGTCTTTTTGCGATATTGCTTCGACCAAGTTGAGAAAGCAGGAATCTGTGTGTGGTCGGGTAGGAATCTTATTAAGGACCCATGCCTTTGGAGTAAAAACCAAGCAATACAACGCGGCCAGTAGCATCAAACTGGCGTACCCAAGCAGTGATGTTCGCCTTATTACACATACGGCACGCACGATATTAGAGCAGCTGTTTAAATCCGGTTACGCTTATAAAAAAGTAGGTGTATATTTAGATGAAATTACGCCGGCTAATCAACAACAGCTTGATATATGGAGTGAGGCTCCCAAGCTTTCAGATGCGTTGATGCAAACCTATGATAGCATTAATCGGCGCTTTGGGAGTTCAGGTGTTCGCATGGCTTCAAGCGGATTCAATCAAGTGGAAATATCTAAACGACAATGGCGTTCGCCAAAATATACAACCTGTTGGTCAGATTTGCCCATAGTGAAGCTTTGATTAGGCAATAAAATGCTAGCCGCTGTGTGTTTGAATTATTGACAAGTAATGTATAATGTTCTTTCTTTTGATTTTAATAATATAACGCGTTGGAATTGCTCGGGTCGCTTCTTTCTGCCGGATATATTTTATCCTAACTTATCACGTAGTACTTACTTTTTCTTGAGTATTCCAATCTTTTGTTTTTAAATATAGGCAGATGCTATGTCCGAAGAATATTGAAAAAATTCAAGAATAGGATGCAACATGAGCGCACTAAGAAAACAATACCATTTTAGAGCCTCCAAAGAAGGCTTGTTAGCTTGGGATGTGGATAAGCTTATTGAATATAGTTCAAACCTGCCTATCAAAAAAGTGGTGCTTACTGATATTCGTGAATTAGATGAGTGCTTTTGGTATGACTTAGGTGGCTCTCATCCCACGTGTCGAAATATTGTAGAGCATGCCAAGCTCATCCAAGAAACAGATTTGCAATGGCTCCGTTGAGGAACGTATCAATATTATTGCTGAGTTTATTTAACTTAAAAACTTGTCTAATGATTATGGTCTCGCAAACTCATCGATAAACATCTTTTCTGTGACCCACGTGTATAACAAGTATTATAAATTGTTCGTCTTCGATTTTTGCTAAAAGTCGATAATCACCGATGCGGTACCGCCAGATATCACTGAGCTTGCCGGATAGGGATTTTCCCAATATGCGAGGATTGTCAGAAGGTAGGATTTTTTCTTTGATGTATTTTAAAATTTTCTTCTGGGCTGTATGCCCAAGTTTCTTTAAATCTTTTTCAACGCTTGTGTCGAATTCAATCTTCCAAGTCAAGTCTACGCTCCATTTCTTCTAAAGATATTCTTGGGTTGTTTTCTTCAAGCCGAGAGATGGCAATTAAGCGATCTTCGTGATCATCCAAAAATGATGACAGTGCTTGTTTCACATAAAAACTTTTAGATCGGTGCGTTTCTTTTGAAAGTTCTGATAGCCGATGTTCAAGTTTTTCGGGTAATCGTACTGCTAGCATGCTTGTCTCCATAAGTAACTCTTACTATAAGTATAACATGTAATACATGTATTTCAATAATATGCTTTTGTGAAGGTGGTGTATATTTGAGGTATACCCTAACCTGATGTCAGTCACGCCTTCTAAAGGCGTCAGAATAGGTCTCAGGCGTGAGCTAGAAAACTCTCAATTATGCTGCGAATGGGCTTGGCAAGCCCCATGTTTTGGATATCTGAAATATTAACCCAGCGGCCGTTGGTTGGTAGACGTTGTTTTAATGTATTGATATGAACTTGACGTGCGCGTGGGTGCAAGTTGAGTTTAAAATGACTGAACGTATGTTTGAGCATGGGTAACATGATGCTTTCTTGGCTGTCTAGCCCGTGTGTTGCGTTTGTATAGGTTGCAGCGCATTCTGTCATATCAAGTGACGGTAAACTCCATAACCCGCCCCATAGGCCCTCAGAGGGGCGTTTTTCAAGATATAGGGCTGTTTTGTCTGTGTTGTATAGCAAGATAAACTGCTGTTCTCGTGTAGGAATTACTTTTTTTTGTGCTTTTTCGGGGTATTGCTCAACTTGATCTTGTGCATACGCTTTGCAGCTGGTATTAACAGGGCAGCGCGAACAGGCTGTTTTTTTAGGGGTGCATACGGTGGCACCTAAATCCATGATGGCCTGTGTGTAATCTGCGGCACGTGTTGTGTGCGACATGCATAGGTCAGCGTGTGTTTGTAATGTATTTTTTGTGGCAGCTTTTTCAGGTGCTCCAGAAATTAGAAAATAACGACTTAAAATACGTTTGACGTTGCCGTCAAGAATCGCTGTAGGTTGGTTAAATGCTAGTGAAGCAATGGCCGCAGCGGTTGAGTCACCAATACCAGGCAAGGTGATGAGTTGTTGTGTGTCGCTTGGAAAAACACCGTTGAATTCGGTTTGAATAAGACGTGCCGCACGCGGTAAATTACGGCCACGACGATAATAACCAAGCCCTGACCAATAGGCGAGCACCTCATCTTCAGAGGCTTCTGCCAAATGTTTTAACGACGGAAAACGCTCAATAAAACGTAAAAAATAGGGGATGACGGTTTTAACTTGGGTTTGTTGCAGCATCACCTCGGAGATCCAAACATGATAGGCTGTTTTTGGATGTTGCCAAGGTAGGTTTTTGCGTCCATAAAGATCAAACCAGTCTAATAAGGCTGGTGTGAATACAGAACTATTCAGAAATAATATCCTCTGAAGCGGGTTCTGCTGTTGTTACTGGTGCTGATTCGGTTGTGTCTGTTTGAAGTTGTTTTAAATGATGCTGAATGAGTTTTATTGGTGTTGTAAGAGGTGTCGACAATAAGCCGTTGGATAAGAGTTTACGGATGATTGAATGATCAACATGAATCGCAAGATTATCAATTGTTCCGCTCACTTTTAAAGGAAAACCCTGTGGGAGTAATTGTTGTATGGCGAGCATGGTTGGGTCATAGCTCGAAATTTTAGCGGAAAGGCGAGCGTTGATATCATTGGTTTCAAAATTTAGGTCGCCTTGGCCTTTAAGATGTATTTTTTTTGTCTCAAGAAGTAAGCTGTATAAAAGAAATCCATCGTTATTGGTTTTATATTGAAGATTGATAAGGTCAAAGGGGGTATTACCCGAGTAATCGTTAATATTCCATGGTTTTAAGTGCGCAAGTGTTTCTTGAATGACGTTTAAGTTTTGCGACGCTAAATTGCGTAGGGTTTGGGTGGCTGCATGCGTCATAGCTTTAAGGTCAATGTAACTTAACGTACCGTTGCGGAGGGTGACGCTTCCGTTGAGTTGAGATTTTTTGAGCCATGAAGGTTCGTTTAGGTGCGCTAAGGTATGGATGGAAAAATCTAATGCGCCTTTTACACGAGGTAGTTTGTCACCGAATAAACTTTGAAAAACAGGCTCTGCAGTTAATGAGGTACCTGTTTGATTAAAATCAAGTTCCTGGGTGTCAATCTGGTAGCTTAGTTGCCCGATGGATTCACCGTTATAAAGTGAAAGTGTGAGTGGGTTCAATTTTAACGCGTTATGACTGAATACAAGGTGTGTGTTTGCTTTGGTGAGCTCATAATGTTTGAGCACAATATTTTGGAGAAGAAGCTGACCATCGAGCTCAAGGTTATTGATCAGTGAATCCGATGTTTTTTCGTTATTAGGTGTAAGGCGAATGATGCCTTTATAACTTAGTTCGGTTTGAAGCGGTACGATAGGGTTGTCATCGGTAAGCATGGCTTTGAGTTGAATGGGCACAGGATCATGTTTGGTTTGAGGAAACCAGGCCTCAAGGCGAACGTGATCAAACGTTGCATGCTCGGTTGTATGATGTGTCACAAGTATTTGACCGTTGGTTAATAACAGTGACTTAAGTGCAATTCTCGAAGGATGTGAGCGAGGTTTTTTTGATGACCGCTGTTTTGTCTGAGTGGGCTCAAATGGTGTGCCATCAAGATTAATGTGAAGTTTAAAACCATCCAGCTCGACTTGGTCGAAAATCAACTGACCTTGAAAAAGTGGCATGATTTGAACGTTAAAGAGCAGATTTTCAACCAGTAAAGAATATACCGCATCAGTTTTTTCGAGATCACCGATATGAACGTTGGTGATATGTAAACCAGGTCTTGGAAACAGGCGCCAGGTTACGGCACCATCAAACGTACTTTTTTGATGGGTTAGATTCGATAGTTGTTTTTGGGCGATAACTTTAATTGTATGGGGTTTAATCCAATACGTTACCGCCCAAAGCGAAGCTACTGCAATGACAAGGGTAAAAATAACGGTCAATAAAACATTTCTCATGAATCTCATAAGACGTTGTTATCCTTGCATTGTTACGTTCAAACCCCCAAGGGAGCAAGTATTTACGCAGCTAATGCTTTAATTTTAGCGCTCAAACGGCTTTTAACACGAGCAGCTTTATTCTTGTGAATCAAACCTTTCGCAGCCGCTTTGTCGATAACAGGTTGTGCTTTAGCAAAAGCCGCACGTGCATCGTCTTTATTTCCTGTATCAAGTGCTTTCAATACGTTTTTAACGTAGGTGCGGTACATTGAACGTGCACTTGCATTGTGTTGGCGTCGTTTAACGTTCTGTTTTGCGCGTTTGATAGCAGATTTAATATTTGCCACGTTTATTTCTCCAGGTACTTCAGAAAGTAAAGGGGGGTATGATGCCTAAACCTACAAAAATTGTCAATTGTTAGGCATTCATATTTTATAAATTCGCTGATATTTGCGCTTCTAGGTTTTGTGCTTCAATAATTTTTGAGCGTGAGACCACGTATTCGGGGAAAAACCGTAGGGATGATAGCGGTGTCAGTGCTGGTTCTTCTCCAAGATTATCCTCTTGGGTATCATAAAATATAGGCTCTGCCAAAGCTTGGTGTAGGTGTTGTGACATGGCATGGATAAATGCTTGTAATTCAAGCTCATCTTGAGTGCCTTGTATATTATTGAATGCAAGATTCAGCTCTTTTTTATCGCTGTTTAATCGTTTGAGTGCAATGTAGGGTGTTTGGTCGGTACCGAGCTTTGTATTATCGCGAAGATCAAACCATTCCAAAATAAGCGTATTACATTGCTCAAGATTCCTATCCCTTTGTTCTTTTTCTATACTAGTGAACGTTGTTTGTAGTTGATATTCATTTTCAATCAGCTCACATGCTTTAATTGCTTGAATATAATAAGCTCGAATATTTTCGGCTTGATCTTTAAACGCATGACTTAGTTGGTCGTTGATTTGAAATTCAGGAAATAAATTTAAATCATTGTGATACCTAATGAGTCGATAGCCTTGATAAATGAGAGCTTTGGTTTTGACATAGAGTGAAGCGATCGCAAAGCTTAGATAAAGCAAGGGAATCGCCAGGATAACAAAGGCCAGTTCAGGGAGGGCAACAGGAATGAGTGCCGTCATGCTGATCACAAAGCCTGCGGTGATTAGCATCGGAATCGCCGTGCGAATTATTTTGAGTAGCGTATTTTTTTCGCGGTGTGCGATATTTTGATATTCAGTATAAAGAGGATAAAACGGAGCGATAAGACTGCTGATAATAAAACGTGCCTCAGCGATACTGTTGGCATAACGATAATAATTCCAAGCATCTAAAATAGCCAAAAGTGAATTTTCATTTTGAGTGGCCCAACCAATGGCTTGAATGAGTCCGTGTGCGTCAGCAATCTTGTCAATAAATGTACTAACACTGTTCGAGCCTTCCGTTTTATCACATGTTTTCCATTGATAAGCAAGTGACGTATTGACATCAGTGATTTGCTTGGTTTGTTCTATTGTTTTGTTTATTCTGATAAAATGTACTGGGGATTTTTTTAATCGCTCTTGAAGTAATTTTGTATAATAATCAGCATGATTGTGTTCAACACCCGGTGTTTTATTGAATTGATGCGTTATTAGATTGAGATAGTCTTTTTTTAAGGCGGCCAAATCATTGGCGCTTAAAAATGTTTGATCCAGAAAAGAGGCATGTGTTTTGTCAAAAGCTTCAGAATATTTTTGTAAAATATCGATATAAAATGGATAGGTTTGAATGAGTGCTTCTATGTCCTCGTCGCTTAATGTGGGGGGTGTTGGTGTGGAAGGATCTTGATTTGCTTGAGTCGATGGGAGTATTTGTTTCATAACAAGATCGACCGAACCGGCAATTATATTCAACGTACCTAAAGAAATGTTAGCGATACCTGTGGCAACAGTATTTAGACCTTCAGCTCGATTCATACGGTTAAATCTCCGACAAGAAAGGTTCAAGGAACCGTTAAGTGTGGTTTATTTTAACACACAAAGATTAAGATTGCATTAAATTAGCCAGATAGTTAATTTGAATGCTTTATACCAATTTGGTTTTGGTTCTGGTAGAATTTCCCTCCCTGTAAATGCCTCGTTTAGCTAGGAGTTCGTGTGGATATGAAGTGCTCAGTACCGACTGGAGAAGGATGTCGTTGGGAAGCAGTTCAACCGTGGTTAGTGTGTTTTTCGGCCTCTTTGTTTTTCTTTTATCAATTCATTCAAGGCAATATGTTTGCTTCATTGGGTGATCATGTCATGCGTGATTTTGGCATCGAAGCTGATAAAATGGTTTATCTTTCAAGTATTTATTATTTTGCCAACGTCGCTTTTTTAATTGCCGCAGGTATTGTCCTCGACCGCTTTTCTATCAAAAGAACTCTGGTTCTTTCGATGCTGGTTTGTGTTATCAGTACGTTTTTCTTAGCGTATACGCAAAGCTTTTATCTGGCATTAACGTATAGGTTTATTGCGGGTGTGACGAGTGCTTTTTGCTTTTTAGGCCCTATTAGGCTTGCTACACGTTGGTTTCCACCTAAAAAAATGGCTTTAATTACGGGTGCAATTGTGACCATGGCGATGTGTGGCGGTTTGGTTGCTCAGTACCCTATCACGGCTATCGCACTTCATGTGGGTTGGCGTGGGGCTGTCTTAAACGTTGCCTGGTTAGGTGTGTTGATTTTTGTATTAATGCTTTGGTGGATTCAAGAACGTCCAGAAGGTCATCAAGATCCTGTACATCAAACCTTGCCGATGTGGACAACATGGAAGGCATGTTTGTCTCGCCAACCTATTTTTGCAGGGCTTTATACCAGTTTGATGAACTTGCCGATTGCGGTACTTGGTGCGGCCATGGGCAAATTGTATTTAATGCAACGTTTAGATGCGACGCAGGCAGAGGCTTCTTGGGTCAATGGCATGCTGTTTTTTGGTGCGATGCTAGGTGGACCGTTGTTTGGTTTTTTCTCGGATAAACTAGGACGTCGCTTATTCCCTATGAAATTAGGTGCACTGTTCTCGTTAATAACGGTGTTATGTATTTTATATGCGCCGGTTTCTGCAAGTGTTATGGCCGTGCTGTTCTTCTTATTAGGTTTGGTTACAGCCGCTCAGGTGATTAGCTATGTGCTTATTGCTGAAAGTTCATTGCCGGTGATGGTTGCAACAGCCTTGAGCGTTGTTTCTTTGTTTACGCAAGGTGGCTATTTAGTTTATCAAAATATTTTCAGCAAAATTTTAGTGAAATGCGGTGGGGTTGAGCTCATCGGTGGAACACCGGTTTATCCACTGGCGTCGTATCAGACGGCGGCGTTAATTTTACCCGCTGCTTTTTTGATATCGTTGTTGCTTACGTTTGGTTTAAAAGAAACGTTTGCGAGACCACAGCATTAAATAAACGAACGGAGACTTGACTGTATGTCATCCACACCATCAACACGTGCCTGTGTGTTACTTATGGATTCGCTCGGTATCGGTGCGAGTCATGATGCAGTTAAGTATGGTGATACAGGCGCAAATACGTTTGGTCATATTGTCGAGGCGTGTCGCTTAGGGCAAGCAGATGTGCCGGGATTGCGTTCGGGGCCGCTTTATATTCCTAATTTAGCACGTTTAGGTTTGTATCATGCAGCTGGTTTAAGTTCAGAAGATGCGTTGCCTGAGCTTCTGAATCTAGATGCACCCCAAGGCTACTATGGCTATGCCGTTGAACAAAGCTTAGGTAAAGATACACCCAGTGGCCACTGGGAACTCGCAGGCGTACCTGTTCGGTTTGAATGGGGCTATTTTCCTGCAACTCAGCCATGTTTTCCTGAAGCATTAATTCAAGCTTTAATTAAACGTGCTAATTTACCCGGTGTCTTAGGTGAAAAGCATGCTTCAGGCACCGATATTTTGGCCGAGCTCGGAGACGAGCATATTAAAACAGGCAAGCCGATTGTGTATACATCGGCGGATAGCGTATTCCAAATTGCGGTTCATGAAGAATTATTTGGGTTAGACAAGCTTTATGAGCTTTGTGAAATTGCTCGAGAATTGGTGGATGAGTATCATATTGGACGCGTGATTGCGCGGCCGTTTAAAGGCGAAGCGGGGGCGTTTAAGCGTACAGCAAACCGTCGTGATTATTCTATCCCACCACCAGCAAAAACCCTGCTTGATTATTTAAACGAAGCCGGACGCGAAGTGATTGCGATCGGAAAAATATCTGATATATATGCGCATCAAGGTCCTACGCAAGTTATTAAAGCCGATGGAAATATGGCTTTGTTTGATGCGACGTGTGAGGCCATGAAAACAGCGCCTGCTGGAAGTCTTGTATTTACCAATTTTGTTGATTTTGATTCATCCTTTGGGCATCGTCGTGATTTGCCGGGCTATGCAGCAGCCTTGGAAGCGTTCGATGCGCGTTTGCCAGCATTTGAGGCATGTTTAAAACCGGGTGATGCGGTGGTTATTTCAGCCGATCATGGGTGCGACCCGACATTCCCGGGATCAGATCATACGCGAGAGCATGTGCCTGCACTTTTATTTGGCCCAGGTATTCAGTCCCAGGCCATCGGTGAACGTGCGAGCTTTGCAGATATAGGGCAAAGTTTGGCTGAGCATTTAGAAATTGATGCCTCAGCGTTGGATGGGGTTTCGTTTCTAAAACCTTCAGAAGGCTAAAGCATGGGTTATCCGTCAGCGTTTGTTATTTACACGAAGCATCTGTCGTTGACTATGGCAATTACGATCACTTCGTTACGTAAAGCGGTGCTATTTGTCTTATGGAATACAGAGAAACCGTTGAAGGCGTATGATATTTTAGAACGCTTATCTGACGACCAACCCAACGCAACAGCGACGGCGTTATACCGCGCGTTAGGTTTTTTTGTTACAGCAGGCGTTGTTCACAAAATTGATTCCATTCAATCGTATGCGCTCTGTGGGAAAGAGGAGGCACATGCATGCTCTGAGCTTTTTATGGTGTGCTCTGCGTGCCATAACGTCGACGAAGTACACGATGTTGCTGTTCGTCAAGCTATGCAGCAACTGGCTCTTCGCAGTGATTTTCATCTGAGTGATGATCCCATTGAACTTCGAGGTTTGTGCACACGTTGCAGGCCTAGGCATTGATTTTTAGATATAAGCCCCCATTTACTTGATACCCCATGTATTTATTTTTTTAATCGGGAGAAATTTTGGACCAATATCGTGGAACAACCATCTTGTCTGTGCGAGATGGAAAACAGGTTGTTATCGGTGGCGACGGTCAGGTGAGCCAAGGCAATACGGTCATGAAAGGTAATGCCCGTAAAGTACGTCGTTTATATAACAATCAAGTGATTGCAGGATTTGCCGGTGGAACGGCCGATGCCTTTACTTTATTTGAGCGCTTTGAAGCTAAATTAGAATTGCATCAAGGGCACTTGGTACGTGCGGCGGTAGAGCTTGCTAAAGATTGGCGAACAGACAAAATGTTGCGACGTTTAGAAGCTTTGTTGGTGGTTGCAGATCAACATGCGTCGCTTATTATTACAGGTAATGGCGATGTGATTGAGCCAGAACAAGGACTCATGGCTATTGGTTCAGGCGGTCCATTCGCACAGGCTGCAGCTCGTGCCTTGATGGAAAACACAAAACTATCAGCGCAAAAAATTGTTGAAAAAGGCTTAACGATTGCAGCTGATATGTGCGTTTATACCAATCATAATTTAACCATTGAAACTCTGGATGTTCATTGTGAATAATACTGTAGATACGATCGTGAATAACACCATGACCCCTCGTGAAATTGTTGAGGAATTAGATAAGCATATTATTGGACAAGATGCCGCGAAGCGTGCTGTGGCGATTGCCCTGCGTAATCGCTGGCGTCGTATGCAAATCACCGATGATGGTTTGCGCGCCGAAATTATGCCGAAAAATATTTTAATGATAGGGCCAACCGGTGTGGGTAAAACCGAAATTGCCCGTCGTCTTGCACGCTTGGCTGATGCGCCGTTTATTAAAGTTGAAGCCACTAAATTTACAGAAGTCGGTTATGTTGGTCGCGATGTTGAGTCGATTATACGCGATCTAGCTGATATTGGGTTTAAGCTTGCGCGTGAGCATGCCATGAAAAAAGTAGCACAATTGGCAGAAGACGCAGCAGAAGAACGTATTTTAGATGCTTTACTTCCTCCAGGGGAGGGGGACGCAAAGCGCGATCCTGACTCATCGGCACGGCAGGTGTTCCGTAAGCAGTTACGTGAAGGTTTGTTGGATGAGAAAAAAATTGAGATTGATGTTGTAGCACAAAGTGTCGGTGTTGAGATTATGGCGCCTCCTGGCATGGAAGAAATGACCAACCAACTTCAGTCGATGTTCCAGCAAATGGGCTCAGAAAAAACAAAACAGCGTCAATTACCGATTGCTAAAGCACTAAAAATCTTACGCGAAGAAGAAGCTGCAAAGCTTATTAACGAAGATGAAATCAAATTAGCTGCGATTGAGTCGGTTGAACAAAACGGTTTTGTTTTTATTGATGAAATTGATAAAGTCGCGCGACGTTCCGAGCAGCAAGGCGGTGATGTTTCTCGTGAAGGTGTGCAGCGTGATTTATTGCCTTTGGTTGAAGGCTCTGCTGTTTCAACTAAATATGGGATAATTAAAACGGATCATATTTTATTTATCACCTCCGGTGCGTTCCACGTGGCCAAGCCTTCTGACTTAATTGCAGAGCTCCAAGGACGCTTGCCGATTCGTGTTGAGCTTAACGCGTTAAGCGTGGGGGATTTTGTACGTATCTTAACCGAACCTACGGCTTCTCTTACAGAGCAGTACACAGCGCTTATGGCAACGGAAGGCGTGAAACTTAGCTTTGATACTTCTGGCGTTAAACGCATTGCGGAAGTGGCATGGCAAGTGAATGAACGTACGGAGAATATCGGTGCGCGTCGTTTATATACCGTGATGGAGCGTTTACTTGAAACGATATCGTTTGAAGCAACGGACAAGGCTGGAGAAAAAATAAAAATCAATAAAACATACGTTGAGAAGCATTTAGGTGCACTTGTACAAGATGAAGATTTAGCGCGTTTTATTTTGTAAATATTTTTAGTTATTGTATTAAAAGAATATAAGATGAACCGTTGTGCTTGGGTAGGACAAAACAAACCTCACTATGAACGCTACCATGATACCGAATGGGGCGTTCCGGTGCATGATGACCCTAAGCTCTTTGAAATGCTCATCTTGGAAGGCGCGCAAGCAGGTCTTAATTGGGAAACGATTTTGAAGCGACGCGAAGGGTATCGTGAGCTATTTCAACAATTTGATCCGGCAGCTTGTGCAAGCTTAAGTGATACTGAATTAGAAACGATTTTAAGTAATCCTAAAATTATTCGTCATCGTCTAAAAATATTTTCAGTGCGAAAAAATGCACGTATATTTATTGATATTCAACAGGCGTATGGATCATTTGATGCGTACGTTTGGTCGTTTGTTCAAAATAAGACTAAAGTTAATCGGCCTGAATCGCAGCAAGCTATTCCAACACAGACACAAGAGTCTTCAGCATTATCGAAAGATCTTAAACAAAGAGGGATGAGCTTTGTGGGGCCAACCATTATGTATGCCTACATGCAGGCCGTGGGGATGGTGGATGACCATACCCAAGACTGCTTTAAGTGCTTGAAATTGCGTGATTAGCTATGTTTAGCTCTCTTAGCTGGAGGCTCATCTACTACTTCAGCTTCTGCTTCAGGTTCAGAATGAACAACCGCTTGTGTTCGCATCGTCTTAGATGCAGATGCAAATATACATTGCTCTGAAAAACTCAAGAACGATAAGATATGTGTGTGTGTAAGAGCAGAATTTTTGTCGACACCTCCACCAATAGACTGTTTCCAGTCAACAATTCTTCCAACACGTGCTAAACAAGCGCGTACAATGGTTAGCGCTTCACGGCGATGTTCTGATAGTTCAGCACCTGCTACAACACGCTGTAACGCACGAATATCTTGATGTTTTTCCTTGTTTAACAATTGTTTTAAGATATAGTTTATTAACTTAGAGCCACCGAGCTGTGGTGATTGATGCGCGTACTCAGGAGTAGGCACGATTCTTGTAAGCTGTCGCATGGATAGAGGACGCTCAGCGGTAGAGGGTAGGTAATGCAAGTGAGGATCTGCAAGATACTCTAATAACGTGATGCCGTGATTATCCTGTACATTTATCGTGGCACCTAATGTCATAAGCAAATCAACCAGTTGTTTTGCGGTCCATGCATTTCCTGTTGCAGCTTGATAAATAGGGGTTTGTGCATTGAAAGCCTCGTCTTGTCCTGGATTCAAGCTGACGCCGGCTTTCATTAAGTGGACAATAATTTTTTTTGTTGTTTCAATTGATGCATGCGTTAATTCGCCTGAATGAGATTCTCGCGCCAACATTTTTGCTCTAAGCGTCTCTATGATAGGTATGGCATGCAGTTCGTCTGTGCTGTTGATATGTGCATCTTTATCTAATAGTTTTTCGACGATACGCTCAAATCCATGTTTGCATGCAAGATTTAATGGATGAACAAAGACGCCTTCAGGATTCGGCTCTGCATCATAGTCAAGTAAGCAGAGTGCAATCGCTTCGAGGCGATTTTCAATGGCATAAATTAAAGGGGTTATATTTTTACGGGTAAATCCGGTCGCGATAGTCGTCGCATAATAAAATTGATGAACTTTATGTTGAAATATGACATTGGGGGACTCACCTGCCGCTAAGGCAGCTTGAACTTGGGTTAAGTCTTGTGTGTAGAGTGCGTCAATTAGTGTCACTACAAATACCTTTGTGTTTAAAATAGGCGCTATTATAGCGTGGAGAAATAAAAAGTAAATCAAACGGACTGATTATTTAAAGAGCTTGATTCTTCATTCTTGTTGATTATATAATGCTCTATTTGATTCTTGGTTAAATAGTATGCCTGTAATAAGTGAAAAAGATGTTTTTAATCAATATTTGAAAAAAAGTGAAGCTGAAGCAATCGCTTTTCTTGAATCAGATATGATGATAAAAAAACAAAAGCTGCATGATGCTTATGTAACGCAAGCGTCTCAAATTGAGCGAGACAAAGAGGTTAGCACGCAAGAAAACCAAGCGCGTCGTGATCATGCAATTCAAAAAATACAACAATCTTTAAGCTCATCTTCCACAAAAACGTGGTCTGATTATCAAGCTGCTGAGGCGACAAGCACGGTCGATGAAAAAGCCGCTGAATTATTGTATGCACAAACATTTTTTTCTATCCATCATGACTATTCGCAAAAGAAAAATGAAAATGACGCGATGTATAAAAACGAAAGCACCAAGTTGGAGCGCTTATTTGATGATAGATTGAGACAAGTGAGCCATCGGTACGCGCCCGTTTATCGTTTACGAAACGCTAAAATAAACGAAGTACGAGAACCTTATCAACACGCTGTAAACAAAGCATCGACTTTTCTATATCGTAGCAAACGTGAAACGCATGATCTAACTAAAAAAATATCGGATCAAGTTCATGCCGAGGCCTTCAAAGAAAGAAATGCTGCCGGAGAAAGGCATCAGATTGGAGCGGAGGAACTGCTGAAAACCAGTTATGAAATGGTTGCTAAGCGTTTAGGATTAGATGGCGTAACGCCAGATATTACAGGTAATGTTGGAGCAAACACACCTTATCCATATGACTCAATACAACCGATTGTTGGTTATATGGATTTAAAATGGGCTCTGTATGAAGCAACTAAAAATTCTGATGAATCAGAATTAATACGCCGATTTTATGATGTCAGCTCAGATGATCCAGCTGTTGATGTTGCGCGTTTGAATAAAGCTGTAAAATCATTGGACTTAGGAGCACTTTCCCTTGTATTTAAACACCGATGTTTGTTTATGGCGCCTCCCTTAATACCCGATGAGCGTACCTTGTATGTTGATTTTTGTGGGGAAGATGAAGATAAGGTTAATTTGACGGTTATTTCTCCTTACGGTGATATTTTACGCCGGTCTTATCATATAACAACCGAATTATCCGAGCAAATACCCGACTTAGATACATCAAAACGTGTGCTGACAGACGAGATCGTTGCAAATACAACAGAATTTGTTCAAAAACTATATTATCGTGATAAAGCAGGGTCTTTTGATGCTTTTTCAGCTTTAATGGCGTCAACGCCTGGATTTAAAGCACATGTTATTAAAACTATTGCCGCAAGCAATCGAGCACTTAAGCGTCCGGAAGGGGTGGATGATATTAAACTCACAAAACGACACATAAGTTCCTCAAAAGATGGGACAATTTGCACGTTTGATGAGACGCCATCCCATGATGCAAGAGAGGTGTATCATGCACTGACCCATTCGATAGATGCGCGCTATTACGCTCGATGTAAAGTGTTAGAAGAAACCTGTGCTGAGGCAATTCATGAGGCTGAATTATTAAAGCAAGATATGTGCCGTAGAGCTCAAGCTGTATATGATTCATCATGTGATGAAATCGAGCATGAGCTTGCATGGGATGAGCTAGCCGCTGAAATATCTGTGCATGCTAAAGCGTTTGATTATTTTACAAATCAAGGTGACCAACCCGTGAGTGTAGAACAACCAGCGGCTGAGGCGGACACAGTGAGTGCTGATGCTTCAGCGGCGTATGCGATGAAGCCAATGAAGAGTCTTGAGGGTTTTAAATCTAAGAAAACGTTTGGAAAGTCTCAAAACAAACCACATCGGTTGTTCAGTATCGCTGAGCATGAGTATGGCGATGAGAGCATGGATGATGACGACCGTGAAGTTTATGAAATTATGCAGGGCAGGTAAATGAAGTCAAATCTTTCAAAATACACCGTTGCACATATTCATCAAGTTGTTTGTAATACGCGTTGCGTTAGTGCAGCAGCTCAAAAACTTAAGCTTGCAGACTGCTCAATTTTAACAAGCAACCTTGGAAAATATTTATTAAATGGCGAGCCATTGAGTATTGAGGTTTTAAAAGCACTTTCAGTCGAAGATGCCCGTGAAATTTGGGGTAAGGCGTATGCAAAAAAAATACGTTCACCTGATATTAATATCAATCAGTATAATGCTGCACATATCCATTATTTATCGCGTCAAACAGAAAATGTACGAAATCTTGCTTCATTACTCGGGGTACGTGATCATACCGTGCACCGATATCTGAATAAATTTACGTTTGAGCGTAAACCATTAACCTATGAATTGTTAAAATCTTTATCTGATGACGAAGCGCTTGAAGTATTTGGAGACCATTACGAAGCATTGTATCCTGCTCAACGTATTAATCTTACACCCAGTATTTTAGAAAAAAGTGCTGAATTAAGAGCTGAGGTCATCCTAAAGCGGGATGATTTTAGTGTGCTCGCCGCTCGATTTGAGCATGATTTCCCTATGGACGCGCCACCACCGCTTGATGTTCAAGTAGGGAAAAAACGAAATATTTTTGAATTTTTTTCGGGGCCATGTTTTATGGACGACTCAGAAGAACCTGCTTTAAAACTGAGTCGTCAAGCTGATGTTGTTGTAAAAATATAGAGGCTAAATAGTATCTAAGGATTAAGATTCTGGCTTTCTTCTTTTTCTTCGTCTTCGTCGTCACTATTGGAAACAATCGAGATGCCATCAGCAACTGTCTTTGGAGAGGGGGCTTTTATTTCTTTGAGTTGTTCTTTTATTGAAGGCCCCTGCTTGGGGTTTTTATCTGCGAAGAGAGCCTCTAAATTAGCGTCTGTTTCAAGTAATTTAATGTTTGATAAAGGGTCGTTATGTTTTTGTAAATGTGTGAGCAATCTTCCTACTTCTGTTCTTAGACGTGGATTATCCATATCCGTAAGTCCGTGAATATTAATTTGCATACAGAAGATTTTTGTATTTTTTTGATTGTTTGGAGCGTCGACGGTCAGTGTTTCGAATGAGACGTTCCCCCCAAATGCTTTTTCAAACCCATATTGTACATCATCAAGACCATTTTGAGTTTTTTTAGAGTCGTTAGGGTTGAATTCGCACTTCCCTTCAATATATAAAATTCCCATATCTATATCACCTATAAACGAAGTGTGTAGTTTTAGTATAGGATATTTATGGGGTTTTGCTGTTTCAGCTCAAAATATCTAAAATATTTTGGGGGGAACGGCCTACGGCGGCTTTATTTCTGTATACAACAATAGGCCGCTGCATTAATTTAGGCTCATGAGTCATAGCGTTTAACACTCGCACTTCATCATCAAGCGATAGGGCAAGCTCTTTGAAGCATTTTTCATTGGTTCGCACTAAATCTTTTAATGCGATATGAGCGCGAAGTGCGGTTAATTGCTCGTAATTCAACGGCTCTTTAAGATATTCAACAACGTTGGGTTCAAGCCCTTGGTTTTTAAGCAGTTCTAACGCTTGTCGTGACTTAGAGCATCGTGGATTATGATAAATAGTCAGGTTTTTCATGAAATTTCTTCTTATCATTAGGTGTTAGGTATAGTATGCCTCATAAAACTATCATGCGACATGCGCGTTTAGAAACGTGCAACAATATGACATGGTAATTCTATTTTATTATAATCCATGAGAAAGAAAGTAGTTATGACGATTGATGAATTAATCCAGCGTATTCAATTTAAATATACCATGCTAAGTGAAAATCATAATTGGGGTGAGCGCGGGTTATTTTATAATCCAGGAAATAAATTTTCTAAAGGTGCTTATGTACTTACGTTCAAAGAAAAAGATGGTAAAAATGATGCCTCAAGTGATTTGAATGCTGATGGCAAATATCGTTTGAATCTCAAGATATCAAAAGCAACGTTTATATCTTTATTTGAAAATATTCCGAAGAGGCCGGCGGCAGGTGAAGTGATCGACGGAAACTACAATTTTTCTGCGTTAGATACCGTCATGCCTCATCCTATCTATGGGTGGATGACATGGGTGTGTGCCGTGAATCCAACACGTGAAACAATTGATTGGATGGAATCTCAAGGCTTATTTGAAGAGGCTTATCAAGCGGCTGTGATGACGATGGATAAAAAAATTAAAGCGTTAAAATAAAGAGAAAATTATGTCAGGTTTTAAAAGTAAAGCTTCAATCTCGACGGTCAGTTTTTTAGCCGGTGCAGCAGCGCATCGGTTATTTACACCTCGGCCAGAAGAGCCTTCTAATCTTCGCTTAAACACTCAAACGTGTGCGGCGTATTTATCTAAAGAATTACTTAAAGAAGGTTGGCGCCCTCGAGAAGTAATGAGTAATGAAAAAGGTATACCCTCAATTTTTATTAGTCATTTTAAGCCTGCTTTAACCGGAAGCATCGTTTATGCTTTCATTAAGCACGGTGATGATTATTTTGTGTTAATTAACAAACAAAAACGACGTGATGCAACAGGAACGTCGATGTATATGGCCGATATGCCATGTGGTTTTTATAATGCACGTCAAGAAGGGCTTGGGCATACACAAAAACTGATTGGTGCAATGGGAAGGTTGGGAGAAAAAAGAAAATTATTAACGCATGAAGAAATTCAAAATTTAGCACATCAATTGCTTCTTGAAAAAACAGATGATACTGGGCTCGTGGATAAAACGGCTGAAGACAATGCACTGCGTGAGCTACATGAGGAAACTGGGTTTAGTCCAAAAAACAAAAAAGGAACGTTGGTTAATATTGAGTCACTCAATGAAGGAGCTTATTGGTATTTTCGTTATGCTTTTTTGGATGTTTTAAAGCCACAAGAGCAAAAACCTAGATTAACACCTGCGCTTAATGAAGGTATCACCGCCAGTTGTTGGGTTAATATACGTGACATTGAATTTATATATGATAAGTCTGGTCAAATCACGGGTGGTACGGCACGCTTGAACGAAGAAATACTACCGCTTAAACTTTATGATAAAACAGCACGAAATTTAGCATATGCAATTGCAGAAATGACCGATAATGCATTAGATATGAGGCAAGATCCAGGCCAGTCTTATGAAGACCCTGGCCTTGAACGTCCTGCATTAAAAAATACCATGGAAAATTTATGAAAGAATTTAAAGCTTTAATCAAAACATTGCGACCCTATAAAAAAATAGAATTAAACAGCGAAAATAAGCTTCAGTTTTTTTTAGATAAACATAGTACAAAAGAGGGTACTTGGGGTTGTTTAGAATTGCATGAGGGTGAGATTGATTTTATTTTTTTAAACGGGGAAGGTCACGAGCTATCCCGCCAGCTCATGAATTCAAAGCATGCAACATTGCTGATACCGCCTGCGTCATGGCATAAAATCGAACCAAAAAGTGGTGAGTTTAATGCCACACTTCAGTTTTATTGTAAGCCGCATCGGTATTTTGAGAAAAAATATAAATTATCTTCAGTCCATCATGATTTAAACTATGTTTATCAAACCTACTTAAGCACTTATGAAAAAATAACCATGCTTGATGTTGGTTGCGGCTCAGGGCGTAACCCGTTGTATTTTTCCATGCTGGGGCATCTAACAACGGGTATTGATATTAATCAAAACGCCATTAATAAGACTCGTGAAATTGCAGAAAAAGAAGCATTATCCAATATAAAATTACAGGTTCATGACTTGAATCAACTGATTCCAGATTTTGATGATACGTTTGATTTTGTATACTCCACGGTTGCATTGCAGTTTTTGAATAAAGCGAGTATCCACCCCTTACTCACGCAATTACAAAATCAAACGGTGATGAACGGTATGCATTGCCTTGTTTTTCCGATTAAGTCAGAAATTTATTCATATCCAGAGAGTTTTACTTATTTGGCAGAACCCAACGAACTTTATCAATTTTATCAAGACAGCGGTTGGTCGATTCTTGAATACAGAGAAAAACCTGGACAATTGCATAAGTTGGATGAAACCGGTAAACCCAAGCAAGGCATGTTTGCCTTGTTGCTTGCTCAAAAAAATAATAGATAAGGCAGCTTACATGCCTTATCTATTCACATAGAGGTTGTGTTTTATGCTACAGTAACGCCATCAATTTTTAGACTTGAGTGCTGTATGCCTGTTATCTACAACTATTTCCTTGAATATGCACCTGATGTTTGGGGATATGTTGATGTATCTTCAAATGATGATGGCATGCTTGCGGCCATGCGGGTTGGTGGCCAGCCCGTTACGTGTCAAAGGCCTAGTATTTATCCCGCTTATGATTACGATGGTACGTCCAAACGGGCATTTTGGTTAGCGATTTCTGAATCAGGTTTCTTATATCGTTTAGATTACAATCCAAGCTTGAAAACCGCACCTGTCGCAAAAAAAATATCCGGTGTAGATTTAGATAAGCGGTTTTCTCGAGAAGATATCTTGCCTAAAAAACGCTTTATTGATGGCGCGTTTAATCAAGCTGTCTATCAGGCTATGCAAGAAGCGGGTTCTTATCAGTATAAAAAAATCGAACATAAAGCAGCGCTTCAAGCGCGTGAGCATGAAAAACGACCATCGGATTTATTAAGTGATCTTGAGTTGGAGTCAAAGCTCGTTCGAGAAGCCGATGCTGTTTATCGTGAACAGCTATTAGGAGCAGAAGAAGATCCTGTCTTTGCTAAAACGCAAGCATTTCAAAAGCAATGTCACGCGTCTTATATCAATAAAGTTCAGGCTGAGCTGCAAGCAATTATCAGTGAATATCCCGAGGATTATGTTGCCTTTAAGCAGGCATTAATTGCGTACTTGGCTCAGCACTGGCAGGTGATTAAAGCGACACCGTTATCGTATACAGGTTTATCGGAGCATCCAGTCACTCAGCTTTTGGTTAGCATCGCCGAAAAACTCGAGGCCTTTGATGGAGAGCCAGCAGTCTCATACCTGATGCCTGATGTTTATATCCAAAGCCAATATGAAGCGCATATTCCAAGTTTAGATAAGCAATCGTTATTTAATCTATTAAAAACACACATACTTGATGAAGATGGGCATTATTTGTTGCCTGTTCGCTTGCTCTTAGATAAGACTGCAGTATTGCATGAACAGTCCAGTGTATTGATAAGCGAGCATGGTTTTATCAACCCTTTTTTTGATACGAATACCGATCAAGACAGAACACATCCGTATGTGTCGATGAAAGATTTTGAGCGCTTGTTTCAACATTCAGGTGAGACTCAGGCACTCCGAAATAGTTACCAGCGTTTGGATTTGGCAGCACATGATGATGCAACGCTATTGGGGCAGCTGAATCATTTAGTTTCTGTGCTTAGAACCAATGATGCTGATGAAGGCATAGGACGTGAGACCGATGTGGGTGAAGCGGTGTATACTGTCGCACCTAATTTTATCAAGTATTACCGCCGGCTACATCCGATAGGCTTCCATGTCAGTGAAGATAAACTGCCGTCGTTGAGAGAGGCTTTAGGTGCTGAGTTTGAGATGGGTTATATCTTGGTTCAGTCCGGCCCTGATGCGGGGTTGCATTTTTTGTCACGTTACGATGATGATGGCCGCTTGCGAGCATTAGAAGAACCAGACCGAGAGACTTACAGACAAACTGACGGAGAAACACGAGAACCTTTGTGTGACGGAAAAACACCGGCACGGTATCCCATCACCGTCATGGCGCGGGAGGCGTTTGAAGATAGTCCTGAGCTTCGAGCAACCTTAAGTCATGAACACCCAACATTAATTCGTATACCGACTGAAGAGCCAGGAACATACCACGTCTATGGTCAACAAACCGATGGTCGTTGGGATTTTCAGACAATGATCGATGCGGGTTCTATTATTTTGCCTAAAAAAAGTGAGCATGAAGATTGGGTGCTCGACTATGATGCTGAGATTTTACAATCACCGGATAATATTCCTGAAGCAATTTATACTGCGATTCAAACCCAAGGTGGGCATCATGAGCAACGGCTTATGTTGGATGTGTTGCAGGATGCTTTTGATGCGTTCAAGCATAATCCGTCATTGGAGATACTTAAAGTTATCGAGGCACAGACCGGGCATCTTGACCTAGAGGAGTTCAAGCAAGTGCCTGAAGCGATAAGAGATCCGCTTAATCGACTTTGGCAATATCTGGGTAACCCAGGTACAAACATCGCAGCCACTGAAACCATAGCAACCTGTGTGGGTATGCTGAAAGAACAGCTAGCGCCCGCCGTACGTTCATATACGGATACGTTGAAACACATGGGTTGGTCAGCCGCTGAAAAAGAAAAAGAGTACGATGAATGCGTTGCTGACGTAAGATCTACTCAGGAACTTTTAGCTCGTGCATTGGATAGCGGGCACTATCAAGGAATCGACATTCGCGCCCCATCTCCTGAGATACTCAGGTCGCTAGGTATGACACTGAACATCACAGGACCTGATGATTTCAGATGGTTTTGCAGTTTTCCGCCAGAAAGTATCAACGCTTTTTTGTCGGATCCTTCTAACCCGGATGGTTCTGAACCTCTGCAGTACATTTCAGATAATTATGAGGATTTTGATGCGCTATCAAGGTTGCTCTTGGAGATTCCTCCAGCGGCCTATAAGCCTATATTAACCAATATTGGGAGTACGCTTGGTGTAGATGAATTACATGCACTCTTGAGTTTCTTGGATGCTGACGACAAAAAAGAAGCCTTGCTTTATGCATATCAAGATCAACTAACAACCATCATCTTTAATAGCTATCAATTAGGGCGAGTGCTCAATTTTTTAAATGAAAAGCACCGTGACATCGTGCTTGATATGTTCAAAAGTCAGCTTGTGCGTATGATCAGAAATGGTCGGAATCTAGGAGCAGTACTGTCCACGTTAAGTGTAGCTCAGTGCGGTCGCGTGCTTGATGAATTGAAAGATAAACTAACAACAATGGACATAGATCATTTTAAGTTAGTTTTTAAGTTGGAAGAGATTATTCAGCCTTTAAATGAAGATCAATGTCGCGTTGTACTTGGAGTATTCGCAGATAAATTGACGATGATTATCTCGGATCATGATACGTTAGCCAAGATATTGATGCCTTTGAATGAGGGGCCATGCCGCCTCGTGCTAGAAGCGCTCGAAGATCAACTTATAACAATAATCCCAACTAAAGATGAACTCGTATCATTACTTTATTATTTAAATGAAACGCAGTTCACATTTGTCCTTGAAAAAATCCAAAATCAAGTACCTGCCATGTTTTCATTAAGCTTTGAGATAAAATTTATATTCGATCGTATGATAGTACCAGGCAATGCTAAGTTATTGTTACCGTTAGTGACACACGTATTTAAATCTTCTTCTGATATTGAACAATTACCTGATCACTATCGTGGGCCTGCTATTAGGTGCGTTAAAAACATGTCGCCCAATAATATTTGCACCCATTGGCAGTTAATTACGATGCTTGAAGGCTGTAATGATGAGCGCTTTCAGGAAATATTAACCGCTCTTAAACAAAATACGACAATGATGTGGTATCTGCAAGATAATCCTCGTTGTCTGTTACATGATGTACTTGAGATGCTTACTCCGTCTCGGTGTGAAGCTTTTCTCTTGTCGAAGGAGCATAATGAATTGATGTATATTGTATACATCAATGGTTTAAGTAATCTATTAGGAAATCCTAGGGAGTTAACAGAAGAAAAGATACGCCTGGTGATAAAACATGTAGGGGGTGATTTGTTTGATCTCATGCAGCCCCTGGGCCTCGAGTTTTCACTTGATGGTTATGCGAAGCTAAGCAAGCGTTGTATACTCGAAGCGTTGGAAGATGCGTTGCCGGATTTAATTACTACGCGCTCGACACTGGACCACGTACTTCACGCGTGCGGCGATGATGAACAATCGGTTAATCTTGTCTTATCTTCTCTCAAAGGCCGGCTTAATCGTATGGTAAGTATAGAGCTTGAGCATAATAGACCGGATGTTATACGTGCCAGTCAAACATCGGACCATGGTATTTTTTCATCATTTACATCGCGAACTAACCGTATCCGAAGCCAGAAAATTAATGTAGGAGCTTTGTCATCAAAGCTCGAAAAATACAGTGCGTCCCGTAAGCTAGAGGGCAGTTTTCATTGGGATTTTTTAGGTCTCATGGCATTTGTTTATTTAATATCTGATTGGTTTTCTGGTGAGCCCTGGGTTAAAGCAAAAAATACTAAACTCGCTGCTGCAACGTATGCCTTACATGCGAACAATAACGAGCATGCGTGCTTGGTCCGCTTGGCCCAGATTGATTTACTGCCGAATAAAGATGCATTAAAGTCTTCACACGCAAACAGTTATCTTTTGATTGGGACAAGCGATGCACCCAGGCAACTTTGCTATGTTGATTACGAGGGTAATACAGCCCTAATTAGCATGACCAATGCAGAGGGTGTTGATGATTATTTTTGTCAGAAAGATCATGAAACACGGCTGACTTACAGTGAAATTCATGAACACTTGGATGGGTACACCTACGGCTTGCTTCCTACCGACGCTCAACTTGCGGCATTAAAAGAAGGCTTGCTTGGGGATATCATGCGTGATGCTGGTGTAGATGATATTTTAGATGGTTCAAAGCGATTATCACAAAATATTCATGGTGCTTTTATATAGGCTATATTATAGGCTACATTGTGAGTTATGATTGTTTTTTGATCATATTTAATGGATAATAATTGAGACTTTAATTTCGCCGGTATCGTTCACATGATGTTTAGTCTCAATGAGATCAGTCAATATCCTGATCTACATGCGTTTTTTCGAGCTGAAAATAACTCGGAACGTAAGTTTTTAGCGCAAAACTTACGTGATCATTACCGTGTGATGAACGGTATTTCTAGGTTTAGTGAGCATTTATCTCCCTTTGTGATTGCCTCGGGCGTGGGGCTTCTTGAGCATGTCAAAATTCTAGAGCAAATGGAGATATTCATACCGAATGAAGAGGCTCCTCAAGCCTTAATAAAAGCTACTCAGAGCGGTCAGTTAGCGATTGTAGCTTATATTTTAGAGCAATATTTAACAGATTTGGATGCTTCATCTATCTATTCTGCACTTATCATGGCGATACAAGAAGAGCATCCAGCTATTCTTCATTGCTTACTTGAGATGCCTGAGGTTGAGCAGGTATTTATGCGTCGATGGCCAGAGATGTTTGATAGAGCATCCCGAGCTTTAAACCCGATGCTCATGAAGCGACTTTTTTCTTATTCCCAATGTTTTGCACGCGCTGATCATCATAGGGATGTATCTAATCAAGCGAATCTACTTGAATTTATCGGTGAAAAACTTGAAGGCATGCGTGAACGAGCTTCCCAGCAATATGGGTTTGACGTTGATTTAAATGAAGCTGAGTTATGTTTTTACATGCTACGACATTTAATCATGCGTAACGCATCTAAGTTTAATGCTGATATTAAGTTTTTATTGAATATACCCAGGGTTAAAGCTATCGCGCATGGACCCGTGACGCTGGGCCGAGCAAATGATTTATTTCTTTCAGCCTTAACCGTTCATAATTATCAGGCAGAAGATGTGTTGAGTTTGATTCCTGAC
>TARA_R110002126_G_scaffold230080_2_pt1 | contig 101485 bp, 89 predicted proteins | sample TARA_R110002126 | Tara Oceans TARA_R110002126 (sample SAMEA4397536) | marine metagenome | biome: Polar Biome; feature: [DCM] deep chlorophyll maximum layer (ENVO:01000326); material: water (ENVO:00002006), including particulate matter (ENVO:01000060) such as... | depth 30 m
TTACGGCCAGATGACGGGGAGGCCAAGGGACCGTCATATCGCGGGGAGGCAGAGGGGGCCCAGGGTCGGTGAGCGGGGTGTCGGTGGGATGAGGCGGCAGGCCGCGGTGGGGGCTGGCTTGCCTGTGGCGGGAGGGGGACGGCGCGCGGTCGTGTCGCCATCCCCGGGGTGCGGGCGTCAGAGCGCGCGGACGGCAGACAGGACCTCTTCGGCGTGGCCGGGAACCTTGACCTTGTGCCAGGCCCGCCGGACGGTGCCGCTGCCATCGAGCAGGAAGGTGGCCCGTTCGATCCCCATGTAGGTCTTGCCGTACATGTTCTTTTCCACCCATACGCCCCAGTCTTCGCACACGGTGCCGTCGGCATCCGAGAGCAGGTCCGTCCCGAGATCATGCTTGGCGACGAACTTTTCATGTTTGGCGACGGTGTCCTTGGAAATGCCCAGAACGCGGGCGCCAGCGGCCTGAAATTCGGCGGCGAGGGCGGTGAAATCCTTGTTCTCGGTCGTGCAGCCGGGGGTATCGTCGCGCGGATAGAAAAAGACCACCACAGGGGACGGGCGCAGGTCTGAGAGGGTGACGCTGCTGCCGTTGGTGCCGGGCAGGGTGAAGTCGGGGGCGATATCGCCTTCGATGGGCATAGTTTTGCCTTTCCTGAGAAACATTTCGTGCTTCCATATTAAGCGGCGGCGGAAGAGATTAAAGGCATCGTCCGAGATCGGTCGCAAATTCGCGTCACGGGATGGATCGCGTGCCGTCGAGCGGGCACGAGGGGCGCGCCGGGGCAGCTGGCGCAATGACGGGACAGGTAATGGACGACAGGCACAGGTCCGCAGGGGCCGACAGGGAGAGCGCGGGAGATGCCGGGGACCGGGGGGTGGTTCCCGGCCCCGAGAATGCGCATCCCGATGCCCCGCCGTCTATGAGCCGCGGTGTGCCTGGCGGAGCGCCATCGCGAGAAGGTGCCGGGGGAGATCGGGAAGGCGCCGCGGCAAAAGAAGACGGGGCAGGCATAGACAAGGCAGGGAGTGAGGCCGCCAGTGAGGCCGCTGTGGGGACTGAACACTCGCGCCCGGGCAGGAAGGGACGCCTGCGCTTGCGTGCGCGGCGGAAGGCGCGTGTCGTGGGAGAGGCATCTCAGGACGGCGGGTCGCAGGACGGTGGGGTGCAGGACGGGACGGCGACGCAAGCGGACGCGCCCGCCGGGGGCAGGAGACGGTCGCGCTATCGCAGTCGGTACAACAGCCATCATGGACGCAAGCGGCACTGGACCTATCGCAGTTGCGAGACCCTGTTTCTGCTGACCCTGCGCGCGGTCTTTGCCATTGCGCTGGTGGTTCTGGGGGTGAGCACGCTGTATGTCGCAGGCGATGGCGGAAAGCTGCAGGTGCCCGAATGGGTGCGGGCGGAGATCGAGCGCAAGATCGAGGCGCAGACGCCCGGTCTGGATGTCGGGTTCGAGCAATTGTCGCTGGTGGTCGAACAGGGCTGGCAGCCCCGCGTGCAACTGAGCGGGGTCACCCTGTCGATGGGGGACGGGCGCACCCGTCTGACGCTGGCGGACATGTCGGCCCGCATGGCCATGGAACCGCTGCTGCTGGGGCGTCTGCAACCGCGCGAGATTGCGCTGTCGGGGGTTCATCTACGGGTGAGGCGCAATGCCGACGGAGCCTTTGACGTGCTGTCGCACACGGGCGGGATGGCGGCCGAGGGGGGGCTGTCGGGCCAGGATGCCGCCGCCGCGACCCCTGGCGGCAACGGTGGCGCAACCGGTGCCGCGAATGGCGATCAGGACGCCGGGGCGCTGGAGGCCGGGCGGGATCTGGTCGAAGCGCTGGACGAGTTCAAGGCGCTGCTGGGCACCGAGGCGCTGGCCCGTCTGACGCGGATCGACGGGCAGGGCCTGACGATGGTCTACGAGGATCTGCGTGCCGGGCGGCGATGGTCGCTGGATGGCGGGCGGCTGAGCCTGGACAGGGACGGCGCGGGGCTGCGCATCGGCGGGGATTTCGCCCTGCTGGGGGGGCGATCCTATGCGACGGTGATCGAGACGAGCTATACCACGACGCTGGACAGTCCGAGCGGCCAGTTCGCCCTGTCGGTGCAGGACATGCCCGCCGCTGACCTGGCGACGCAGAGCCCGGCGCTGGCGTGGCTGGGGGTGCTGGATGCGCCCTTGTCGGGTGCGCTGCGGGTTGGTTTCGATGAGACGGGGGCGGTTGGCCCCCTGAACGCGACGTTGCAGATCGGGGCGGGGGTGTTGCAGCCGACACAGGGCACGCGGCCGGTTCCCTTCAATGCCGCGCGCACCTATTTCACCTACGATCCCGCCAGCCAGTCGTTGCGGTTTTCAGAGCTGTCGGTGGACAGTCGCTGGGTTCGGTTGGAGGGCGACGGCGAGTTGAAGCTGACAGGCGCGGAAGGCGGGCCGGTTGCGCTGGTCGGGCAATTGCGCGCGACGGACGTGGTGGCGGATCCTGCGGACCTGTTTCCCGAACCGGTGCACCTGGAGGGGGCGCAGCTGGACCTGCGGTTGCAGCTGGATCCCTTTCGGCTGAGCCTGGGGGCGCTGACGCTGCGCCAGGGCGCGGAGCGGATGGTGCTGCGGGGTGACATGGCTGCCGATGCCAGCGGGTGGGGGTTGCACCTGGATGGCCATATGGACGCGATACAGGCGCGCGACCTGCTGCCCTATTGGCCACCGTCGGCGGTGGGAAAGACGCGTGAGTGGATCGATCAGAACGTACAGGACGGTCTGCTGGAAAACCTGCAACTGGGGGTTCGGGCCAGCGAGGGCGGCAAGCCCGACATCTACCTGGGGTTCGAATTCCGTGATCTGACGGCGCGTTTCCTGAAGACGCTGCCCCCGGTCACCGGCGCGCGCGGCCACGCCAGCCTGTTGCGCAACCGGTTCGTGATCGAAGCGACAGAGGGTCAGGTTGCGGCGCCCAAGGGCGCGGGTACGGCGGCGCCGGTGGACATCGCGGGCACGTCCTTCGTGGTGGCGGACGTGACCGAGAAGCCAAGCATCGGCACCGTGCACCTGCGCACGCAGAGCGCGTTGCGCGACACGCTGGCGCTGCTGGACGAGGAGCCTTTCCGGTTTCTGAGCAAGGCCGGCAAGCCGGTCGACCTGGCCGAGGGAGAGGCCGCGGTGCAGGCCGATATCACCTTTCCTCTGATCAAGCGCCTGCCGCTGGAGGAGGTCAAGCTGAGCCTGAACGCCGCCTTGCGCGACGTGGCCAGCGACCAGTTGATGCCGGGGCGGATGCTGCGGGCGCAGAGCCTTTCGGTCACGGGCGATACGGGCACGCTGCGGATTGCCGGGGCGGGCACGCTGGACGGGGTCGCCTTTGATGGCGCGTGGAACACGGCGCTGGGCGCGGGGGCAACCGGGTCGGAGATCGACGCGGTGGTGACGCTGGACGACCGGTTCGCGGGGGCGTTCCTGGCCGGTATGCCCGAGGGCACCATGACCGGCGCGGGCAGCGGCCAGTTGCATGTCGACCTGCCCAAGGGGGGCGTTCCGAGCTTTCGGCTGACCTCGGATCTGCGGGGGGTGGGCCTGCGCATCGATGGGATCGGATGGCGCCTGGGCGAAGCGGCGACGGCGGATCTGGCGGTGTCGGGCACATTGGGCACGCCGGTATCTATCGACGGATTGCACCTGGAGGCACCGGGTCTGAGCGCCGACGGCAGGATCGAGCTGACCAGCGCGGGCAAGCTGGAGGCAGCACGGTTCGAGCGTGTCCGGGTCGGGCGATGGCTGGACGCGCCGGTGGTGCTGAGCGCGCGCGCTGAGGGACAGGCCCCGGGCGTCGCGATCAACGGAGGGTCTCTCGACCTGCGCCATTTGCCGGTTTTACCGACCGGCGGCGGCAGTGGCGGGCCGGTGTCGGCGCGTTTCGACCGATTGACGGTGACCAACTCCCTGCGACTGGACGGTTTCGACGGCGATTTTTCAACCGTGGGCGGGATCACCGGGGCGTTTACCGGCCGCGTCAACGGCGGGCCCGCGGTGCAGGGTCGGGTGATCCGCGACGGGGGGGACGAGGTCGTGCGCATCGATGCGGCCAACGCGGGCGACGTGATCGCGGCCGCGGGTCTTTTGTCGAAAGGGCGTGGGGGCGCGCTGGCGCTGGAGCTGCGTCCAACAGGAGAGAAGGGCAATTTCGATGGCAAGCTGGTGGTCAAGGACCTGTCGATCCAGGACGCCCCGGCGATGGCGGCGTTGCTGAGTTCGATCAGCGTCGTCGGCCTGGTGGAGCAGATGGCCGGGCAGGGCATCCTGTTTTCCGATGTCGAGGCCGATTTCCGCCTGACGCCGGACATGCTGTACCTGCGCAAATCCAGTGCCATCGGTGCCTCCATGGGGATCTCGATGGATGGCACCTATGATCTGGGCGCCAAGACGATGAACATGCAGGGCGTGGTGTCGCCGTTTTACGTGCTGAACGGCATCGGCGCCTTTCTGACCCGCAAGGGCGAGGGGCTGTTCGGGATGAATTTCACGCTGAACGGCCCTGCGTCGGCGCCCAAGGTCGGGGTCAACCCGCTGTCGCTGCTGACGCCGGGGATGTTCCGCGAGATCTTTCGCAGACCTGCGCCCCGCGTTCCAGAGTAGCGGCGGCGCATTGCGAAGCGGGGCCGTTTCGGTGTAGCGCAGCACGCGCTGCCAGGAGAGACGACATGCACCTATCCGATTTCGATTTCGACCTGCCGGAACGGCTGATCGCGACGCGGCCCGCGAAACCGCGGTCTTCGGCGCGGCTGCTGGTTGCGCAGGGGGACACGATCACCGATGCCGTGGTGCGTGACCTCGGCGATTGGCTGCGCCCCGGCGACAGGCTGGTGCTGAACGACACAAAGGTGATCCCGGCGCGCCTGTCCGGCGTGCGCGCCCGCACATCCGATGCAGGCGACACGCAGGCGCAGATCGAGGTGACCCTGCTGGAACCGCGTGCCGATGGCACCTGGGCGGCGCTGCTGAAACCCCTGCGCAAGGTGAGGGAGGGCGAGGTGATCCGCTTTTCGGCGCGCCTGTCGGCTGTGCTGGAGGCCAAGCAGGACGGGCAGGGCTTGCTGCGGTTCGACCTGACGGGCGAGGATTTCGATGCGGCCCTGGCCGAGGCCGGGAACATGCCGCTGCCACCCTATATCGCGGCGCTGCGCGCGCCGGACGCGCAGGACAAGGATGACTACCAGACGGTCTGGGCCAAGAATACCGGTGCTGTGGCCGCCCCAACGGCGTCGCTGCATTTCGACGATGACCTGCTGGGGCGGCTGCGCGCAATGGGCGTCGGGTTCACCCATGTCACGCTGCATGTCGGGGCGGGCACGTTCCTGCCGGTCAAGGTCGAGGACGTGACGACCCACAAGATGCACGCCGAATGGGGCGAGGTGAGCGATGTGGCCGCCGCCGAGATTGCCGCGACCAAGGCGGCCGGGGGCCGTGTGATCCCGGTCGGCACCACGGCGCTGCGGCTGATCGAAAGCGCGGCGCAGGCCAGCGGCGCGATTGCCCCCTGGCAGGGCGAGACGGATATCTTCATCTATCCCGGGTTCCGCTTTGCCGTGTCGGACGCGCTGATGACAAACTTTCACCTGCCCAAGAGCACGCTGATGATGTTGGTCTCGGCCTTGATGGGGCCGGATGTGATCCGGCAGATCTACGCCCATGCGGTTACCGAAAATTACCGATTCTTCTCGTACGGAGATGCGTCTCTGTTGATCCCGCGCGCCTGACGTGAAAAGGCAGGTCGCAGAGATTTTCGCGCGTCGGCGCGTATTAACGTGAATTTGCCGTTCTCATGACCGTTCACGCCGTTGCAGGCCCGGTCAGTTCGGTGCCCTGAAAGGGAGAAGCCGGATGATCCAGGTTCTTAGAAACTCTTGGGCCTTGCTGCTCGGTCTTATGCTGCTGATGCTGGGCAATGGCCTGCAAGGCACCTTGCTGGGTGTGCGCGGCGAGATCGAGGGGTTTTCGACCTTTCACATGTCGCTGGTCATGTCGACGTATTTCGCGGGTTTTCTGGGCGGGTCGCGCCTGGCGCCGGGGATGATCCGGCGGGTCGGGCACGTGCGGGTGTTCGCGGCGCTGGCCTCGTTCATCTCGGCCGTGCTGATCCTGTATCCGGCCTATGCCAACCCCTATGCCTGGATGATCGAACGGCTGATCATCGGGTTCTGCTTTTCCGGGGTGTATGTCACCACGGAAAGCTGGCTGAACAATGCCGCCACCAACGAGACGCGCGGTCAGTCCCTGGCGCTGTATTCCATCGTGCAGGTGCTCGGCATCCTGAGCGCGCAGGGCATTCTGCTGCTGGGTGACCCGGCGGGGTTCGTTCTGTTCATCGTGCCGTCGATCCTGGTTTCGATTTCCTTTGCGCCGATCCTGCTGTCGATTTCACCGACACCGGCGTTCGAGAGTACCAAGCCGATGTCGCTGGTCGAACTGTTCAAGACCTCTCCGCTGAGTATCGTGGGCGTGTTCCTGGTGGGGGGCGCGTTTTCGGCGCAGTTCGGCATGGCGGCCGTTTTCGGCACCCAGGCTGGGATGAGCATTCCGCAGATTTCGCTGTTCATCTCGATGTTCTACGTCGGGGCGGTGCTGGCGCTGTTTCCGCTGGGCTGGCTGTCGGACCGGATGGACCGGCGCTTGCTGATCGGATGCGAGGCCGTGGTGGCCGGGTTCGGCGCGTTGCTGGGCTACGTCTTCGGCGACAGCTTTATCGTGCTGCTGGTGGCGGCGGCGATCATCGGGGCAATGACCAACCCGCTGTATTCGCTGCTTTTGGCCTATCTGAACGACTACCTGGACAGCGATCAGATGGCGGCGGGCAGCGCGGGCATGATGTTCGTCAACGGATTGGGCGCGATCGGCGGCCCCGTGCTGACCGGTTGGGTCATGACGCTGGTGGGGCCGGGCGGCTTTTTCCTGTTTATCGCGGCGCTGCTGCTGGCGACCGCCGGCTACGCCGCCTATCGCATGACGCGCCGTCCCAGCCTGTCGTCGGACGACACCGGGGCCTACGTGGCCGTGATGATGTCATCGTCGCCGGTCGTGGTCGAAGCGGCGCAGGAATGGGCAGCGGATGCGGCTGAAGACGCTTCGGACGATGAAACTGCTGCTTGAGGGCCGGGTTCGCGCCGGAAAGAGGCAAATTTGCCATTTCAATATGGAAAAACCTCTGTAAGGCTGCAACCAAAGGCGTAATGGCTAAAGGAGAGGAGTCCGCCATGATTGCCCCAGAAGAGGTGCTTTCTTTCTGGCTTGACGAAGTTGGGCCGGAGGGTTGGTACACCGGTGGAGACGAGATCGATCAGACCATACGCGACCGGTTCGGCGCCGCATGGCAGAATGCGTGCGATGGTGCCTACGGGCTGTGGCTGACCTATCCCAGCGGTGCGCTGGCCTATATCATCCTCATGGATCAGTTTCCGCGCAACATGTTCCGCGGCGAGGGCAAGGCCTTCAAGAGCGACGCGGTGGCGCTGGCCGCGGCCAAGATGGCGATCCGCCACGGCTGGGACATGCGTATCAACGAACCTGCGCGGCAGTTCTTTTACCTGCCCCTGATGCATTCGGAAAACCTGTGCGATCAGGATCGCTGCATTCGCCTGATGGTGGATCGGATGCCCGAGACGGGCGGCAGCAACATGCTGCACGCCCAGGCGCACCGCGAAGTGATCCGCAAGTTCGGCCGCTTTCCCTATCGCAACGAGGCGCTCGACCGTGCCTTTACCGCGCCCGAGGCCGCCTATATCGAAGAGGGCGGATATGGCGAGACGGTGAAAAAGCTTCAGGCGGCCGGCTGACAGGCAGCGGTCGCGCCTTTTCGGTCCGCATCTTTTCGTTTTGACATGACGCCGCGCCCGGCATCCCGGGGGCGGCGTTTTGCATGTGGGGGCAGGACAGGCATCCATCCAATCCCCGACGCTTGTTGTTTGACAGCGGCTCGCAGGGTTGTGACAGTGGCACCAGCGCGGCGTCCCGTGGTAGCGGGGCGTTGCATGGCAGCGTATCGGTCAGCGCCAGGCGGAAACGCCCGAGCGTTCTTGTGGGTTGCGGAGAGATAGTTTAACATCAAACTATCTTCGAAACGAGTTTGCAGCGGAGGGGCACATGGCGTCCAAATCTTTCGATTTCATCGTGATCGGGGCAGGTCCGGGCGGATATGTCTCGGCTATCCGCGCCGCACAGCTCGGGTTGAACGTGGCGATCGTCGAACGCGAGAACCTGGGCGGCATCTGCCTGAACTGGGGCTGTATCCCGACCAAGGCGCTGCTGCGGTCCTCCGAGGTGTTCCACCTGATGGAGCGCGCCAAGGATTTCGGGTTGTCGGCGGACAAGTTCGACTTTGACCTGGATGCGGTGGTCAAGCGGTCGCGCGGCGTCGCGGCGCAGATGGAAGGCGGCGTGAAGCACCTTCTGAAAAAGAACAAGGTCACCACGATCATGGGCGAGGCGAAACTGGCCGGCAAGGGCAAGGTTTCCGTCAAGACCGACAAGGGCACCGAGGAGCTGACCGCCAAGCATATCGTCGTCGCCACCGGCGCGCGGGCGCGTGAGCTGCCGGGGTTGGAGGCCGACGGTGATCTGGTCTGGACCTACCGCCATGCGCTGAAGCCGCCACGGATGCCCAAAAAGCTGCTGGTGATCGGGTCGGGCGCGATCGGCATCGAATTCGCCAGCTTTTACAACACCTTTGGCGCGGACACGACCGTGGTCGAGGTGATGGACCGGGTGCTGCCGGTGGAGGACGCGGAAATCAGCGCCTTTGCCAAGAAGCAGTTCGTCAAGCAAGGCATGAAGATCATGGAGAAATCCGGGGTCAAGCAGCTGGATCGCAGCAAGGGCAAGGTGGTCGCCCATATCGAAACCGGCGGCAAGATCGAGAAGATGGAGTTCGACACCGTGATCTCGGCTGTCGGGATCGTCGGCAACACCGAGGGCCTTGGCCTTGAGGACCTGGGCGTCAAGATCGACCGCACCCACGTCGTGACGGACGAATTCTGCCGCACCTCGGTCGAAGGTCTCTATGCCATCGGCGATATCGCGGGCGCGCCCTGGCTGGCGCACAAGGCCAGCCACGAGGGCGTTCTGGTGGCGGAACTGGCGGCGGGCGGGCATCCGCACCCCATCAAGCCGGGCAGCATCGCGGGCTGCACCTATTGCCACCCGCAGGTCGCCAGCGTCGGTCTGACCGAAGCCAAGGCGAAAGAGCAGGGGTACGAGCTGAAGGTCGGCAAGTTCCCGTTTATCGGCAATGGCAAGGCCGTCGCGCTTGGCGAGCAGGAGGGCTTTATCAAGACGGTCTTCGACGCCAAGACGGGCGAATTGCTGGGTGCACATATGGTCGGGGCCGAAGTGACCGAGCTGATTCAGGGCTATGTCATCGGGCGTCAGCTGGAGACAACGGAGGAAGATCTGATGAACACCGTCTTCCCGCACCCGACGCTGAGCGAAATGATGCACGAGGCGGTCCTTGCCGCCTACGGTCGCGAGATCCATATGTGATCTGTCACCAGTCGCGCAAATCTGGGGGCGTCCTGTGGGGCGCCCTTTTGCTTTTCAGGTGGGCAGCGCCGCTGCGATGCGGCGAAAACGAACAAGTTCGTGGAATGTTCTTCAATTGCTCTTGGAAGATTGCCGCGCTTAAACTAGATTTCAACCATTCACCCGAGGGGGCCTGTAATGGCGGAACAGAAGAATATCGAGGTGCGCGGCGCGCGCGAGCATAACCTGAAGAACATCGACGTGGACATTCCACGCGATCAGCTGGTTGTGATCACGGGTCTGTCGGGGTCGGGCAAGTCGAGCCTGGCGTTCGACACGATCTATGCCGAAGGCCAGCGCCGCTATGTCGAGAGCCTGTCGGCCTATGCGCGTCAGTTCCTGGACATGATGGAAAAGCCGGACGTGGACCATATCAGCGGTCTGTCCCCGGCGATTTCGATCGAACAGAAGACGACCAGCAAGAACCCGCGTTCGACCGTGGGCACCGTGACCGAGATCTACGACTATCTGCGGCTGCTCTATGCGCGGTCCGGCACGCCGTTCAGCCCGGCGACCGGCTTGCCCATCGAGGCGCAACAGGTGCAGGACATGGTTGATCGCGTGATGGGCATGGAGGAGGGCACGCGCGCCTTTCTGCTGGCGCCGATCGTGCGCGACCGCAAGGGCGAATACCGCAAGGAATTCATAGAGTTACGCAAGCAGGGGTTTCAGCGCGTCAAGGTGGACAACACCTTTTACGAATTGGACGAGCCGCCGAAGCTGGACAAGAAGTACCGCCACGACATCGATGTGGTCGTTGACCGGATCGTGGTGCGTGAGGGGATGGAGACGCGGCTGGCGGATTCGTTCCGTACTGCTCTGGACCTGGCAGAAGGCATCGCCGTACTGGAAACCGCGCCGCGCGAGGACGACGGCGCAGAGCCGGAGCGGGTTACCTTCAGCGAGAATTTCTCTTGCCCTGTCAGCGGGTTTTCCATTCCGTCCATCGAACCGCGGTTGTTTTCGTTCAACGCGCCGGACGGGGCCTGCCCGCATTGCGACGGGTTGGGGATGGAGCTGTTCTTCGATGAGCGGCTGATGGTGCCGGACGCGCAGCTGAAGATTGCGGATGGTGCGATTGCGCCGTGGCGCAAGGGCAAGTCGCCGTATTTCATCCAGACCATCGAAGCACTGGCCAAGCACTATGATTTCGATCCGAACACCCGGTGGAAGGATCTGCCGGCCAAGGTTCAGAAGGCGTTCCTCTATGGGTCTGGCGAAGAGGAGATTGCCTTTCGCTATGACGAAGGCGGGCGCGTCTACAACGTCACGCGGACGTTCGAGGGCGTCGTGCCGAACATGGAGCGGCGTTATCGCGAAACCGACAGCAACTGGGTGCGCGAAGAGTTCGAGCGCTATCAGAACAATCGCCCATGCGGCGTCTGTCATGGGTTCCGCCTGAAGCCGGAGGCGCTGGCGGTCAAGATTGCGGGCCTGCACGTGGGTCATGTCGTGCAGATGTCCATCCGCGAGTCCCTGGACTGGATCCAGACGGTGCCGGAGCAGCTGAGCAAGCAGAAAGGCGAGATCGCCCGACCGATCATCAAGGAGATACGGGAGCGTCTCGGTTTCCTGAATAACGTGGGATTGGAATATCTTACGCTGGCACGTTCAAGTGGTACATTAAGTGGTGGCGAGAGCCAGCGCATCCGCTTGGCCAGCCAGATCGGGTCGGGTTTGACGGGGGTTCTGTATGTGCTGGATGAACCTTCCATCGGGCTGCACCAGCGTGACAACGGCCGTCTGCTCGAGACCCTGAAGAACCTGCGCGATCAGGGCAACTCGGTCCTGGTGGTGGAACACGACGAAGAAGCGATCCGCGAAGCCGATTATGTCTTTGACATCGGCCCGGGTGCCGGGGTGCACGGCGGGCATGTCGTCGCGAAGGGGACGCCGGATGAAATCGCGGCCAACGCGGACAGCATGACCGGGCGCTATCTGTCGGGCAAACGCGCCATCGAGGTGCCGTCCGTGCGCCGCGAAGGCAACGGCAAGGCGATCGAGGTGGTCAAGGCGACCGGCAACAACCTGAAAAACGTCTCGGCCAAGTTCCCGATGGGGATGTTTGTCTGTGTCAGTGGCGTATCGGGGGGCGGCAAGTCGACGCTGACGATCGAGACGCTGTTCAAGACGGCCAGCATGAGGCTGAATGGCGCCCGCCAGACGCCGGCACCCTGCGAAACGATCAAGGGGCTGGAGCATCTGGACAAGGTGATCGACATCGATCAGCGGCCCATCGGGCGTACACCGCGCAGTAACCCGGCCACCTATACCGGCGCCTTTACCCCGATCCGCGACTGGTTCGCCGGTCTGCCTGAGGCCAAGGCGCGCGGGTACAAGCCCGGGCGGTTCAGCTTCAACATCAAGGGTGGGCGGTGCGAGGCCTGTCAGGGTGACGGCGTCATCAAGATCGAGATGCACTTTCTTGCCGATGTCTATGTCACCTGCGAAACCTGCCATGGCAAGCGGTACAACCGCGAGACCTTGGAAGTTAAGTTCAAGAACAAAAGCATAGCGGACGTTCTTGATATGACGGTCGAAGATGCGCAGGCGTTTTTCCAGGCGGTGCCCAGCATCCGCGAAAAGATGGATGCGCTGGTCCGTGTGGGTCTTGGTTACGTCAAGGTGGGTCAGCAGGCGACGACCCTGTCAGGCGGCGAGGCACAGCGCGTCAAGCTGTCCAAGGAGCTGTCGCGCAGGGCGACCGGGCGCACCCTTTATATCCTGGATGAACCGACGACCGGTCTGCATTTCGAGGATGTGCGCAAGCTGCTTGAGGTGCTTCACGAGCTGGTGGATCAGGGCAACACGGTTGTCGTGATCGAGCATAACCTGGATGTCATCAAGACGGCGGACTGGATCATCGACATCGGGCCCGAGGGTGGGGATGGCGGCGGCGAGGTGGTGGCCATCGGCACACCCGAGGACGTGGCCGCCGTCGAGGCAAGCCATACGGGGCGTTACCTGAAGGGCATGCTGAAGAATGCCAAGGTGGCGGCGGAATAGGATATTGCCGCCCGCCCGCGAAATCGGCGCGCGCGGGTGGGGCAATATTCAGTCGCAGGGGATCAAAAGAAAGGGGCGTGCTGGTGATCAGCACGCCCCTTTTTGTCGGGTTGTCATGTCGCCAAGCGGGTTTTATCAACCGCGCGCCTGGTAGAGCATGTTGGCCTCTTGCGTGACGCGATCAATCACCTGGCGCGTGCCGAGATCGGCGCGGTAGATTTGCCCGTCGACGTCGAAATACACCCAGCCGTCCTGCGCGCTCGGCAGGCCATAGCGGGCGGTGTTCAGCAGTACCATGTATTGATAGGGCAGCACGTCGCCTGACTGAAACGCCTGCGCGGTGTTTTCGGTCGCGCCATTGCGCAGGACATTGCCTTCATCACTGTTGAGCGCAGGATTGGAGCCGGGGCGCACGTCGGGCTGAAGGTCGGTGCTGATGGGTTCTGCCGAGATGCAGGCGATGCCTTCGCTCACCGCGTCGCAACTGCGTGCGTTGGCGGCTGTGGCGATCATCAGGGGGAGGGCCAGCGACATCGCGAGCAGGGTCGGCAGGCGCAAAGCAGAATGCGTCATCATCAGGGTCCGTTTCTTGTTTTGTCTGGGTAAAGGCGGTCAGGGGGCAGCCCTGACGCGGCGTAGGTCGTGATCAGTTCAGGATGTCGGAGACAGCACCGATCAGCCGCACGATTTCCATGGTCTGCGAATTCACTTCAACCACGCGATTGTCGACGCGGTAATAGGTGGCATAGGGGTCAAGGCCATACAGACCGGGTTCGCGAACGCGGATAACGTCATCATACCCGGGGTTGATACGGTCCCCAATGACATAGGGCATGACCTTCTTTGCCAGACCGGGCGGCACGCAGGCCGGGGATTTCTTGGCAAGGCCCGGAGGGCATCCACGTGTTTTGGAGTGGGAGGACGCCTTGAAAACCATGGCATCATCAGGGATGAATGCGTTCGCTGATTGCGGCATCGCGGCGAGGGTCGCGGTGCCGAGTGCGACAGTAAGGGCGAGGGGGATCATGTGCTTCATCGGTCTCTCCTTTTCAGCTTTCCCATGTACCGCGTTGCGGCAGGCCGGGATGGCGCCCCGGTGACGGGGGTTCGGCTTGTTTCCGCCGTCTGAAAAGAGAACTCTGGTGCATCCCGAAAAGTTCCGGGGTGCACGTATACTTTGTTAATATTAATGTGGTTCGCGATGTTAGCGGGTGTTTGCCAGCACCGCAAACAGGCCCAGGATCGCGAGGATCGCGCCGGTGTCGTCATTCACGCGGACGATCTTGTCGCCGTCGCGGCGATAGGATTGTCCTTTTGGCAACCTGGGCAATTCTGAGCGTTCGTGCGCAGTAAGCTGGTGGAACTTGCGACCGTCGCGGTTGTCCCTGTGAGCCGTATCGTGTGAGCCTTTGCGGGTGTCGCGCGGTTCGGACTTGACCCTTTGATCCCGACTCGATTGCGGGGCACCGGGTTTGGCCGGGGTCGAATGGCTATTGTCGCGCTGGTTGCTGTTGCTGGATGGCGCGCGCTGATCGGTGCAGGTCTGGCCCTTGCCGCAGTCGTCGGCGGGGCCGGGACTGCGTGCGAGGGCGGGCGCGGATGCCATGCCCAGGGCAAGGCTGCCGGCGAGCATGGTGCGGATGGCGTTACGGACGATGGGATGTGTCATGAAAGGATCCTCTTTGCCTGTCGTTTATTGTGATCGGTTCACGGTTAAACGTGCAGAGAGGATCCTTCCGTCTTGGCCAGCATCCGCTTGGGCCAATTGTTGCCGAGCCGAGGTCTAGCTGCTGCGACCTCGGGCGCGGAAGCGGGGCAACATGGCGCTGAAATCACGGCCCTTGCCGTCTTCCTCTTCGACAAAGCGGGCATAGAGGCGTTCGGCGGCCGCCCCCATGGGGGTGTCGGCATCTGCGCCCTGGGCTGCCAACTGGGACAGGCGCAGGTCCTTCAGCATCAGATCGGCGGCAAATCCCGGTTCATAGCCGTTGTCGGCGGGGGATTTCGGGCCGATGCCGGGGGCGGGACAGTAGCTGTTCATGGACCAGGAGGCGCCGGACGAGGTCGACACCACGTCGAACATGGCCTGACGGTCGAGGCCGAGCTTGTCGGCGAGCGCGAAGGCTTCGCAGGTGGCGATCATCGTCACGCCGAGGATCATGTTGTTGCAGATCTTGGCCGCCTGACCATTGCCGGAGGGGCCGCAATGCACGGCTTTCTGTCCCATTATGTCGAACAGGGGTTTCGCCATGGCAAAGGCCGCGTCCGAGGCACCGACCATGAAGGTCAGCGTGCCCGCGTCCGCGCCACCGGTGCCACCGGAGACAGGCGCGTCGGCGGCCAGCAGACCGTGACTTTCTGCAAGGTCGGCCACGGCGCGGGCGCTTTCGACATCGACGGTCGAGCAATCGAGGTGGCAGGCACCGGGCGTCATCGCGGGCAGAATTTCCGCCGCGACGCGGCGCAGGATGTCACCATTCGGCAGCATGGTGATCACCACGTCACGCCCGGCTGCGGCCTGTGCCGCGCTTCTGGCGGTGGCAAGACCCTCGATATGTACGTCGGCTGTGTCGTAGCCGGTGACGGTATGCCCTGCCGCAGCCAGGTTGCGCGCCATGGGTCCCCCCATGTTGCCGAGGCCGATAAATCCGATGTTCATGTCTGCTCCTCCTCCCAAAGGGCGCACCGACGCGGTGATGTCAGGGTGCGCTGTCGAATGTCAGTTCCTGCGCACCCAGAGGGGCGAGCATGTCGTTCACGCTCTGCTCGGGCACCTGCGTCAGCGCGTGACGCCATTTCGGTTTGCGGTCGCGGTCGATGATCTGGGCACGGATCCCTTCCAGAAAGTCGCCGTGCTGCATCGCGCGGTAGGTAAAGCGGTACTCCAGCGACAGTGCATCGCGGATATTGTCGCTGCCGTGCAGGCGCGTCAGCATTTCCAGCGCGCAGGCCATCGACAGGGGGGCGTTGCGCTGGATCGCCTTGAGGGCGGCAGCGGCGAATTCGTCATATATCTCCTCCTCAAGCGCGGCGATGATCGCGGGCAAATCGCGGCTGCCGAACAAGGCGTCGATCAGGGCGGCCTCGGCGCTGATGCGGCCCGGTTCGGGTTTGCGCGACGCCGCGCGGATGGCATCGGTGCGGCCAGTTGAAATCAAGGTGGATTTCAGCGCATCCCATGCGTCAGCGGGCACGAAGTGATCGGCAAAACCGGCGTGGATCGCGTCGGCTGGCCCCATCCTGGCGGCAGTCAGCGCCAGGTAATCGCCCAGCCGCCCCGGTGCATTGGCCAGCAGCAAAGACCCGCCGACATCGGGAACCAGGCCGATACCGACCTCGGGCATGGCGATCTGGGTGCTTTCACAGGTGATACGATGACTGGCGTGGCAGCCCACCCCGACACCGCCGCCCATGACAAAACCGTGCAGGAAGGTCACGACGGGTTTGGGGTATTCGGCGAGGCGCGCGTTCATGCGGTATTCGTCGCGCCAGAAGGTGCGGCCATAGCTGAAATCGCCTGCGATTCCGGTATCGTACATCTGTCGGATGTCACCCCCGGCGCAAAATGCCTTGTCGCCCGCCGCGTCGATGATCACCAGCGCAACCTCGTCGTCGTGCGCCCAGTCTAGCAGCGCCGCCTCGATCGCCAGGCCCATGTCGTAGGTCAGGGCGTTCAGCGCACCCTCTCGCGTCAGGGTGATATGGCCTGCGCGTCCCGTCTTGCAAATATTGATATCACTCATGCCTTGAGCATCGTCCTTGCTGTGATCAGCCGCATGATTTCGTTCGTGCCCTCAAGGATTTCGTGGACACGCAGATCCCGCACCAGCTTCTCGATTCCATAGTCGGCAAGATAGCCGTAGCCACCGTGGAGTTGCAGACATTGATTGACGATATGCGAGCCTGCCTCGGTGACGAATTTCTTGGCCATGGCGCAGTATTTCGAGGCGTCAGGGGCGTTCGTGTCCAGCTTCCACGCAGCCTGACGCAGAAAAACGCGCGCGGCCTGAAGCTCGATCTCGATATCGGCCAGCCGGAATTGCAGTGCCTGGAACTGGTCGAGGCTGGAGCCGAAGGCGCGGCGTTCGGACATGTAGGTCAGGGTCGCGTGCAGCGCGGCCTGCGCGGCCCCGAGCGAACAGGCCGAGATGTTCAGGCGCCCACCGTCCAGCCCGGCCATGGCATAGGTAAATCCCTTGCCCTCTTCGCCGAGCAGGTTTTCGGTCGGAACGGGACAGGCATCCATCTGAACGGCGCGTGTCGGCTGGCTGCGCCACCCCATCTTCTGTTCCAGGCCGCCAAAGGACAGGCCCGCAGTATCAGCGGGCAGATAGAGGCAGGAAATGCCACGAGGGCCAGCGTCGCCCGTCCGCGCCATCACCAGATAGCCATCGGAATAGCCCCCGCCTGAGATGAAGGCCTTGGTGCCCGACAGGGTATAGCCGTCGTCGGTGCGAACGGCGCGGGATTTCAGCGCCGCCGCGTCCGATCCGGAGCCGGGCTCCGTCAGGCAGTAGGAAAGGACCGTTTCCATGGTCAGGGCCTTGGGCAGGACGGAGTCGCGCAGGGCGTCGTCGGCATAGCTGTCCAGCATCTTGGCGCACATGTTGTGGATCGACAGAAACGCCGCGACAGACGGGCAGGCCATCGACAGGGCCTCGAACACCAATGTCGCGTCCAGGCGGGTCAGGCCGGCCCCACCGTGTTCTTCGCTGACGTAGAGGCCACCAAAGCCGAAATCCGCCATGTCGGGCCACAGGCTTTTCGGGATCTCTCCGGCTTCCTCCCATGTGCGGGCATTCGGCGCGATCCTGTCCTGGCCAAAGGCATAGGCCATGTCGAAAATGGCCTGCTGTTCTTCGCTCAATGCGAAATCCATCGGTCTCCTCCCTGCCGTCGGATGCGACCGATGCCTCCTCAAACGCCGGTCTGTTGCCAGCCGATACCGAGTGGCGGAAAAGGTCAAGGTGATGTTGAAGACCCTTTGCGTTTCCCGCGGGCCGCTGTAATGAGAATCCTGCGCATCGCCGTCGGACCTGTAGCCGCCGGCCGGCGCCTGGGTTCCTGAAATTGTCAAAAGAATCATATGATTGTGTCGCGTGCGGCGCCTGTTGCTTTGGCGGCCACGATAAATACATCCAACTGTTTGCCGAAGATCTTGACCGTGGATTGCCTGATCGGGCCGTGGTCACGCTTGAGGGCAAGACATACATGAAGATGGAGGGGGGCCACTGTGCGCAGCTGATCCCGCTGCCGGGTGGTGGCCTTGCCTGCGCGGTCTATTCGATGCGACCAACCGCCTGCCGGGCCTTTCGGGCGGGCAGCTTTGAATGCGGGCGCAGCCGGCATCACCGCATGGCACAAGCGGATGCGGTGCGGCTGCCCCTCGCGGACATTGTCGCCGTACCACCGCAGTTTACGCCCGCCGATATTCCAGACGCTGCCAATATGCCCGACAGGCCACAGGACAGGCCGCAGGAGGGTGCGGTAAATTCCGTGCCGCCCAGCGAGGGGCCGTTTGCCGCCTGAGGTAGGGGGAAATCTGAGCGAGGCGAAAAGCCTGCGCAGAACCGGCCGCCCTGTTGGATGCCGGTTCTAGTCGCGTTCCCAGCTGTCTGTCGGTTGAATGTGCCAAAGTTGACCAGTGTAGCCGCCGCATTTCAGCAGGATCGGCTGGTTGTCATCGGGTCCGCCGTTGAACACGTCCAGGCACATGCTGGGACCATGCAGGCGCGTGCTGAGCCGCAGATAGCCCATTTCGCCCTGGGTGATCCGCCAGAGCTGCCCGTTGAAATCACTGCACGGGGCCAATTGCGCCTCGCCCCGGTCGGGGCCGCTTGTCACGACGTCGAGGCACATCGAAGCCCCGCGAAACATGGTGCTGAGGCGCCAGAACCCGTGGCCCGCAGGTTGAATGCGCCAGTATTGGCCTGAAACGCCGGAAACCGAGGCGAGTCGCGGCTGGTCGGTCTTCGGGCCACCGTTGACGATGTCGAGGCTCATCGCTGGGCCGCGAAACATGGTACTGAGGCGATAGTATCGCTGACCTTCGAAGTCGGGCGCAGTCGCGGCGCGGGAGTCCTGCGCGAACATGCCCGCCACGGCGATAGTCATCCCCATCAAGGCCTTAGTCCAGACAGGACGCATCTTCAGTCTCCTTGCTCGCGCTGATGTCGGTCTGACAAGTTAGCCTGTTAAGGGCAAAGGAAGGGTTTCACGATTCCCATGTCTGAACAAATAAGGAGGGGGCGGCCAAAGGCCACCCCCGACACGTCACTGTAGCGTGAAATTTCTATTCCATCGCCTTAAAATTGAACTCACCACCATCTTTGATGCCGGAAAACCACCGCGCGGTCACCGTTTTCGTCTTGGTGTAGAAGCGGAACGCGTCCGGTCCGTACTGATTGAGGTCACCGAAAGCCGACTTTTTCCAGCCGCCGAAACTGAAGTAGGACAGCGGCACGGGGATCGGAAAGTTGATGCCGACCATCCCGACATTGACGCGGCTGGCAAAGTCGCGCGCGGTATCGCCATCGGCGGTGAAGATCGAGGTGCCGTTACCGTATTCGTTGTCCATCGTCAGCTTGAGCGCTTCTTCGTAGCTGTCAGTGCGGACCTGGCTGAGGACGGGGCCAAAGATCTCCTGCTTGTAGATCTCCATGTCGGGGGTGACATTGTCGAACAACGTCGGGCCTACGAAATAGCCGTCCTCGTACCCCTGAAGGGAGAAGCCGCGCCCGTCGGTCACCAGCGTCGCGCCCTGGTCGACACCCGACGTGATCAGCCCGTCGATCTTTTGTTTCGACGCGGCGGTGATCACCGGGCCATAGTCGACATCGTCACCCGCCGTATAGGGCCCGACCTTGAGGTTTTCGATACGGGGTACCAGTTTCTCGATCAGCTTGTCAGCCGTTGCCTTGCCGACGGGCACAGCCACCGAGATCGCCATGCAGCGTTCGCCGGCCGCGCCGAAACCGGAGCCGACCAGCGCATCCGCGGCCTTGTCCATGTCTGCGTCGGGCATGATGATCATGTGGTTCTTTGCACCGCCAAAGCATTGGGCGCGTTTGCCATTTGTTGCGGCGCGGCCGTAGATGTATTGGGCAATCGGGGTCGACCCGACAAAGCCGACAGCCTGAATGGTGTCATTGTCGAGCAGGGCATCGACCGCTTCCTTGTCACCATGCACGACTTGCAAGACGCCTTCGGGCAGACCCGCTTCGACGAACAGCTCCGCCAGGCGGATGGCGCAGGACGGCGTGCGTTCGGAGGGCTTGAGCACCATGGCGTTGCCGCAGGCGATGGCCGGCGCCATCTTCCACAAGGGGATCATGGCGGGGAAGTTGAAGGGGGTGATGCCGGCGACGACACCGAGGGGCTGGCGCATCGAATAGAGATCGATGCCGGGGCCACCGGAATCCATGAACTCGCCCTTGAGCATGCTGGGGGCGCCCATGCAGACCTCGACCACCTCAAGACCACGTTGTACGTCGCCCCGGGCGTCGGGAAGAGTCTTGCCATGTTCGCGGCTGATCAACTCTGCCAATTCGTCCATGTGTTCGTTGATCAGCTGGCCGAACTTCATCATCACGCGGGCGCGGCGCTGCGGGTTCGTCGCGGCCCAGCCCTTTTGCGCCTCTGCCGCCTTGGCGACGACGGCGTCGACCTCGGCCGGGGTGGCCAGCGGCACGCGCGCCTGCACTTCGCCGGTGGCGGGGTTGTAGACATCGCTGAAGCGGCCCGAGGTGCCGGCGACTGCGGCGCCGTTGATGTAGTGACTAAGCTCTTGCATGGGATCCTCCAAGATCAGTTGGGCGCAACGTAGTCTTGCATTTCTGCGTGTTAAAGAGGAATTTCTTCAAACGGGTTTTGCAAGAATACTGGTGTGGTGCGGCGATGAATTGGGACGATTTGCGGTATTTTCTGAGTGTAGCACGAATGGAGAGCCTTTCCGGCGCTGCGCGACACCTCAAGATCGACCCGGCAACGGTCGGACGTCGTATCGCGCGGCTGGAAGAGGCGGTAGGCGCCGCCCTGTTCGCCAAAAGCCCGCAGGGCTATGCGCTGACGGATGCGGGCCAGCGCCTGATGGCCCATGCGACGCGGGCCGAGGCCGCCCTGGTTGCGGGCGAGGCGGAAATTGCCGGGCAGGGCGCTGCAGGCCTGTCTGGGCAGATCCGTATCGGTGCACCGGACGGGGTCGCCAATTTCCTGTTGCCGCAGGTCTGCGCCGGTATCGTGGACGAAAACCCGGATCTGGAGGTGCAGATCGTCGCGCTGCCGAGGTTGTTCAATCTGTCCAGACGAGAGGCGGACATCGCCATTACCGTCAGCGCCCCGACCGCGGGCCGACTGACGGTTCAGAAGATCAGCGATTATCATCTGCATCTTGCTGCAACGCGTGGGTACCTGGCTGACCACCCGCCCATCACGCGCCTGGCCGATCTGGCGCGGCATCGGTTGGTGGGATACATCCCCGACATGATATTTGACAAGGAACTGGACTATCTGAGCGAGCTCGGGGCGGACCGCGTGCCTCTGGCTTCGAACTCGGTTTCGGTTCAGTTTCACTGGGTGGTACAGGGATGTGGCATCGGCATAATCCATGACTTTTCGCGCCGCGGTTACCCGGGGCTGGTCAAGGTCCTGCCAGATGTGGTCAGCCTGAAGCGCAGTTTCTACCTGGTGCGTCACGCCGATGACGGTCGGCTTGAACGGATGAACCGATTTGCGGCGCTGCTTGCTGAGCGATTGAAAGCGGAAATCGCTCATTGTGAAGCGCTTGCTTGACTTGGCCTGCACACTACCGGAGGCTTGTTGTCGAGGAGTGAGGTTCAACCAAGGGAGGAATCGCATGCTGGTTCAGCAGATTCTAAAAGGCAAATCCACCGAGGGTGTGTTCACCGTCAGCCCGGATACACCCGTGCATGAAGTGGCCCGGCTGTTGGCGGAAAAACGCATCGGCGGCCTGGTTGTCAGCACGGATGGCAAGCACGCCGAGGGCATCCTGTCGGAACGTGATATCGTGCGGGCCCTTGCCGCACGCGGGGCAAGTTGCCTGGAGATGGCGACTTCGGCCCTGATGACCAAAGATCCGATCTGCTGCACGCTGGACATGATGTCCGACGAGGTGCTGCGCAAGATGACCGAGGGCCGGTTTCGCCACATGCCGGTGACCAAGGACGGGGAGCTGGTGGGCATCGTGACGATCGGTGATGTGGTCAAGGCGCGGCTGACGCAACTATCGGCCGAGAAGGATGCGCTGGAAGGCATGATCATGGGGCATTGAGCCGTCCCTTGACGGGGCGGTGAAACAGCCGGGCGCCACCTGACAGGTGGCGCCTTTTTCATGTCGGGCAGGGGTGTTGCGTGATGCACCCGGGTGGCGTTTGGGGTATTGAGACGTGAAAGTTTCAAGTCGCCCCTTGCAATCGGATGCGCAATATTGTTGCGTGCGGCAAAGGCAAAACCCGTGGAGAGCCCCTCATGCGTATCGGACTGTATCCCGGAACCTTTGATCCCATCACCCTTGGCCATATCGACATTATCCGCCGCGCCGCCGCCTTGGTGGACCGGCTGGTCATCGGGGTGGCGATCAACCGTGACAAGGGGCCGCTGTTTTCGCTCGAAGAGCGTGTGGGGATGATCGAAGCCGAATGCGGGGCGTTGTCGCGCCAGACCGGAACGGAAATCATCGTGCACCCATTCGAGAACCTGCTGATCCAATGCGCGCGCGACGTGGGTGCGGGCATCATCGTGCGTGGTTTGCGGGCGGTGGCGGATTTTGAATATGAATACCAGATGGTCGGGATGAACCGGTCGCTGGATTCCTCGGTCGAGACAGCGTTCCTGATGGCCGATGCCAAGCACCAGGCCATCGCGTCCAAGCTGGTCAAGGAAATCTGCCGTCTGGACGGGGATGTCTCGAAATTCGTCCCCGCCGCCGTCAATGACAAGTTGAAGGCGAAATTCGCCTGACCCTCAGTCGCGCGGCATGTCGCGTGATGCCTGGCGGATGAAATCGGCGCATGCGTCAGGCTGGGTGACGGGCAGCATGTGCCCGCCTTCGATCAGCGTCAAGGAAATCCGGGGGTGCATCGCGACCAGCTCCTTTCCCTGACGGGTATGATCCAGGGTGCGATCCTGGGCACCATAAAGGATGCGAACGGGCAGGGTGAGGCCGTCGTAATTTTCGGACATCTGCTTTAGACCGCGACCCGAGGCCATGAAATCGCGGCTGGTATTGAAAAAATGCCGTGGACGCAGGCCAAGAAGCCCGCCGCCCTGGGTGGGGGCGCTGGCAGGCATCGCCTCGGGCCCGTAGATCTGATCGAGCACCACGGCTGCGTTGCGAAAACCGCCGGGCGTCGCCAGCGTCCAGGCCACCAGCCACCGCAGCCAGTTGCTTGAGATCTTGAGATTGTTGAAAGCCGCCGCCGGAGCGTCCTTGGACGGCAGGGTCAGTGGCGCCAGCAAGGCAAGCCCACGCAACTTTTCCGGAGCATGAAGTGCCATGGCGAGCGAGATCGCACCGCCGAGTGAGTGCCCGACGACGATCGGTTTTTCGATCTTTAACGCCTCCATCACCTCGAACATCAGTGTGGCATTTTCGGCGTGTCCGGTGGGGGCATTGTCGGGGCGATCGGAATAACCCATGCCGGGGCGGTCGATGGCGATGACACGATGGTCCCGCGCCAGGTTGTCGATCAGTCCGCAGTCGAAATTGCCCAGCTGGCCGCCGAGACCATGTATCAGAAGGATCGCCGGACCGGTGCCTCGGTCGACATAATGCAGTTTACCTGTGGAAATCCGCGTGAACTGCCCACGCGGCGGCACGATTTTTTCGATGCGTATTTTCCAGCGCAGCGTATAGGACAGCAGGCCGATGCCCCACAGCAATGCCACGAACAGAAGGATCGCGAGGAGTGTCAGAAGTGTGCTCATTCAGTCCGTCCTGGATGTCTTGGGCTGGGTCCGTCCTGGGCCGAAACTGGGCTGTCTAGCGCCAGAAGGCAATCCATTCCAGAAAGACGGACATCTTGCGCAGCAGGAACAGGCTGTATGTGCCATCGGCAAGGACCGCATCGGCACCCAACCCCGCCAGGATGAGCGCGCTGAGGACGATCGCGGTCGTGTTGGTCATTGCGGCCTCTGCATCCTGAGTGTCGTGATCATTGCCCAGGGCAAAGGATTGGGCAAGACGCGTATTTCAAGGCAAAGGAAAACCCCGACCGCAGGTTTTGCGGGCGGGGCAGCGATACGAAACAGGGAACTTGCAAGTCAGGGTCTTATCTTAGCGGATCAACCCGCCAACGACGCCGGCCATGTCGGCCATGCGGTTGGAAAAGCCCCATTCGTTGTCATACCATGACAGGATGCGCACCATGGTGCCGCCGATGACCTTGGTCTGGTCCAGCGCCACGGTCGAGGATCGCGGATCATGGTTGAGGTCGACCGACACCAGTTTTTCGGTCGTCACACCCAGAATCCCTTTGAGGGGGCCGGATTCCGACGCCTTGACCAGGGCCGCGTTGATTTCTTCTGCGGTGGTTTCGCGCGAGGCGGTGAACGTCAAGTCGACGCAGGAGACGTTGGGCGTGGGGACGCGGATTGCGACGCCGTCGAGCTTGCCCTTGAGCTCGGGCAGAACCAGGCCGACCGCCTTTGCAGCACCTGTCGATGTCGGGATCATCGACATCGCCGCAGCACGGGCGCGGTAGAGGTCAGAGTGTGCCCGGTCCAGCGTCGGCTGATCGCCGGTGTAGGAGTGGATCGTCGTCATGAAGCCATGTTCGATCCCGACGGTGTCGTTCAGCACCTTGGCCACCGGGGACAGGCAGTTCGTGGTGCAGGACGCATTCGAGATCACCATGTGATCCGAGGTTACCGAGCCATGGTTGACACCGTAGACGGCAGTGACGTCGGCGTCGGTGCAGGGGGCCGAAACCAGGACGCGGGCCGACCCGTTTTCAAGGTGGCGCGCTGCCGTGTCACGCTTGGTGAAAAAGCCGGTGCATTCCAGCGCCACGTCGACGCCCTTCCAGGGCAGCTCCTCGGGGTTGCGGATGGCGGTGACCTTGATCTTGCCCTGCCCCATGTCCATCCAGTCGTCGCCGGTCTTTACTTCGCCGTTGAAACGGCCATGCACGCTGTCATAGCGAAACAGGTGGGCATTGGTTTCAACCGACGTCAGATCGTTGACGCCGACGACTTCTATATCGGTGCGGCCGCTTTCAGCGATGGCGCGCAGCACGTTGCGCCCGATGCGACCGAACCCGTTAATCGCGACAGTGGTGACCATGATCCTGTTCCTTTCTTCCGCGCAGAGGCGGGTGTTTTGCAGGTTAGCGCTAACACGTTTGGCCTGAAAATCCACCCTTTGGGGCTAAAGGTCAAGAGGTGCGTGCCCAAACGACAAAGGGCCCGCCAGAATACCTCTGGCAGGCCCTTCATGGACGCATGGACAGCTTAGTGTTGCAGGTGACCAAGGGCCGCGGCGACATCGGCCATGCGGCAGGAAAAGCCCCATTCGTTGTCATACCACGACAGCACGCGCACAAGACGGCCGCCAGAGACCTTGGTCTGGTCGGGCGCAAAGATCGAACTTTGTTCGGTATGGCAGAAATCGATGGAAACCTTGGGTTCGGGGTCATAACCCAGAACATGGCCCATGTGGCCGGCGGCAGCTTCGCGCACCACTTCGTTGACGTCGTTCACGGTGACGTCTTTTTTCGCAATGAACGTCAGGTCGACGCAGGACACATTCGGCGTCGGGACGCGGATCGAGGACCCATCCAGTTTGCCGGCCAGTTCCGGCAAGACCAGGCCGATGGCCTTGGCGGCGCCGGTCGAGGTGGGAATCTGGCTCATCGCGGCGGCGCGGGCGCGGTAGAGATCCTTGTGGCGGCGGTCCATCGTTGGCTGATCGCCGGTGTAGGAGTGGATGGTGGTCATGATGCCGCTCTCGATGCCGATGGCGTCGTTCAGCACCTTTGCCAGAGGCGCCAGGCAGTTGGTGGTGCAGGATCCGTTGGAGATGACCGTATCGCTCTCGACCAGGCTGCGGTGGTTGACGCCATAGACGATCGTTTTCGAGACGTTGGTCGCAGGGGCCGAAATCAGTACGGCCTTGGCCCCGCGTTCACGGTGGATATTGGCCTTGATGCCGTCGTTGAACTGGCCGGTGCATTCCAGCACGACGTCGACGCCTTCCCAATCCAGTTCGGACGGATCGTAGGTGGAAAAGACTTCCATCGGGCCGCGTCCGATGTCCATCGTATTGCCGGCGACCTTGACCTCGTTCCCGAAGCGGCCGTGCACGGAGTCGTATTTCAGCAGATGCGCGTTGGTTTCGATCGGGCCGGTGGCATTGATCTTGACGACATGGACATCGTTGCGGGCGGCTTCGGCGATATGCGCAAGGGTGCAACGCCCGATACGGCCAAAGCCATTGATCCCCAGTGTGATGGTCATCCCGATGTCTCCTGCATGTCAGCTTGGCCCTGTCTATAGACGCGGGTTGTCGCAAGAGTAAGACAAAATTCTATTTAAGGACAAAGTGTTAGCGGAAACATCATCGGTTTTTCAATGGTTGCGCTAACCCTTGGGCAGGGTTCGCGCTAACAGTTTGCGCCAACGGTCGAGAGGTGTTGGGGGCACCGCCCGGGAAGAGAATCTCCGGGATTGAGGCGCGGCAGTGGCACGTCGGTATTTGGGCGGTATCTGAGCGGTAACCGGACGGTGCACGCCGCCTTGGCGGGCGTTGCGTGCCGAAGGCGCGGGCGCGGTATCGGCGCCTCCGCGGCCGGCGCGTGGCAAGACCGGATCGTGAGAGGGCGCATTCGCGACGGGGGCAAACTGCCACGTCGGCGCGCGGCGTCGCCGGAACCGGGTCATGGGGAAATACCGAGAGGCCGGCACGCGCAAAGCCGGATCCTGCAAGAGCGGGGCGCCGAAGTTCCGAAACGCCGGACCCCGCAAGGACGGTCTGCGACCTGCCGGAACGCAGAGTGTCGCGATGGCGAAGAGGGGGGGGGAGCTGTGAAGGGGGTGAAACGCGAAAAGGCCGGGCGGGGAAACGATCCCTTGCCCGGCCTTTTGCAATTCGGTGCGGTCGTGCGTCAGAGCAGCGCCTTGACCTTTTCGGCAATCGCCTCGGCGGTGATGCCGAATTTTTCGTACAGCGTTTCGGCAGGGGCAGAGGCACCAAAGCCCTCCATCCCGACGAACGCCGACTTGGCCTCGCGGCCGCGTTCGCCCATCAGCCACTTGTCCCAGCCCAGGCGCACGCCTGCCTCGACCGCGACGCGGACAGGACCGGCGGGCAGCACGCGCTTGCGGATCGCTTCGTCCTGCGCCTCGAACAGTTCCCAGCAGGGCATGGAGACGACACGGGTGCCGATGCCCTCGGCCTCCAGCAGCGCGCGGGCATCCATGGCGATGGCCACTTCGGAGCCGGTGGCCAGCAGGATCGCCTGACGTTTGCCGGTCGCATCGGCCATGACGTAGGCACCCTGGGCCGAAAGGTTCTTGTTCTTGTGATCCGTGCGCAGCGTCGGCACGTTCTGGCGCGTCAGCGACAGGGTGGACGGGGTGCCTGTCTGGCTGAGCGCCAGTTCCCACGCTTCGGCGGTTTCAACCACATCGGCGGGGCGGAACACCAGCATGTTGGGCGTGGCGCGCAGCATCGCCAGGTGTTCGACCGGCTGGTGCGTCGGGCCATCTTCGCCCAGGCCGATGGAATCGTGGGTCATGACGTAGATGGTCGAGGTGCGCATCAGCGCCGACAGGCGCATCGCGGGGCGGGCATAATCGGTAAAGCACATGAAGGTGCCCGAATAAGGTTTTAGCCCGCCGTGCAGCGCCATGCCGTTCATCGCGGAGGCCATGCCGTGTTCGCGGATGCCCCAGTGCACGAAGCGTCCCTTGCGGTTGTCGACGTCGAAGACACCGAGGTCGGCCGTGAGCGTGTTGTTCGAGCCGGTCAGGTCAGCCGATCCGCCGACGGTCTCGTCCATCACGGGGTTGATCACCTCAAGCGCCATTTCGGACGCCTTGCGGGTCGCGACGTTCGGCTGGCTTTCGGAAACCTGCTTTTTCAGGGCGCGCACGACGGCGGCCAGCTTGTTCGGCACTTCGCCCGCAAGGCGGCGGTTGAATTCGCCCTGGCGACGTTCGGACAAGGCCGCGAAACGCTCTTGCCATGCGGTGTATTCCGACGCGCCGCGCGCGCCGATCGCTTCCCACGCCGATTTGACATCGGCGGGGACTTCGAACGCGCCGCTGGTCCAGCCATAGGCGGCCTTGGCGGCGGCCATCTGATCGGGGTTGGTCAACGCGCCGTGGCCCTTGGAGGTGTCCTGTGCGGCGTGGCCCAGGGCGATATGGGTCTTGCAGGCGATCATCGAGGGCTTGCCGGCGTTCTTGGCGGCCGTGATCGCGGCGTCGATCGCTTCGGGGTCGTGACCGTCGATTTCCTGCACATGCCAGCCCGCCGCCTTGAAGCGCAGGGGCTGATCGGTGCGGTCGGACAGGTCTACCGTGCCGTCGATGGTGATATTGTTGTTGTCCCAGAAGACGATGAGCTTGGAGAGTTCATGACGCCCGGCAAGGGCGATCGCCTCCTGGCTGACGCCCTCCATCAGGCAGCCGTCGCCGGCGATGACATAGGTGTGGTGATCCACGACCTTTTTCGAGAACTGGGCGCGCAGCATTTCCTCGGCCATGGCAAAGCCGACCGAGTTGGCCAGGCCCTGACCCAGCGGGCCGGTCGTCGTCTCGATCGCGTCGGCCAGGAAGTTTTCCGGGTGGCCGGCGGTGCGGGCGCCCCACTGGCGGAAATTGCGCAGCTCTTCTATGGGGAACTGTTCGTAGCCGGTCAGGTGCAACAGGGAATAGAGCAGCATCGAGCCGTGGCCCGCCGACAGGATGAAACGGTCGCGGTCCGGCCAGTTCGGCTGGCTCGCGTCGAATTTCAGGTGCTTTTCGAACAGCACGGTCGCGACATCTGCCATGCCCATCGGCATCCCGGAGTGACCGGAATTGGCGGCGGCAACGGCATCAAGGGTCAACGCGCGGATTGCGGTGGCCTTGGACCAATGTTCGGGATGGGCGGAGCGCAGGGCGTCAATATCCACGGCAGGTTTCCTCTGTCCTGGGGGCGGTGATAGCCGAAATGTTAGCGCTGCTCTTATCAGCCGCACAGTGAAAGGCAAGCAGAGCCGGGCATTTCGGCCAGAAAACGCGGGCTATTTGGGAAAGTCCGGGGCATTCGCTACACTTGCCGTATGTCAACCTGGACCTATGATTCGCCAGATAAGTCAAAAGGCTGGGCGGATTGCTTCACGTGACGCCGGACGATATGAAAACCCGGATGCAAGTGCGCGCGGACCGGGATAAGACAGCCGGAACCAAGGGTTGGCATCGCGATTTTCCGGTGGTTGCCGGGACAGTTGCGCGGGTTGGCCGCAGTTTGATGAGGGCAGATGAGTAATCTCGAAGACTTGCAGGGCCGCATTCTTGCGGCGATGGAGCGCATAGGCGCGGGCCTTGACGGGCTGGAGCCGGTCAGGGAGGCGCCGGAACCTGCCGCACCGGGCGAAAGCGTGGAAGACCTGATGCAGGCGCTTGAGGACGAGCGCTATGTCAGTGCCCAGCTGGAAGAGCGCGTCCGTGCTCTGCATGAGCGCCAGGACGAGCTGGAGGCCGAGCTTGAGACCGCGCGCAACGCGCCAGCGGTGCTGCCGGTGGATGATACCGCCGCCGAGGTGATTGCCGCACTTGGCCAGATGGAAAACGAAATCAACAAGTTGCGGGCCGTGAACGCGCATCTGCGTGAAAACAACCGGGCGATGCGCGACGTGCTGGCCAGCGGTGCCGGCGTCGAGGCCGACCTGCTGAGCGCCTCGGTCGAGGCCGAAGTGGAGGCCCTGCGGGCGGATCATGCCGCGGCACAGGCGCAGGCCGAGGCTATTCTGGCCGCGCTGGCGCCCTTCGTCGCAGAACCCGAAACTGATCCCGAAACCGGAGAGAGCTGATGCCTGAAGTCGAAATTTCCGTTGGTGGCCGCACGTTTGATGTCGCCTGCCAGGAGGGCGAGGAAGCGTTTCTTCAGGCGGCGGCGGCGATGCTGGACAGCGAAGCCTCTGTTCTTGTTGAACAAACCGGGCGTATCCCCGAAACCCGCATGTTGCTGATGTCGGGCCTGATGCTGGCGGATCGGACCGCCGGGGTCGAAGACAAGGTCAAGGGGCTGGAAGACGAGATCGCGGCGCTGAAGGCCGAGCTGACCGCGTTGAAAAGCGCCCCGCCGCCTGAGCCGCAGCGTGTCGAGGTGCCGGTGGTCCCAAATAGCGTGACCGATACGCTGGCTGAACTGGCGGCACAGGCCGAAGCGCTGGCCGACCGGGTGGAGGAGCGCGGCACGGCGAGCTGAGCTGCGCAGGTGTCTGACAATAAGGTGTTGAATATGTTGCGAATTGCGCTGATGTCGCTGATGCTCTCGGGGCTGTCCGGGCCGCTTTTGGCACAGGAGAACCCGCTGATCCGGGCGATCTATACCTGCGAGCGCGGGGTGCAGATCCCGGTGGTCTACATCAACGGCGACACGTCGGTCGCGGTGCTGTGGGCCGAGGGGCAGCTGATCACGCTGGAGCGCGCCGAGTCGGGGTCTGGTGCGCGCTATATGACGCCACCGAACACCTCGGGGTATGTCTGGTGGAGCAAGGGCAACACCGGCAAACTTGACTGGTTTGACAATGACATAGGCGAAGAGGTCACCCTCTTCGCCTTCTGTGAAACCGAGGAATAAACCCCGGTGCGTCAGCCGTTGGCGGCGCGGATCTTTTCGGCGGCGTCCTTGTCGTAGGAAACGCCGTTTTCCTCGAACAGGCTGTCGAGTTCGCCCGACAGGGTCATTTCCGTGATGATGTCGCAGCCGCCGACGAATTCACCCTTGACGTAGAGCTGGGGAATGGTGGGCCAGTCGGAGTAATCCTTGATGCCTTGACGAATGTCTGCATCGGCCAGGACGTTCACGTCGGAATAGGTCACGCCCATGTAGTTGAGCACCCCGGCGACGCGGCTGGAAAACCCGCATTGCGGCATTTCCTTAGTGCCCTTCATGAACAGAACGACGTCGTTTGCTTTTACGACGTCAGAGATTTTTTCTTTAACATCAGTCATTTGGTGTCTCCGTTTGGACGGGCGCGGCGGCTGCGGCAGCCGGTCCGCGTTTGATCGTGATCAGCCAGATATGGCGGCCATCCTAGCGCATTTCACGCGAATTGAAACCGCTCTGACGGGCGGGGCCCTGTCAGGGGGCGCGGGTGGTCAGGGCGAGGGCGTGCAGTTCGCCTGCGGGGCCGTCCATCTTGCCCTTCAACGCCGCATAAACCTCGCGTTGCTGCTGGACGCGGTTCTTGCCACGAAAGCTTTCGTCCACGATCATGGCCGAGAAATGGGCACCATCGTCGCCCTGCACCTCGATCTGCGCATTGGGGAAGCTTTCGCGGATAAGTGCTTCGATATCCGAGGCCTGAATTGACATGCAACTCTCCGTATTCGTCGTCGTGGAAAATGTAGGCCTTGCCGGGTGTGTCCGCAAGAGCCGTGGTTTTTGCCCCCCCTTCGAATGGCGCCCAAGGGCGGTCAAAAAGGGGGGGCGGTATCCGAGCGGTGCCGTGTCGGTATCACGTCGGTATTGTCGCGCGACATTTCAACCGGGCCAGATCAGCACAATCGTCAGCACGATCGGCTGGCCTGGCCCGGCGGCGATGCCGCGTCCTTGCCGTCAGGCGAAGGCGGCAGCGAAGCTGGAGCGATAGAGCGCGGCAAGATCCGACAGCGGCGCGGACTGGCCACCGAAGGTCACGTTGTCGCCGCCGAACTTGCCAACCGAGTGCAGCGGCACCCCGGCACGACCGGCATTGACCATCAGCGCCTCGGCTGAATCGAAGTTGCAGGCGATCAGGTAGCGGCCCTGATCCTCGCCAAACAGCTCTGCCTGGTCGGAGGTGGTCAGGGTGACGCCGGAGCCGGCGGCCTCGGCCATCTCGAAGGCGGCGAGGGCGAGGCCCCCGTCGGAGATATCGGTGCAGGCGGTGATCCAGTCGGTGTTTTCGCGAATGAAGGTGCCGTTGCGCTTTTCGACCTCAAGGTCGACCGGCGGGGCGTCGCCCTCGACCCGGTTGAAAACTTCGGCCAGCAGGGCGGACTGGCCCAGGTGGCTGCCAAGATCGCCCACCATCAGCAGAACGTGACCGTCGCGGGCCTTGCCGGTGATCGCCTTTGACGCATCGGCAATCAGGCCGACCGCGCCGATGGTCGGCGTCGGCAGGATGCCCGAGCCGTCAGTTTCGTTGTAGAGCGACACGTTGCCCGAGACGATCGGCATGTCGAGCGCGGCAACCGCAAGGCCGATGCCTTGGATCGCGCCGACGAACTGGCCCATGATCTCGGGCTTTTCGGGGTTGCCGAAGTTCAGGTTGTCGGTGCTGGCGAGGGGCAGGGCGCCGACGGCAGAGAGGTTGCGGTACGCCTCGGCCACCGCCTGCTTGCCACCCTCGACCGGGTTCGCCTTGACGTAGCGCGGTGTCACGTCGGAGGTGAAGGCGAGGGCCTTTTTCGTGCCATGCACCCGGATGATGCCGGAGCCGAGGCCGGGACCGCGGGTGGTATCGGCCATCACCATCGAATCGTATTGGTCATAGACCCAGTGTTTCGAGGCGTAGTTGGGCGAGGAGATCAGCGCGCGCAGCCCGTCGATGGGATCGACGGAGGGAATTTCGAGCAGCGGTTCGGCGGGCGGGGTCGGCACATGCGGGCGGTCGTATTCGGGGGCATTGCCCGAGAGCGCGCGCAGGGGCAGATCGGCCATCACCTGACCGTTGTGTTCGATGAGAAAGCGATCCTCGGCAATCGTCTCGCCCACGATGGCGAAATCGAGATCCCATTTTTCGAAAACGGCGCGGGCGACGTCTTCTTTTTCGGGGCGCAGCACCATGAGCATCCGCTCCTGGCTCTCTGACAGCATCATCTCGTAGGCGGTCATGTTTTCTTCGCGGCAGGGCACGAGGTTGAGGTTGAGCTTGACGCCCAGCTGCCCCTTGTCGCCCATTTCCACCGCCGAGCAGGTCAGGCCCGCCGCGCCCATGTCCTGGATCGAGATGACCGCGCCGGTCTGCATCAGTTCCAGGCAGGCCTCCATCAGGCGTTTTTCGGTGAAGGGGTCACCGACCTGAACAGTGGGGCGCTTTTCCTCGATCGTGTCGTCGAATTCGGCAGAGGCCATGGTGGCGCCGCCGACGCCATCGCGCCCGGTCTTGGCGCCAAGGTAGACGACGGGCATTCCGACACCGGAGGCGGCGGAGTAGAAGATCTTGTCGGCATCGGCCAGCCCGGCGGCAAAGGCGTTGACCAGGCAGTTGCCGTTGTAGGCGGGGTCAAAGCGGACCTCGCCACCCACGGTGGGCACGCCGAAGCAGTTGCCGTAACCGCCGACACCTTCCACGACGCCGTGCACGAGCTGCCTGGTTTTTGCCAGCGCCGGGTCGCCAAAGGAGAGCGAGTTCATCGCGGCGACGGGGCGCGCGCCCATGGTAAAGACATCGCGCAGGATGCCGCCGACGCCGGTCGCCGCGCCCTGATAGGGTTCGATGTAGGAGGGGTGGTTGTGGCTTTCCATCTTGAAGACGACGGCCTGGCCATCGCCGATGTCGACCACGCCGGCGTTTTCGCCGGGGCCGCAGATGACCTGCGGGCCGGTGGTGGGCAAGGTGCGCAGCCATTTCTTGGAAGACTTGTAGGAGCAATGTTCATTCCACATTGCCGAAAAGATGCCGAGTTCCGTGAACGTCGGTTCGCGCCCGATGATGCGAAGGACTTCGGCATATTCCTCGGGTTTGATCCCGTGGCTCGCGATCAACGCTTCGGTGATTGCCGGTTCTTGCATGATTGTCCCCTCTGACGATGGGCCCCGATTTACGCGACTGGCGCGCGATGGGAAAGGGCTTGGCGCAAAAATGCCGCTGCTGTTGTGTCGTTGCGCGGCACGGCGGGGGATCGGCATGGTTTCAGGGCATCGGAGGGGGCCGAAGGGGGGGGACGCAGCGGTCTGACGCCCCGTGCGCCGACCCCGGACATAAGAGAAGGGGACGCGGCCTGCGCCACGTCCCCTTTCACGCCCCGGTCGGGGCTGAGCGATTCACCTGTGAACGGTTGCCGATCAGAAGCGGGTTTCGGCAGGGTTGGCGGGGACGATGTCGCCGCGGCGGTCATAGGTGGTGTTGCTTGCCAGGGGGATGCCCCGGGTCACGACCATCGGCGCATCGCCGCGTTTGGCGGGCACGATTTCGCCGCGACGGTCGTAGGTGAACTCGGTCGCCACGGTGTTGGATTTTTCGGTGTGGCTGATCGGTGCGGACAGGCGACCGCTGCGTTCGTATGCGGTGGTGTCACGAGCATTGGTCGCGGCCATCGCGGAGAGCGGCAGAAGCGTGGCAACAACGGCACCGGAGATGATTTTTGTAAACGTGGTCATGATCTTGGTCCTTTTCAATCTTTTGCCGGACGATCCCGTCTCGGCGTCTGTAGAGTATCTAGGGGCGCCGATGGGACTTCGGTATGGGCGGCAGTGAACAGCGCGGCTGCATGTGCGCACCGACTGAAAGTGATCCGGCCGGAACGCGATCCGGCGAGCCGGATTGCCACCTGCGGGGGAGGGGAGAGCAGCGGGGGAGACGGGCGGATTCGCGCGGGTGTGGCGCGGATCCTGTTATGCTCAAACCCTGAACTGCGGCCGGCACGCCGGGGGCGGAGACGGGACCGGGATACAAAAAAGGGACCCGGTTTCCCGGATCCCTTTTTCGTCTTGTCGGTCTTGAGCTGGCCCGAACCGTCTCAGGTCGGGGCCGAAATCACCTACTATCAGTTGGTGATGGACTCTTCGCCGGTTTTGGCCTGGAAGGTCGCCTTGATGGCGTCAAAGTCGCCGGTCATGACCAGATTGCCGTCGGTGTTGATCTTGCTGACGGGCAGGATGGCACGCATGGAAGAGGTTTCCAGCATTTCGTCCAGGGCCACTTCGGCCAGCAGGTCACCGTTGGGCTGTTCATAGACGCTGTTCACGGCGCCGACCGATTTGTTGTCGCTGGAGACGACCAGTTGACCGTCAAGCGGCGAGTCGACCAGCTTGGCGTTGGCCAGCAGCGAGTCGAAGTCGCCTTCAGCGACCGGGATCATGTCGGGGCCGTTGGCCTTGGTCGCGATGATGGCGTCGGAGAAGCGCTTGGCCGGATCCATTTCGCCCTGACGGTCGTATTCTTCGTCCGTCACGACTTTGCCGTCGTTCATGCTGGTGACGTCTTTTGCGGACGTGCGACCGGAGTCTTGCTGCGTCGCGTCGTCGCTGTTCAGGGTTTGGGTCTGGGCAACTGCCGCGAGGGGCAGAAGAGCTGCAACGGATGCGCCGGCGAGGAATTTTGCAAAGGTGTTCATGGTCTTACTCCTTAGGTTCGTTCGTCGTTATCGTTGGGAATGCAATGCGCGGTGAGGCGAATGGTTCCGCCGAAATCGCACACATCACGCTCCCGTGATTTGCCGTGAGAGGTGGATTTCGGACGCCGCGCGCTCAGCGATCGAGAATTTCATGAGCCGTTACGGGGTGATAGCCCCGAGGCAGGGCGCCGCGACATGTGCAAAAAACAAAATGTACTTTTCTTGAATGAAGGACGGAATCCCAGGCTGTGCCGGCCTGATGGCGGGCCGCAGGCCGCGCGCGGGCGGTGCATTACCGGGCAGGTCCGTGCAGTCGCGGGGGGATCGGGCCGCACGACACGGCTGTTGAATCGCATGGGCCCAGGGCGTGACGCGTGGGCCAGCGCGGGACAGGCGCAACAATCGGGCGGTTCACAGGTGGAGCAGGGCAAGCGGGCGCGGCGCGGCGATGCGCATGCCGGAAGGCGACGATGCGTATCTCGGCTGGCAGGCATAAGGGCGCGGGGGCGGACATATAGAAAGGGACGCGGTTCACCGCATCCCTTTTCAGGCCCGTGTCCGGGCGGGTGATCAATCACGCGGGGCGATCAATCTTGCGTTGCGATGGCCATCCGTCGTTCTGCCAGACGACCGGCACCGTCTTCTTGGCCGGGCTTATTGGTTGGGGTGCGCCGGAACGAACTCACCACGACGGTCGTAGGTCAGGTTGGTTGCAACGCTGTTGCCTTTGGTCACGGTCAGGGGCTGGTCGCCGGGCTTTGCAGGGACGATCTCGCCGCGGTTGTCGTAGGTGTACTGCGTCGCCACGGTGGTGGAATCCGCGTTGCGGGTGATCGGTGCCGACAGGCGGTTGCTACGGCTGTAGGTCGCGTCGTCTTGTGCATTGGTGTTGGCGAATGCCGACAGCGGCAGAAGAGCGACAACGGCGGCGCCGGAGAGGATTTTCGTGAAGGTAGTCATAGCTTTAGTCCTTTTCAGATTGTCGCCGGGACGATCCCGTCTCGGCGTCTGTGAAGGATCTATGACGGAGGAGCGGCATCCGCTATATGCCGAGATGAACAGTTCAGTTTGCAAAAATGCACAGGGTGACACCCCTTGAAATCACAAGGCGCGCCACGTCGAAAAAACCGGACGTTCAGAGCATGAGACGTGCCGAATCGCTCGGCCCTCCGCAGGGGGCATCTCTGGCATATTTCGTGGGGGATAAAAAAAAGGCCGGACACGAAGTCCGGCCAAGTCCAACAGGGAGGTATGAAGATGATGCGCTGGTAAGCAGCACCATCGTCGAAAGCTGAAATATGCGCCGGAGTTGAAACGATCAAGTCCGAAAATACCCCCATTTCAACATGCCTGCCATGCGCCGGGCGCAAGGGCGGGCTGCGGCGGCGCGGCGCTGACCCTTGAGGGTGGCGCGGGCGGATGGGGTGTATCGGCGGTTCGGGGCGTGTTTCCCTGTTATTGTCAGGCCTTTCGGCCCTGGCCGCCATGGCGCGGGCGAGGCCCGACGCGCCAGCCCCGCGCCCTGGTCATGGCTGGGGGAGGGAGGTGCGACATCTATGCGGGGCGTTTTCCACCGGCGGGATCGTGCGCTCGCCTATGATGCGCATGGTCAGTCGTCCTCGCTCTCACGCTCGCGCAGCTCTCGCAGGTTGCGGCGGTGCGAGATGATTTCCTCCTGCACGAAATCGCGGAAGGCGGCGACGCGCTTGGAATGGCGCAACTCTTCCGGGAAGGCGAGGAAAACGGGGACTTCGACGGATTCGATATCAGGGAAGACCCGTTCGAGATTCGGGAAATCCTCAATCAGGTAATCCGGCAGCACGCCGATGCCGAGGTCGTGGATGACCCCTTGCAGCACGCCGAAGTAATTGTTCACGGTCAGGTTGGAATGCACATCGTTCGCCAGCAGGCGGTTGATCAGCGACGCCCCGGCCGAAACCTGCGGTGCGCTTGGCGCCTGGCAGATCAGGCGGTGCGAAGACAGCTCCTCCAACCGTTCGGGGCGACCCATCTTGGCGAGGTAGCCCGAGCTGGCATAGCACCGCATCCGGATCGACATCAGCCGCTTGCGGATCAGGTCGGCCTGCGAGGGTTCCTTCATGCGCACGGCCACGTCGGCCTCGCGCATCGGCAGGTCGAGCACGCGTTCCTCAAGCATCAGGTCGATCTTGAGGTCGGGGTACTTGTCATAGAGTTTCGGCAGGCGCGGCGCCAGCCAGAGCGTACCGAAGCCGACGGCGGTTGTGACGCGCAGCTCTCCGAAGACCTCTTCTTCGGAATCGCGAATGCGGGCGGTGGCGGTATCGAGCCGTTTGGCCATGGAGCGCGTGGCATCGAACAGCAGTTCGCCCTGTTCGGTCAGAATCAGCCCGCGCGCATGACGGTGAAACAGCGTTGTGTTCAGGCTTTCCTCAAGCCCGCGGATCTGGCGGGAGACGGCGGATTGAGACAGATGCAGCGCATCCCCGGCGTGGGTGAGACTGCCAGCATCCGCAACTGCGTGGAAAATTCTGAGCTTGTCCCAGTCCATCATACCCAATTCTGTTGTTCCTGATCAGATGCGAAAATGTTCATCGCATTCAATGATTACGTCAATGATAACGGGGAAGATACCCGTTTTCGTCGGGCCCCCCATAGCGGCGACTATAGGGCAGTGACAGGAATTTTTTGAATTTTGCTTTCAAAGGTCACCCATCGTGACCTAACGTTGCCCTATATTAAGGCAAGAGGAGGCACAATCATGACCCAACCTCGGATCAGCCTGAACGACAGGTTCGACCTGACCAAGTCCCCGGTGCTGCTGAATGGTACGCAGGCACTGGTGCGGCTCATGCTGGCACAGAAACAACGCGACCGAACACGCGGGTTGAACACCGCGGGCTTTGTCACCGGCTATCGCGGGTCCCCGCTGGGCGCGGTGGACCAGCAGATGCTGCGGGCGCAAAAGATCCTGACCGAGAATGATGTGCGTTTTCAGGAGGGCCTGAACGAGGATCTGGCCGCGACGGCCCTGTGGGGCAGCCAGCAGGCCGAGCTGCGCGGCGAGGGGCGGTACGACGGTGTCTTCGGGTTGTGGTACGGCAAGGGGCCGGGGGTGGACCGGTCGGGCGACGCGATGCGCCATGCCAACATGGCCGGGACTGCGGCGCATGGCGGCGTGCTGATGGCCATGGGCGACGATCATACCGGCGAAAGCAGCACCGTGCTGCACCAGAGCGAATGGGCGCTGGTGGATGCCTACATGCCCATCGTCAGCCCCGCCGGTGTGCAGGAGATCATGGACCTTGGCATCTATGGTTATGCGCTGAGCCGGTTTTCCGGCCTCTGGGTCGGCCTGAAGACGATGAAGGACACGGTCGAGGCGACGAGCGTCGTCGATGGCGATCCCGAACGGATGCAGATCACCTTGCCCGAGTTCGACATGCCCGAGGGCGGGTTGAACATCCGCCTTGGCGACAGCCCGCCCGCGCAGGAAGCGCGGATGATCGACTATAAACGCTATGCGGCAGAGGCGTTTGCCCGTGCCAACCGGATCGACAAACGGGTCTGGGGCAAGCCGGGGGCCAAGATCGGCTTTGTCGCCGCGGGCAAGAACTGGCTGGATCTGCAACATGCGCTGAGCCTGCTGGGCGTCGACGAGGCCGAGGCCGAGCGCCTGGGCATCACAACCTACAAGGTGGCGCAGGTCTGGCCGCTGGACATGCTGTCGTTTCACGACTGGGCCGAGGGGCTGGACCTGATCGTCGTGGTCGAGGAAAAGCGCAAGCTGATCGAGGTGCAGGTCAAGGAGGCGATCTTTGACGACCGCCGGGGCCGTCGCGTCTATGGCTGGCACAAGGGCGGGGGCGCGGGCAACATGCACGGGCCGGAGCTGTTCCAGACAAAGCTGGCGCTGGACCCGGTGATGATTGCAGAGCGTCTGGGCGCGATCCTGATCGAGGAGGGGCGCGACACCGACCGGATCAAGGCGGGGCTGTCGGCGCTTGGCGAGGTGCGGCGCAACGATAATGTCACCGATATTGCCGCGCGCCTGCCGTATTTCTGTTCGGGGTGTCCGCACAATTCGTCCACCAAGGTGCCGGAGGGCAGCCGCGCCTATGCCGGGATCGGCTGTCACTACATGGTGCAATGGATGGACCGCAAGACCGAAGGCTTTACCCACATGGGGGCCGAGGGCGCGAACTGGATCGGCGAGGCGCCGTTTTCGACGCGGGATCATGTGTTCCAGAACCTCGGGGATGGCACCTATAACCACTCCGGGGTTCAGGCGATCCGGGCCGCTTTGGCCAGTGGCGTGAACATCACCTACAAGATCCTGTTCAATGATGCCGTGGCGATGACCGGGGGCCAGGCGAACGAGGGCGGGCTGACCGCCTATCGCATCGCGCGCGAATTGCTGGCCATGGGTGTCACCCACGTGGCCGCCGTCTATGATGAAAAGGAAGAGCTGGACCTGACGCTGTTTCCGAAAGAGGTCAAGCTGAGTGAACGCGCTGACCTGGAAGAGGTGCAGAAAACCTGCACCGGCATCGAGGGCGTCAGTGCCATCATCTACGTGCAGACCTGCGCCGCCGAAAAACGCCGCCGCCGCAAGAAGGGCAAGTTTCCCGACCCCGACAAGCGCGTGTTCATCAACACCGACGTTTGCGAGGGCTGTGGCGATTGCGGCGTGCAGTCAAACTGCGTCTCTATCGTGCCGGTCGAGACCGAGCTGGGGCGCAAGCGGGCGATTGATCAGTCCAGCTGCAACAAGGATTTCAGCTGCCTCAAGGGGTTCTGCCCCAGTTTCGTGACGCTGGAGGGGGCGGTCGTACGCAAGGAGGCCGCCGACACGACCGCGCTGGAGCTGCCCGAGATGCCCGCACCTGAGGTCGCGCCGATCGTGGGGACGCATAATATCGTGCTGACCGGCGTGGGCGGCACCGGTATCGTCACCATCGGTGCGGTGCTGGCGCAGGCCGCGCAGATCGACGGCAAGGGCGCCGGCATGATGGAAATGGCGGGCCTGGCCCAGAAGGGGGGCGCGGTGCACATCCACCTGCGACTGGCCGAAACGCCGGACGCGATCAACGCCATTCGCGTGGCAACAGGCGAGGCGGATGCGCTGATCGGGGGGGATCTGGTGGTGTCGGCGGGGTCGAAAACGCTGGGTCTGATGCGCAGCGGCACGGCCGGTGGCGTGGTCAACAGCCACGAGATCATCACCGGCGATTTCACCCGCAACACCGAATTCGCGCTGCCTGCCGACCGTCTGGCGCTGCAATTGCAGGCGCGTCTGAACGACCGGCTGAGCCTGTTCGACAGTTCCGATCTGGCGAAGGCGACGATGGGCGACAGCATTTATTCCAACATGATGCTGTGCGGCGCGGCCTGGCAAAGGGGGCTGGTGCCGCTGAGCCATGACGCGATCCTTCAGGCGATCACGCTGAACGGGCAGGCGGTGGAGGCGAACAAGCGTGCCTTTGAGATTGGTCGTTGGGCGGTGCTGCATCCCGAACAGGCCGCGGCGATGCTGACGCCGAAAGTGGCCGAAGCGCCCAAGTCACTGGAGGAGCGCATTGCCTTTCGCGAGGCGCACCTGGTGGCCTATCAGAACAAGGCCTTGGCCCGGCGCTATCGTGCGGCGGTGGAGCGGTTCAGCGACGCGGCGCTGAAGGAAGCGGTGGCGAAAAGCTATCACAAGGTGCTGGCCTACAAGGACGAATACGAGGTGGCGCGGTTGCTGCTGGACACGCGCCGTAAGGCCGAGAAGGAGTTTTCGGGCGATTTCCGCATGACCTATCACCTGGCCCCACCCGTGGTCGAAAAGATCGGCAAGGACGGGCGCCCGGCCAAGCGCACCTTTGGTCAGTGGATGGGCGTACCCTTGGCGGTGATGGCGCGGCTGAAAGTCCTGCGCGGAGGGCCGCTCGATCTGTTCGGGCGCACCGGGGAACGCAGGATGGAGCGGGCGCTGATCAGCCAGTACGAGGCCGACATGGACAGGCTGCTGGCCGGTTATGACCCCGAAATGGCTGAAACCGCCCTTGCGCTGGCTGAATTGCCGCAGTCGATCCGCGGTTACGGTCCGGTCAAGGCAGCCAACGAAGCCCGGGCGGCGAAACAGCGCGAGGCGTTGCTGGCCGCACTGCAAGACGGGCCTGTGCGGGCCGCTGCCGAATAAAGGGGATCTTCATACAAAGCTGGAACGAATCCGGGGAGGTGACTAGATAGATCGAATACGCTGCTGATAGCCCGGATAACCAGCCATGACTGCGACTGTCCTGCCAAACCCTGATGGCGCGCGCCCCCCAACCCGGCGACAGGTCGCGCGTGAGCTGTCCTATGCCCATAGTGCGGCCACCAGGGCCGGTCGTGCGGTTATCCGTGTCATGGAAAATGTCCTGGGCCGTCATGCGCTGATCCGGCGCGCGGACGGCTACGATCGCGACATGGAGGAGGCCGGGCGTGATTTCTGGTCGATCATCATGGAGCGCTACGGGCTGAGCCTGAACGTGATCGGTGGGTCGATGGACAATATCCCCGCGACGGGGCCGCTGATCCTGATCGCCAATCATCCCTACGGTATCCTGGACGGGTTGATGATGGGGCACATCCTTCAGGAACGGCGGGGCGATTTCCGGGTGCTGGCCAACCGCGTGTTCAACAAGTCCAGCGATCTTGACCGCGTGATCCTGCCGATCAGCTTTGACGAGACCCGCGAAGCGGTGGCGATGAACCTGCAAACCCGCAAGGAATCGCTGCGCTATCTGGGGCAGGGCGGGGCGATCGGGGTGTTTCCCGGCGGCACGGTCAGCACCGGGCTAAAACCGTTTTCGCACCCCATGGACCCCGGATGGCGCGGCTTTACCGCCCGCATGATCGCCAAAAGCGGTGCAACGGTGGTGCCGGTGTTTTTCGATGGCCATACCTCCCGGCTGTTCCAGATTGCCAGCCATCTGCATTCAACCCTGCGGATGGGGCTGCTGCTGCGTGAATTCCGGACGCGCATCGACCTGCCGGTAAATGTGGTGATCGGTGAGCCGATTGCCCCGCAGGTGTTGGGCGGGTTGTCTGGCGACACGAAAGCAATGATGGATTTCCTGCGCAAAGCGACCTATGACCTGTCGCCGAAGCCGTTGAAAACCTACGATTACGGTTTCGAATTCGATCTGAAATATCGGGCGCAATAGCCCACGGGGCGGTCCCCTCGGCACGGAATGGCAGGCGTGGAACATGGCAGTTGGTATCTTTGATTCGGGTCTGGGCGGGCTGACCGTGCTGGACGCTTGCACAAAGCGTCTGCCGGACGTGCCCTTTGTCTATTACGGCGACAATGCCTGTGCGCCCTACGGTGTGCGTGACGCCGACGATATCTTTGAGCTGACCAAGAAGGGCACGCAGCGCCTGTTCGATGCGGGCTGCGATCTGGTGATCCTGGCGTGCAATACCGCCAGCGCCGCGGCCTTGCGCCGTATGCAGGAAAGCTGGGTGCCGCAGGACAAGCGCGTGCTGGGCGTCTTCGTGCCGCTGATCGAGGCGCTGACGGAGCGTCAGTGGGGCGACAATTCGCCGCCACGTGAAGTCGCGGTGGAGCATGTGGCGCTGTTTGCCACGCCTGCGACCGTGTCGAGCCGCGCCTTTCAGCGCGAGCTGGCGTTTCGCGCCATCGGCGTCGATGTCGAGGCACAGGCCTGCGGTGGCCTGGTCGATGCGATCGAGGAAGGCGACATGATCCTGGCCGAGGCGCTGGTGAAATCCCACGTCGAGGCATTGCAACGCAAGATGCCGAAACCGCAGGCCGCGATCCTTGGCTGTACGCATTATCCTTTGATGGAAGAGGTGTTCCAGGCCGCACTGGGGCCAGATGTCTCGGTCTATTCGCAGGCCAACCTCGTCGCGGAATCGCTGGCCGATTATCTGGTTCGGCGGCCGCAGATGCGCGGCCCGGGCGAGGTGTCGATGTTTCTGACCACGGGAAATCCGGGCCGCGTATCGACCCATGCGACGCAGTTCCTGCGACGACGGATCGATTTCCACGCCGCCTGAGCGCGCCCGGCACCCTGTTGCCCGTGCGCCGCGACCCATTGAAACACCTTGAATGCACGCGGCCCATGCCGCATGTAAGTCTCGTTTACGCGTCTGCGGGGAAACCATGACCAAGAAGATCGCAATCATCGGCGCCTCGGGGTATACCGGGGCCGAGCTTATCCGCCTGATCGCCACCCATCCCGGGATGGAGATTGCTGCGCTGGCCGCCAATTCAAAGGCCGGTCAGAGCATGGATTCGGTCTATCCCCATCTGCGACACCTGAGATTGCCGGATCTTGTGACGGTGGATCAGATCGACTTTGACCGGATCGACCTGGCGTTCTGCGCCCTGCCGCACAAGACCAGCCAGGAGGTGATCCGCGATCTGCCGAAGACGCTGAAGATCGTCGACCTTTCGGCGGATTTCCGGCTGCGTGATCCGGCCGAGTACGAAAAATGGTATGGCAACGCCCATGCGGCGGTCGAGATGCAGCGAGAGGCGGTCTATGGTCTGACCGAGTTCTATCGCGACGAGATCCGCGCCGCACGTCTGGTGGCCGGCACCGGCTGCAACGCCGCGACAGGTCAGTTCACCGTTCGCCCGCTGATCGAAGCGGGGGTGATCGATCTGGACGAGATCATCCTGGACATGAAATGTGCCGTCTCAGGCGCCGGGCGCAGCCTGAAGGAAAACCTGCTGCACGCCGAGCTGAGCGAGGGCTACAATGCCTATGCCGTCGGCGGCACGCATCGCCATCTGGGCGAGTTCGACCAGGAATTCTCAAGGCTGGCCGGTCGGGCGGTCAAGGTGCAGTTCACGCCGCACCTGATGCCCGCGAACCGTGGCATCCTGTGCACCGCCTATCTGAAAGGCGAAGCGCAGGCCATTCATGCCGCGTTGCAGGCCGCCTATGCGAATGAACCTTTCATCGAGGTCCTGCCCTTTGGCGAGACGCCCTCGACCCATCACATCCGGGGGTCGAACTTTGTGCACATCGGGGTGACCGGCGACCGTATCGGCGGGCGGGCCATCGTGGTGTCCGCACTGGATAACCTGTGCAAGGGGTCGAGCGGGCAGGCGATCCAGAATGCCAACCTGATGCTGGGCCTGCCTGAAACCGAGGGGCTGATGATGGCCCCGCTGTTCCCGTAAGGCGCGCCGATGCGCGGGCTGAAAAAGAAGCGGCGGATACAGGTCATCGTTCTCGCGGCGATCGCGCTGATCGCGTCGACCGCGTTGGTCGGCTATGCCATGCGCGACGGCATCAACTTTTTCCGTTCGCCAAGCCAGATCATGGCCGATATTCCCGCCCCGACCGAGCGGTTCCGCCTGGGCGGTCTGGTGGAAGAGGGCACCCTGACCCGCGACGCGGGCGAGGTCATCCATTTTGCGGTGACGGATGGCGGGGCGTCGGTCCCGGTTGTCTACAGGGGTATCCTGCCGGATCTGTTTGGCGAGGGACAGGGCATGATCGGGACGGGGCGCTACGTGAACGGCGTATTCGAAGCGACTGAGATCCTTGCCAAACATGATGAGAGCTACATGCCGAAAGAGGTGGTGGACGCGCTGAAGGAACAGGGTGTCTACAAGCCGGCAGACGGCGCGCAAGGTGGCAGCTGAGCGCGAGCGTACGCTGCGGGAAGGCCTGGTTAACCGGGCGTGTCCCATCCTCGGCACGGTGAAAATCGTGCAGGAGACGCGACCATGTCCACCGAGGTACATCGCATTGCAGAACAGATCGTGGCCCGTGAAGGTGGCTACGTCAACGACCCCGACGATCCGGGCGGGGCGACGAATTTCGGCGTGACGCTGGCGACGATGCGGCGGCTCGGGCTGGATCTGGATCACGACGGTGACGTGAACGTCGCAGATATCAGGGCGCTGAAGCGGGACCAGGCAGTCGGCATTTTTGTCGATCACTACTTTCACCGCCCCGGCATCGACAGGTTGCCGGAAACGCTGTGGGCCAGTGTCTTTGACATGCACGTCAACGCCGGGTCGAATGCCGTCAAGATCCTGCAGCGTCTGCTGTGCCAGATGGGGTGGGATGTCAGCGTCGACGGGATCATCGGACCGCAGACGATCCGCGCCAGCCTCGCGGCGGATCAGGACGCCCCGGACCTGTTGGCGGATGCCTATGGAATCGCGCGGCGGAACTATTATTTCCAGATCGCGGACAAACGCGCAGCCAGCCGCAAGTATGTATGCGCCCGCAACGGCGGCAAGGGCGGTTGGATCCGCCGCGCGGAGGAGTTCATTTCGCCGCGCTATCACCTCACGGAGAGCGACTTTCAGCGGAGGGTCGCGCAATGGGGTTGATCGATATCGTCTTTGGCACGCTGTTCGGCAGCGGCCGCAACGTGGTGCGGGAGACGGCGGAGGTTTTCCGGGTCAATGCAGAGGCGGCATCGCAGCGTGAAAACGAGGCGGTGAATGCGGCGCTGCAACAGCACGCCGGCGAGTTTCGCGATGCACGGCAAGGTTTTGATCGCTTCATGGACGGGTTGAACCGCTTGCCACGCCCGGTAATGGCGCTTGGGTGTATCGGGCTGATGGGGGCGTCTATGGCCAGTCCGGTGTGGTTCGCGGAGCGCATGCAGGGTCTTGCGCTGGTGCCCGAGGCATTGTGGTGGCTGATCGGGGCGGTCGTATCGTTCTACTTTGGCGCCCGCCATCAGGCGAAAGGTCAGGAATTTCAGCGCGATATCGTACAGAGCGCCGCGCGTCTGCCACAGGTCAGCAAAGCGATCGATCAGATGGAAAGCCTGCGCAAGACTGCGCCACCGGCCAGCGTGGCACAGGGGGAACCTAGTGTGGGCGATCCCAACCCGGCGCTGGCGGCCTGGCACGCCCGCAACTGAGGGCATTGGGGGACGCACGGCGAAACAAGGGGCGCGACAATTCGGTCGCGCCCCTACGCGTATTTGAATTGGCTAGAGTGCTGCCCGCGCCCTATAACCGGCACATGTTTACAGAGCTTGGCCATTTCACCCTGATCCTTGCCTTCGTGGTCGCGATCTTTCAGACATTCGTACCGCTGATCGGCGCGCAGAGGCGCTGGCCGGGATGGATGGCGGCAGGAGAGACGGCGGCGATTACCCAGTTTTTGCTGGTCGGATTTTCCTTCGCCGCGCTTATGCACGCATTTGTCACCTCTGACTTTTCATTGCGATTGGTGGTCGAGAATTCGCATTCGGCGAAACCGTTGCTGTACAAGATCAGCGGTGTGTGGGGGAATCACGAAGGCTCGATGCTGCTGTGGATCCTGATCGTAGCCCTGTTTGGCGCTGCGGCTGCATTGTTTGGTACCAATCTGCCGCCGACATTGCGCGCAAGGGTGTTGGCGGTGCAGGGGGCCATAGGGGTGGCGTTTCTGGCGTTCAGCCTGTTCACCTCCAATCCGTTCCTGCGTCTTGCCGTGCCGCCGTTTGATGGCAACGATCTGAACCCGCTGTTGCAGGACCCCGGTCTGGCGTTCCATCCGCCGTTTCTCTACCTCGGCTATGTCGGGCTCTCGATGAGCTTTTCCTTCGCCGTTGCTGCCCTGATCGAGGGGCGTGTTGATGCGGCATGGGGACGCTGGGTGCGCCCCTGGACTCTGGCGGCTTGGATTTTCCTGACCATCGGCATCGCCCTGGGCTCGTGGTGGGCCTATTACGAACTGGGCTGGGGCGGGTTCTGGTTCTGGGATCCCGTGGAAAACGCCAGCTTCATGCCGTGGCTGATCGCCGGGGCCCTGCTGCATTCGGCCATCGTTGTCGAAAAGCGCGAAAGCCTGAAGGCCTGGACCGTACTGCTGGCGATCATCGCGTTCGGGTTTTCGCTGATCGGGGCGTTCATCACCCGGTCGGGCGTCCTCACGTCGGTTCATGCCTTTGCCACCGACCCAGAGCGGGGGGTGTTTCTGCTGGGCATTCTGGCGCTGTTCATGGGTGGCGCGCTGACGCTGTTCGCCGCACGGGCCGAGGCGATGACCTCAAAGGGCGTGTTTTCCACGGTCAGCCGGGAATCGGGCCTGGTGTTGAACAACCTGCTGCTGGGGGTTGCGGCCTTTGTCGTCTTTACCGGCACGATTTGGCCGCTGGTGGCCGAGATGTTCTTTGACCGCAAGCTGTCGGTGGGCGAGCCGTTTTTCAACGTGGCCTTCACGCCCTTCATGGTGGCCATTGGTGCGGCGCTGCCGGTCGGGGCGATGTTGCCATGGAAGCGGGCCAGGCTGGGGCGGGTGTTGCGCAAGCTGGTGCCCGCAGCGGTGCTGGCGGTTGCGGTGGCGGCGCTGGTCTGGGCGATGCAGTCCGGACGGTCGGCCCTTGGACCGGTCGGGATGTTGCTGGCCACCTGGCTGGTGGCGGGGGCGGTGACCGATCTGTTGAACCGCACCGGCACGGGAGGGCTGTGGCGGCTGCGGCGTTTGCCCCGCGCCGATTGGGGGCGTGCCGTTGCGCACGGCGGCCTTGGTGTTTGCATCGCCGGGGTTTCAGCGATGCTGGCCTGGCAGCAGGAAGATATCCGTGTCGTGCAATTGGGGGATACTGTCGATCTGGCTGGCTATCAGATCACGCTGAATTCCGTTTCGCGCATCGAGGGGCCCAATTACATCTCTACCATGGGGGATGTGACGCTGGCCCGGGGAGGAGGGGACATCGCGACGCTGCACCCGGAAAAGCGGTTTTACCCGGTGGCGGGCATGCCAACGACCGAGGCCGCGATCAACAACGGTATCCTGCGCGATATCTATGTGGTGGTGGGCGACGAGCAGGCCGGCGGTGGTTGGGCAATGCGCAGTTATTACAAACCGTTGGCCAGCTGGATATGGGGTGGCGCCTTGCTGATGGCGCTCGGCGGGGCGTTGAGTCTGTCTGACAGGCGCTACCGCGTCGCGGCGGGTGCGGCAAAGCCCACCCGCGCCGAGGTGCCAGCCCAATGATGCGGTGCGGGCTGATCCTCCTGGCGGTCTGGATGGCGCTGTCCGGTCCCGTCCTGGCGGTGCAGCCGGACGAGATCCTGTCAGATCCGGCGCTGGAGACGCGGGCTCGCGACATTTCGCGGGGCCTGCGTTGCCTGGTTTGCCGGAACGAGAATATCGACGATTCCAATGCAGACCTTGCACGCGATCTGCGGATTCTGGTGCGCGAACGACTGGTGGCGGGCGACAGCGACGCCGAGGTCGTGGATTTCATCGTTGCGCGCTATGGTGAATATGTCTTGCTTATGCCGACAGCCGGCGGGGCGAACTGGGTCCTGTGGGGCGCGGGGCCGGGCATGTTGCTGATCGGTCTCGGGATCGGAGTGCTGTTCATTCGCAGGCGGGGGCGGCCGGGAGATGAGCCGGCGGGACTGACAGAGGAAGAGGATGCGCGCCTGCAGGAAATTCTGCGCGATTGACGCAGTGTTTCGGTTTGACGGATTGCCGTCTTCTGGTTCTCTGCGCAAATGTTCATGAGGGAGGACCGACACCGTGACCTATCAGACCATTACGTTGGACATTGCCGACGACATCGCCGTTCTTAAGCTGAACAGGCCGGAGGTGATGAATGCGCTGAACAGCCAGATGCGGGCCGAAATTACCGATGCGGCGCGCAACGTAGCAGACAAGGCGCGTGTTCTGGTCCTGACGGCCGAGGGCCGCGCCTTTTGTTCCGGGCAGGATCTTTCGGACCGGGCCAATGTCGCGAACCCGGATCTGGAGCGGACGCTGCGTGATGAATACCTGCCCATGCTGCGCGCCATTGTCGACTGCCCGATCCCGACGATCAGCGCGGTGAACGGTGCGGCTGCGGGGGCCGGGGCGAACCTGGCGCTGTGTGCCGATGTGGTGATCGCGACGCAGAGCGCCTATTTCCTGCAGGCGTTCAGCCGTATCGGTCTGATCCCGGACGCGGGCGGCACCTACTGGATGCCGCGCAGCATGGGCAGTGCAAAGGCGATGGGGGCCGCATTGTTCGCCGACAAAATCAGTGCGCGGCAGGCCGATGACTGGGGCATGATCTGGGAGGCCGTTGCGGATGAGGAGTTTGAAAAGGTCTGGCAGGGTCGTGCTGCGCATTTGGCGCAGGGACCGACGGTGGCCTATCAGCAGATCAAGCAGGTGATCCGCGGCAATTGGGACCGCACACTGGAAGAGCAGCTGGCGGCCGAGGGCAAGGGGCAGGGCATCTGCGGCAATTCCCGTGACTTCAAGGAAGGCGTGATGTCGTTCCTGGAAAAGCGAGCGCCCAAGTTCGAGGGACGGTAGGGGGCGCTGCCCCCGCCTGGCGGCCCCCCGGGGTATTTTAGGCCAGATGACGAGAGCCAGGTCGCGCAGATGAAAAGAGGGCGGTGCCAAAAGCACCGCCCTTTTACAGTCAAGGCCGTTTGCGTCAGGGCCCTGTCAGTGTGCAGACTCGCTCAGCGGTTTTCGACATCCACGTAGTCGCGCATCGTGGCGCCGGTGTAGAGTTGGCGCGGGCGACCGATGCGCATGGTCGGATCCTCGATCATCTCTTTCCACTGCGAGATCCAGCCGATGGTGCGCGACAGCGCGAAGATCGGAGTGAACATCGAAGTCGGGAAACCCATCGCCTCGAGGATGATGCCCGAATAGAAATCGACGTTCGGGAACAGCTTCTTCTCGGTGAAGTAGGGGTCCGCGAGGGCCTGTTTTTCGAGTTCCTTGGCGACCTGAAGCGTGGGATTGTCCTCGATCCCGAGCAGGTCGAGAACTTCGTCCGCTGATTCCTTCATCACCGTCGCGCGGGGGTCGAAGTTCTTGTAGACGCGGTGGCCGAAGCCCATCAGGCGGAAGGGATCGTTCTTGTCCTTGGCGCGCGCGATGTATTCCGGGATCTTGTCCACGGTGCCGATTTCACGCAGCATTTCGAGGCAGGCCTGATTGGCGCCACCGTGGGCGGGACCCCAGAGGCAGGCGATGCCGGCGGCGATGCAGGCGAAGGGGTTGGCGCCCGAGGACGAGGCCAGACGCACGGTCGAGGTCGAAGCGTTCTGTTCGTGGTCCGCGTGCAACGTGAAGATCCGGTCCATCGCGCGGGCCAGGATCGGGTTCACCTGGTATTCTTCGGCCGGGACGGCAAAGCACATGCGCAAGAAGTTCGACGCGTAGTCGAGGTCGTTGCGCGGGTACACGAAGGGTTGGCCGATGGTGTATTTATAGGCCATCGCGGCGATCGTCGGCATCTTGGCGATCAGGCGGATCGAGGCGACCTCGCGTTGATGCGGGTCATTGATGTCCGTGGAATCGTGGTAGAAGGCCGACATGGCGCCGACCGTGCCGACCATGATCGCCATCGGATGCGCATCACGGCGATAGCCGGTAAAGAAGCGGTGCATCTGTTCGTGCACCATCGTGTGGTTGGTCACGATGGATTCGAACTTCTCCAGCTCGGTGCCGTTCGGCAGTTCGCCGTAGAGCAGCAGGTAGCACACTTCGAGGAAGTGCGATTTGGAGGCCAGCTGGTCAATGGGATAACCACGGTGCAGCAGGACGCCTTCTTCGCCATCGATATAGGTGATGGTCGAGTCGCAGGCGGCGGTCGACGTGAAGCTGGGATCGTAGGTGAACATGCCCGTGCTGCCGTAGAGTTTACGGATGTCGATCACGTCGGGACCGGCGGAGGGCGAAAGAACCGGGAATTCGAAGGTCTTGTCCCCGACGGTGAGAGTTGCCTTTTTGTTCGTATCAGACATTTACTGTTTCCCTTCCTCTTTATCCCGCGCCAGTCCATTCCGGCGCCCCTATTTCTCATGGCCAGTCTCAACGATCGGTTAAGCTGCCCCTTTGGCGTCCTGAAGCCGAAGAATGGTTTCCTCACGGCCCAGGATAAGCATCATATCAAACACACTCGGAGTGGCGCTGCGGCCCGCCAGCGCGGCGCGGAGAGGCCCGGCCAATTGACCGAATTTCATCTCTCGCGCTTCGGCGAAAGCGGTCAATTCGCCCTCCAGATCGTGACGGTCCCAGCTAGCATTTTGCAGATGCGGCGTCAATTCACCCAGTATACCAAGGGATACCGGATCAAGTGACTTTGCGGCCTTTTCATCGGGCAAAATTGGTCGATCAGCCAGGATAAACTCTGCCTTTTCAAGCAGTTCAATAAACGTCTTGGCGCGCTCCTGCAGGAAGGGCATGGCCTGGGTCATCAGTGAAATTTTTGTGTCCGACAGGGGGGGCAGCCCGGTCACCGCCATGAAGGCGCGCAATTCTTGCAGCAGCGCAGCATTTTCCGCAGCCGCAATATGCTGGCCCGAGATGTTGGCTAGCTTCTTGAAATCGAACCGCGCCGGGCTTTTGCCCATCCCGTCGAAACCGAACCAGGCCTGCGCCTGCGCGTCGGTGAAGAATTCGTCGTCGCCGTGGCTCCAGCCGAGACGCGCCAGGTAGTTGCGCACACCCGCGGCAGGATAGCCCATGTCGCGATATTCCTCGACCCCGAGCGCGCCGTGACGCTTGGACAGCTTCTTGCCGTCGGGGCCATGAATGAGGGGGATATGCGCATAGACGGGCAGCGCCCAACCCATCGCGTCATAGATTCCCATCTGGCGCGCGGCGTTGTTGAGGTGGTCGTCGCCGCGGATCACGTGGGTGACACCCATATCGTGATCGTCCACGACCACTGCCAGCATATAGACCGGCGTCCCGTCCGAGCGCAGCAGGACCATGTCGTCAAGCTGATCGTTGCCGATGTTGACCTCTCCCTGGACTTCGTCGCGGATCACCGTCTTGCCTGTCAGCGGCGTCTTGAGGCGAATGACGTAGGCGAGATCCGGATGAGTCGCCGGGTCTGCATCACGCCATGGACTGATGAACAGGGTCGAGCGGCCTTCTGCCTTGGCAGCATCCCGGAACGCCTGGATCTCATCCTGGGTAGAGAAGCATTTGTAGGCGCGGCCCTTTTCCACCAGGTCCAGCGCCACGGCACGATGACGCTCGGCGCGGTCGAACTGGCTGACGATCTCTCCGTCATGATCAAGGCCCAGCCAGGCCATGCCGTCGATGATCGCCTGCGTTGCCTCGGGTGTGGAGCGTGCACGGTCGGTATCTTCGATCCGCAGCAGGAACTTGCCGCCGCGACCCCGGGCATACAGCCAGTTGAACAGCGCGGTACGGGCACCGCCGATGTGCAGGTAACCGGTGGGTGAGGGAGCGAAACGGGTGACGACCTGTTCAGTCACGGGCAGTGTATCCTAACGATTGATTAACTATGCGGCTTGTAGCGTTGCGCATTGTCTATCGGCGGTCCGGAGGGGTGACAAGTGCAGCGGATCGTGACCCTCAGGTCAGGCGGGGTTTTCACCCGGGTCCAGGACAGTCTGCGCGGCGCAATCCTGGCGCAGCGCGGACAGTTGTTTCACTGGTCCCCGATCTGCCTGGGAATCGGAATCGGCAGCTATTTCTCACTGAAGGTCGAGCCTGAGCCGATAACACTGGCGATGCTCTTGCTGTTGTCGGCCGTCAGCGCGGGAATCGCCATTCGGGTCAACATCGCTGTCCAGCCGATCCTGATCGGTGCGGCGCTGATTGCCGGGGGGGTGACGCTGGCCGGGTGGCGCGCCCAGGCTGTCGGCGCCCCTGTCCTTGGCTGGCGATATTATGGGCCGGTGGAAGGGCGGATCGTGGCGATCGACCGATCAGCGTCGGATGCGGTGCGCCTGACGCTGGACAGGGTCAATCTTGACCGCGTCAGCCCGGAGAGGACACCCGAGCGCATACGCATATCGTTGCATGGTCACGCCGGCACCTCTCCGGTGCCCGGCATGGTCGTGATGACCACTGCGCACCTGTCGCCACCTGCCGGTCCGGCAGAGCCCGGCGGATTTGATTTTCAGCGTCACGCCTGGTTCCTGCGTCTGGGCGCGGTAGGATACGCCCAGGTGCCGCTGGTGGCATTGGAGCTGCCCACGCCACGGGATTTGCGGCTGTTTCGTTGGCGCATGGCGCTGTCCGCGCGCTTGCAAGACGCCATACCGGGCGAGGCCGGGGCCTTTGCCGCAGCTGTCGCAGCCGGGGATCGCTCCGGCATGGGTCAGGACACGTTGCGCGATCTGCGGGTTTCGAACCTGGCGCACCTGCTGGCGATCTCCGGGTTGCATATGGGATTGCTGTCGGGATTCGTCTTTGCGGCTGTTCGCCTTGGGCTGAGCCTGTCACGCCGCGCCACCTTGTTCTGGCCGATCAAGACCGTTGCAGCGGTGGCAGCGCTATGCGTGGCGACGGGGTACCTGCTCCTCTCAGGGGGCAGTATCGCAACAGAGCGCGCCTATGTCATGGTGGCCGTCGCGTTGGTTGCGGTGATGGCGCAGCGGCGCGCAATCAGTCTGCGCGCGGTGGCACTGGCGGCGCTGATCGTCCTTTTACTGCGGCCAGAAGCCTTGCTGTCACCGGGGTTTCAGATGTCTTTCGCTGCAACGCTGGCGCTGGTCGTGGTCTTCGGTGTGATGCGCGAAAAGGGCTGGCGCCTCACCGGCTGGTGGGGCCACGTCGCGGCCGTCGTCCTGTCGTCAGCTGTGGCTGGCGCGGCCACGGCGCCGGTGGCGGCGGCACAGTTCAACCAATTGGCACATTACGGTTTGCTGGCGAACCTCCTCTCCGTACCGGTCATGGGGGCCGTGATCATTCCGGCGGCGGTGATCGGCGTGCTGGCGATGCCGTTGTCGCTGGAGGCGCTGCCCCTCTGGATCATGGGGTCGGGATTGGAGTGGATATTGGCCGTGGCCCATTGGGTCGCCGGACTTGAGGGCGCGCGCAGCATGGTTCCCGCACCGCCGCCAGTTGTCTTGCCGATGTTGACAATGGGGGCGCTGATCCTGGCGCTCTGGTCGGGGCGGGGCCGATGGATTGGACTGATGCCGATTGTCGCGGCCGCTGTGCTGTGGGTCCAGGTCGACCGTCCCTGGCTTTTGATCGCGGATACCGGCGGGCTGGTCGGGGTGATGACACCGGACGGGCGGGCGATGAGTCGTGACCGCGCGCAGAGTTTCGTGGCGGGCATCTGGCTGGAAAACGATGGTGACCCGGCCGATCAGGTCGAAGCCGCCCTGCGTTGGCGCGCAGATGCCCGCATCGAGGTGCGACATGCCACCGGCATGCGGGCGGCGGCGCGGGCTGGGCCGTGTCGCAAGGATGGGATACTGGTTTTGAATGTCGGGCGTGACCAGGCGCCAGACGCGACCGGTTGCACCATATTTGATCCCGAAAGCCTGCGGCGCAGTGGTGCAGTGGCCATCTGGCTCGAGGGCGACGATATGCGTCTTGTCACTGCCCAGTCACTACGCGGGCAGCGGTATTGGACAGACCCTGCGATATTTCGCTCCGTCGAGATGCAGATGCAGGAGTTGCGCGGCAGGATCCACCCGAATGCCGCACTGTTGTCTGCGCTCGCGCAGCCCGAGGCGGCGCACCTGAATGCAGGTGCGCACTAGACCTCAGTAACTGCGGATCAGACCGACCAGTCGCCCCTGGACACGCACCTTGTCCGCTGCCAGCAGACGCGGTGGATAGGCAGGGTTTGCCGCCACAAGTTCTACGTTGCCATCGCGACGGAACAGTCTTTTCAGGGTGGCTTCTTTCTCTTCGACCAGAGCGACAACGATATCGCCGTTATCGGCGGTCGAGGTTTCGCGGATGATGACGACGTCGCCATCGTTGATTCCCGCTTCGATCATCGAATCTCCGTTCACCTCGAGCGCGAAATGATCTCCGCCACGGGACAACATGCTGCCGGGTACGGCGATATGATGCGAGACATCGCTGATGGCAGCGATTGGCACTCCGGCGGCGATGCGCCCCATGACAGGCAATTCCATCGCATGAAGCACCTCGAACCCAAGCGAGCCATCGCGGCGTCCCTGAGAAGAGCTGCCCCCGGCACCAGTCTTACGCGGGGTGACGTTGTTGTCCGCGGCTCCGGATGAAATGCTGTCGGGCAACTTCACGATTTCGATGGCGCGGGCCCGGTGCGCCAAACGGCGGATGAAACCGCGTTCCTCAAGCGCCGTGATCAGGCGGTGGATGCCGGATTTGGACCGTAGATCCAACGCTTCCTTCATTTCATCGAACGAGGGCGGAACGCCATCGCGCTGCATCCGCTTGTGAATGAAAACAAGCAGATCCAGCTGTTTCTTCGTCAACATTTCGACGGCTCCTGAACTGGTTCGGTTGATTTCCGTTCTACACATGTTCACGTTTTGTGTCAACAGCCCGACACACGGGAATTGCGCACCCGCTGTGTCAGATCGGGATATAGCGCACGATGTCGCCGATCGCGGCGGCCGGCGCGTCGGGTTCGCGCAGGATCAACGCGTTCGCCTCCGACAGGACCGAAAGCAGGGAGCTGTCCTGTCGGTCGGCCGCAAAAATACCGTCCGGCGTCACGCGGCCACGCAGGTAATGCTCGCGCGTGCCATTCGCGGCCAACGGCTCTGAAAGGCGGGCGGAATAGAGCGGCGCCGGGTTGGCGGGCAGGCCTTGCATGGCGCGCAGGACCGGCGCCACGAAGACATGACCGCAGACAATTGCAGAGACCGGATTGCCGGGAAGGCCGATCATCATGGCACCACCCATCCGGGCACTCATCCGGCCAGCCATCAGGGGTTTGCCGGGCCGCATCGCGACCTTGTAGAAACTGCGTTCGACGCCCAGTTCCTCGGCGACCGCGCCAACCAGGTCGTGATCTCCGACTGACGCCCCCCCGATGGTGATCACCAGGTCCGCACCCTGGGCGAGGGAAAACGCGGATCGCAAGCTTGCGCGCGTATCACGCGCGATCGGCAGCATCCGCGTGCGGGCGCCCAGGCTGCGAAACAACGCGTCCAGTGCGTAGGTGTTCGAGGCGATGATCTGATCAGGGGCAGGGCTTTCGCCGGGCAGGACAAGTTCGTCGCCCGTCGCGATCAGGGCGACCTCGGGGCGGCGGCCGACCCGGACTTGCGGGACATTCATCGACGCAAGCAATGCCAGGTCCGCCGGAGACAGCAGGCGCGGCGCAAGCATCTGATCCCCACGTCGAAAATCAGCGCCCGCGGGACGCACATTTGTGCCGGTGTCCAGGCGATCGCCAAGGGTGATGGTGTCACCCTGGCGCGCGACATCTTCCTGTATCACCACGCGGTCGGTCCCGGCGGGCAGGGGAGCACCGGTGAAAATGCGGATCGCCTCACCGGGACCGGCGGCACCGTCATAGCCGTGGCCCGCTGCGGATTCCCCCACCACCCGAAACCTGGCGCCGGGATGGGCCTGATCCGATCTGAGGGCGTATCCATCCATCGCAGAGCCGTCGAAGGGCGGCTGGTCACGCTGCGCGGTCACCGTTTCGGCCAGGACGCGGCCTGCGGCGGCGCGGAGCGGCACGGTTTCCGCCGTGACAGGTTTTACCAGCGCAAAAAGGGCCTCCAACGCCTCGGCAACGGTGATCATTCGGCCTGGTAGCGGCCGGATTTGCCGCCCTCTTTCAACAGCAGATGGATGCCGCCGATCTCCATCGCCTTGTCGGCGGCCTTGACCATGTCGTAGATCGTCAGCGCCGCCGTCGCCACTGCCGTCAGGGCCTCCATCTCGACCCCGGTCTGGCCGCCGGTCTTGACTGTCGCCTCGATCCGAAGGCCGGGCAGGTCGGGATCGGCAGTGATCTCGATCGACGCCTTGGTTATGGGCAGGGGATGGCAGAGGGGAATCAACTCGGAGGTCTTCTTGGCCCCCATGATGCCAGCCAGACGCGCCACGCCCGCGACATCGCCCTTCTTGGCCGTGCCCTCGGTGATCATCGTCAGGGTTTCGGGCCGCATCCTGACCCAGCCTGCCGCGACGGCCGTACGCGCGGTGCTGGGTTTGTCCGAGACATCGACCATATGCGCATCGCCCTTGCCATCGAAGTGGGTCAGCGCCATCAGATCATCCCGCCGGTCTGCGACTGGCTAAGCAGACTGCGCGTCGCGGTTTCGACATCATCCTGACGCATGAGGCTTTCGCCGATCAGGAAACACCGGGCGCCGAAACGCGCCAGTTCTGCCAGGTCATCAGGGCCGTCCAAGCCGCTTTCGGCGACGATCGTGCGGTTTTCGGGCACCAGCCGGGACAGGCGGCGCGATGTGTCGAGCGACGTCTCGAAGGTGCGCAGGTCGCGGTTGTTGATGCCGATCAGGGGGCTTTTCAAGGCCGAAGCGCGCTCAAGCTCATCATCATCGTGCACTTCGATCAGCACGTCCATGTCCCAGTCCAGGGCGGTCTGCTCCAGTTCTTGCGCCTGTTCGTTGCTGACCGTGGCCATGATGATCAGGATGGCGTCGGCATTCAGCGCGCGGGCCTCGACCACCTGATAGGGGTCGTACATGAAATCCTTGCGCAGCACGGGCAGGCCGCAAGCGGCGCGGGCGCGCGTCAGAAAGTCTTTTGCGCCCTGAAACGATGGTGTGTCGGTCAGCACGGACAGGCAGGCCGCGCCGCCTGCTTCGTAGGCCTTCGCAATGGCTTCGGGGTCGAAGTCGGCGCGGATCAACCCCTTGGAGGGCGAGGCTTTCTTGACCTCCGCGATCAGGCCGTATCCTTCGCGGGACGCCTCGTGCAGCGCGGCGGCAAAGCCGCGCACCGGCTCGGCGCTACGGGCCTCACTCTCCAGCACTTCAAGAGGCTTGGCCTGCTTGTCGGCGGCGATTTCGTCCAGCTTGTACGCCTTGATGCGGTCCAGAACGGTTTCGCTCATGAGGGGGCTCCCGGGTTGGTCCAGTTTATTGCGCTTTCTCCCCTTGCTGTAAGCCAGTTGTTGACCGTTGAAAATGGTCGCGCACCGAAAAATCCCCGGTGTGCAGACAGTGGTGACGGGTGCGGGCTGCATAGGATCAGCGCATCCTGGGCCGTGATCAGCGGGGCATAGGCCTGGGCCGGTTTCCCCCAGAGGAGATAGGCACGTGGCCGATCATTCAGCGCCCCGAGCACCTGTTGCGTCAAGGTCTGCCAGCCGAGTTTGGCATGCCCGTTTGCTGCGCCCGCAGGGACGGAAAGCGCGGTGTTGAGCAACAATACACCCTGTCGCGCAAGAAACCTGAGGTCCGCATCCGGGGGGCACGCCCCAAGGTCCGATTGCATTTCCTTGTAGATATTGCCGAGAGAGCGTGGCAGCGGACGTACGTCGGGTTCGGCTGAAAACGCCAGTCCGTGGGCATGGCCCGGTGTTGGATAGGGATCCTGACCCAGGATGACGACCCGGGTTGCGTCGGGTGGTGTCAGGGCCAGGGCGGCGAAACGCTGGGACGCGGGGGGCAGCACCTGACGCGTTTCCCCGGCGAGATGAGCGCAAATTTCCGGGTAGTTGTCGCGAAAAAACGGCAGGTGCGCCCAGGCTGCGGGCGGCGGCGGGCTGGTTTCAGTCATGCGCGTGACGTGATGCGTGCCAGCGTTTCGATGCTGCGCAGAGCCGCACCGCTGTCGATGCTTTGTGCGGCGATTGCGGCGGCCTCTTTCAAATCGGTGGTGCGCCCGGCCACGATCAGCGCAGCTGCGGCATTCAGCACTACGGCGTCGCGATAAGCAGAGGGGGTGCCGTTCAGCAGGGCGCGGAACGCCGCGCCATTTTCCTGCGGGGTCCCCCCGACGATCGCCTCGAAGGGATGCTCTGGCAAGCCGGCCTCTTCGGGGTGCAATTCGAAATCACGGATGCTGCCATCCTCCTCCAGCGCCGAAACCCAGCTGACGCCAGTGATCGTCAGTTCGTCGGTCCCGTCCGACCCATGGACCAGCCACGCCTTTTGCGAGCCGAGGGCCGCCAGAGTTTCGGCCATGGGGCGGATCACCGCGCGGTTGAAGGCGCCTGTCAGCTGGCGTTTCACGTTCGCCGGGTTGGTCAGCGGGCCAAGGATGTTGAAAATCGTGCGGGTGCCCAGCTCCACCCGGGTTGGGCCGACATGGGCCATTGCCGGATGGTGCATCGGGGCCATCATGAAGGCGATGCCCGCCTCGGCCAGGGCCTCCTGTACGATATCGGCGCTGACCATGACATTGACACCCATCTGGGTGAGCGCATCGGCAGAACCGGACTTTGAGCTTAGATTGCGGTTGCCGTGCTTGGCCACCGGAACGCCGGCACCCGCGACGACGAATGCGGTTGCGGTGGAGATGTTCAGCGTGCCCTTGCCGTCGCCTCCGGTACCGACAATATCGATTGCCCCGTCCGGCGCCGTGACGGCGTGGCATTTAGACCGCATGACCTGGGCCGCAGCTGCATATTCGTCCACCGTTTCACCGCGTGTCCTGAGCGCCATGAGGAAACCACCGATCTGGCTCGGGGTTGCCTCGCCCTCAAACAATATGGTGAAGGCGCGCGCGGCCTCGTCACGGGTCAGCGGGCGTTCGGCGGCGGCGGCGATCAGCGGTTTGATGGCGTCTGACATAGGCGTCTCCTCTCCCTCTTTCCGAGGGCGGATATGGTGGTATAGGGTTCCGAAATACCCCATGGGTGGGGGTGATCCGGCGCTGTGACCCGTGGCCTGTGCTGGCCTCCGGGCCTTGGTCTGGCTGGGCAGCGGGGTTGGAGTGCGGGCGCGTGTCATAGATCCCGCGCTTGTGGCGCAGCGTCAAGGGCACTTTGCGCGCTCGTGCCCGGGCCGGGGGTGACGCGCCGAGGCGATGATGCGAAGATACAGACGGTGCCGCGCCGCTGCGTTGGTGCGGATGTGGTTTTACAATTGAAGGGGCGGACGTGAGACGCGGATTTTTCACCGGTGTGATTTGGGGTGTAGGCGTGGCGGGCCTGGGCCTTGTGACGACGTCACTGAGCCTGCCTCTGCCAGTTGGGCAGAGGCCGGATGCGACGACCGGGGACACGAACGCCGCTGCCCCGATCACCCCGCCTGACGGCAACCCGGCCACAGCTGACCATGCGGGCGACCTTGCGGGCGCCGCCGCGCCGCAGGAGGCCGCGCCACGCGCTGGCCTTGCGGATGTTCCGGCCGGATCGCAATTCAACCGGGGACGCCCCGATGGGCCCGTTCGCCTGCCAGAGGTCGGCGGTGATCAGCCCCAGGCGTCAGGTGTCCTCCGCCCGGAGCGTGCGACCCCTGAGGCGCTGTCCATTCCCCGCGATACGACACGCAATCCCGGACTGCCCGATGCCGCCGCCGTGGAAACGCGCCTGCCGTCCACCGCTTCACTGGAGAGCGAGACGGATCCGGGGTTGCGCCTCGGATTGGTCAGCCCGGTTCTGCCCAGCGTTCAGATACAGCCCCTTGTGCCGCCACGCCAGGACGGTGGCCCGGATATTCCCGCCAGATCTGCGGCGCCTGGGACCGACGTGACCGGCAGGCAGGGCGCGGCACCAGAGACCACGAAGGAGCAAACGGTGCCGGGATTTCCGCTCGGCGATCTGGATGCGCTGGACAGCGCCCCTACGATGACGGTGGCAGGCCCGGATGAACTGCCCGCGCCCCCCGAAGACCCTGACGCCTTGCCCAGCTTGCCCGGCATCAGCGTAGCACGCAGCCCGCAATCCGCGCAGATCCTGAAACCCGATGTTCCGTCAGAGACTGTCCCGCGTGATGATTTTGCGATGTCTGCTGCCCCTCGGCCAGATGTGGCAGGTGGTGGTGGGGCGGGCGATTATGAGGAGGGCGGCACGCTTCAAGTCGGAGCGGAGGCAAACCAAGGGGCACCCGCAGAGGCCCAACCTGCGCAAACCGCTGCCATCGATACCTTTGCGGTGCCTTTCGATGCAACGGATCAGCGCCCGAGAATGTCCATCGTGCTGATGGATACCGGGGCAGATGCGCAGGGCATGATGGCGGCCAGCGCGTTGCGCGGCTTTCCCTATCCGGTCAGCTTCGCGATTGATGTCAACCGCCCCGATGCCGCCGCAGCGATGCGCCGATACCGGGATGCCGGTTTCGAGGTGCTGGCTCTTGCCGGGCTGGACGACGGCGTGTCGGACCCCGAGATTGCCAAACGGGCGTCGGGATGGTTCGCGCAGCTTTCCGAAGCGGTCGCGGTGATGGAGGCGACGCCCGGCGCCCTGCAACAGGATCGTGCAGCGGCCGAAGCGCTGGCCGACACGCTGAGCGCGACAGGGCACGGGTTGCTTCTCTACCCGCAGGGCGGTGATACCATGCGCAAGCTGGCGACACGCGAGGGGGTCGCAGCCGCGACATTGTTCCGCGACTTTGACAGCGAGGGAGAGGCCGCGGCGGTGATCGGCCGTTTCCTGGATTATGCGGCGCTGAAAGCGGATGAGGACGAGGGCGTCATCATGGTCGGAAGGGTGTGGCCACAGACCATTTCGGCGCTGCTGGAATGGGGGCTGGCGGATCGTGCCAGCCAAGTACAGCTGGTGCCCGTCTCGGCCGTGCTGACGCAGCAACGCCGATAGTTCGGGTCGGCAACGCAAAGCCTTGATACCAGAAACCAAAAAGGCCGCCCCTAAGGGCGGCCTTTTGTTCGGACAACCTTTGCCGCGTTATTGCATCTGGGCATTTACCGCGTTCAACGCTTCCTGGTTGATGCGCACGTCTGTCCGCGCGCGGACGTCGGCGCTGTAGGCCTGGTAGATGTCCTGCGCAAGCGAGCTAGAGACCTGATCCGAAAGCGATTTGCGCAGTTCTGCCGTTTGGGAGTCATCTTCGGCAGGGGGGACGATCTGATCGAGGCGCACGATCAGGACCGACCCCAGGCCATCGGTGATCTGAACGTCGCCCTCCTGCATGGCAAAGACCATCTGGTTGAAACCCTGCGGCGTGCCGAGAACGGAGCCATTGCGGCTGACGTTTGTCTCGGTTGTCAACGTCAGGCCAAGATCTTCCAGCGGCGTGCCATCCCTGAGCGTGGCCACCAGCGTCTCTGCCTTGGCGCGCAGGCGCGCCTCGGTTTCTGCCGTGGTCCAGTCCTCGGCAACCTTGTCACGGGTTTCGGCCAGCGGAATGGGGGCGGCAGGGATCACTTCGTCCAACCGCAGGGCGAAGAGGCCGCCATCGTCCAGTTCGGTCACGGTCGGATAATCCTCGGCGGTCACGTCGGCGGCGGCAGAGGCGAAATCCGCGTAACCCGCGATGCCCTCGCTCATGCCTTGCGACCAGTCGATGGTGCCCAGTTGCAGCGGCGTTTCCTTTGCGACGTCTTCGAGCGTGGCGCCACCGGCGAGCAGATCCTCTACCGGCTCCATCTGTTGCGCGACCAGACGGCGTGCGGCATCTGCGGCCAGGTCGGTGCGGATCGTCTCCGCCGCCTCGTCATAATCGGTGCTGCTGGCTTGCAAGACGCCGTTCACACGGAAGAGGGCCGGTCCGAGGTCGCTGTCAAGCGGCCCGACGACATCGCCCTGCTGGGCGGCGAAAACGGCGTCACCCGCCGCGCCAAGATCATCCTTGCCCAGATCCCCGAGGTCGACATCGGACAGGGCCAGACCCCGATCGCTGACCAGCGTGTCAAAGTCGCTCTCGCCCGAGTCGAGCTTTGCCTTGGCCGCCTCTGCCGCATTTTCGTCAGGAAAAACAAGGCGTTCGACAAGTCGCCGCTCAGGTTGTTCGAATTCGTCTATGCGGGCCTCGTACTGCGCGCGGATGGTGTCGTCGTCGATCTGAACCTGGTCCATCATCATGTCGGGGGACAGTTCGGCATAAGTGATGCGCTTTTTCTCGGGCGCGGTGTAATCCGCGATATTGGCATCGTAGAACGTCTGAAGCTGTTCGTCGGTGGGGGTCGGAACAGGTGTATCCAGGCCGTCGGGCGTCAGCGTCGCATAGGTCACGGTGCGCTGTTCGGCCACGTAATTGGCCAGCGTGTCAGAGTAGACGGCAGGCATCCGGGTTGCGGCGATCACCGCTGCCTGAAGCATCGAGCGGGCTGAGTCAGACCGCATGTCGGATTCGAATTCCGCTTCGCTGATGCCGGCACGGTCGAGGGCGAAGGTGTAGCTCTCGCGCGAGAACTTTCCCGTAGCATCCTGAAATGCCGGGATTTTCACGATCTGGTCACGAAGCTCTTCATCACCGATCGACAGGCCGAGGCGATCTGCCTCGTTGTCCAGCGCGCGGTCGTTGACAAGGCCCGCGACCACCGAGTTGGTGATGCCGAAGGCCTGCGCCTGGGCGAAACTGATCGGCTGGCCCATCTGCTGTTGCAGCTGCGCCATCTGATCCTGCACGCCCCGGGTATAGGCATTGATACGGATCGGCTTGCCGCCAACCTCGCCGATATTGGTCACGTTGCCGGTGAAATTGGTCGCGCCAAACCCACCAAGGCCCAGGACCAGGAGCACGAGAAGGCCCCAGACCAGCATGTTGGATTTCTTCATCGCCATACGGCGTCCTCCGCTATTTCCGTTGCGCGCCAAGGGGTTGGCAGGCAACGCTCATGCCATGCGCCAAAGGTGCCGGGGGGTGCCCGGCGGCGCGTCTGGCCCTTGTTAAAGCCTTGCCGGGTAAGGGGCAAGGCGGGGTTCTCAGCCCTGTGAAGAGGCGGTGAGCCGGTCGATGAAACGGCCGATCCCGGCGGTGTCGAGATTGGCAAAGGCGATGCGCATCTGGCGCGCGCCGTTGGCGCCACCGGCGGGCGTGAACATGGTGCCGGGCAGCATCAGGATACCCGCGTCGCGGACCAGCTGCGGCGCGAGGTCGGCCGAGGATTTCGCTGACGGATGAGAGGCATAGGCGAAATAGGCGCCAGCGGAATGCAGGGTCCAGCCGGCGCGGGCCAGCGCCTGGCGTCCGGCGAACATGGCAGCACGACGCGCGAGGATCTCGTCCCGTTCACCGGCGAGCCACTGGCCGAGGTTTTCCATGCCCCACAGGGCCGCGATCTGGCCCAGCTGAGGCGCGCAGATGGCCACCGTATCCAGAAATTTCTCTATGTCTGCCAATGTCTTGGTAGAGGCGATCACGGCACCTGTGCGATGGCCCGTCAGCCGATATGCCTTGGAAAAGGAATAGAGGTGGATCAGCACATCGTCCCAGTCGGGATCGGTGAACAGGTCATGCGGGGCGTCGGACGAGGAATGGAAGTCGCGATAGGTTTCATCCACGATCAGTTTCAGCCCATGCGCACGCGCCAGGTCACGGAAGGCCGCGATGAGGGCGGGCGGATATTCCATCCCGGTCGGATTGTTCGGCGTCACCAGAACGATGGCCCGGGTGCGTGGGCTTATCAGCGCCGCCGCGCGGTCGGGGTCCGGCATCATGTCGGCTTCGCATGGCAGGGGAACCGCATCGACCCCCGCCATGTCGAGCCACATTTTATGGTTGAAATACCAAGGGGTTGGCAAGATCACCTCGTCTCCCTGAGTGGTCAGGGCGGTGATCGTGGCGCAGAAGGCCTGATTGCAGCCGGCGGTGATGGCCACCTGTGCGGGGGCGATGGTTCCGCCATAGGCGGCGGACCAGTCGGCGGCGATGCGGGCGCGCAGGGCGGGCAACCCGAGGACGGGGCCGTAGAGATGGGTTTCGGGCGTGTTCAGCGCCTCGGCCATGGCCGCGATCATCGGCGCGGGGGGCGGTGCGACGGGCGCCGCCTGCGAGACGTTGATCAGCGGGCGGTCGGCGGCAAACGTCAGCCCGTCGAGCCAGCGGCGCGCCTCCATCACGGGCGGAGAGAAGGTGGCGTCGGTACGGGTCAGCGCGTGGTTCATTCAAGCCTCTGAAAACGTTGATTTCTGACGTCGGTATTTGGGCGGTATCTGAGCGGTTTCCGAACGGTGCGCGTTGCTGCCATCCGGGGACCGTGGACCGGGTCAGCGCAGAGGCTAGCAGGGCGGCGCGGGGAGGGAAAGCAATGCCTGCAACATGGCCCCGCATCCGCGCTGGCGCCGCCGGGTGGGGGTGCAAGCCGGGAGGGGACCGAAGCCGGGAGGGGGCCTGAAGTCGAGAGGCGGCCTGACGTCGAGAGGGGGCTGGTGACGTTCGATCAGGCCATGGCCGCCTCTTTCGCATCGAAGGCCAGGCGGGCATCGCGGATGGCGTCGTGATGGGCGCTGGCCCAGCCGACGAGGCCCACCACCGGCACCAGCGAGGATTCCCCCATGGCCGTCAGCGCATATTCGACCGAGGGCGGTTTCGTCGCAAACACCTGGCGTGACACCAGGCCATCGCGTTCGAGATTGCGCAGCGACTGCGTGAGCATCCGTTTCGAGATGTCGCCGACGGCGCGTTGCAGGGCGCTGAAGCGGTGCGGCGCGTGGGACAGGGCGATCAGGATCAGCAGGCTCCATTTGTCACCCACCCGGTCCAGCACGTCGCGGACCGGGCAGCGCGACTGGTCGAGGGCGCGGGCCTCGCCCGCCTTGGCGCGAAACACTTGCAGGACGGCGCGGGCTGGGGCGTCCAGCACCACGGGGTTACCTTTAGGTTCCCTTGTCATGAATTGGTGCCTCCTTACAGGGTGCGGATTGGTGGTCTACGTCTGAGACCATAGCCCGATTCGAGACTCGCCGACAGGCGGAGAGTGACGGGACCCTGAAGGAGACGAAAAATGGACGAGAAAGTATTGGTGACCGGCGCATCCGGTCAATTGGGCGCGCTGGTCGTTGAGGCGCTGCTGGCGCGTCTGCCGGCGGCGCAGGTGGTGGCGTTGGTGCGCCGCGAGGAGGCCGCGGAGGCGCTGCGTGCGCGCGGTGTCGAGGTTCGGCTGGCAAGCTATGATGACCGGGACGCGCTGGAGGCCGCCTTTGCAGGCATCGGGCGGTTGCTGCTGATCTCGGGCACCGATTTTGACAGGCGCGTCGCGCAACATGCCAACGTGATCGAGGCGGCACGTGCGGCAGGCGTCGGTTTCGTCGCCTATACGTCGGTCCTGCGGGCGGAGACGTCGCGGTTGATGGTGGCCGAGGATCACCGGCAGACTGAGGCGGCCCTGGTCGCATCCGGGTTGCGCTATGCCCTGTTGCGCAACGGCTGGTACACCGAGAACTATACCGCGTCGGCCCCGATGGCGGTGGCACATGGGGCGCTGATCGGTGCCGCGGGGTCAGCGCGGATCGCCAGCGCCGCCCGCGCCGATTATGCCGAGGCCGCTGCCGTGGTGCTGAGCGCGCAACAGCCCGAGAGCGGCAGGGTTCATGAGCTGGCGGGCAGTGAGAGCTTTGGCCTGGTGGGCCTGGCAGCGGTGATCAGTGCCGTGTCGGGCAAGGAGGTGCCCTATGTCGACATGAGCGAGGCGGCGTACAAGGCGGCGCTGGTAGAGGCGGGGTTGCCCGATCCGATCGCGGATCTGCTGGCCTCAAGCGATGCTGCTGCGCGCGATCATGGCGACCTGGAGGGGAGCGGTGCGGAGCTGGAGGCGCTGATCGGGCGCGTGTCCACGCCGCTGCGCGCCAGTGTCGAGGCGGCGCTGGCCTGAGACGGGTTGGCCTGAACCGCGGGCGGATGATGCGGGAGCATGGCGGGTGCGCCACGGGGCGGGGGGGGAGGGGGCGCTGCCCCCGCCTGCGGCCCCCCGGGATATTTCCGACAGGGAAACATCTTGGGGGGCGCCGGCGGTGAGGTCTGGTCGCAGCGGGAGGGGCGCAGCCCGGCGAGCTGCGGCCCGATTGCAGTCGGCGTGGCGGGCAGGGCCCTGGCGCAATGCCTTGGGGACAGGGGCGGGCGCGGGGTGGCGGCGCGGGGTTATTCGCGGCCGCGGAAAGGTTCGACGTATTGCAGTGCCATGTCCCAGGGGAAGAAGATCCAGGTGTCTTGCGAAACCTCGGTGATGTAGCTTTGCACCTGGGGTTTTCCCAGTGGTTTGGCGTAGAGCGTGGCGAAATGCGCCTTGGGGTAGAGGGCGCGGACCAGTTCGAGTGTCTTGCCGGAATCGACCAGGTCGTCGATCACCAGGATGCCGGTGCCATCGCCCATCATCGCCGCGTCGGGGGATTTCAGGACGTGGGCTTCGGATTGGCTCTGATGATCGTAGGATTTGATCGAGATCGTGTCGACGGTGCGGATGTCGAGTTCGCGGGCCACGATCATCGCCGGGGCCATGCCGCCGCGGGTGATGGCGACGATCGCGCGCCAGGCCCCGTTGTCGGGGCCGTGACCATCGAGCCGCCAGGCGAGGGCGCGGGCGTCGCGGTGAAGCTGATCCCAGCTGACGTGGAAGCCTTTTTCGTGCGGCAGTCTGTCGGTCATGGCGCGTCTTCCTCGGTTCAGGTCTTGTCGATGTCGGGGGCGTCGACGGCCTTCATGCCGACGATGTGATAGCCCGAATCAACGTGCAGGTTTTCGCCCGTGACGCCGGAGCCGAGATCGGACAGCAGGTAGAGCGCGGATTTGCCGACATCGTCGATGGTCACGTTGCGGCGCAGGGGCGAGTTCAGCTCGTTCCATTTCAGGATGTAGCGAAAGTCGCCGATGCCGGAGGCGGCGAGCGTCTTGATCGGGCCGGCGGAGATGGCGTTGACGCGGATGCCGTCCTTGCCGAGGTCTTCGGCGAGGTATTTCACCGAAGCCTCGAGCGCGGCCTTGGCGATGCCCATGACGTTGTAGTGCGGCATCACCTGTTCGGCGCCGTAGTAGGTGAGGGTCAGCATCGAGCCGCCGTTCGGCATCATCTTTTCCGCGCGCTGTGCGACAGCGGTGAAGGAATAGACGGAAATGTCCATCGTCAGGGTGAAGTTGGCGCGGCTGGTGTCGACGTAGCGGCCGCGCAATTCGTTCTTGTCCGAAAAGCCGATGGCGTGGACGATGAAGTCGATCGTGTCCCAATCCGCCTTCAGAGCGTCGAAGGCTGCGTCGATCGAGGCCTCGTTCGACACGTCGCAATCATAGAGCCTGGTCACGCCGAGCTGGTCTGCCAGGGGCACGACACGTTTCTTGAACTGATCGCCCATATAGGTGAAGGCCAGTTCGGCCCCCGCGTCAGCCAGGGCCTTTGCGATGCCCCAGGCGATGGATTTGTCGTTGGCAAGGCCCATAATCAAGCCGCGCTTGCCCGCCATCAGAGTGTTCGCCATGCTGCGCTCTCCGCCCTGTAATTTCCGGTCAAACTCCTTTAGGCGATAGGGGGGGGCGCTTCAAGCCTGCCGAATGCAGCGGGTGGCGGTAAAACGCGGCCCAGGCACAGTTTTCGCGGCGATGCGGTGCAATCGTCCGTGTTTGAGGAAAGGAATGCGGCATGGCCGATCGTGAGGGTATCTTTGCCGGGCAGGACCCGTTTGCCATTGCGGCGGCCTGGTTGGCCGAAGCGCAAGAGAGCGAGCCGAATGATCCGAACGCCATTGCGCTGGCCACCGTCGACGAGACCGGGCTGCCCAATGTACGCATGGTGTTGTTGAAGGAAATATTGGCGGACGGGTTCGTGTTTTATACGAATTACGAAAGTACCAAGGCCCGCGAGCTTGACCTCGGCGGAAAAGCTGCGTTTGTCATGCATTGGAAGAGTTTGCGCCGGCAGATTCGGGTTAGGGGAACAATTTCGCGTCTTGATGGCGTGGAAGCGGACTCCTATTTCGCGTCGCGGTCGTTGAAATCCAGACTGGGGGCTTGGGCGTCGCGGCAATCGCGACCCCTTACCTCACGAGCGGCGCTCATGGCCGAGGTTGCGAAAATTTCCGCAACCAAGGGCATGAACCCGCCCAGACCCCCTTTCTGGGGTGGGTATCGAGTGTCGCCGAGTGAGATCGAGTTCTGGGCAGATGGCGCGTTCCGATTGCATGATCGGTTCCGCTGGACGCTTGATTCAGAGTCGGAGACCTGGACTGTTCAGCGTCTCAACCCCTGAATTACGCCTGTTTTTGCAGGCGTAACCTTGATTTATCTCGGTTTTGAACGCCTATTTATGTGATCCGTACCGCTTGGGAACATTGTGGTGGTGCGGACGCTTGCAGAAAAACGGGGATAGAATTGAATCAATTTGACGATAGTACCCGGACGGTCGATGGCCATGTGAAATGGTTCGACCCGTCTCGGGGATTCGGATTCGTCGTCTCGCAGGAAGGAGGCGGTGATATTCTTTTGCACGCCAACGTCCTGCGGAATTTCGGGCAAAGCTCGATCGCGGACGGCGCGCGGATCGAAATCATCGTGCAAAAGACGCTGCGGGGAGAGCAGGCCATCGAGGTCCTGCATATCGAACCGCCCGAAGGCGCAGGCATGGCGATACTCGAGGATTTCCGCAGTCTCGATCCGGACATGATCCGGTCGGTTCCGATGGAGCCGGCACGGGTGAAATGGTTCGACAAGGTGAAGGGATTCGGCTTTGCCAACGTGTTTGGCCGGTCCGAGGATGTATTCATTCACGTCGAGGTCCTGCGGGCCTCGGGGTTGTCGGACCTGGCGCCGGGCGAAGCGGTGGCCCTGCGCGTGATCGATGGCAAGCGTGGGCGCATGGCGACCGAGATCTGCCCGTGGGAAGCGGCCAACCGGGACGGGGAGGGCGCATCGCAGCCTGTCGAGTGAGCAGGGGCCCGGCGGTTGCCGGGCCTGCCCACTGGCCCATATTGTGGGGTCGGATATCATGGTCACGCGCAGCGGGCGCCGGAAAGATCATCCGGCGCCTGCTGCGCGCGTGCGAAAGATGTGGTCGACCCAAGAGGAACACTGATGATGCGACACCTACCCATCGCCCTTGCCAGTCTCTGTTTCGGATTCGTCGCGCCGATGGCAGCCGTGGCGGCCAGTGCCCAGAGCTGTCGTCAGGACAGTGTCGAACTTCGCGGCGACTGGGGCAGCGCGCGGTTTCGCGTGGAAATCGCGGATGATGCGGCAGAGCGTTCAAAGGGGCTGATGTTTCGCGAGGAAATGTCGAGCGGTGCCGGGATGCTGTTCATCTATGACCGCCCGCAGGTCGCCAGTTTCTGGATGCGGAACACGCTGATCCCGTTGGACATGATCTTCATGAACCCGGCGGGCGAGGTCACGGCGATCCAGCGCATGGCAAAGCCGCAGGACGACACCCCGCTGAGCGGGGGGGCAAACGTGCTGTACGTGCTGGAGATCAACGGCGGGCTGGCCGAACGGATGGGGTTGGATGTGGGCAGCCAGATGCGGCACCCGGCGATTGCGCCTGATCTGGCGGCCTGGCGGTGTGACGCCGACGCGGAGGAGTGAGTGTGCGCGCCGTGTCGGCGGGTCCTCGCATCCGATTGCGGGCGGGCGATCGGGGGGCTGCGGGGCCGTGGCGGCAAGGCCGCGATAAAGTTGCTGTGCAAAACCTGCGCTTTGGGCTTTTCAAACCGTCGCGGCTTCGCTAGAGACGACCTCGGTTCGGGGCGTAGCGCAGCCTGGTAGCGCATCTGTTTTGGGAACAGAGGGTCGGGAGTTCGAATCTCTCCGCCCCGACCATTTTTCAGCCTTGTTGAGACCTGTGACCCCGGTGGATCTTTCGCCGGGTGTTGGCGCGTTTGACAAGTGGTGCGATCACGCGATGTTCAGCAGCTTTGGCTTGCCGCTGCGCCGCGGTGCGGCAATATCGCCGTGACAGCCAGGTTTGCCGCCCAGCCAGCACAGAGCCAGAACGACCCGCGCAGGCCGGGCAGGAGACAATCATGAACAACGACAGGCCCCGCGTGGGCTGGATGGACACGACCCAGACCTATGGGCGGATCAGCCGCGCCCTGCATTGGGGGCTGGCGATGCTGATTCTGTGGCAGTTCCTGGGCATGGCGGTAAAGCTGATCCTGGGGCGGGTGCCGCTGGCGGGGTTCTTTGTCGGATTGCACCAGCCGGTCGGCCTGGCGATTTTCACTCTGGTCGGGCTGCGCGTGCTGTGGGCGCTGCTGAACCGCGGACACCGGCCCGGACACGGGGCGGGGGTGGTCGGGCTGGCCGCGCGCGTCGGTCACCTGGTGCTTTATGCGTTGATGGTGATCGTGCCGCTGCTGGCGTTGCTGCGGGCCTATGGCAACAGCCGCGCCTTTGCGCCCTGGGGGTTCGAGATATTCGCGCCCCGGGCCGAGGAGATCACCTGGATGGTGGGTCTTGGCAATGCCGCGCACGGGGTGCTGGCCTGGGCTTTTCTGGTGCTGATCGCGGGTCATGTGGCGACGGCGCTGGTGCACCAGATCGTGCTGCGGGACGGCACTTTGCGGCGCATGGCACGCTGAACAGGCCGCTGCCGCAGCCATAGGCGATTCTCTGGCTGCGGCGATGGTGGGACATTTCCCTACCATATGTTGTGTCATACGGGTGTTGCACCCAAGGCATATGGTGCCGCCATGTCACAAAAAATGGCACATGCCTGTCCACAAGGCGTTGTGGACAACTTCAGGTAATACCTGAATGCGCGGGCCAAATCGTCTGAAACGCAAGGCTTTTTACGTGTGGAATAATCCACCGGAGAATCGGTGCGATTTACCAGCCGCTGTGAGTATTTCCGTCAACCGCAAAGATTCACTTTTTTCCGTCCAAGTTGTGTTGACCGACGCCGGAAAAATACACCAAATTGTTGCGGCAGGCGGGGTGTCCACTAGATCTAGTGGCCTCGACGGCACAAAGAACAGAGACATAAGAGCATTCGCCGGACCCCCGGCGATGACGGGCCGCGCAACGCAGGCCATGGCTTCTTTGTGCCCGGAAACCGACGGCATTGGTGGGGTGAACCGGACCCGCGCGCAGAAGACCGTGCGCCACGGCTCGGACATTCAGGCGAAAAGCTAATTCGATGAGGCACATCACATGAAGATCGACCGCACGTTCACGACGCAGGGAAAAGATGCCTACGCGGGTATCAATTTCGTCACGACCACGTCCGAGATCCGCAACCCGGACGGGACGGTCGTCTTCAGGCTGGCCGATCTGGAAGTGCCGCAAAGCTGGAGCCAGGTGGCCAGCGATGTGATTGCCCAGAAATATTTCCGCAAGGCCGGCGTGCCGAGCGAGACCAAGCGCGTGCGTGAAAAAGGTGTGCCCGAGTTCCTGTGGCGGTCGGTGCCGGCGCATGACGATGTGACGTTTGGCGGCGAGACTTCCTCCAAGCAGGTGTTCGACCGGCTGGCGGGTGCCTGGACCTACTGGGGCTGGAAGGGCGGCTATTTCACCTCCGAAGCCGACGCACAGGCCTATTTCGACGAAATGCGTTTCATGCTGGCGACCCAGAAGGGCGCGCCGAACAGCCCGCAGTGGTTCAACACCGGGCTGCACTGGGCCTATGGCATCGATGGTCCGGGGCAGGGCCACTACTATGTCGATTACAAGACCGGCAAGCTGACGAAATCGTCCTCGGCCTATGAACATCCGCAACCGCACGCCTGCTTTATCCAGTCGGTCAAGGATGACCTGGTGGGCGACGGCGGCATCATGGACCTGTGGGTGCGTGAGGCGCGGCTGTTCAAATACGGATCGGGCACCGGCACCAACTTTTCCAGCCTGCGGGCCGCGGACGAAAAGCTGTCGGGTGGCGGCAAGTCGAGCGGCCTGATGGGGTTCCTCAAGATCGGTGACCGCGCGGCGGGCGCGATCAAGTCGGGCGGCACGACGCGCCGCGCGGCCAAGATGGTGATCGTCGACGCCGATCACCCGGACGTTCAGGAATACATCAACTGGAAGGTGAAAGAGGAGCAGAAGGTTGCCTCGATCGTCGCCGGTTCGAAAATGCACGAGCAGAAGCTGAACGCGATCTTCGGCGCGATCCGTCAGTGGGACGGCAGCACGGAGGACGCGGTCGACCCGTCCAAGAACCCTTCGCTGAAGGATGCGATCCGCGACAGCAAGAAGACCGCGATCCCCGAGACCTACATCAAGCGCGTGCTGGATTATGCCAGGCAGGGCTATACCAGCATCGAATTCCCGACCTACGACACCGACTGGGACAGCGAGGCCTATGCCAGCGTTTCGGGCCAGAACTCCAACAACTCGGTCCGGGTGACGGATGCGTTTCTGAAGGCCGTCAAGGACGATGCCGACTGGGAGCTGATCCGGCGTACCGATGGCGGCGTGGCCAAGACCATCAAGGCGCGCGACCTGTGGGAAGACATCGGCCATGCGGCCTGGGCCTGTGCCGATCCGGGCATCCAGTACCACGACACCGTCAACGCCTGGCACACCTGCCCCGAAGACGGCGCGATCCGCGGGTCGAACCCTTGTTCGGAATACATGTTCCTGGACGACACGGCGTGCAACCTGGCGTCGATGAACCTGCTGACCTTTCTCAAGGACGGCGCGTTCCAGGTCGACGATTACATGCAGGCGACGCGTCTGTGGACGCTGACGCTGGAAATCAGCGTGACCATGGCACAGTTCCCGTCCAAGGAAATCGCGCAATTGTCGTATGATTTCCGCACCCTGGGTCTGGGCTATGCGAACATCGGCGGGTTGCTGATGAACATGGGCTATTCCTATGACAGCGACGAGGGGCGCGCGCTGTGCGGCGCGCTGAGCGCGATCATGACCGGCGTCGCCTATGCCACCAGTGCCGAAGTGGCCGGAGAGCTGGGCCCGTTTTCGGGCTATGCGCGCAACGCCAAGCACATGCAGCGCGTCATGCGCAATCACCGCAACGCAGCCTATGGCGCGACCGAGGGCTACGAGGGGCTGGCGATCAAGCCGGTGCCGCTGGACCTGACGAATTGCCCCGATCCTGCGCTGACCCAGCTGGCGATGACCGCGTGGGACGAGGCCGTGCGCCTGGGCGAGGCCCATGGGTACCGCAATGCGCAAACCACGGTGATCGCGCCCACAGGCACCATCGGCCTGGTGATGGATTGCGACACGACGGGGATCGAGCCCGACTTTGCCCTGGTCAAGTTCAAGAAGCTGGCAGGCGGCGGCTATTTCAAGATCATCAACCGTTCGGTGCCCGGCGCACTGGAAAAGCTGGGCTATGGGCCGGCGCAGATCGAGGAAATCATCGCCTATGCCGTCGGTCATGCTTCGCTAGGCAATTGCCCCGCGATCAACCATACGTCGCTGATCGGCCACGGTTTCGGCCCGCGCGAGCTGGAAAAGGTCGATGCCGCGCTGCAAGGTGCCTTTGACATCCGGTTCGTGTTCAACCAGTGGACGCTGGGCGAAGAGTTCTGCAAGCAGACCCTGGGCATTCCGGCGGCCAAGCTGAACGACCCCAGCTTTGATTTGCTGCGGCACCTGGGCTTTACCCGCAAGGACATCGAGGCGGCGAACGACCACGTTTGCGGCACGATGACCCTGGAAGGCGCGCCGCATCTGAAGGACGAGCACCTGTCGATCTTTGACTGCGCCAACCCCTGCGGCAAGAAGGGCAAGCGCTATCTGTCGGTCAACAGCCACATCACCATGATGGCGGCGGCGCAATCGTTCATCTCGGGCGCGATCTCCAAGACCATCAACATGCCGAACGATGCCACCATCGAAGACTGCAAGGCGGCGTACGAGTTGAGCTGGTCGCTGGGGATCAAGGCAAACGCGCTGTACCGCGACGGGTCCAAGCTGAGCCAGCCGCTGGCTGCCGCGCTGGTCGAGGACGACGACGAGGCCGCGGAAATGCTGGAGACCGGCACGCCACAGCAGAAGGCGGCCGTCCTGGCGGAAAAGATCATCGAGAAGGTCATCGTCAAGGAGGTTGCCCGCGGCCGCGAGAAGATGCCCGAGCGCCGCAAGGGCTATACCCAGAAGGCCATCGTCGGCGGTCACAAGGTGTATCTGCGCACCGGCGAATATGAAGACGGCAACCTGGGCGAGATCTTCATCGACATGCACAAGGAAGGTGCGGGGTTCCGCGCCATGATGAACAACTTTGCCATCGCCGTTTCGGTGGGCCTGCAGTACGGCGTCCCGCTGGAGGAGTTCGTCGACGCCTTCACCTTCACCAAGTTCGAGCCTGCGGGCATGGTGCAGGGCAACGATTCCATCAAGAACGCGACCTCGATCCTCGACTACATCTTCCGCGAACTGGCGGTCAGCTATCTGGATCGCACCGACCTGGCCCATGTCAAACCGCAGGGCGCGAGCTTTGATGACCTTGGCAAGGGCGTCGAGGAAGGCGTGAACAACGTCAAGGAAATGAGCGAGGCGGCCGCGACCAAGTCGCTGGAGGTGCTGAAGCAGATCAGTTCCACCGGGTATCTGCGCAAGCGGCTGCCGCAGGAGCTGATGGTGCTGAACGGCGGCGGACTGGGCGATGTCGTCAGCCTGGCGCCCCGCAGCAGCGGGGCGGCACAGGCCGCCGTCGCGGTCAGCACGAGCACGATGGCGACCTCGACCACGGCGATCAGCAGCGGGGCCGTCAGCATGGATGCCCGCGTCAAGGCCAAGATGCAGGGCTATGAAGGCGAAGCCTGTGGCGAATGTGGCAACTATACCCTGGTGCGCAACGGGACCTGCATGAAGTGCAACACCTGTGGCGGCACGTCTGGGTGCAGCTGAGCCCGCTGCCGCAGGCCGTGACAGCCAGGTCATCGCGTGGCCCGTTGCCGAAACGGCGGGCCACGCAAAAGAAACCAATAATAAAAACAATACCTTGAGGATACTTTCAGAAATGCAGTTGATAATCGGAACCCAGGCGATCACCCCTGCCGACGTGCGCCAGATCCCCGGCGGGATCGAGGCGGAGCTGGCCGGCGATGCCCTGACGTGTTTTCTGGATGGGGCCGCCAACGGCGCATCGATGGAGCTGCATGGCGGGGCGCTGGATCGTCATGCCGTTGACGTGACAGAGATCCGTATGCACGGCTGCGCCACCAAGGTTACGCTGATGACGACGCATGAAATGGCGCTGAACTGACGGGGCGGGCCGGCAGGTCCCTCGCGCCCGTTTGAAAGCTGTTCGATCCTGACCCGCCGGGGCCTTCGTGCCGTCCGGCGGGTTTTCGTGTTGTGCGGTCGGTCGGTTCGTTGCGTGGTTGCGGAATGTCGAAGGTTTCCCTTTGCGGTTGTTTACAGTCTGTTCTTTGTCCTAAGGTAGATCTCTGACGTCTGTTATAGTTGGTGCCCGCATGGTCCGAGGACTTCGTCTTATTGTCAGTCTCATCGGGTGCCTGGCGGGTCCAGCCACAGTCCATGCCCAGGGGGCCGGCAGTGCCGGGCAGGCGACAGTGCCGTGGTCGCCCTTTGCCGGGCGGTACGAGGCCGCACCGGACGGATCGCTGACCGGGTATTACGCGGACCTGACGCGCCTGATCGGCGAGGCCGCAGGGCTGCGGATCGATTACCGGGAATACGACAGCATTTACGAGGCGCTCCGATCGGTTGGAACGGGCGAGACGGATATGAGGGTCGGTGTGCCGGACCTGCCGGTCCTTGGGGACAGCCTGCTGTCGGATCCGATCGCGGAGGCGGGGGTTTACCTGTTCGTGCGCAACGACCCCGAAGTGACCCTGACGAGCGAAAACATGCGCGGTCAGTCGATCGGGGTCATCACGTCGGTCTTGCGCCCGCCTGCCGCCGTGGCTGGAAGCGGCGCAGACGTGACGATTTTCGAAGACGCCTACGGGGCATTCGGGGCGCTGGTCACCGGGCAGCTGGACGGGGTCGTGACATCGTTCAAGCAGGCGACCGACCTGCTGCGCAGCACCCGGTTGGATTATCGCGTCAAGATATCGGGTGCGGCGCTGGAGCGGCATGAGATCTATGTCGCGGTGGCCCCGGGACGGCCCGATCTTTTGCCGCCGATCAATGCGGCGATTGCACAGCTCAAGGCCGATGGCGACCTGGAGAGGGTGCTGACAAGCTGGAACGTGTTGCGTCCGGCATCTGTGCCGGATGTGCTGAACGTGGGGGTGACGAATTTTCCGCCCTATCAGATTATCACCGATACCGGAGAATTCACCGGCTACGGCGTCGAGGCGCTGCGCGATCTGGCGCAGCGGACCGGTCTGACGCTGAATTTTCGCCAGATCACCACCAACGAATGGGCACGCGGCCCGGCGCAGGGCACCTACGACATGCTGCCGCCGCTGAGCATCACGGACGAAAAGCGCGCGGTGATGGATTTCACCATCCCGATGCAGCAATCGCCGTATTCGATCTTCATGCGGCGCGGCGAGAGCGCGGGGATCTCGGCGTTGCCGGATCTGGTGGGCAAGCGGGTCGGCGTGGCGGCGAACAACTGGGCGCGACAGGTGGCCATGCGCCAGGAGGGCCTGGACCTTGTGATCTTCGAGAACGCCGAGGACATGCTGGCGAGCCTGCTTTCGGGAGAGGTGTCTGCGGTGCTGTATGCGACGCAGACGATGGAGCGCCTGGCCGAGGTGGACGGCAGCAGCGAGCAGATCGAGGCGGTACAGCCGCCCTTTACCCGGACCGAGCGCGCGATCGCCCTGCGTCCTGGCCTGTCGTCGATCCGTGAGAACCTCAACGCGGTGATCCCGGGGTACCTGTCATCGGAGGAATACCAGAACCTGCGCAACCGATGGCTGGCCGCGCCGACGTTCTGGACCGCCAGCCGGATCTGGCTGGCGCAGGTGATCATCGGCACCATCTTCGTGCTGGGCGCCCTGGGGTTTGTCGTGCTGATCCTGCGCGCGCGCCGGGTGGCGGTGATCCACGCGCGCCGCATGGAAAGCCTGTCGAACCGGTTTGGCGCGATCCTGAACACCGCCCGCAGCGGTATCCTGGCGCTGAACAGGGACGGCCGGATCGATACCGCCAATCCGGGTGCAATCCACATGCTGCAACTGCCGAACCAGATCTGGCCGGCGGAATGGCCCGACAACATCAGTTTCCTGGATCCCTATGATCTGTCGCCGCTGGAAGCGTCGAGCGACCCGGTGCGCAGGGCCCTGTCGGGGGCCGTGCTGAAAGGCGAAAAGGCCGTGCTGACCACCGCGGCCGGGGCGGATCCGATTCATGTGCATGTCTCGTCCTCGCCCGTCAACGACCCGTCGCAGCCCGAGCTGTCGTCGGTCATCGTGCTGGAGGATATCACCGATCAGGAAAGCGCCCGGCGCATGGCGGAACGCGCCAGCCGGCTGGATGCGCTTGGCCAGCTGACCGGGGGCGTGGCGCATGATTTCAACAATATCCTGGGGACGATCGAATACGCGACCGAGCTGGCAATGGAGCGGACGGACGATGACGGGCGCAGGTATCTGCGGACCAGCCTGGGGTCGGTGCGGCGCGGTGCGGAACTGACCACGCGGTTGCTGACCTTTGCCAAGCGGCAACCGGGCAAGCGGCGGTCGGTGACGCTGAAGGACGTTTTCGCGGATCTGCGACAACTGGTTGAGCCGGTGCTGGAGCGGTCGGTGACACTGCATTTTGACGAGGTTTCCCCGACCTTGCAGGTCTGCTGCGATCCCAGTCAGCTGGAAAATGCGCTGTTGAACCTGTGCCTGAACAGCCGCGACGCGCTGGTGCAGGATGGGTCGGCAGGGTCGATCCACGTCAGTGCGGTGGTGACGGATGACCTGGGGATCAATGGCCGCCCGCTGGTGGCGATTTCCGTTCAGGATGACGGCCCGGGCATGTCACCGGAGGTGCGTGAACGCGCGACCGACCCGTTTTTCACCACCAAGTCCGCGCGAAAGGGTACGGGGCTGGGCCTGGCCATGGTGTATGGTTTTGCCGATCAGTCCGACGGCTGGATGGATGTTCTGAGCAGATTGGGCGAGGGGTGCCGCATCACGGTATATCTGCCGATGGGCGAACAGATCGAGGATGCGACACCGGGTGCGACGGCATCCACCGTGCACATGGGCAAGGGCGAGACGATCCTGATCGTCGAGGATCAGCCGGACCTGCTGCTGATGCTGTCCGAGGTTCTGAAATCGCTGGGCTACAAGATCGTGTCGGCGCCCTCGGGCAAGGATGCCCTGACCCTGCTGCAAGACGGGGTGACGTTTGATCTGCTGTTGACGGATATCGTGATGCCGGGTGGTGTCGGGGGCTATCAACTGGCCGAACGGATGCGGGCGCTCGGGATCATGCTGCCGATCGTCTACATGTCGGGCTATTCCGGCATCGGCAAGGACAGTTATCATTCGGTGCCCGGTGCGGTCATCGCCAAGCCCTGTTCCCCCGCCGAGTTGTCGGAGGTGCTGAGGCGCGCCCTTGGCTAGGCGCGCCTCGGCTGGTTTCACTTTTCGGGCAGCAGGCCGCGCGGGCTGAACCGCAGCACGACCAGCAGGATGATCCCCATGACAAGCATCCGCATATGCGCGGCCGAATTCAGCAGGTGATCCTTGAGCGGTCCGTCGGCGAAGGGCGAGGCCGCCCAGCCCATGATGTCGGGGCCCCAGTCGCCTGCCTTGACCCAGAGGTACCACACGAGGATCCCCCCCAGCACCGAGCCCCAGTTGCTGCCCGATCCGCCGACGATCACCATGACGAGGATCAGGAACGTATATCGCAGCGGGTTGTAGCTGGCGGGGGTCATCTGACCGTCGAGCGAGATCATCATCGCCCCTGCCAGGCCGATCACCGCAGACCCCAGCACGAAGATTTGCAGGTGGCGGCGTGTGACGTTCTTGCCCATGGCGGCGGCAGAGATTTCATTGTCGCGGATCGCGCGCATCATGCGGCCCCAGGGCGATTTCAGCGCCAGCTCCGTCCCCCAGATGAGCAGGAGAATGACAATCACGAACAGCACGAGGAAGGCCAGCTTGACCGTCAGCGTGGATGCCAGCGTCGGGTCGATGCCCCAGTTTTGGGCCATCTCGACAAAGGTGGCGCTGCTTTGCAGGTCGATCTCGTACGGGACCGGCCAGGGGCGGGGGATGCCGTTGACGTTGAGGACGCCGCGATCCAGCCATTGTTCGTTCTTGAGGATGGCCACGAGGATTTCGGCAATCCCGAGGGTCGCAATCGCGAGGTAATCCGAGCGCAGGCCAAGGGCCGTCTTGCCAACCAGCCAGGCGGCCCCGGCAGCCAGCAGCGCCCCGATGGGCCAGGAGAGCAGCGTCGGCCAGCCAAGGCCGCCGAGGTTGCCCGCAGCCGAGGGGTTGATCGCCTCGATCACTGTCACTGCGGGATCGAAGAGCCAGCGAAAGGCGAAGAAGCCCAGGATCAGGATGGCTGTCACAAGCAGGGCGCGCACCGGCCCGCGCGTGCGTCGGTAGGCCTGAATGGCCAAAAGCACCGCGATTATTGCCACGGCGAAGGCCGTCAGGATGCCGGGGCCGCCGGCGCGGAACGCCCCCGGTGTCGGCGCGGTCGAGATCAGCACGGGCGCCAGTCCGCCGAGCGCGAGGAACCCCATCGCGCCGGCGTTGAACAGCCCCGCATAGCCCCACTGCATGTTGACCCCAAGGGCCATGATCGCCGACAGCAGACCCATGTTGAGGATGCCGAGGGTCGAATTCCAGCCTGACGTCAGCCCCTCGATCACCAGAAGGGCGGCAAGGATGGCAAAGAACAGCGGGCCACGCAGGCTGCTCGACCGGCTGGGTTGATGGGTTCCGCTCATACGATTTTCCCCTTCAGCAGGCCCGTCGGTCTGAAGATCAGCACGAGGATCAGGATCGTGAAACTGACGGCGAATTTATAATCGGTGGAGAGCAGCTGGACGAGGCCGTCCGGCTCCCACGCAGGGACCAGGTAGGTGGCGACCTTTTTCCAGGCGTAGGTCAGGCCGACCTCGGAAAAGGAAATCACGAAACCACCCAGGATCGCACCCACGGGACTGCCGATGCCGCCGACGATGGCCGCGGCAAAGATCGGCAAAAGCAGCTGGAAATAGGTGAACGCCTTGAAGGACTTGTCCAGCCCGTAGAGGGTGCCTGCGATGGTCGCCAGGGCGCCGGTGATGATCCATGTGACGGTGACGACGCGGTTGGGGTCGATGCCGGAGAGCAACGCCAGGTCTTCGTTGTCCGAAAAGGCGCGCATGGATTTGCCGGTGCGCGTGCGATTGAGAAACCAGAACAGCAGCACCATGACGGCGACAGCGGTGATCACGGTGATAACCTGGGTCGAGCGCAGCGTCAGTGGTTCGCTGAGGCCGGTCATGTCGCGCCATTGCCGGGCGCTGATGACGAAACGGACGCCATCGTCGAAGTTGATCTGGTCAACGCCGATCAAAAAGCGGGTCAGGGCGTTCATCACGAACATGACCCCGACCGAAACCATGACAAGGACGACAGGGGCCGCACGCACCTTTCGGTAGAACCGGTAGACCGTCCGGTCGGTGCCGAGCAGCAGGGCCGCCGTGATCACGATGCCGAAGGGCAGGGCCAGCAGGGCCGTCGGAAGCGGGCCGAGGGTGATGCCGAGACTTTGGAACCCCCAGGTGATCAGGATTACGATGCCGGTGCCAAGGGCCATGGTATCGCCATGGGCAAAGTTGGAAAACCGCAGGATCGAATAGACCAGCGTGACCCCGAGCGCCCCGAGCGCGAGCTGCGCGCCATAAGCGGTGGCCGGGATGATGACGTAATTGGTGAGCGCGACAAGCGCGTTGATGACATCCATCTCTCAGCCCCCCAGAAAGGTACGGCGGACCTCCGGATCAGCCAGTAGGGCCTGTCCGGTGTCGGTGTAACGGTTTTCGCCCTGCGCGAGGACATAGCCTTTATCCGCGATTTCAAGAGCTTGTCGGGCGTTCTGTTCAACCATCAGGATCGAGATGCCGGTACGCGCGACCTCGATGATGCGATCGAAAAGCTCGTCCATGACGATGGGGCTTACGCCTGCGGTGGGTTCGTCCAGCATCAGCAGCTTGGGCTGCGTCATCAGCGCGCGGCCCACCGCGACCTGCTGGCGTTGCCCGCCCGAGAGTTCGCCCGCGTTCTGGCGGCGCTTGTCCTTGAGGATGGGGAACAGGTCGAACACCTGCGCCATGGTGGCGCGGTAATCGTCGTGGCGGATGAACGCGCCCATCTCCAGATTTTCCTCGACCGACATGGTGGGAAAGACGTTGTTGACCTGCGGCACAAAGCCCATGCCCATCTTGACCCGGTCCTGCGGGGAAAGGGCGGTGATGTCCTGACCGTCCAGCGTGACCGAGCCTGACCGCAGCGGCAGCATCCCGAAAACCGCCTTCATCGCGGTGGATTTGCCCGCGCCGTTGGGGCCGACGATGACGGCGATCTGGCCCTTTTCAACGCTGAGCGTACAGCCGTGCAGGATGTCGGCCTTGCCATAGCCGCCGGTCATGTCGGCGGCGTTGAGATAGCTCATTGCGCGGCCTCTTTGGTTTTGTTCTTCAGGCCCGTGCCCAGATAGGCTTCGATAACGGCCTCGTTTTCCATGATATGCGCGGCGGAGCCTTCGGCCAGCACGTGCCCCTCGGCCATGACGATGACCGGATCGCAAAGGCGACCGATGAAATCCATGTCGTGTTCGATGACGCAGAAGGTATAGCCCCGTTCGCGGTTCAGGCGCACGATGGCATCGCCGATGGTGTTCAGCAGGGTGCGGTTGACGCCTGCACCGACCTCGTCAAGAAACACGATCTTGGCATCGACCATCATCGTGCGCCCCAGTTCCAGCAGCTTTTTCTGACCGCCCGAAAGGTTTCCGGCTTTTTCGTCGCGCAGGTGCGAAATGGTCAGGAAATCGAGAACCTCGTCGGCTTTTGCAAGCAGGGCGGCTTCCTCGTCGCGGATGCGTTTGCGCCCGATCAGCGTATTCAGCAGGGTTTCACCCGATTGCTGGGAGGGCACCATCATCAGGTTCTCGCGCACGGTGAGGGAGGGAAACTCGTGCGCGACCTGAAAGGTGCGCAGCAGGCCCTTGTGAAACAGCTCATGCGGTTTCAGGCCGGTGATGTCTTCGCCGTCCATCGTGACCCGGCCGGACGTCGGTTCATGCACCCCGGCGATGACGTTGAACAGAGTGGATTTTCCGGCCCCGTTGGGACCGATCAGCCCGGTGATCGAGCCTTTGGCGATCTCAAGGCTGGCACCGTCGACAGCCCGGAACCCGCCGAAGGATTTGACTAGATTTTCGACCCGGATCATGGGGCCCCCCGACTTTATGCGTTACGCTAAGATCGCGCCGCAAAGTTCTGTTATAAATCAAGAATAGCCCGAACGGATTCGGGCTATTCTCAGGGTTAGGGCAGCTTAGCGGTATTTGACCGTTTCGATCTTGCCGTCCTTGATTTCGATTTCGCGGAAGGTGCCTGCCGCCTCGCCGTTGCCGATCATGTTGACGGCGGTCGCGCCTTCGTAGTCGATGGCGGTGCCAGCGGCGATCAGTTCAAGCGCCTTTGCCAGCTCGCCCGGATAGATCTTTTCGCCGGGACCGTTCGCGATCTCGGTGATCTTGTCCTTGTAGACCTTGGGGTCGGAGGACCCGGCAGCCTGCATGGCCAGCAGCATCAGCGCCGCACCGTCATAGGCCGCGCCCGAATAGGCGGAGGAGCCGTCGTAGCCGGCGCTTTCTGCCATCGAGAGGTAGGTCTCCATACCCTGACCCTCGGAATCGGGCAGCTGGCCGAAGGACCCTTCGATCTCGGACCCGAAGTTGTCTTCGAGCGTCTGGCTGACCATGCCATCGGGGAAGATGAAGGTTTCGAACGCGCCGGTATCCAGGGCGCCGCGCAGCACACCCGAGCCGCCCTGGTCAACGTAGCCGACGACCGCCAGCGCGTCGCCACCTGCGGAGGCGAGCGAGCCGACTTCGGCGGAATAGTCACCCTTGCCGTCTTCGTGTGCGGTCGAGATCGTGACAGTGCCGCCCTGCGCCTCGAATGCCTTCTGGAAGCTGTCGGCAAGACCTTTGCCGTAGTCGTTGTTGGTGTAGGTCACGGCGACCGAGCTCAGACCCTTTTCCATGATTTCATCCGCCATGACTTCGCCCTGGCGGGCGTCCGACGGGGCGGTGCGGAAGAACAGGCCGTCATCCTCCATGTCGGAGAGAGCGGGCGAGGTGGCGGAGGGCGAGATCATCACGATGCCGTTCGGCATGGCGACGTTTTGCAGCACGGCGGTGGTTGCACCGGAACACATCGCGCCCATGATGCCCTTGACCCCATCAGACGTGACGAGGGTTTCGGCAGCGGCAGTTGCAGCGGCGGCGTCGACACAGGTCGAATCGCCGCGCACCGGCGTCACGGTGTCGCCGTCCAGCAACTTGCCGGAATCAGAGACCTCCTTGATCGCCATTTCCGCGCCTTGGGCCATTGCGGGGGCCAGCGATTCCAGCGGGCCGGTAAAGCCAAGCAGGACGCCCATCTTGATCTCGTCAGCGTAGGATGCGCCGGCGCACAGACCGATGGCGGCAGAGGCCAGAAGAAGCTTTTTCATATTGATACTCCCATGTTGGAACTTGCGTTCTGGCCGAAGATTAATTTGCGGGCAATCAAAAGGAAAGGTCCGTGTTAGCGCCCGTCAGCTTTGGTTTTCCCGGTGCTTTTCGGGGTCGAAGGGGGTTGGGCCGCGCGCGTGTCCGATCATCGCGCGTCGCCAAAGCGCGTGAAGGAGGCCGCCAGAGAATCGAATGCCGCGCGGACGCGTGGCACCTTTGACAGGTTTTCGTGCATGACGATCCAGGTTTGCAGCAGCGCGACCTCGAAGTCGGGCAGCAGATGGACGAGGCGGTCGTCGCCCGCGCCCAGGGGGACCTGCATGATGGCGATGCCGAGACCCGCCCGCGCCGCGGCGACCTGCGCGGGGTGGCTGTCGATGCGAACGACCATTCGGTCGCGCAGCAGGTCGGCGCCCAGCCTGCCAGCCAGGATCAGCCTTTCGGCAAGGGCAAGGTCGCGGTGATTGCGATCTGGCCCGATGAAATCATGCCGCGCCAGGTCCGACAGGGTCATCGGGGTGCCACGCTGGCCCAGGTAGTCGGGGGCGGCGAACAGGCCCAGGGGGATCGACGCGACCTTTCGCGCGATGAGCGCCTTTTGCGTCGGCGTCACGGTGCGAACGGCAATGTCGACCTCTTGTGCCAAAAGGTCCGCCGGCAGGTTGCTGAGGGACAGTTCGATCTGAAGGTCTGGATGATCATTGCGCAGGGTGCGCAGCATCCGGGGGATCACCTCGACCCCCATCACATCGGGCACGCTGATGCGGACGGTGCCGCTGACGTCGGTGCCGACCGAGGAGCCTTGCCGCACGAACAGGTCGGACGCCATGGCCATCGCCCGGGCCGGTTCACGCAGCGCCAATGCTGTTTCGGTTGGAACAAGGCCATTGACCGAACGGGTGAACAACACGGTGTCGAGTGCGCGTTCCAGTGCGTCGATGCGGCTGCGCACCGTGGGATGCGATACCCCGAGTCTGCGCGCTGCGGCAGACAGGCTGCCATCCTCGAGGACGGCGAGGAAGATACGCTGATCTTCCCAGGAGACAGGTTTGCTCATAAGAATTATGATAGCTGTTGTTGGTATTCTTGCAATTCTTTTTCAGGTGCGGCGGAGGCATTCTGTTCCCGACATCTTGGGTCGACAGAGGAGTTGCGTGATGACTGTGAACAGGACAGCTTTGGTTCTCGGGGCGACGGGCGGCATTGGCGGCAGTATTGCCAGCGCGTTGCTGCGTCAGGGGTGGCGGGTGCGCGGGATGGCACGCACACCGCCGCAGCCCGGCGCCAACGTGCCCGGCCACGTGGAGTGGATCAGGGGCGACGCGATGCGGCGGGATGACGTGGTGCAAGCCGCGCAGGGCGTGTCTGTGATCGTTCACGCGGTGAACCCGCCAGGGTATCGCAACTGGGAACAGCTGGTTCTGCCGATGATCGACAATACGATTGCCGCGGCGCGTGCCGCTGGTCAGGCGCGCATCGTCTTGCCGGGCACGATCTACAATTACGACCCCGCCGTGACCCCCCTGGTCGCTGCCGAATCCCCGCAGACGGCCACCAGCCGCAAGGGCCGCATTCGCGTCGCAATGGAGCAAAGGCTGGAAGAGGCCGCGGGCGACGTGCCGTCGCTGATCCTGCGTGCCGGGGATTTCTTTGGTCCGGGCGCGCGCTCAAGTTGGTTTTCAGACGCGATGGTGTCATCGGGACGCCCCCTGCGACGCATCATCAATCCGGCGCGCGGCGCGGGCCACAGCTGGGCCTACCTGCCCGATCTGGCGCGGGCGTTTGCCCGGGTACTGGAGGAGCCCGCCCGGTTGGGGCCGTTCGAGCGGCTGCAATTCGCTGGACATTGCGACGTGGACGGGGCGCAGATGGTTGCGGCGATACGTCAAGCCGCAGGGCGCCAGCTGCGCGTTTATCCCTTTCCGTGGTGGATGATGCAGATGGCTGCGCCGTTTGGTGGCTTTCCGCGCGAAGCGGCAGAAATCGCACCGTATTGGCGTCATCCCCTGCGATTGGACAATGCGGGATTGGTCGCGCTGATCGGACCGGAACCGCACACGCCCTTGCAGGATGCCGTGCAGGCCGCGCTGCTGGATCTGGATCGCGTGGAGGGGACGGGGGACAGGCTGGCGCGGATTCCGGCGCGCTGAGGCCGGACGTCTTGATCCTGCCCGAGAAAATCTCAGCACGTCGTTCAGAAACTTCTGCTTGTTGGGGGCTGACAGGTTGGCAAGCTGTGGCCAGGCATGTGCGGACAAGGGAATGACACAATGCAGGCTATGGGCGAGAATATCGATATGGGCGCGTTCTGGCGTACCTTGGGAGAGCGGGCCATCGGCGCCACGCTGGTCACGGCGCAGGGGGCAGACGGGCCTACGGGATTTCTGGGATTGTCGGCCGCCCATGTCTGCGCAAGCCCGCCGACGATGCTGGTGTCGATCGATCGCAAGACAAGTGCCCTGGGTGCGGTGCGCGAGAGCGGCCATTTCGCCGTGAATTTCCTGCCCGAAGGAACGGCCGCGCTGGCGAATGCCTTTGGCGGCAAAGGCGAGAAGGTATTCGCGCCCGGCGCGTGGGATACGCTGGAGACGGGCGCACCGTGTTATGCGACGGCCCTGGGGGTGTTCGACTGCGAGGTCGAGCAGATCGTCGAACACGGCGATATCTCGATTGTCATTGGTCGCGTCCGCGCGCTGCGGGCCACCGGGCAGGGTGCGCCGTTGATTTTCTTTCGCGGCAAGTTCCTGTCGGAGTGATCCGGGCGCGCATGGGCCCCGCCGGTATGGCGAGGCCGATCTCATTCGAGGGCGCGGGGCCTTATTCCGCCGCGATGCCGATATCCTTGCGGCAGGCCATCAGCGGCTGAATGTGCTGACCGAAGGCATCGATGCCTTCGACGAAATCATCAAAGGTCATCATGATGCCCTTGACGCCCGGCACGGCGGCGGCTTCGTCCAGCATTCTCGCGACGGTCTGATATGACCCGACAATCGTGCCCATGTTGAAATTCACGGCGCCTTCGGGAAGGTTGATCGCCTTGGCGGTGGAGTTTTCGCCTGCCGTGCTGTCGGCGGCGCCCTGGACCCCCATGTAGGACAAGGCCTCCATGTCGGCACCTTCACGATAACTGTCCCACTTGGCACGGGCCGCTTCGTCGGTTTCGCCCGCGATGATCATGAACAGGACATAGGCGCCGACGTCACGGCCCGAGGTCCTTGCGGCATCGCTGAGGCGGGCCGCAGTCGGGGCGAAGGCAGTGGGCGTATTGATGCCGGAGCCGAGCACAAAGGAATAATCGGCGTAGTTCGAGGAAAATGCCATACCTGTGTCGGATTGACCGGCTGCGACGATTTCGATCGGGCTGGAGGGTTTCGGGGAGAGCTTGCAATCGTCCATCGTGAAATGCTTGCCCTTGAAATCCGAGGTGCCATCGGACCACAGGTCTTTCATCACCTGCACATATTCGCTGGCGTATTCATAGCGATATCCGAAATATTCATCGCCCGGCCAGACGCCCATCTGGGTGTATTCGTTCGGTGCCCAGCCGGTCACGATGTTGATCCCGAAACGGCCCGGCGCGACGCTGTCGATGGTCGAGGCCATCCGCGCAACGATGGCTGGCGGCAGCGTCAGGATCGCGGTCGAGGCGAAGAGCTTGATCTTGCTGGTGACGGCGGCAAGGGCCGACATCAGGGTAAAGCTTTCCAGGTTGTGATCCCAGAATTCGGTCTCGCCGCCAAACCCACGCAATTTCACCATTGAGAGCGCGAAATCCAACCCATAGCCTTCGGCCTTTTGAACGATTTCGCGATTCAAATCAAAAGATGGCATGTATTGTGGCGAGGATTTTGAAATCAGCCAGCCGTTATTGCCAATAGGAATGAAAACACCCATGTCCATGTCGAATCTCCCTCGTTGTTCAGATATTGACTTCAAGATTTTCGCAGCTTTGTGGGGGGCGTTCATCTACAAAGCCGCGTTTCACCTTGACGCGTGGGCGGAAAAATCTTTGCTGCCTATTATGCGCGCAGGCCGTTTCGACGTCTTTTTTGGATGTGGAACTGGACGGTGACGCTTTGCGTAAGCCTCTGTAATAAATAACGTCGCTCTATGGCAAACGCATATGGCATTTCGGGTGTCGTGCCATATCCTTCCCGAATAAACGCGGCTATGCGGCTGCCGCGTTTGCGCCAGAGGTTGCGTTTCTTGTTTTCATCAATGGTTGAATGTATTGGCCGAATTGCTCAATTCCGATGACAAAGTCATCAAACGTCAACATCAGCCCTTTCAACCCCTTGGTGGATGCAATTTCATCGAGCATTGCGGCAACCTGCTCATAGGAACCGATCAGTTTCAGCATCCCTGTCGGCTGCGGATTGGAAATGGCGCGGGTAAGTGCAACGGCCGTCGATCCCTCCTTCGAGACCTTGTCCATGCCTGCCTGGCTGGCCTGCCATTCCAGCGCTTCGATGTCTGTACCTTCCTTGTACAGGTTCCACTTGGCCCAGGCGGCTTCCTCCGTGCGATCCGCGATGACCATCAGCAACAGGAAGGCGCCGGTGTCACGCCCGTGTTTGTCGGCTGCTGCGTTGACCTTGGCCACCATCTCGCGGCTCTTGCTGGTTTCGTTGATGTTGCCGCCGGCACCGACAAAGTTGTAATCCCCGTAGCGGGCAACGAACTCCATGCCCTTCTCGGACTGGCCGGCACCGACGATCGGGATGCGGTTCCCCGTGGGTTGGGGCGACAGTCTGCAATCGTCCATCTGAAAGAAATCGCCCTTGAAGTTCGACACGCCCTCGCTCCACAGCTCCTGCATGACCTGCACGTATTCCGAGGCATAGTCATACCGGCGGGCGAAGTGTTCTGGCGTCAGTTCGATCCCCATCTGCTGATATTCCTTGGGCTGCCATCCGGTCACCATGTTCACCCCGAACCGACCCGGCGCTATGGAATCGATCGTCGTGGCCATCCGCGCGGTCAGGGCAGGTGGCAGGGTCAGCATCGCGCAGGACGCGAACAGCTTGATCCGGGTTGTCACAGCGGCCAGGCCGGCCATGAGCGTAAAGCTCTCCAGGTTGTGGACCCAGTATTCCGACGGCCCGTTGTAGCCGCGCAGCTTGATCATGGATAAAGCGAAATCCAGCCCGAAATGCTCGGCGCGCTGCACCACGATCTTGTTCAGATCAAAGCTGGGCATGGTCTTGGGAGAGGTGGTGGAGATCAGCCAACCGCGGCTGCCAATCGGGATGAAGACGCCAATCTGGGTCATGTCGCTTCCTTTCAAAGTCTCTCGGCCACCGTGGGGCGGTGCGCTGCGTTGTCTTCAGCTTTGGTCAGACCGGGCGGCGCGCCAATCGACTTATTTCGCCGGGCAGCTTGAGATTTTCTCAGCCCCGGCCTGGCGGGGTGGTCGGGGCCGGCTTGCGCGGCTTGGTCGCGGGACAGGCTCGGCTGGCTGTCGCACCTGCCCAGCCGCCATAAAACGGGAAGGGACAGGAGGGGGATCAGGGCCATCAGCGCGAAAGCCGCGTGAAAATCAGAGAGTGTCATCTGTGGCGACGCCCCCTGCAACAGTGACAGCAGCGCAGCGGAAAGCGAGATGCCAAGGCCCATGGCCAGTTGCTGGAATACCCCGGCAGAGGACACGGCGCTCGACAGTTGATGTTCGGACAGGGCGGTGTAGGTCAACGTGTTGGCCGCGTTGAAGTACAACGTGCGGATGGTGCCGGACACGACGCAAAGGGCCAGCAGCGGAAAGAGCGGCCAGTCCGGGCCGATCAGGGCAAACAGGGCGACGGAGGCCGAGCCGGTCAGCGTCAGAGCGATCATGACGGCGCGAAAGCCGTGACGCGCCAGCATTCCCCTGAGCAAGGGTTTCGATGCAAAGGAGCCGAGCGCCGCCATGGCCGATAACAGACCGGCGGTGATCGGGCGGAACCCCAGCCCCAGTTGCAGGATCAGCGGAGTAAGAAACGCCATCGAATTCAAACCGATACGCCCGATCCCGCCGGCGATGACGCCGGTGGCAAAGGCGCGTTGCGAAAACAGCGACAAATCCAGTGCGGGGGCCGTCAGGCGACGCGAGTGACGACGGTAGACGGCGAATATCGCCACACCTGCGCTCGCAAGGCAGACCGCCCCGAGTGGCCCGTAACGCGGATGGCCCAAGGCCTCGATCCCGAGTTGGAACATGGCCAGGGACAGACCGGCCAGGGCGAACCCGCCGAGGTCGAAGCGCTGCGCGCCGACCGGCGCCTCAGGTTCGATCAGGCGCAATGCCCCGGCGATGGCTGCTGCGCAGATCGGCAGGTTGACCAGGAACAGCAGCCGCCAATGCGCCATTTCCACCAGCGCCGCGCCGATCAACGGTCCGATCAGCGGTCCGATCAGTACGGGGATCGTCAGCCATGTCATGGCATCCAGTGTGCGCCCGCGCCCGAAGGCGCGCAGCACGATCATGCGCCCCACGGGGGTCATCAACGCGCCGCCGAACCCCTGGATAAGGCGAAAGGGCACCATCATCCACAGCTCCGGCATCAGGGCGCAGAGCACGGACGCGGCCATGAAAACACCGATTGCACCGCAAAACACCCGCCGCGCCCCGAAACGATCGGCAAACCAGCCCGACACCGGCATGAACACCGCGAGGCTGAGCAGATAGGCCGTGATCAGCACGTGCAGCGACAGCGGTGCGCGCCCGAGGTCGTCGGCGATGGTCGGGATGGCGATCGTCAAAAGCGTTGAATCGATGCCCTGCATCAGAAAGGCGCAGGCAACCACAAAGGCGATGGCGATCTGGCGACGTTGAGACAGTATGTACAAGCGACACCTCCACACGCGCCGGGCGGGCGCCTGCAGAGTGAATGGTCCGGGCGCGCTCAGATCGTCAAAAGAGAAAACCTAAAGGCCGCGCTTAACTTTTCTCAGCACGGGTGGGCCAAGGTTTTCTCAGCATCCGCCAGAGATTTCCGCATTCGGCCTGCGCCGCCGTGCGTCATAGCCTCTTGGCTGACAGGGACAGGCAAAGGTGCAGCATGAACCGAGTTTGGGAGAGCTTTCTGACCGAGGACGACCGCGCACTGACGCGCAGCAGATCCCTGCGTGTGCCGCATGGTCCGGGGCGGGTGAACGCGCTGCTGGTGATCGACATGCAGGTCACCGCGATCGGAGAGGATCGCCCGATCGTCGAGCAGCTGGACAGGTTTCCCGGCGCATGCGGACCCCACGCCTGGCGCGCCATTCCCGTGCAACAGCGCCTGCTGGAGGCCGCGCGGCGGGTGGGTATGCCGGTGATCTATTCCAAGCATGTCTTTCACCCCTACACCGGCCTGGCAAAATCGGCGTCGGGTGTGTTCGCCGCCAGTGACCCGCGTTCCGAAATACAGGCCGAGGTCGCGATGCAGGCCGGCGATATCCTTTTGGAGAAGCAGACACCTAGCTGCTTTACCTTCACCAATCTGCACATGATCCTTCAGGAGTTGGGCGTCGACGGATTGCTGACGGTCGGCAATTCGACATCGGGGTGCGTGCGCGCCACCTGCGTCGAGGGTGAGGCGATGGGGTACAAGATGATGGTGGTCGAGGAGGCAGTCTTTGACCGCATCGAGATGAGCCACGCTGCCGCCTTGTTCGACATGCAGTTCAAGATCTGCGACGTGATCGACGAGGCGGCGGCGATGGCCCTGATCGCCGGCCCGGCCGCCGTGCAGAAAACCGCCTGAGGAGGCACGCTGATGATGCCATCAGAACGTCGAGTTGACCGCTTTGTCGCCGCCGCGCTTCAGCTTGGTCCGGCCTCGGCCACCATTGCCGAAACGGTCGACAGGATCATCGATCTGCTGGCACGGGCCGCCGCACAAAAGGCGCGCATCGCGGTTTTGCCCGAACTGGCGCTGACACCTTATTTCGCAGCCGAAATTCGCCCTTCGGTCGAGCCGTTTGCATCCGTATCGCAGAATGCCGAGGCAATCAGCCGCATCGGCAAGGCCGCGCAGGAACATGCCATCGCGGTGGTTCTGCCGCATGCGGAGGCCGCCGAGGCCGGGCTGTACAATGCAATGGCCTTTATCGATGCGGCAGGAGAGGTGCGGGGCAGGTTCCGCAAGGTGCACATTCCGGGGCAGACCACACCGGATCCGGCCAAGGACATCACGATCCTGGAAAAGCGCTATTTTCTGGACGGCGACCTGGGGTTTCCCGTCTATGATCTGGGCCCGGCGCGGGTGGGCGGCATGATCTGCTATGATCGGCGGTTTCCGGAAAGCTATCGGGCGTTGATGCAGGCGGACGCCGAGCTTTTCGCGGTGTCCTACAATACGCCGGTGATGAATGGCGGCACGCTGGAAAAGGCCCGCGCGGCATCCCGCCTGGCAATTTGCGGCGGAGCGTTCGCCAACGCGACCTATGCCATCGCGGCGGGCAAGGCCGGGGTGGAAAACGGCGTGACCTACATCGGGGACAGTTTCATCTGTAGCCCCGAGGGCGAGGTGATGGCCACGGCACAGAGCATGGACGACGAAGTGGTGGTGGCCGAGCTGTCGATGCCTGAACAGCAGGCGTTGCGCGCACGTTGGAATTTTGCCGCAAACCTGCGCCCGGATGTATATCGCGCCCGCCATAGCGATGCCGCCTGATCTGGCGCCGCAGGAGAGCCGAAGAATGCGCAGGACCATGTGTATTTAGGCAATTCGGGGCGCGACGCTCAATAAAACACCGTTTTCCCTTTGTGCGGGTCACGTCAAATCCATGCCGCTTGCCGCGTCGAAGGGCGCTGTGGTCTGCTGATTGCAGGGTGAGGAACCGCCCGTTTTCGGGCTTTCTGCAACAGCGGGGATGACATGCGAAAAAGAGCGCCCTTGAATGCTATTCGCGCCTTTGAAGCGACGGCGCGGCACGGCTCGGTCGTCAAGGCGGCGGATGAACTTTGCGTCACGCCGACGGCGGTCAGTCATCAGATCCGGATGCTGGAGGAGTTCCTTCAGGTGCAGTTGTTTCTGCGCAAGAACAGTCGCATCGAACTGACCCAGGACGCGCGCGCCAATGTCGCACGGATTACGCAGGCGCTGGACCTGATCAACGATGCAGTGATGTCGCTGACCCAGTTGGAAGAGGACGTGCGCCGCCGGCTGACGGTGTCCGCTTCGACCTCGGTTGCGTCGCTGTGGCTGATGCCACGGTTGGGCGAATTCATGGAAATCGAGCCGGAGGTCGACCTGAACGTGCGCACCTTCATTTCCCGCCGGGAAGCCGAGGAGCAGGAGAGCGATTTTCGCATCCTGAACTGGCAGACGACGCTGGACTGCCAGGTCGAACCGCTGTTGGAAGAAGATATCGTGCCTGTCTGCTCGCCCGATCTTGCGGCGCGTTTCGGTAATGATGCCAAGGAGATACTGGCACATGCGCCGCTTGTGCATGTTGACCGGTTGCAGGACGGGCTTGAAGGGACCTATCCCGATTGGACGCGCTACCTTGCGGAATACGGGGTGTCGCGGGGCGATGTTTCGCATGGGCCGCGCTTCAACCAGGCCTCGACCGGGATCGACGCGGCGCGGGCCGGCGCCGGGGTTCTGCTGGGCCGGTCGCTGCTGACGAGCCAGGCGATTGCGCGCGGGGATCTGATCAAGGTGGCGGACATCTATCCGATCCGCAGCGCCTATTACCTGTTGTCGCCGTGGAAGCCTGACAGCCGCGAAACAATGCAGCGATTCAAGGACTGGATCCTGGGCAAGGTGCGTCAGAACGCGCTGGTGCACGCCGCCTGACCCGCCGGTTCGAAAGCGAGCGAAATGCGAAAGGCCGCCCGGTGAGGGCGGCCTTTCTTGCGTGCATCGGGTCGCTGTCAGCCTGCCTGCATCGGGTCCAGGACATGTTCGTCCGAGGGGTGCCAGCTCATCACAGCAGTGTCCCCGATTTGCGGGTTTTGGGCGAAATACTCGGTATCGCTTTGCAGCACCGTCATCTCATCGCCCAGCGTGGTTTGAAGGGTGATGCGCACAAGGTTGCCTTGATATTCAATCATTGCGATCTGTCCTTCCAGACTGCGCATGCCTGGCGAACGGCCCAGGCGGCAGCGGTCGGTACGCACGGAAACCTGGTGCGTATCGCTGGTCAGAACGTTCTGGCCACCAAGAAACCGCGCCACGAAGGCGTTGGTCGGCGTCTCGAACACCTCGCGGACCGGGGCGGCCTGCATGATTTTCGCGTCATTCATCACGACGATCATGTCCGACAGGGCCAATGCCTCGTCCTGGGAGTGGGTGACATGGATGAAGGATATACCCAATTCTTTCTGAATCCTTTTCAGCTCCGAACGCATCTTGATCCGCAGGAAGGGATCAAGCGCCGAGAGCGGTTCATCCAGCAGCAGAACCTTTGGGCGGGTGATCAGGGATCGCGCCAGTGCAACGCGCTGTTGCTGACCCCCTGACAGCTGATTGGGCAGGCGGTCGGCCAGGTGATCCATCTGAACCAGTTCGAGGTAGGCGCGGGCCTGCTTGCGCCGCTCGGTCGTGGCGACGCCGCGCACCTTGAGCGAAAAGGCGACGTTGTCGAGCGAGGAGAGATGCGGAAACAGGGCGTAGTCCTGAAACATCATCGAGGTGCCGCGGTCGACCGGCAGTTTGTGGGTCACTTCCTCGTCATGGATCAGGATCGCGCCCTCGGTCACGTCTTCATGTCCGGCCAGCATGCGCAGCGTGGTCGATTTTCCGCAACCCGAGGGGCCGAGCAGGCAGCAATAGCTGCCCCGGGGGATGCGCAACGATATGTCGTCGACGGCCGGTGCGCCGGGACCGTAGCTCTTGGTGACCGCGACCAGCTCTGCGTCGAAACGGTGGCCTTGCGTGGCCTGCTTGAGGTGCGTCTTTTCAGGCTCTGGCAGGGCGGCTTTGGGTTTGAGCTGGCTCAGGTTCATTGTGCGGTCCTCGAAGAGCGGCGCTTGGCCAGCCGCGTCATGATGAGCAGTGACGCGATGACCAGCGAGAAGGAGACGAAAGTGGTGACGGTGCCCACGGCAAAGATCACCGGTGAGGTCGCGGCGGTCAGCAGGCCGGTGATTTCCATCGGCATGGTGTTGCCGGTGCCGACATTCAGCTGCGTGCGGGCGGTTTCCTCGTAGGAGGAGGTCAGCGAGGCCATGGTGATGGCGATGATACCGGGCAGGATGATCGGCACGATGACCATCCAGAACCGCTGACGGGCATTGGCGCCGAGGTCGGTCGCGGCTTCCTCATACGCCGGGTTGAAGCGGCCCAGAACGATGAACATGATCAGCATGCCAAACGGCAGGGTCCAGGTCAGCTGGGCGCCGATACCCGAGGAGAACCAGTTCACCCGCCATCCCAGCAGGTTGAACGTCAGTGCGATGCCGAACCCGACGAAGATACCCGGCAGCACCATCGAGGCAATGGCAGAATAGAAGACGAAGTTTGCCCCCGGAAACTTGCGCCGATAGGCCATGCCCGCCGAGACGGAGATGATCATCGTCAGCACCCCGACGATCAGAGCCAGCCGGATCGAACGGCGGAAGGCCGACGGAATGTCGCCCACGCCTTGCCCGCCGGTGCCCTGGAACAGCACCTGGAACCAGTGCGTCGACCAGCCGACCATTGGGAAGGACATGCCGCCCTGCGGCCCCTGGAACGACAGCACGTAGACACAGGCCATCGGCGCATAGAGGAAAACGGCGTAGGCGCCCAGAAGCGTGGCGAGGACATAGAAGCTTGCCGGGCGTTTGCGTTTGCGCGTAGCCATGGCGGACCCTTCCTTATTTCGTCAGTTCTTTGCGAATGTCGGCAAAGCGCAGCAACAGCGCCACGAGGCCCAGCACGATGGCCAGCATCAGCACGGATTTCGCGGCGGCGGGGGGGTACTGAAAGGCGTTCAGTTCGGTCACGATGGCCATGGTGGCGGTGTTGACCTGACCGCCGGACATGGTCTTGACGATGAAGAAATCGCCCATCACCGCCGTCACGACAAAGATCGTGCCGATGGCAATGCCCGGGCGGGCCAGCGGCAGGATGATCTCTCGGATGATCTGGAATTCCGAGGCCCCGGCGTCCTGCGCAGCCTGGATGATCGAGCCGGGGATCTTCATCATCGAGTTCGAGATGGTGATCACCATCGGCATGGTCAGCAGGTGGATATAGGCGACCAGGATGGCGAATTCGGAATACATCAGCCAGGCAACGGGCTGATCGACGATGCCCAGGCCGAGCAGCGCCTGGTTGACCAGACCCTCGCGCCCCAGCAGCGGCACCCAGGCAACCGCGCGGATCGGTCCGGAGGTCCAGAACGGGATGGCGATGGCCGCCAGCAGCATCAGACGGATTTGCAGGGTGCGGACATGGAAGACCAGGAAATAGGCAATGGAGAAGCCCAGGGAAAAGGTGATCACCCAGACGATGGCGACGAACTTGAACGTCGTTTCATACAGATCGAGGGTCAGTTGCGAGGTCAGCACGTCCTGCCACGACCCGAGATATATCTCGGGAAAGACGCGGGCAAAATCGTAGTCCAGAAAGCTGACGACGATGATGATCAGCAGGGGCACCAGCACCATGGCGGTAAAGATGATCCCCATCGGCGCGACCTGAAGCAGCGATACGGCTTTGGGATTGAGCTTCATGAATAGCCTCTGTGTAAGGGCCGGGGTGGCCGCGGCACGCCCTGCGCCGCAGCCGGGGTGCGGGATCACGCTGCGATGAAATCCTGCCAACGCCGCACAAGGTAGCGGTCTTCGTCCATCAGCGAGTTCCAGATGCCGATATTGCCCATCCGGTCCCACAGGGCGCCGCCATCGCGCACGGCGCCTGCCGTTTCCATCACCTTGCCGAAGGGGTTGAGGATGTCGTCGGTTGCCGCCTTGCCCTCGTACCAGTAGCCGTATTCGTTCTCGGTCATCATCGGCTGCACGTTTTCGGGCACCGAGTTGTAGAAGCCCTGGCGCGAGATGAAGGCGCCAACCCAGCCGGAGTTGTACCAGTTCATGTATTCGATGGCGCAGTCGCGTTGCAGGCCGTCGAGGTGGCTCATGCCCATCATCATGATGTACCAGCCGCGATAGCCTTCCTTCATGCCGTTGTACTTGCATTCGATCCCGCGGGTGCGGACCTCGGTGACGGCAGGGGCCCACATCGATTCAAGCACGACCTCGCCCGAGGCCATCAGCTGCACGGATTGCTCGAACGTGGTCCAGAAACTGCGGAAATGGCCGTCCTTCTTGTAGGCGATCAGCTTGTCGATGGTGGCGTCGATCTCCTCCTTGGTCATGTTCCCCTTGTCGACGTAGGTGACATCGCCCATGGCCTCCAGCGCCATGGCGGCGTCGGGGACACCGACTGCCACACCATCCTGCAAGGCGACCTTGCCGTTGAAATCGGAACTGAGCAGATCGGCCCAGCTTTCGATCGGGCGGTCGATCAGATCGGGGCGGATGCCGATGGTGTCGGCGTTATAGTAAAGCGGCACGCCGACCAGCCATTCGGTCGGGGTGAGCGAGTATTCCTTGGCCTTTTCAGAGGTATAGTATTGCGCCTTGATCGGCGCATAGCCCTGCATCGAATAGGCTTCGCCGTTGGGATAGGTGCCTTGCGTGAACAGCGGCACGGTCTTGTCCCACCATTTGTAATCCTTGACTGCCAGCGGCATCAGGATGTCACGGCCCAGAAAGTATTTCATCGAGGTGTTGGGCACGTCGACCACGTCCAGCGTGTCCGGCTGGGTCAACATGCGGTTGGTCTGGGTGGTCTGGTCCAGCGTCTGCATCTCGACCGTGAAGCCGAGGTCCTTGTTCGCCTGTTCCGCGATATTGGGGATGGTCGAATAGCTTTGCCCGGCGTGGACGATCTTGACGTCCTTGATGTTCTGCGCCCAGAGCATCGGCGCGGGGAACAGGCTGGCGGCACCGGCGGCCGCACCGGTTTTCAGCAAGGCACGGCGCGACAGGCCGGTCGGTGCCGGCGTGGTGCCGGGGGCGGTGGTGCTGGCGTCTTTCGGTGTCTTGGGTGTCATACATCCCTCCTGCGGACGTGAGTGGCGCACGGCCCATTTTTGCGACCTGCCCATGTGCCTGAGCGGCATTTCGTGGGGGTCCGGGTCCTTGATGCGCTATCGCTTCTGTTGGTCGTGCGGATTGGGTGGCGTCTGGGCGCCCCTGTCAAAAGTGTCGCGGAGGCAGGCGCGATCGGGCAATTGAAGAAAACTCACGCAGAGGCTGAGGAAAGCTGCGGTGCAGCGAAACGCAGATGCTGTTTAGGTGGCAGCGACCCGTACCGCAGAGGCCCCCGATGAACTCCGAACACCAGTTTGACAGCCCGAACCCCTTGTCCATGACTGCGGGCGCCATCGTCCGCGCCGTGGCCGAGGGGCGCCACAGCGCCGCCGACATCGCCGAGGCGACCATCGCCGCCATTGAGCACCGCGAGCCGGATGTGCAGGCCTTTGACTATTTTGACGCCGGTCTGTTGCGCGCGCAGGCGGCGGCGATCGACAGTGCCGGGAGTCGCGGACCGCTGGCCGGCGTAACGGTTGGCGTCAAGGACGTGATCGCGACGCACGACATGCCGACGGCCCATAACACACGGCGATACGAAGGCGTGCGCCCCGGCGTCGATGCCGCCTGTGTCGACACCCTGCGTGCCGCCGGGGCGCTGATCGTGGGCAAGACGGTGACCACCGAATTCGCCGCTGGTCAGCGGGGCGGCAAGACGCGCAATCCGCATGACCCGACACGCACGCCGGGGGGGTCCTCCTCGGGGTCGGCGGCGGCCGTGGCGGCGGGAATGTGCGCGGTTGCCCTTGGTACGCAGACCGGCGGGTCGACCATACGGCCGGCCTCGTTCAACGGCATTTTCGGATGGAAGCCGACGTGGAACGTGATCTCGCGCGAGGGGCTGAAGGTCTATTCGCTGACCTGCGACACGCTGGGCCTGTATGCCCGGGACATTGGCGATCTGGAGTTGCTGGCAGATGTCTTTGACCTGGATGCGGCGCCGACACCTGACAGCCTCGAGGGGCTGCGTATCGCCCTGTGCCGCACGCCGGTCTGGGACGCGACCGAGCCTGCCATGCGCGACGCCCTGGGGCGCGGCGCGACGTTTCTGCGCGGGCAGGGCGCGCAGGTGGTCGAGCTGGAATTGCCGTCGATTTTCAATGACCTGCACGCCGCGCATTCGATCATCCTGGCGCGCGAGGGGCGCAGCGCCTTTCTGAACGAGGTCCGCCGGTGCCCGGATCTGCATCCGCAGTTTCTGGACATGGTGGGCAACGCCCGCCAGATCACGCCGGACCAGGCCCGCTGGGCCTATGCCCATGCCGACACCTGCCGCGCCGCCTTTGACGAGATCGCGCAGGGCTTTGACGCGGTCATGACGCCCTCGGCCTGTGGCGAGGCGCCGGTGGGGCTGGACTATACCGGGGATGCGACGATGAATTCGATGTGGACGCTGTTGCAGGTGCCGGTCGTCTCGGCGCCTGGCCTGACAGGGCCGAACGGGATGCCCCTGGGCCTGTCGTTCGTTACCCGTCGTTACGCCGACCGGACCGCGCTGGCCATTGCGGGGCTGGCGACGCAGGCCATCCTGGAGGGGTGAGGAATTTTCAGCATTGCCGCCATGAAACGTCAGTCGCCGGGATCGGACGGCCCGCCTAGTCTTTGGAATAGCGACGCAAACAGGGAAAATGACATGCGCCACAGCCACGTCAGCCAGACGGCCTTTCGCGACGGAATGGCCTGCCTCGCCGGGGCGGTCAATATCGTCACCACCGACGGAGACGCAGGGCGGTCGGGGTTCACGGCGTCGGCCGTGTGTTCTGTTACCGATACGCCGCCGACGCTGCTGGTGTGCCTGAACCGCAGTTCGTCGGCGGCCCCAGCGTTTCTGGAAAATGACGTTCTGTGCGTGAACACGGTGGGGCCGGTGCATCAGGATCTGGCCATGCTGTTCGGTGGCAAGACCCCGATGCAGGCGCGGTTCGAGACGGCGGCCTGGGGGCGGGCGGTGACCGGCGCACCGGTGCTGGAACAGGCGGTCGTCAGCTTTGATTGCCTGATCACCCATAGCCATGCGGTCGGCACGCATGAGGTGCTGTTTTGCGAAGTGGTGGGCATCGTGCAGGACGCGGGCGCCCCGGCCTCGGCCTATTTCGGGCGGCGTTTTCATGAGCTGAGGGCCTGACGCATGGTGCTGCAATACATGGAATTTCATCACAAAATTGCGCTGACTGACGAGATGTCCGCGGCCTGTGATGCGTTGGTGGAGGGGCGCATGGTCGTGCTGGCGGGCACACGGGCCGGGCCGGTGGTGATGATGGCCGCCGGCGCGATCACGCCGCGCAGCGTGAACTTCATGGCCCGCGAGGCGCGCGGCCTGTTGGGCATGGCGCTGACACCACGCAAGGCGGCGATGCTCGGGCTGTCGTTGCAGCCCCGGCGCGGCGCGGCAGAGCGGCCGCTTTATACCGTGTCGATCGAGGCGCGCGAAGGCGTCGAGACGGGCATATCCTCGGCGGACCGGGCACGCACGATCCGGGCGGCGACCGAGTGTGAAACCGGCGACATGATTGTTACGCCGGGACATATCTTTCCCCAGATCAGCGAAGGCGACACGAGGGGGCAGGCCGACTGCGCGCTGGCCTTGCTGAGGGCCGCAGGGCTGCCCCCGGTTGCGGCGCTATGTTCGATGATCGGGGCCGAGGGCGCCACGCCGAGCGACACCGAGGCGCGGGCCTTTGCCGCCGCGCATGGGCTGGTCTGTGTTGATGCCATGACCATTGCGCCGCTGGTCTGAGACGGTAAAAAGCTGCCACGTTCCAATGGGTTGGCGGGCAAGGGGGCGCCCCCGATGCAGGAAGTTTCACAACGGGGGAAATTCCCGCTTGACGGCTGCGACCCCTCGCCATAGAACGCGCTCCACGGCAACTGCGCGGTTGTAGCTCAGTTGGTTAGAGTACCGGCCTGTCACGCCGGGGGTCGCGGGTTCGAGCCCCGTCAACCGCGCCATTGCCGTGATATGAAGCGCCCCTTCGGGGGCGCTTTTTTCATGTTCGACAGCCGGTTGCGGCACGCCGATGCGCAGCGGCAAGCCCCGTCGTAAGATCGCAAAAAGATCCCGCCTCGGGGGGCATTTTTGCATTGACGCCCCCGCCGCCCCGGTCTATTCCGCCCCTCACGCGCGGTTGTAGCTCAGTTGGTTAGAGTACCGGCCTGTCACGCCGGGGGTCGCGGGTTCGAGCCCCGTCAACCGCGCCACTTTCCCCCCAAGGTATCCGAGCTGTGACACGCCCCACCGGGGCGAGGATAGACCTTGGTTAATACGCGTTTTTGCGACGTCGGTATTGCCGCACGGCGCGTTGGCGCGAACAGGGGTCTTTTCACAGGTTAATTCAGGAAAACCGCGATTTGGCACGTCGGTGCCTGCGTCGGTATCCGGGCGGTATC